>Ga0247778_1000180_pt1 | contig 110436 bp, 108 predicted proteins | sample UWRJL049202B5_FD_179939 | JGI IMG/M metagenome (GOLD analysis project Ga0247778, IMG submission 179939) | Plant litter microbial communities from Arlington Agricultural Research Station in Wisconsin, United States - UWRJ-L049-202B-5 | ecosystem: Environmental > Terrestrial > Plant litter >... | reverse complement strand
CACCCCCATGACCACCCCTGACATACTCCGAGCTCCTCCCCCTACTCTTCCCATCCACAATATCACTCTCGACCTTCTCAGAATCCCACTCCCTGCCACCCTGCGCCTGCATCTTGCGCATACGATTCTTCGCCCTCTCCGCCTCCATCTGGCTCCTATTTTTCTTCTCCTCAACCAATTTCTCCTTCCTCTCTTTCGCTAGCTCTTTTTCGCGGTGTTGGAACGCGGCTTGGTCTGCTTCTGTGCGGCGGTGGGTTTCGCTTTTTTTGGCGTTGAGGATGGCCATTTTTGCGAGCTTGGCGGTGAGTTCTTCTTCTGTTAGTTTTTTGGGTATTGTGCCGCCGGTTAAGGAGCGGTCGCCGCGGACGGCTGTGATGCGTGTGGGCTCGTTGGTGGCTGGGGGAGGGGGTTCGCTGGGTGTGTCTTGTGTTGTTGTGGGAGGGACGGGTTCAGATGGCGTTTGTGTCTGTGGCGCGTATCGAGACTGGTTTAGGCCATTTGGACCTCCTCTGCCTCCTCTGCCCCGTCGCTCTTGTCCGTGTCCTCCTCTGTTGCCGTTCTTTGCTGGGCCGGTTGGAGGGGCTGGTTTCTCTGCCGGTTGAGAGGCGGGAGTTTCGACGACGGTAGTGGATTGTGCGACGGGTTCGAATTCGTCGGCGAAGAGATCGTCGTCTTCTCGGGATTGTGCGAACTCATCCATGTTTGTAGAGTTGTGATGTTGTAATGTAAGGCCGGTGTACAGATTGCGGGGTGTTGATGTCGAAAAATAATCTAGGCACGATGACACGTGATGGCAGATTTGAAACATTTACTCTCATCTTGTACATTTTGAGGAATCTTAGTCCTCAAATAGATTCTCAACGTACAGAATGGTCAAAGTTGCGAGCGAGCGGAAGTTTCACGTCCTAAAGTTCTAGACTTGAAAACCCGAATCATTAAAATATAACTCAATTCGATCCAACTTCTCTTCCAGAGAAACGTTGAAACCGCAATCATATGTACAGAAGCAAAACAAACCAATCATCCTATGGTCTCATAATGGTATCAATAAACAACCCCACAAACACCTATGCCTGCCCATGACTCGCCATCCTCACCTCCAACACACTACTCAAATGTGCCAAATCATGCTGTGCCTTCTGATCCTTCTCCAAGATATCAGTGATAATTTCCCACTCCAATGCCCTCATCTGATACGCCTGCGGCATCAAAAACGCCACCGTCGGCGCATTGACATGTGGTCCCAGAATCCTCACTGCATTCGCCTCGCCCTCTCGCTGATTCTTCAGCCGCTGCTCTTCCTGTTGCCGGCGTGCATCATCGAATTGAGGAGTTTGAGAGACAGAAGGCGATGAAAAAGAACCACCCTGCGGCGCAATCGGCGATACGGCTGGTGCTGCACCGCTCATTGACATCTGGCGTTGTGGATGGCCCATAACGGGGCTGTGATCGTCGAAACTGCGCTGGTGGTCATCTGAACGGATTACCAGAGTAACCAAAATCATGGGCTCGGCTCGCTCCTCGGGCACTTTGTGACCTTCGAGGTTGATGACAAAGTCTGGAATACTTCCCGGGCTGGGTGGAACAGGTACCAAATATGTATCTCGGATGTTGCCTATTCCCTTATTCGTAAGCACACCGTATCTGTTCTTGCTGTGGAAGTAACTGAACAGATCTTGAAACCCTTTGGCAGCTGCATCTCCAGTAGGTGTGACGGCGACGACGACAACGTCTGTTGGCGCGTTGTATCGGAGACTGCAAAGATACTCATTCGCCTTCTCGTGATCGATTCGTCCAGCTACCCTTAGCTCCTTCTGAAGAATATCTTCCCAGGGGATCTTGCTGCTCAAATCGGCCCCGCCAACGTGCTTGGCCACTGCTGGAAACTTCGCAATCGAATCCATCGTGACCGTTCCCCGCCAAACAATTTCCGGGTCTGAATTGTACTCGGCGGGAGAGTACGGTGGAGACTCGTTGCCGTCATCATCTTGCAGCAACTTATCAATCTCAGGATCAACCCCTGGGCCATTGGCCGGTGGAGCAGTATGACCGGACGGTCTGCGAATATGTTGAGCTCCAACTGGTGACTGAACACTGGAAAACACCTTGTTGATATCAAAGTCGGCTTGAGTAGATGCCTTCCGCATGGGAGTAGGTTGCTTGGTCTCTACCATGAGAGGTTGTCGAGGAATTGTCTGACCTCGGATGTCGTCATGTGATCGGTGGTCGTTGATATTATCGGGGAGTTCAACCTCATTTCCTAGCGAATTTTCTCTTGATCGCGTTGCCATCTCAGCATTGGGATCGAGCATGCTTCGCCTGCGAGCAATAGACATGGTGTCTTCAGGTACAGCAAAGCTGTCATCTTCCACAATCTCATCGCCCTTGTGAGTTCTTCGAACGCGTGGACCGCCGTCATCAGTGACCATGATCGACTGTTTGTCTGCTCGAGCTTTCATCTCCGCTGTCTCTGCCTTGAGCTCCTTACTGGCCATATCATCGGTTTTCATCACTGCCAGCGCGCTCGGAGTAAGTGTACGAGTGAGAAGGCCATTGGCAAGTTCCTGATTCTGCTTCAGGTTGAAGGTAATACTGCGAGCTTGCTTGACATATGCGCTCTTGGGATGTGTGGCGTGAAGGGCATTCTCGATTTGGATAGCAATGCGCTCAGCTTTGGCATCCGCAGTGTCATTCTCGGCGAGCTTATACAGTCCATTCTGCACAGCAACAAGAACAGGCTTTTGGAGACTCTTGAGCATGGCACTGGCGACCGACTGGCGGGAAGGCTCGAGATCAAGGATCTTGACCGGCAGGTCGGAGGGAGGAGATTTCTGCTGTTCAGACACTTTCCGGACTTTTGCATGGGGTTCCTGGTCCGCGTTAGAAGAATTCGAAAAAGAGGCAATGAACCCTACCTCGTGAGACTCGTCTCTCGTCTTTCTCTTGGTACTTCCAGATCTCGCAACAACTGACTTCTTCTCTGCAGCAACAGGAACGGATGGAGACTTTGCTTTTCCATTCGTGCCGTGGCTAATCTCAGATATATCGCTCGCCCTCTTCGATTGAGCCTTCTTGCCCTTCTTCTTTCCCTGCTTCTCGGCGGCTTCTTCCTCGGCTATCTCCTGCTCAACCTTTCGGCGTCGTTCCTCCCATAATTTCCTGCCCTTCTTCATCCCTTCAAGCAACTCTTTGTGAAGTGGAAAGCTTGGATCGCACTGTTCGCATAGATAGTGTTCCGGAGCATCGTCTGTAAAACGACTGATACCCACGCAAATGTTGTGCTGCCAACTATCGCAGTTATCGCAGGCAATCCACGGGTCTGAATCATCATCGCCGGTCTCTTTGGCACCGCAGACACATCGAATAATCTCCGGTTCTTCTTCTGGTTCATTCTTCTGAGCGGCGGCCTTCTTGCTGGTCTTCTTCGATATCTTCTTCTTTGACGGGGCTGCGGAGGGCGACGGCTGGTCAAGCAGCTCCGAGGTCTTTGTATGCTGTCCCTTCGTCGCGCGGACGGATCTTCTTGGCTCGTCTGGTAGTTATCATGTTAGCAAATGCCATCAAGAAGTTGCCCCTGGCATATCGCCTCGAGTCCTCGGACGCGCAAACGCAGGAGATGCTGTTGCTTACCGGCCATTATCAAGGATTGATACGATGCCTCACGGATGTTCTGGCGTTGATCGCTTTACGAGGGAATGGGAATGCGATGCGTCGGATCTGGATGATTTCAAATGCCTGCGCGGCGGCGATTTCTCGATTTCTCACGCGATCAGATCACTGACGGGCTCTACAAACAAGCTATGGTGCTGGAAAAGAGAGACACGAGGGCACACGAGGAGAGAATGAAGTTATTCCCAGCTCGCAGAGGCAGAGAGCAGCGAGGTTCTCTCAATGTCACACCCGAGCTCAAATCAGACAGATATTGACGCGACCCGAATCCTTTTTCCCCTCCCTGGTCGCGTGTGGATCCGAGGCGTGCCTGGCAGAGGAGAACGAACAAGTACGCGTAGTCGCCGGGTTGATGCGACGGCGATTCCTCCGATATGAAGTCGTATAAATGCTGTTGGCGATGGTGGCGACGATGAGGTGTCGTGGTGTTGTTGTTGCATTTGAAGGTCGAAATCCGACGTTCTTGACTTTCGCAAGAAACTGGGCCGTGACCTCCGTTTTGCGGGGAACACCTCAAGTGCAGCTGGATAACCTAGCCAGAAGGAGACTAGCCTAACGTCCAGGCGAGATAGAGCTCTGTACCTCGAAAAATCAACATCGACATCAACCTTCAAATGCACATGGAGATTTCTTCATAAAATTCCAAAAATCACCAACTTCACCTCTACAGTCCTACCACCTCTCATCATGACGGATGTACGATCTCTGCTCAAGAACGAGCGTGCAGCTCGTCGAATCAACCACAAATACGCCTCCTACACACCCACCGGCACTCTCCTCTGCATCGTCTGCCATCTCCAGCTAAAGAGCGAGTCGTTATGGGACGGACACTTGAGATCCGCAGGACATCTCATGAAGCTTCAGAAGCTGCAAGACAAGGAACAAGACTCAACCCCAGAACCTGCTCCAGCAACCGACGGCAACAAGAAGAAGAGAAAGGCCAGCGATGGAGAGGAAACGATACGGAAACGAACACGAGCTGCAAATGGTCTCCCAGAAGGCTTCTTCGACCCAGAAGCTGAAACTCAACCAGAAGCCCCACCTACGCAACCACCGACTGAAATGCGGATCCCGTCCAGACCAGCAACGCCGGCCAAAGCTTTAGAGGTCGCGCCGAAACAACCAACTGTCGATGAGGACGAATGGGCAGCATTCGAGGCGGATATTGCAGCTGCGGAAGCACCTGCTGCAGAGGACGTGGTGATTTCCGCGCCAGCTATGTCTGCTGCCGAGCTGGCGGCCACGTCCGCAGAGGAAACGAATGCACAACGAAAGGAGAGAGAGGAAGCCGAATTGGAAGGAGACAAGGAAGATGCTGCTAGGAAATTGGAGGACGAGTTTGAGGAAATGGAGGGCTTGGAGCAGAGAGTCAGGAAGATGCGGGAGAAGAGAGAAGCTCTTCGGGCCAAGGAGAGCATGGTGGAATTGCGGCAGCCAACAAAGTCAGCGGATCCCGTGGATGAAGAAGATGACGACGAGGAAGACGATGATGATTGGGATGGCTTCAGGATGAAGAGATGATTTGTCGGAGATGACACTCTTGTATACTCTATTGCATTATACCCATATCGCGGCTTGTGAAATAACGGACTGATCCTGTACTCGTCGATTCGATGTTTAAGTCCATGACCCCCTCTCCGCGAGTAGTACTCGAACATTTACCCGAAGTTTTTCTTTTGTAATTGCCTTTTCAATTGCATGTTGACTTCTTCTTAGCTAGCACAACTATGATTACTGTGAGTCCCTTGTGTGTCTTGAGTGGTGTGGTAATTGCTTTCGTGGTCCTATCATTATTGATCATAAGGCCCGTCGAATGCAGTTTATAGAAGCATGTGGCGTTCCTCAACGTACACTCAGATCCATACTACTCCAAGAGCCTGAAAGTGGGAGCCTTTGGTGCGTTATAACTGTCACAGGTAGAACTGGTTCAGTGCCTCATTTCCAAGGTTAATCCCTACCTCAAAACATGCCAACTAACACCAACACCTCAACATCATCTTGAAAAAGGTCCCGACATGTTTGAGACTTCGTGGGAGCCGTGTTTTCCCCAAGCGCCGCCAGTTCCACCGGATACAAGATTTCCCACCGACGAAGACTTGGATCCTGGTTTTTGGTACTACGAGTCTGGGTGCATAACCAGAGCTGCTCAAAATCCAAACTCTCGCATCCTGCGTTTCCTTCTAGCTTATGGATTTGAAGAATGGAATTCGCGAAATCCTAGACGCTCAATAAAGGAAGACGAGCGCGTCCGCTATTTCGACCCTAACGCTGCTCAAAATGTTTAGGATGTTAAGCACAACGATCCCCTCCTCATTGCAATCCTCCATCAAATCCCAGAAAACATCAACATTCTTCTAGAGGCAGGTGCAAACCCCAATGCCGTACATCCATACGACATGAGCGTGATGTCGGCGCCATTTCTACGTTTCGCTCCTTCGGTGTCGTCTATCGGTTGGAACTTTGCCAGTATTTCGTCGGACAGGATGAGAGTGACCCGGGAGTGGATTCTTAGCTACTTGGAAAAGGACCAGACGAGCCCGTTGACGCAAGATGAGATCGAAGAGCGGTTTTCCCACACTGTAGCGCCGTTTTGGTCGGGGCCACGGTGGTTCTCAGCCAGAAAAATGAACAGTAATTCTGTGCCTGCACCTGTCGCTGCTGCCAGGGGAAGCATCGCCATCTACGATCAGATAGTGGCATCAGGGGCGGATATCTCATTCTGGGTACAAGACGACAATGAGTCTGCGGAAGGATCTGCACCTTCCAACATAACGGTCTCATCACCGTTACATGCGGCAGTTGAGGAACGAAATACCGCCATGATAATTCATCTTCTGAATAAGGGTTACAATCCTAATGTTCAACCCCTCGCGGACGTGACTCGAACGGTCTCGCCTCTCGCCGCAACTATCACGCATTGCGAGCCCTGGAACGAAGAAGCCTATGATATCCTGTCTTCGCATCCCAAAATCAACTTCGACACCAGGACGCCGGTCTACGATGTTCATATTCTTCACTTTTCTGCAGCAATCCTGTCAATTCGTCTCCTGCGTAAACTCGCGACTTCAGTTCCATTGCACAATGCTAGAAGCACTGCCTTGGGCCACACACTATTGCATATAGCCTGCCTTCCTCAAGACCAAAATTATATTCAACGCTACTCTTCCAAATGCTGGCATTCGATTCACGAAGTTCGTTCGTTCTCCAAAGAACCCTTCTATATTCTGGAAAATCTCCCTGGTTATAACGGGTGTGAGTGGCCTCCAGGGATGGGAGACCCGAGTTTCGAAGACTTTGTCCCACCTTCAGACTATTTCGACGCCCAGATGGAAGTAGTGAGATTCCTGATTACAGAAGGGGTCAAGGACATCTCCGCTACGGATGTACATGGAAACACAGCTTTGCATTACCTGGCTGGTCATCGCAGAGTGAATTCTGCGCTGGTTTCGTTTTTGAGACTCCAGGGTGGCGCCGAGAGAGACTGGAGGGAGAAAAAGAATAGATATGGATTTACCGCACTTGACTTATTCGAAGACGGACAGAGGGCGGTTGCTGTTGAGGGGCGGATTTGCGAGGAGTTCTGGGTTGATCATGAGTCTGCTTCAAAGTCCATAATCTGGGAGGAAAAAGAAGATGTTTGGAAGGAGAGGCTGAATCCTATAGAATTTCGCCAATTTAAAGAAGCCATGAGGCTTCAAGAGCATGAAGAGGCGGAATGATCGAAACTCGTTTTGATTTCCATCTACTCAACTCCCTTAGTGGGCCTTTCCCGTCCAGCCATATACGTCCGTCGCACAGTCTTCCTCGCTTTTCACGAAATCGATTCTACATTAGGGTTGATCCCATCTCTTGCCACCAGTTTTCCTAGCAGTTTCTCACACAACGCGAACAGCGATGCAGCCCCCACAATCTCCAAAGTTGTAAGCTCAGCCCCTAGTTCCATTCTCAGCCAATTCCTAAATTCAACCGCAGCCAGAGAATCAATCCCATAGCTTGTGAACGGCTTTCCCGGCTCCATAGGCTCACTCAAACGCAGACTGCCGGTTAATTGCCGGCTGATGATGTCTACCATTGCTGCCATCAAAGTCGAGTGCTCCGCTTTTGCATCTAAGAGCAAGAACAAGGCACGTATTTCCCTGGAGCTGTCACTTCCACTAGTATGACCCTTGCTAGCATTATCACCGAATGCAAGGCTGGCGAAGCGGACGTCTCGAAGCAGTGGAGATGTCTCTTGCTGTGGGGTAACGAGGCCCGTAATGAGTTGGGCCGAACTCCCTTTGAAATCTTTAGATGTTTGCATCAACAGCGACAAACGAAGTATCTTGTGCAGCAACCGCTCGTTAATAGGACTCAACACTTCAGTATCAAATGAGGCTTGAAGGTCGGACCGTTCAGCAACGTATCCAACATCTTCGATTACGCCAAGATCAATCGACAAAGCTGGGAGACCAAGTCCTTGTCTGTAGGTGGCAAAGCTGTCAAGGAAAGCATTCGCCGCTGCGTAATTTGCCTGCCCCTTTTGCCCAATCACGCCTGATATGCTGGAAAGCATCGCGAAGAAATCCAAAGATTCCGACTGCTCGAGTGAGGCATTGTGGATGTTCCAAGTTCCTCTGACCTTGCACGTAATACATTCATGGAACTCCTCGGCGGTCATGGATGCGTATATTTTATCCTAGTCACGTCAGCAATTGCATCGCGTCACAAGATTACTACATACTCTGAGAACCATCGCTCCTTGGATAACTCCTCTGATCGGGATAGTAGCTTGTTTGAACACACGCTTCACGTCTTGCAGATTCGATACATCGCCCTCGAAAAGTTGAAACTTGCAACCTTCGGCAGTGACATTTGCGAGCACGGTCTGGGATTTCTCATCCTCGTATCCGGATCGACACATTATAACAAGGTGTTTCGCCCCAAGTCGTGCCATGTAAATTGCGAGACTGCCACACAACCCCTTGAGGCCTCCCACGATCAAATATGACCCATCTCTCCGCAAGACCACCTCGGGCGTTGCAGGACGTGCCTACCAAAATCAGCGTGGCTTCACAACAAAGGATTTCACAAACCTCAACGTTAACAACCCTATCATCGCCACTTGATATGACGACTTTACCGACATGACTCCCTTGTCTCAAGAAGTGGAAGGCGGCATCTATCTCCTCAAATTGGAAGACTGTGAGCGGAGCTATGGGTCTTATATGGCCTTTCGCCACCAAATCCATCATTTCTGCCAGCAACCTTTCACCTGTCAGTGTATTCTCGCACCATCGGAATATCCTTGAGACTCACTTGCCAATCACCTCGTCGGAAATCTGCCCATGGGACATATCAACACCATGATATGTTGCATTGCGATTAAATGGCTCCATGCTTAGATTGTTTCTCGCAAGTAGGTCTTTCTTTCCAATCTCAACCATGGTCCCGCCATCAGCCACACAACGCCATGATTCATCCAGCAGCTCTCCCGTGAGAGAGTTTAAGATGACATCTACGCCCCGCCCTTCGGTCGCGGCCATTACCCCCGACGCAAAATCTATCGAGCGCGACGAAAAGATATGTGATGAGGGGATTGCGAATGAGTCCGTCAAGAAGGTGCGTTTCGTGTCGCTGCCAATGGTTGCAAAGATCTTGCAAGTCAGTGGGAGTTGAGTGGTGGTATTAAGAGAGCTTACCTCCGCGCCGATGTATTGGCAAAGCTGGATGGCTGCTACTCCGACGCCTCCAGAGGCAGAATGGATCAAAACGCGCTGGCTTATCAGCTTAATTCGTGGATCTAAGTTTATAGCTCACCTGGTTCTTTCTCAAATGTGCGAGATGCAACAAACTATATATTACGACAAGGTAAACACTCGGCATGCTTGCCGCATCCTGACGGGATTAGCTGCTGAATCCCAATCTTCCCTAGGAGACTTACCTCGAAAGACATCGACTCCGGTATTGGATGGACCTTCTTTACAGACAACCGAAGTCTATTCGCAAATGCCCCCTTATTATGGAATAAAACTCTCCGCCCAACATTGATCGACTGAACCGAGCGTCCAACACGCGAGATGACTCCGGCTCCTTCAAGCCCAAGTAGGTGCTCATTCTCTGGTACAATCCCCATTGTCACCGCCAGATCCTTTTCAAATGTTAGTCAAGATCTCATAAACAAAGGAGGCCGAGTACCTTGAAGTTCAAACCAGCGGCAAGAACCTCAACCTCAACCATTCCCTCCCCAAATGGAAGTTCGTGGTCCGATGTCTCAGCCCAGCAGAGCGAGTCCAAGGTCCCGACACGCTCGCATCTTAGCTGGATGTGGGATTCAGAGTTATGCAAATCTCTGCTTTCAAGATCTCTGTCGTCCTTTCGAACCTCTGGTACCACTCTGCTGATGTATATCACCCCGCCTCGTTCAACATATTCATTCTCCGTCATTCCAGCCGGGCCAGCACCACTCACCATATCGTGTAAAATCCGAGAGATTGCAGTTACTACGTTATCTCCACTACCCTGTTCTACGTCCAGAGTAACGAATCTCAACAACGGATCTTCCGCTCTCATTGTTCGCGCCAGTCCATGGATAAGTGCATTGTCAGGCTCGGATACCGACAGTTGAGATCCGGCTGTCACCCAGAGAATCTTGTAATCTGCAGAAGTTAAATCTTTGATCGCCTGCCACTGTTCGCCGTCTACATTAGCGAGGATGGGCGAGGAGAGTTCGGAGATAACGAGAATGGTGGCTCTTGGAGGGAGATCTAGTAATGGAGCTTGTTCTGACAAGACCGTCCAGCCTGCGTGTGTGAGCTTGTCTTGGATGGCGAGGGCGAGTTCTGTGGGCGGGGCTAGGTGTACTAAATGCACCGTCGTGGGTGACGTGGTAGTACCCTCTGGCGCGGTGTTGGCTAGGTAAATTGACCCCTGCCTCGTGTGGAACTTGGTGATTTTAAACCCATATTTTTCCAGGGCCCGCTCGACATGTAGTGCGTCCTGGGAAACCTCGGTAGCCTCTGCCGAGATACCTGAACTTGCCATTTCGTTCACCGGTACCCCATCCTCTGAATCTGAACCCAGGGGCGGGATTTCATTCGGAAGTTGCTTAGCATCAGCAACGTCTTCTGTAAGCTCTGTATCGGAGTCCGGGGTAGCTATCGCGGGCGACCCATCGGAAAGATTTGCTATTGAGATCAAAGAAAGATTCACGAATTTAGAGGGAATTCACTCACTTGATGTCATCTCATCTACGAAAAGAACGTACCCTCTTGTGTTAAGCCTAGCCCGAATATTTTGGACAACATTTTCTAGCACCACCTCGGGACTTGGGATCTAGACAAGATAAGTAGTCAAACTACCATGAGAGGAATGCTCCGACTCACTACCTTGATTACAATTAAATCAAATTTTGAAATGATGGAGTCCTCGGGGGTTCGCCTAGTAAAATCGATAAGATCGAAGTTTACGTTCCCGTTTGTCGACCACTTCTCTTCAGCGTTCATCAGAGCACCTGGATCTGACGAAGCGAAGGTATATCCTTTGCATGCGGCTCTGGATCCTATGTCAAAATACCTGCCATCTAGCCAGATGCTGGATTGATCTCCAGAAGACATGTTAGCTTCTAGGACTGTGAGATTCGGGATTTTGTGGGCGACTATATCAATCAGTCGATTGATCGTTGACAAATTCCGGTCGTCGTGGGTTGAGACTGCGAGGTCAGGTAGCATGCCACCAGTGAGACATGCTATGTCCGGCTTCCACTCGGTCCGTCCAAACGTATCCTTTTCCTTCGAATATGCGAGAACGTCCAGCTGATGGTAATGGATTCCCGCCACTTCGAACAGCAAGTCTCGAGAAATTGGATCGTATACAGCAACGTCAGAGGTGAAATTCTTCGAAACCTCTGGTCGCCCTATACCCGCATACTTCGAACTGGTGACAGCTAGTCCAAATTCCCTCTTAGTACTTGATGGAATGATTATGATACTATCAATGATCGCGGGAATCAGTACAGCATCAACATCGCTTTTGTTGCCCCTGAACAGAGCCAGGCTAACGGTTTGTAAGCACCCATCAATGCAGACAGGATGCATGGGATAATATGACTGCTTATACTCCTCTTCCGGCTCTGAAAGCGACAGTTTTGACCGAGCCTTACGCACACCGGAGCGTGTTTCGACTTCGATATGTTTTTGGAAAACTGGTCCGAAGTTGTACCCCGCATCGTTCATAGCTTTGTACCACATCTGACCTGGTGTAGTATGAGTGAGCTTAGGAGTGACGGATTCCGGTGCCACTGATGTCTCGTCAGTGTTTTCCCTTTTATAAATTTCTGATGCCCTCGGGCCATTACCTTTTCTAGTTGCTCTCTCTAGGCGAATAAGGCCCCGGCCATGCTCACCCCACGTCTCTCCTACCAACGACGAAACGATAAATTGATACCAAGAATCTTGCTGGTGCGATAGGCTGAGCATGACCTTAGTACCTTGGCCATTCTCCTGGAGGACTAAAGCTTTCGGAAACGTAGCATTGCGGAGGCGATAGCGATATTGAGTCGCTAGAGCGTCTTCATCAATAGGATCGGTAGCTTGACGAGCTTGATATAGAGCTTCGATGGCCATGGCGATAAAACCCGCTGCCGGAAATACAATGTCTTCTCCCATCTATCGCCATCGGGTCAGCACAGCTCAGCGGATGCTGGTCTCCACTTGCCTTATGATCCTTTAGCCACTTCAAGTTCTCCACCCGCAGGTTCTTCTTCCAGGACGGGAAATCCCACGAAGTTCCAAGTATTTTGCTTCCAAGCAAGTCGTGATGCGGAAATTTTCGGAACCGCCAATCCTTGCTACTTTCACTCTCGTGCCAATATCTTGTTGAGTGGTTCCATGAGTAGTTTGGAAGATCGACAATCACGGATGGTAAATTTTGATCCTCATTGACTTTTGAAAAGTTCACGGGACTTCCGGAGACGAACAGTCGACCAGCAACATCAAAGAGCGCTTTGATAGCATCTTTGCCTCTGGCCAAGGCTGCGCAATATTGTATTTCTGAGCCCTTATCGCCTAAGCTGTTTTTGATTTGTCCAATTGGGCCTGCTAAAGCACCGCTTGGACCAATTTCGATGAGAAAATCGGGACCATCCGTCGTGTTCAGCATTGTCGTAACGGCTTTATCGAAAAGCACTGGAGACGTCATATTAGTTTTCCAATACTCGTGGTCACACTCTCGGTCGAGCAGTGTGCCGGTGACAGAGGAGAACATCTCTACACCTCGACGTCCTTGTAACGGCGGCTGGCAATGCTTTTGCAGCATCTCCTTGTACGACGCTGCGGGCCCTGTCATGAAGTTTGAGTGGTATGCAAAGTCAACCTGCAACATTCTAGCAAAGTGGCCATCATTGGAAAGATGAAGTTTGATTCTCTCCAATCCAGAACGATCTCCGGAAAGAGTGACGCTGTTTGGGCTGTTGAAACATGCAATTTGGACCATGCCATCAGACGCCGATAGATATCCGATCACATCTTTTGGACCAAGGCCAGCAGCTAGCATTCCTAGTGGTCTGCTCGTTTCCGTGATCTTGCATGCCTGGCCTCGAAAATACGCGATTTTAATAGCTTCCTCGGGGCTCAACAGACCGCCGGCATAAGCTGCTGCGATCTCTCCAGACGAATGGCCAACCACAGCTACAGGATTGACATCCCAGCTTTCAAGCACAGCCAAAATGGCCAACTGAAGTGCCGTGACAAGAGGCTGGGAGAACTCTGGAAGTCGAAGTTGCACGGCCTCTCGTGGCTCTCTAAGTTCGCTGAGAAGTGACCAGGGAGGCGGGTTTGGAAGACCTTGAAGTACACGGTCCAGTCTACTAATCATCGATGCAGCAGCTGGGAATAGCTGAATTAGGCTTTTACCCATTTGCGGCCATTGCGCACCCTGACCAGTGAATACAAATCCAATTCTTGGGGGTTTCGTGCTCTTTTTCCCAAAGACGAAGCCACCTTTATTGATATTGGTGCTGTTGGTAACGACGTAGGCTCGGTGGAAATGGTGAGTTCGTCGCTCTGACAGTGTGTAAGCCAGGTTGGATAGCTTTACAACCACGCCTGGATTGCTCAGATGGTCACAAAGAGCTTTGCAGTTCGCATGGACGGATTTCAAATCGTTCGCCGACACGACGATGGTGTGCGGCTTCTTGCTTTTCGAGTCGGCAAACAGCGCTTCCCAGTCTGTTGTATACGAAGAAATATGGGGTCGATTGGAAAGGTCATCAAGGTTATTGTCAATGACAACGTGAGCATTGGAGCCTCCGTAGCCAAACGAATTGACACTAGCACGTCGAAATGCACCTTTGGGCCATCGAATAGTGCTTTTGGGAACTCGAAGCTTCAGGGTTTCAAAGTCGACTAGCTATCAAGTCGGTCACTTCAACCCGTAAAAGTTTACATAGTGACTCACTCTTTGGGTTCGGGGTCTCAAATGTGGGGTTCCGTGGGATTTGACCCTTCTCAATCGAGAGTATCGCTTTAATCAAACCCGAAATTCCAGCTGCTGGCTCCGAATGTCCAATGTTACTTTTGACCTACGATATTTAGCCTGATACCTGAGTATTGTGAGATTACGTACAGATCCAATGATCAATGGAGTATCAATCGTGCGATATTTGGAGAAGACAGAAGCGACGCCTGCCACTTCGATTCGATCGCCCGCTTGAGTACCTGTACCATGACATTCAACATAAGCTGTGGTAGCAATGTCAGTTATTCCTGCTCGCCGATAGGCCGACTGGATCGCGGCTGCCTGGGCCTCTGAACTAGGACTTGCAATTCCTGGGGTCCTTCCGTCACTGTTTGTTGCTGATCCACGAATGACTGCTCTGATCGGATCGCCGTCTCTGATAGCATCATCTAATCTTTTCAGTATCACTGCGTTCACTGCCTCAGCCTTAATGTAACCGTCCGCTTTGATGTCGAAAGTATGGCATTTCCCTGAAGTAGAGGCCACACCTCTCATTGACCCTTCATCCATAACATGTTCCGGACTGAGATAGAGGTTGCTTGCTGCAATGATAGCACCACTGATCTCTCTTGTATTCAAGTAACGGCAGGCTACGTCGACTGAGACAAGCGCTCCCGAACATGCAGTGTCAATAGTCATACTAGAGCATATTAGTCTTGGACTTCGAAATTGGGGGTCTTGGCTACCTGGGTCCTTTGATGTTGAGAAAATGGCTGATTCTGTTGCTCAAGATGGCACGCCCCGCACCCACAGTAATTGTCGGTGGCCTATCCTCGGGATCTCGTGCTTGCATATCACCGTAATCTAATCATCAGGTGAGCCGGGGCCGCATGATAGAGACTTGTGGGACAATTACCGACGGCAAAAGAACCAACAAAACAACCAAAGTCCTTCCCGTCCAATGCTTCAAGAGTGATACCGGCATTCTCTAGACACTCATATACCACTTCTAGAAGCTGGCGTTGTTGAGGATCCATAGCAATTGCGTCGACGCCTGAGATACCAAAGAACTGAGCATCGAAAGTTTGTGGATCAATACTCTCAAGAAACATGCCACCGGGCGATCTCATTGTCTTGGGCTTTTTATAATCATCGTGATGAGTTTCCAAATTGAAACGTGACTCCGGAGCTTGATTGTGAGCGATCCCACCTTGATCTAGGAAATCCCAGAAAGAAGTTGGGGAATTACAATTTCCGGGCAGGCGGCAAGCGAGGCCGATGACTGCAATTGGCTCTTGGAGACACTCCGACGTTTGCTTGCCCATTACATTGTCCATGGTGGATAGCCTTCAAGGAAAGAAACTCGTTTGATTTCAAGAGGTGAATAAGGAAACTCTTATCTACTCATACCGACAAACAGGGTCAATGCGATGATTCGTACGCCGTGCCTGCATTAGGGCGGCAATGAAGAGGCGTAGTAACAAAATGGGGTTTGAAGCTGACGAGTCGCTTTGGCTGTCTCCTAGGATAATGATTGGCTCCGGTTACGATGGGTGTGTTACTTTGCGAATGCAGGGTCCTTATCTCCGGCACGTTTATGAAATTGTCCCCTAACTCGGAAACTTCCCCGGTCTATCTTTATATTCTTTCGCATATCTGAACGCATTGGAGCAACGTCTGCTTAACGTGAACTTTTGGAAAGTCATCAGTATTCAACATGTCTAGTCATGAGGCAGTCGAGTTCAAGACCCTAGATGGTCTGACTTTAAGAGGCCTATTGTATCCAGCAAAGCAGAGAGGGGCTGCTATCATTCTCACTCCTGGCGTACGTCGACACTCAAAGGATGCATCTTTGAAATTAACGATTCCCAGTTTAACTGCGTCAAAGAAATGTTCATACCAGAAGTTGCGGAGCAATTCCAGGCTGCTGGTATAACAGCTCTCATTTATGATCCCCGAAATACTGGGACGAGCGAGGGCCAGCCACGCAATGAAATCGACCCGACCAAGCAAGTCGAGGATTATTCCGACGCCTTGACGTTCCTCAACTCTTTGTCAATTGTAGATCAAGACAGCATCGGATTTTGGGGCATGTCGTTCTCGGCCACAATTTCCCTTTGTGCCGTTGCCCTAGATAAAAGAGCAAAATTCGTCATTGCGGTTTGCCCCCTGATGGCTTTCGAAGGCGACGGTGAAAGGTTCTCAAGCATATTGGTGAAGACCATGAAGGACCGCGAGTTTCAACTGAAAGGGAACCTCCCATTCTACATTCCATTGTTGACAGAAAATGGAGAAAGTCCCGCTGGAATTGGTATATGGGCAGACAAAGAGGTTCTCGAATACATTTCCACTGCAAAAGAGAGAATCTCATCCTCTTTCGAGTCCCGAATTACTATCCAGACTTACTACAAGATGGTACAGTGGCAACCAAGCGGCCTGATGAGATATGTATCGCCCACACCTGCAATGATCGTGGTACCGGAAAATGACAAGGTCTCTCCACCTGATGGACAGATTGCTCTGTTCAACAGCTTGTCGGAGCCAAAGAAAATGCACATGGCATTGGGCAAGGGTCATTTGAACGTTCTGAGTGGAAGCGATTTTCCTAATTTGATGAAGCTACAGGTTGGGTGGCTTAGCGCAGCCGTGGAGAACGTGGAATAAGCAGGTTGACGCTAGTGCGAGTCGTTTTCCGTTTTAGGTTATATATTTGTCATCGATTGGTAATGAACGCCATGGGTACCAGATTTGATCATTTGAGGGTAGTACTATTCACCTAGTCCAAGAGCAGAGGGTATGCCGAGACAAACCTATGTAGTTAGTACCTCGTAGATATTTGACCAATGAGCTCGACAGCCCAATTTGCAGTTTGAACCTGTATCCAATGTTATTTAGCAAGCCAGTATCAGTAAGCAGCCGGCGTCTTTGGCTCAATTCAAGCCTTATCATCTTTAAAATTTCTTGGCACCATCCCGCATTATCGGTCGGAAAGTCGGTGGCCTGAATAATCCCGGGGCTACGGCGGCGGTACAGGACTTGGACAAGGATAAATGAACGAAGTTACATCGGACAACTGCCTCAAGCCACAATACCTATAGACTCAGGATTAATTTTCCCTTTCGCTGGTTCCGTTTTAGTCTGCGGACGTGAGCAACTGCTGCTTTAACCTGAGCTGAGGGTGAGCTAACCTGAGCAGAGCCTGAGCCATTTCTGACCATGCCCTGAAACGCCAGCCCACCAGAATCTCCTACCGAGCTGTGCCGTGTGCTTTGCAGCAAGCGAGAAGTAACCTTTTAGCAATGAACCAGTAGAGTTTTGTATTACAAGGATCAACCGTAGCGATTGTATTTGCCTTATTTTTATATTCACGGAGGAGTTCTACGCGGAAGAGGAAAAGGAAGTTCATCTAATCTTCTGTCCTGTTTGGTCTGCGTCGCAAACATCTTAAAATGTCGTCTGTTCTGGTTCTGGAAGGTCGTCAAGTTTCATTTGCCTCACGCTGAAACGCCCGTGGCGGAATACGTCGAGTTTTTTATGTAACCCCAATCAGGGTCCTTACGCGCTGAAACATTAATTCGACAAGTTTTAATACCAGTGGGTGAGATATATTTCAGAAATATCTGTCTCGAATAGATTTTGGCGTCAATTATCGAAAAATATTAAGATACTTTTTAAGGGAAACAAATAGCTTGAAGTTATAGAATCCAGGCCCTCTGAAATTCCCCTAAGGACTCAAAATTGTCGGAGAAACCGTCTTAGATGAAAATAAGCCGCCTCAACCGCTGCTCGCAGATGCGAGTGTTGTTTTTAGTGGATAAAGAATTCAATTAATTCAGTAGGAAATGTAATATATATACAGAAGCTGACAGTCTATATTGCTACGCAGTGGCAATATCTAAGCCTGTAAAGCTGAATATGGTGGCAAATAAACCTCGTTTAGTTGAACTTATAATCCCTCTCTAGCTGGATTAGCCACTTTCCAACATCAACAACAATTCTCATACTGTAGTGGTGAATCAGCTGACTGGATCCCATCAGGTGATCTGCCTGGATTCTACTTCTAGTATTTAAAGTGCAGGATCCCTCTTTACATAGAAAAGTAACGAATACAATTTTTTTCTTCTCCTCACTATTTGGTGACAACCACTACTTGAAGGGATGTGGTATACTCTTCTTTTGTTTTAGCCTCTTCAATACGCAACCTAATTCTGGATTTTGTATTATTAGAAGCAACAAAATATGACTTCATTTCAAGGAGGTCTCATTACAGACGTATTATTAAGGTCAGCAGCTTACATCCGATTCAAGCTTCGCAGAAATCCTAAAAAGGCGCTATGGATAATCCACACCCAGCTCCATGACTCACTTGTTTTTGGAACAGCCGATTATGGTTCTCTGTCGTAGGGTATTCCCCACCCAAATACCTTTTTATAGTCACGTCCGATTCAAGCTCCCCTATAGTCGGCTTTCGATGATCGCGGACCGCATATTTTACATGAGGACACCTCGTGCGCCAGCGCCTTGGGTCCGAATTGTTTCCTTGGGGGCGCCAGCGCGTCTGATACGTCGGTGTTTATCATGCGTCGGCGCCCCAGGGCCTCGCGTTAACCCCTATCTCACTCCAGCGACCCTCATATAGTACACGAAATCAAAAGCACACTTACTCAGTCGAAATGGCTGTGCAAAGCAATTAGCCTAACTAAATCAATTAAGGTAAGCTACCAAGCAACTAAGCGCCTCTGTCAAGATGAACTACAGTTACTTCAGCAAGCAACTATATATCGAAGTATTATACCTTAGTTCTAAAAATGAACTAATATTTCTTACTTAAGCACTAGAAATATTTGGGCTGTTTAAATAGTAATACACAGCCCGTATCATCAACATATGATTCTCTATCTATATTGCATCTCTCTGCCGGACCTACTTCCGCATTAGAACTTATCCAAAAACCCTTTATTATTTTATAGTAGAGCCTTGATTATACACCTCCAAAAGCGAGGCCTGGAGAAACATAATTTATATAATAACTGATTTTCGGTAGTAGACTGTGTTTTTATATTAGTTGTGCACCTTTGATTCTGAGGCTTTTATGCAAGATACTCTCTATTCATTATCACCGTATGAATCTTATAATTATATTATATTAAGCCATAACTTATATAATTTCCCCATTAAATAGTATATCCTACTACCGCCGGATGCCGGCAAATTGAGGAAGAATAGCACAAACTTTATCGGGTAATTTATTTTCATCGATGTTATTTTTATCGAAGTCTACCCCACGACGTACTTTTGTAATACCTATTCCTATATCTACACCCACTCCTAAGCCGTGGCCCAAGCCAGCTCCTGTGCTAAGTGTTTCCAACTGCGCCATATGCATCTCTTGCTCTCTAACCCTCCTAGCAACTGCCTCCTCCTCCGCGAGACGCAACTTCAGCTCATGAGCGTCCTTATCTTGCAAAATTCGTTGTTCCACCATTTCTGCCTGTTTGAGGGCCACGATGGCTGGAGTACCACTAGTATCGTTGGGAAGAGGGTTCGAATGTCGAACTCGTTGTGCAGGGGTTGTATTCGTTAGGGCTACACCCGTTAGAGGATGTGGAGGAGGAGGATCTGTACCGGAGTCGATGAGGGGGCCATTGGAGGTTGATTGAGAATTAATCGAAGGGACAAAAGGTGGGATGTGATAGGTCAGAGACGGGCGGTGAAGACAGCTAAGGATGAACAAGGATTAGATAAAAGTACCAAATTATTGCAATGACTCCTAGATGAATTCGAAGCAATTTTCCCCTTCCAAGTGATTGTGGAGGAAGCCACTCTTCTCTCCCTGTTTGATCCCCTTACTTATCCCCCTTCATAAGGGAACCCGCATGGTGCATAAAGTTATGCTCCTCCATAAAACCAATCCATTTATCCAGGAAGAAAATCCGGAGTCTTCCTATATTCACGAGGCGCTTAAAGTTCGAAGGAGCTTTCCTATCTCCCTTTCAGCTTTTGTGTTCCTTAAATTACTGAAGCCTTGAAGTCCCAGATTTTGAACTTTTCGTGCGTAGAAAATTAAACGAAATATCCTCAAGTAATTCAAAAGAATCCCGTTATTCTCAATGACAAAGTACACAAACGACTTTAAACTTTAAGGAAACACAAATCTCTGATCCAATTCAACGAGCATGTAGGACTTGTTCGAATCCTTGAGTGCTACTTCAAGGTCAATCCTCATCAATCCCACTACCCAATGTCTTCCCTCCTAGCCTGCCAAACATGGTCGGCATAGTCGTCACCTCACTCAGCTAGTCACCAAACTACGACCAGAACCATGCATCAAATTGTACATTTGTCGGATAATATCTGTCGATACTTCCTCCTTTCGCCGCTGGCTTGCACCTAGTGAGAGTTGTGCTAGCATTTTAACCTTTCGTCCGTCAAGCTCATAGCTATTTCCTAATTCTTCACAAATCGAGTGGATGGCCTGCTCCGTCAGATTAGAGTTCCCCTTGAATAAGTGACTTTTCCATATCTTTGCTCTGCTGGTAGCATTGAGAGGATCGAAATACAGTGGAATTGCTCTGGAACAGACAGCATCATCAATCTCAGTTTCTTGATTAGTGGTCAGAAATACCACTCCCGGAAAGTACTCCAGGTACCGTAAAAAGACGGAGATTACGGCGCTGTGATTATAATCTTTAACAACGCGTCTATCAGCGAGAAACATGTCTGCTTCGTCAAAAAGCACAATGGCAGAGCCTCGCAGAGCAAGTTTGAAGAGTGGTTGTAGATTTCTCTCGATTTCCCGCGGATACCGTCCGAGATCGCCACACGAGATTTGGAGAAGAACTCTTTTATTTTCCTCCGCCATCAACTCTAGCACGAATTAAGGCTGTACCGTAAGAATGGAGAAGGAGTTCTTACCTGCAGTGAGGGTTTTCCCGCATCCGGGTGGTCCATAGAGGAGAAATATTCGACCCTCGCCTTTCTCTGAGATGACTCCGTCGGACTCTGGCTTTGAGAAATGCTCTAGAATAATGTCCTTCAAAAGCAATTTCCATTCGTGGCTTATTTCAAGTTCTCTGAGGGGGTTCAAAGGCCACTCGATAGGCTTCAGCAGATCAATGTCAAAATACGCCCATTGCTTATTGACCAGGCTATACCCGGGGGAAAATGCAGAACACAGTAGTGCCTGCGCGGCGGTGCAGTTGTAGCCTTGCTCATCAAAACATTTCCATAAATCACCTCGTGGTAATGATATCCGAGAGGAGATCTTCCACGCATCGGCAGGCATATCCGGCCCAATTACGTGTGCACTTTTCTCGTCAATTCGGTGCTTTTTGTTGTAAAGAGGACTGCGAAGCTCAGGAAATGCGTCAACGAAGGCTGAATAATCAAGAATCACTCGGCCAGGCATCTTGAAAACTGTCAGCGACTTGCAACTTTAAAGAATTTCGAATTTTCGGACATTCTTCGAGACTATCCTGACGTCAATAGAATAATCTGATTTCGTAGGTGCTTGAACAATCCCTGTGATTGAAAATTAGCTTTAGAACACTTCTTGATGCTAATTGTAAGAATTTCGTGTCCTCGAACCTTTGTAATTCATAGTCTTGGCTTTCAAATAATCACACCATCTTTTCCCCCGAGCAATAAGCTCCGTAACCAGTTCACTTCTCTCCTCCTCTCGTAGATGCTTGAGTGGGAAACATTCCAAATCTGTGATCTTTCGCGAGCCCTGAAACTCTCTGATACGAAGTGTACCGGCCGTGAGGCCAAATGTCAAGTCATTGTATGCCCATCTAAAAATGCCGACGTTCCTGTACTTGCCTTCCACCGAATTATCTTCCAATTCATCGCTGATTTCATGAAATAAAAAACATTCCGGACGCTCCGACTTTCCTGACTTCTCCCTTTTTACAGTTAAGTCTATCAGTCCCTGACTATGCCCAACGATAATGCTACCGGCTTCGAAGATGATGGGCAAATCCTGAAAAGTAACAAGGCCTTTATCAACAAAGCCCTCTTGGATGTTGTCTAAAGCCTGGAGCTTTTCCGACATGGTATCGACTAGCCACTTAAGATGCTTTCTTTGTTCCTGTGTAGTAAATGCCTTTGTCATCATATCTTGAATCCCACGTTGACAGTGAAAGAGAGTATAATACGGCTTTCGAAAGACGATTGGATTGGCATGGAACCCCTCCGGAGAATAATCGCCAAAGAGTGATTTTAAGGCTTTCTGCATGGTCTCGCAATGAATTTCGAGGTCTGTTCGTTCACTCTCACCTTTGGCGTTGACATATTCCCGAGTGACAGTTGCGTACTCCCCATAAGGTGAGACCCTATCACGTTCTCGAGATGCTGCTGATTTCTGTATGACTTGAGCGGGACTCCCGCCCTTCCCTTCTTGCTCTATAAGCTCGATATGGGAATACTTTATGACTAAGAAATAATCAGTAAAGTTTTGAGAGGGTTGCGGGAACAGCGAACCTGGATGGCTCTCACCCACTGCCTGCATTCGAGCTTTCAGCCTCATGTACCGTTCGAGATCCATCGTACTAATCTCTACCAAAACCACATGGTCCAGTGCCTTGCAAATGTGAAGACAGCTAGAAAGCTTAGAGAATACTTCATTAAATGCCACTTAAAAGTGATGACATTGGTCGATAGCCTTAAAACTTTGAAACGTCCAGTGGGCCTCGGTTTGAACGCAGAAAAAGGGAGCAGGCTGTCTCACTTCAAGTATCTTACCCACGCACACCTCCTTTCTGCAAGAATGCCTAACCGTATTCTTTGCTACCTGACGCAGGGGTAGGCCATGTTTGATGAGGCGCAGAGGTTTGACCCACTGAAATAATTGGCAGCAAGGTCTGCACCGCCCGAAGGATTGCAGTAGTCTGGCGTTACAGAGCAGGGGCGAAAATTTTTGCTGACCACCACTCGAGGTAGAGATAGAGCCGCTTCTTAGCACAGCCTCTCTTGGAAGACAGTTTTCCAAATTCAAATATCTCTCTAAGTACGTAATACTAGGAATTTAAGTCCACCACATCAGACATTATTCCTACGAGATCATTGTATGTTCACCATCTACAACAATCTCCACCCACCCTAAGGATTCACGCACGGCTGCGGCTGATTCTCAATCGGCAATTATCGGAGGATTATTTGTGAAGGGATCAGGAATGTCTTCTCATCAACATTCCCCATCTTGGTATGAAACCCGCGGCTGTGACCCATGCATCCTAGTATTTCAACAAATATTTCTATTTCAGTGCTAAATGTTGATAAAAGCGATGAGGAAAATTCCGTAGGCATTGATGCATTTCACAGCGTAAGGCAAAAGTCCCAAGATAGCCTTTCTCCAGCCACGCCTATTCCGAACCTCAAGGAAGAACAAATCTTCGAAGCTGCAACTGATTACCAGAACTGGACCTACAAAGATGTTACGCTGAAGAATCTTGGCGCATTCGATCATTCTACTTCGTTCGGAATCACCATGGACGACGAGAATAGCAATATCCGCGAGGAAATTAAAAAAATAGTTCGTTTCATGAATTTTAGCGAACATCCTCTTTTCGAAAGCTATGGGACCCTGGGGGATACCAGTGCAGCTGGCTTCGAAGATTTGCATAATATCGTCGACCAAATTTCGTGTAATCTTGAAGTCGTCAGTCACGAAAATGCGTGTTTAGCGCTAGGTCATTACGTTGACGAATCTTTCTACAACGCTTTCAAAATCTCCCGAGCGCAGATCAGACGCCGATATCTAGGAAAGACAAGTGATATCACTGGACATAATCCTAAAGTTCTGAGAGATGATATCAGCAATATGCAAGCCTATCATGCTCTGGTAGACTTCATCTTCCATTCTCTGGCCTGGTGGCTCTTGCGCGTTGCAAAGCGGAAGTCATGGTGTACCGCAATCATTGCTGTACTGGCCCGATGGTCTTTCAAACTCAAATTAATTGCGTTGGACCCAACTCACTGGGCCGAGATGTGTCTAATCAGAGGGGAAGAGACGATGAAACGGATCTCTCATGATCAGAAAAACGAGAACCGAATCACTGTTAAATTTCCTTCCAAGACTGGACCAGCCAGGGAGGTCCATTTCCCGGACGACCGAGACCTAGACTATAATTATTATTACGGGAAGCTTCACACGAGAAAAATTCTTCATCTTTATGTTAACCGAATCCTAAGCAACCTGATTGTTGAAAAGTCACGCTCGACGAGATCGGCTGCGTTCGAGGTTCGCACTCTTATGTGCAAGGGTGTACTTGATAGCACCTTACGTCACCTTACGATTCGACAAACCGGGGACATTGAGATGTCTTCAGATCGTGTCGACTTGCGATGCAGCTCTTGGGCTTTACAACTTCTGTTGCTCAATGCTCAACGTATTCCCGACAAGGGTATGACGGAAGCAGTAAGATTCCAATGGTACATCAAGTTGACCAATGGTCCCGATCTCGACATCAGCTCTGGCACAACAGAGCGATTAGATGACATTGTCTCAGCGTTGATACCTTTAAGTCTGATAGGGAGCTCCGGGCTTGTCAAACTCCTGGAAGATTCTTCATTCCAGGAATATTCTGACGACGAGCATCCGCCAGCAATGCCTAATCTAATTCCTCTTGACAATTATCAGAAGATTGAGTTTTCTTTGAGTGCCAGGCAAGGAAGGATCAACACCCTGGGAAACTTTGGCACAACTATGGTCCCGGCATCGAGAAGTCCTCTCATTACATCTATGGAAGGTATGCAACATCTGCTTTGCACCACCACCATTATAAACAAACATGACTGACGAGCTTTTGAACTGGGAAAGACATAGAGAATGAGCTTAGGGAATGCGATATCAGCGATACGGATGACTATGAGATCACTCTAAAGAAAAAAGCACTCAAAGTTCTCCGGGATTATCAATCAAAAAAGGGAGAGTTTAACACCTGGGCGATAACCGAAGATTCAGTTAGAGTTCGTACTAGGAAATACTCCAGTATTGTCCTTACCATTGCCATCGGGATTATCGGAGGTGGCCTTACAGTCCCTTTTTTTGTCAAGGAAGGCATTCCAGGGGTTGATCCATTCCAGTTCGTTACATTCGGCTGGCTTCTGGCTGGTGCATTCTTGATTCTAGCAAAAAGCCGATACGTTGAAAACTGGCCCTGGCACGATTTCTTACGAGGACAGATAGTCTGTCGAAGTGTTTCTGAGTTGGCTGTGGCTTCAATCGTTAAGGAACAAGCAGTTCTTCTGTACTTGCTTCATCATGAGTTCAGGAACCCGCTGGTATACAACGGCCCCTATCATGGTATCTTTCAACGGCGAGCGGAAAAAGGAGCCCGAGGATTCGATGTTAATGTCCCTATGGCTCACGCAACACTTCTGGCGGCCGGGTTTATTGTTCTCGAGTTTCTTCCCATAGATGCAGGAGACTACACAGACACCGGAGAACAAATAGATGCAGAAGAACCTATAGAGGCAAGCAAAATGGAACGGAAGGTACATATAGAGCTTCATGATACACGCAAAGATGCACCTAGAAAACCTCTTGTTTTCGTCCAAGAAGAGGGTCTTGAGGGTGGGGGCGACAAGGAAAAGCCTGAATACAGGAAAATTCGTCTGAGGCTGGATGACAAGGGCCTTATTGATCGTTCGGAGCGTGAAATACTAGGTCTGCCTACCACAGACTATGTCTTTATTTAGGGGGGAAAGGGGAGACCTCTCCTTTGTATTAATCGTAGTTGCATCTAAATAGACACGGTTGCTTAGTCACATATAGGAACGATGCGGGGTTCCAATACACTAACGCCCTGGCGTCACCAGGGGTTGACAGAATTGAGTCCGCACGGATCATAAACACCAAAAGATCGACATGTAAGTATTAGGACTAAAACTACAATAACTTCACCATTCTACCACTTATTGCCTCGAATAGGCTTTCCCTGGGTGCATAGAAGCTCTGCGCATCTTCTAGACATATCGTAAATCCGGTCCCGTATCTCCTGTAACATGGTTTTGCCTCATTCCTTTTGTATCCCCTGCTTCATCTCCTCTAAATCAAAGATCCTACGCCTTAATATCTTTTTTATAATATTCCAAATACCCTCAATAGAGTTTAAATATGGATTCTGAGCAGGATGCTCGAGGTTTTGGATATCGTGGTCCTTCTTAAACACCTGCGCCAAGCCCTCTTTTCTTATACCATAAGATGGGTCCCCATCCTCTTGCAATAACCACGGTTTATCGTGGATTAAACGCATCTTGTCCATAGCATCGCAGTATATAAGGAACAGGCGTTCCACATAATATTTTTGGGTCATCACATTGCCTTATTCTTTGACTTCTATCGCATGATGCTTGCCGGCCTCCCATTCTAGTACCCTAACTTGGTATTCCTCCTCTGTCTCGGCAGTAGGGCGCCTACGAGGCTTCTTAGGATATGGAGGTTGCTCGACTTTGTCTTCTTCTTCATTGTAGAACTCCAATTTCTCAGCTTGCCCCACCAAGAAATCCAGCCAGCAATATGAAATCGTACCCCTTTAAGAGGAGGTCTTTCCACAATATTCTCCGGTTTGGCGCGAGTTCCTTGCTCTCGAGTAGTCATAGGAGATACCATAGATGTAGGATCGATATATGCTTCATCTGTATAAACGACATGGTCGAAGGATCCAAAGAGAGGATAATACACATGGTCTAGTCCATATGTGCCGCGCTCCCCTCGATTTTTGGCTGAGATAACCTTCTTAACAAAACCGTATTTGTATCGTTCACCCTTCTTGGTATACTCCTTCAACTCTCTTTGTAGCTGCCGTTTCCCTACAGGCAGATTGTGGTACTCTATTTGAGCTTCAAATTGCTGTATTCGGACGGGATTTCGAGAAGGTGAACATAGCATCTTACAAATGTTTTTGGTGATTTTAGATTTCCTTCCAAGTATGGCAGATCTGTTCTTCACAAGCTTTTCTGTTCTTTCTCCAAAAAATTTGTATTCCTTCTTCCAATTACGCCCAGTTTTCTCGGTAATTCTATAATTTTGTGAAATAACTCGATTCGATTTGCCCTCAGGATTATGAGCTAATGCGTTAATAAATTTGGGTTTTCTTCGAGTTGTAGCGTTTCTGCGACAGAAAGGTTCGGGGGTAGGAGTCCGAAAAAGATTCGATCGCGTTAATGGAGCCATAATTAGAATAAAAGATAGTTGTCTATATTTTTATTGATCTCGCATCTCGATTTTTGGTGTTTCTAGTCCGTGCGAACTCAATTCTGTCAACCCTTGGTGCTGTTGAAGCGGCTGCTTAGTCAGCCTTTCACACATCTGAAACTTGAATTTGTAAACAACTTTATTATGGACAATAATATCAATAAGAATCGCCCCCACTTTTTATAGTATTTCGAAACATTCCGGTTATAAGAGAACCCCTGGAGTATATCTTTTATTTATATCTTATCGAAACTATCTCGGGTTCGAGGTAACCCAATTAGTTTAACCTAATAAATCCTGAAAAAACTTCTGGGTTTATAGGGGTTTAAGGGACCAATCGGGATCCTTATTAGATAAGAGTTTCGTGCTTAATTTAAATAATATTTCAATATATTACTATTTTTATATTAATAACGACTCGTATTTTAATATAATAACGATATCGTAATAACCCTTTTGCAGAACCTAAGACATAATATTTAACAAAAGCTTGGTTTAAGGACTAGATTGAATCAATAGACTTGAATCGTTGTAGTGAAGAGGCTAAAACAAAAGAAGAGTATACCACATCTCTTCAAGTAGTGGTTGGTACCAAATAGTGAGGAGAAGAAATCTTGTATTGGTTGTTTTTCTATGCAAAGAGGGATCCTGCTCTTAAATACTAGAAGTAGAATCCAGGCAGATCACCTGACGGGATCCAGTCAGCTGATTCACCACTACAGTAGTCAGATTATTCAAACAAGTTGACTGAGCGAAGGTGAGCCGAGGGTGATTAGCGCCTGAGCAAGAGCAGCCGGCTTACTAACCCCATACGGCATTTGAGAAAGAGAAAATTGATTCATGATACCGTGGTATGTACCTGTGTCGTATCATCACACCACTTAGACTCACCACACCCTGGAGATAGATCAAACTTACCCTACAATTGATTGAACAGAGGAATACCGCGGGCTGGTGTGGAACAGATCCGCAGAATTAGAGATTGGGATTGTTGCGGCCAGGTTCTTTGGTTACTGCACTCACCGCTCATGAGATCGATCTGGAAGGTGCCACTCATTGAACCGTTTCTCACACATCACAACTTTCAGTGTCTTTTCCATCCAAACTATCTTGAGCAAACTAAGAGCAGCCACTGAAATCCACAAATGACTTTCCCACGTGCTGGTTTTCGCCGTCCTTCCACGTCCGAAATGATCAATAAATCAAGATAGCAAGAGAAATACAAACGGCAAGAAATTGAAAATAGTTCTTGACCCTGGCAGTCCTCAAGGAGCAGATGAAGGTGAAATCCTGTTGACTAGTTCCATTATAACCCGATCCATCACCAGATCTTTTTCTCCTGGTCGATAAGTAACGAATTTCGCCATAGTCTCGCGGATTCAGTAGGGCTGGTTCCTGATGTTTGAACCCATATCTATGTCGATGACTCTATCAATGGGAACAAGGTAGATTACGAATGGGACACCGCATAGTTCAGTTAGATATTCTCGATACTCCTCGATAGGTGGGTCATTTAGATCGAATCCGGCGAGTATATGGGGGGTAAAGGTGGGCGTTGTCAACTGACTCAGCCTATATTTTTCTAAGTTGGCATTGAAATCTGTAATTTCGTCTGGCTTGCAAGATCTCAGAGCTATCTTCATGCTTTTTCGATTATCGGCGCTCTGAAAGTATGAAAGGGCCTCTTCGAGCGGTAGCTGGCCAAAGCCACAATCATCGATGTCTTGAAACTCGTCGTATGGCATTAAACAAATGGTGTCGATTTCCAAATTGATGTAAATTTGGTGGGGTGCCATAATATTCGAGTCGCTGATGTTTAATTCGAATTCGCACACAAACGCAAGTGTATAATACCGGAGACCTTCGGAACGCGCCTCTTGACAGGTGTGAAGGACAGGTAGTATATCAAAACGGCTTCGAAATCGGCACCCAATGTGTGAAGTTAGCGTTTCGTCGTCGATACAACCGCTGAGAGCGTTGAAAAGATTGGCATGCGAATCGTCATCGCTGATAGGCGCTGCCCAAAGCCAAACCACTCGGGGCACCGAGCAAGTAAAGCCCCATATTTTCAGTCGAATCTTAAGTGAGAGTTCTGGGAAGAGGTAGAACTTCTGATCGGCTGCCATCACATTTGTATCTTCCATGTTGCTCTTGTTCTATTGGAATTTTGTTGAATTTCAGCTTTCAAACTCTTCCGATGGCACGTCGTCCAATTCTCGACCTGTTCACAGGGGATTAGAAATTTTTCTCTGCGGATGAAGCTTTGGGATACATACCTGCGAAGTACACTTATGATAGGATTCTCACGCAAGGAGATAAACAGACCGCGGAGCTCCTGATTGTGAACTGAGAATGGCAAACGGTGGATGCCTAGCAAAAGAAACTTAATTGTCTTAGTATCCCAAGCCGATGACCAGCTTCACATCCCGACTTGGAACACACAATATGATTCCATTTTTCTTCAAACTCAGCTTTTTCAAGATTCTCCAGAGGTATGCGGCGCACTAAAACCCTGTGCCCGAGCATAATCATTTTGCAGAGCCGCCATATGTCAAGTTTGAATACGCCATTTGTGAATTCATACTGTTGTATCGCGCCAATCCTCACTTGGCAAAGCTTTCTTTTCGTCTATCCCATTCATGTACCGATCGGTAAAGTCTCCGGGTTACTGCTTAGAATCCTAAGAGCTTGCTCTGCCGCTCTGATCGTAGCTCCTTGCTTACAAGGGGCTGTTTGAGCGTCTCCAATTTGTTTTCCACTTACTTGAACTATGCAATGATAATTGTTTGCCGGAGTTCGCTCTGTTCTGTAAATTACCCTCCGATCGCCAACCAATTCCCCCAACCGGTTCTTTGGGTGCATGATATCCACATTGTCCCGCATTAATCGACGCATGATAGGGAGTATTTTGAGTCTCTCAGCAAGCAGAGAACACTGGAGTATATCTCCATTGCTGTCAGCATACACCGCGCCAAACAAGCTTCGCACGATTTCGGAGAAATATGCGTTGGCCTCCAGATTTGCAAGGTCTCGCCAAGGGTAAGTCATACCAGAGGTCAGTGTAAGCCGAATGCCCTGACAGGTTTCGGCATGCTTTTGGAGGAATTCTGCTCTGTCGGACACGATTTCAGAGTGATCATGCCTCATAAAACTCCATAAAGGGATATTCTTTTGCTGCCGTGCTTTACACAATCGATTAGGGCCAGATTGCTGGATATCGCAATAATCCAAATCTAAAGAAGTATCGATACAGAGAAAAGCCAAAAACCCCTTGTTAATGGTAGCGGCCCGGAGAAGTTGTAGCTGGTTGCCTGAAATCATTTCGTTCTGGCGATATAAAGATTCAACAATGGTCATACTCAGAACACTGCTGCCAAGGACTGCTAGCCTTCCATATGAACAAGTTGCCAGGTCTTGTTCACACGAAGGATGTGTCATTGCTTCTGTCAAGATTGAGGCGTTGTGGAACTTGTATCCTATCAACCTTTCCAATGTCTCAAAATGAGGGACCCCACCCAACTCTCGTCGACCGCAGGCCATACCTAGAGATAAATCCGCAGGATGTTCTAAGAGTTCTGGTATGAAGACCTGGGCACACTGGAGAGCAGTTTTGAGCTTCCCTTGTAGATACGCAATGCCGATTAAAGCCTCAACAACATTCGCTATTGCCGTCTTTGAAAGATCCCTTGTTCGTCCAATATCACCAGAAGAGATGTCCGGGGTGTTTGGAAATTCGGAAAACCTTTCCTGGGATGACTTTGTAATGATGAACTTATCTATTCCGGTTTGCAGGGCCATTTTTGATATATGTGCATTTGAGACGATTAACTTTCTCTTAGCAGAAAGGTACCCCTCATGCCAAGTGGTATGTGCAGCAAATAGTTTACCCATGACAAGAAAATCCAACACAGTATCTCCAAGAAAGGCCAGACGATTGTTGTTTGATAGAGCATTGGCGGAGGGCAAGCAAAGGGCTTGAGCAACCAGGTCTAGTCTTTTTAAGTGTACGTTGAGATGGAGTCTGTCCACCATTTCCCCACCAACCAACAGAGTTTCTAGACGGTAAATTATGTATGGCGCGAATTTAGCGAATCGATTGGGATTGTGTAGCCATTTTTCGGCGCTTGTGACTTCTTCTTTTTTAGATATAGGGATGGAGACGAGAGGCACCGCTAAACGTGTCCTAGGGTGCTGTTCTAGATGCTCATCACGTGACGCTTCGAAATTGTCGGTCGAGAAATGTCGAATCCATGCTTGAAGCTCATCTTGAGTTATCGGCGGAGTAAATTGGGCTTGGGATAAGAAGCTATTGTGACAGCCAGTGATAGAAGTACCGCGGACTTGCTGTAATATTGATCTCGTGTCGGCTGGATATGAACCAAGATGAAAATTGTCCAGATCTGTAATCTCTTCAGAGTCATCGATGCAAATCTCGCACCGGATCCCTTGCTCTGGCAATGGAGACCACGGCAGTGAACATATTTGGGTCGGAAGGATGAGCTTTGTCGAAATAACCACTTCGCCTGCGACTCGAACCTTGACGGAATTGAGGTATCTTTTTTTCGTGGTAGCGCTTTTCTTGGCTATGTGAAGCCATGGGTTGTGTTGTTGTTGAATCTTAATCATAGAAGATAAATCTTCTGTAGATTTCGCCTCTTCGAACTCATCTCCTGGCAGCAATGGCAATAGATTATCATTCAATAAACGGGCTTTGTAGAGTGCTGCATAGGCTTGGAATGCTGCATCTTTGGCTGCCATATTCTCCTTTCGCCAGGTACGGTGCGATGATGCTTGACGAACCGAAGGATGAACCGAGTTTGGAAGTGTGACAAATCCCCGGATGCCACCTGTCGTTCTTTCTGTTTGGAAGGTGAATGTTGGGCGACTGTCCACGTAGCGATAGACAGGCATGGTTGCACAGAAATGATATAAATGCCCTACGGCTTCGTCTAGAGTGAGTCTCGCCCTGGGGAAGTCAGCTATGTAAGAGACCTGTGTGGGTTTTACCAACCCAGTCGATTCAATTCTCAAAGTCATAGAGTCGTCCTCGATTTCATCAAGAACTCTACACTCTTCATCATCGAACTGTCGTGACTCTCTCATATACTCCTCAACCATCTTAGACTCCATTCTCTCCCATGCCGCTCCCAGATCCGCATTATCATCCGAAGACAGTAAGATCATGAACGTAGATTTCTCATGTCTTGCTCTACCCCGCCTTTGAATGAACGACTTCAAATTTGGGGGCTTGTTGAAACAGATGACTACATTGCATGCTGATACGTCAATGCCCTCCTCAAGGGCGCTGGTGGCAATGATAATATTCGTGCCGCCTTCACAAAAGTTCTTTAGTACTTCCTTCTGGCATGTCTGATCCAGGAGATCGGCCAATTCGGTCTTTCTACTTGAATTTGTCGAGGTACCTACGAATGTACCGCTGGTGAACAGATTCTTCGTTTCAGGGTGTTCTGAGAGAAGTTGGCAAAGTGCAATGGCAGTTACTCGCTGCTCAACAAATATAAGGCCTCGGAAATCCTTGTTATAAGCACCTTTCAAGAAATGAAAGAGGGAGTCGCATTTATTTGAGATATTTTGAAGTGACGGAGGGTTTAGAGACTCGGCAACTCGAATTTGTCCTAGCGTATTGAGGATGTGGATCCTTTCTTCATCTTTCCAGTCGAGGCGTGCATTCTGTCGTAAATGCATAGACAATGTTGCCCGAGAGATTGTGGCGGTAATATAGTAGTCAGAAGCCCAAGCTCCAAGTTCTTGTTGAATATATCGAGACCGAGCAGAGAACCTCTTTAGCTGTTCTTGTGCGGAAGTGCTCCAATTTCGTACTCCCAGAGAGCTTTTAGAGAGCCCTGCGGTTTCCTCTGCGGACAGCAGACAAAGTTTGTACTTCAACCATTGATTCTCGGCGTCTTTAACACGGTCGAGTAGCAATTCCAACGTAGAAGACCGTGTTTTGGAGGTCAGACAATCTTCAGAATAGACAATTTCGATCAGTTCAGGAACATGGGTATGCCGGGTCAACTCCTGTCGGTTAATGTGAGGAGTCTTGGTAATTGAATCCAGATTGGCCTCAATAATTCTTTCGTGTACTAAGTTAGCGAATACCATAGATCACACATCAAATGCAAACTCAACGCGTGAAGTTCAACTTACCGAAGTTCCTTCGGTTTTGACCGTACAATGGGGCTGGCAGTCAGGCCTAGAATCTTGGGTCTGGAAGCCAAACCCAACTCTGCCCCCTGATGGTGATAGTGCCCCTTCATAATCTTGTTGGCGGGATGGTTACGGACACAATGGTGTGCTGTCGAGTCATGATTAACCGAGTCGGAAAGCAAGAAGGATGCTAACCCTCATCAAATATCAAGAGCGCCAACTTTGCCATGACCACAAATCCATGACTTAACGCGTCAGCCAAAACTGCGTGCGTAGATACTACTATCCGCGCTCCAGAGAGTGCAGTATCCCAGATATGCTGCGAGCTCCATCGGTCGACGTTGTCACGACCCAACAATAGCCTTATTCCTATTGATGGTAGGTGAAGAGAAAGAACACTGTATTGTTGTTCGCAAAGCGAAACAGTTGGAGCTAAGAACCATATTATCTAGTAATAATTATTAGCGGTAGTAATTGCAGATGGGAAGATACAGATAACCTGTGACGCTGGACAGATCTCAAGTTCTGCAGAAATGCGGAGTACTGCTCTATCATGGTAATTGAAATTAGTTATCTTGTGTCCTTTCACCAAAGTTAAGCCTACATTTGAGTCTTCCCACTCCCAGTGCCCATCTGTTAACTCGTCAATATTCATCTCTTTGAGCCCATGGCTTCACTGACAGCAACGATGATGTTTCTTTTTAGACTCTCTTCCAACATCTCTAGCTGATAAGCCCGGGGGCGTATATTCGTCGTTGCAAGTGGTCCCAGAGTGGCCATCTTTCAGATAGTTTTGCCTATAAGGTCGTGCAAACAAACTAGTGAGAAGTTTATCGAAAAGTTAAGAAGTAGAAACTTCTTGATGATCAGAATCACTAATTGAAAACAATCTCCAAAAGAGATCGATGGCCAAGATGACATAAAAGTCCCTATCAAATAAGGCTGGAAAATCACGAACAAAATGCGAATCCAAAAATTCAACCTAAATTTCTGATCTTCGATCTGGTTCATGAAGATGCTTATTCATCAATACAACCACGCGAATCATCATGGAGCACGAACTACATAAGGATAACCATGCAGAAATTGACACCAATGAAGTTCGTCTCACTCGCAGAATCCTCTTGTAGGTCTCGGGAATTTGTAAGTTACTCACCCTTAATTGGATGAAAACTCGTTAGACAGCCTCACTTTTGAGGCCCACTGGAGGCCTATTGGAGGCCCATTGGAGGCCCACTGGAGGCCCACTGGAGGCCCACTGGCAGCCTCGGAATTCGGTTTGTTTCTTCTCGATTCCCTCATCGTTATTGGTATTCTGGGGTTTAGGGGGATGATGCAGGGTCTATATGGGTGGATAATCCTGGGTCTCACATCAGATTGTCAACCCAACACGAAACTTATTTCCTTGATATAAGTATTCATTACAGCCGCCGAACAGAGTGAAAGATTATATGCTATGCAAAGGCAGAAACGGAACGTATCTAAAGGTGAGATACTGGAAATTTTTATTTTTTGATCAGTAACAAGGTTACTGACCGAACAATCGTCCATTCAATGAATCCCGCTAATGCCATCGGCCACCGATCAACAGGAAAATCAATCTGGCAATGTCAAGGTCTTTAGATATTTCTCCGATACCGCCTAAGGAAACCACGAAGTTTTACCAACCGCTATTACTCCTTCACGCCCTCAGTCCGATACGGGGGGAAAGAATCAAATCCGAGATAATCCCCGATGATCCAGAATCAAATCATGTCCAACTCCGACGATCTTTCACTGACGCCATCGCCTATATCTGTGCCTACCAAAAGGGAACTGATCATGTCACTGCAGCAGCCCTAGAGAAGACCCCCCAGGGTGTTGTAGTCTGGCTTTGCGCTAACGCCAATGTCGAAGAAGGAGTCGTCACTTTCTTAGAGGGGATTTTAGCATGCGTGTATCGAGTTGTTGAAAAAGACAATATGGAGGACTTACACCAGGAGGCTTCGCTGGCAACTCAAAGGCTTGCATCTATGATTGCCGATTTTCAAGCTCCAAGACTCAATGCGTACCGTGCAGAGATTATCAAATCATGCATTCATCCTTGTCAGGAACTCATGACAGAATACGTCAAGAACAACGGTAAGTTTAGCATTGTCAGTATGTGTTGTCATCATTTCGCTAAAGCTTGGCAGGATCTACGGACAAGGACAGGAGTGCACTCGAGGTCAATAACTTGCAACAGTGGCTCAGGAAATACTTTGGCGATGACACTGGAGGATCTACAGGACCAAGTCTTTTCGACTTATCCAAAGCTTGCTACGACATTAGACACACTCAGTACTTGAAAACTGTTAGCATGTTTGCTGGACAGGGGCGGACACGGTACGAAACATTTGAGCGTCTTTACAAGCTACTCGGCAAACTTGGGAAGCCTCTGAAGTCTTCGAAGACACTAACCGAAGCGGCAACAAAGCTTGCGCAAGACTTTGCTCAGGGATTTACTGTGAAAACAGTACGCTCATCAACACCACAACAACTTCCCTTCCGAGGCAAGAAGAAACCAACGATAGAGTGCATTGTTAATCGTATGTTTTCAGATTCTTCAGAGAAAACCGAGTTTATGGATCGACTCAGGTCGCTGGCGTCTTGGGAGGGAGAGAAAATAGACAGCTTTCTACAACGTGAACGGGCTACTAAGACAATAGTTCACGCCGAATTGCTCCTTATTGATCATTTCGAACGAAATTCTTGTAACCTTCTGGGCCAGGGCAAGAAATATATTGGCTGCAGCAAGCCAGCATGCTACTTATGCCACATGTATATCACTCAGCACCCAAACCGTTACACAATTCCCGCTAGTCACAACAAAGTCTATGTCGGTTGGCGTCCCCCGGATGTCTATACTCAGGAACTTGGTTCTTTGGGTATATTCCAGGTACAGAAAAGAATTCTATCACGGATGATCCGCTTGGTCCGTAACGACTTGGTTTCTGAGATAAAGAGTCAAAACATGCGATTGCCGTTCCACACCGATTCTACAACTGGAATAACAACGACATTAGAATCAATGCAGTCAGGCGAGAGTGGCACACCCTCAGTCGCGTACCAAGGTGATCTAGGTATTTCATCCTCCATTCCATCCACTCTTTAAAATCACTAAACATCCAATCCAGAACAGTCAATGCCGAGCTTGCTAGAATTAAACAAAGATATTGAATTAATGACCTCTGAGGATGAGGACGATCAAGGGGGAGTTCTAATTTAACTCCCCCACTATTATATAGAGGGGGGCTAATTCATGAACGGATTTTGAGAATGGTTTCGGATGCCTGGCAGCTGACACAGAAGAGTAAAATTTGAGCCGAAGAATGAATCCTATTAATGAAAACTATTATTATTTATTCGGTTTAAACCTTAATAAGCCTTATTAAAAATAATTATTAATCCAACAAGATAGAAATCTTGCATTTCCATTTCCGACTTCGGCTCCACAACTCGTCTACACCATCAAGTCCATTCCCCGTATGTCTCTTTCCATATCCCCCAAAACTCGTTTACCTGCATCCAAAACACTTGGGGATTCGCTTCCACAGTGCGTTTGGCGAAAGGGATCTAGAATCGGCTCAAAATAGGCATCGCCAATAAGGGAGCAGAATAGGTCCTTTAGAAAAATCAGCCAGGAAAGTATAGGCGGGGGCTAACTCGTAAAATAGCTAAAAATAAATTTGCATTATCTGATCAACTGCCACCAGGCGCACCACCCTATTTTGAAAATATATAACTTCTACAATCTTCTATCCAAATTCCCAGAAAAAGAATCTGAAACTCAAAAACAAATATAACTATCGATCCAATTAAACTTGGGTTGATTTCATAAATATTTCGTCGATTTGTTGGTGATTACGTTAGGGGTGGTGCGCCTGGTGGCAGTTGATCAAATTAGGATGCTCAGGCTCAGCTCGGGCATACTCAGGCTCTGCTTAGGTTATGCTCAGGCTCTCAGGCCGTGCTTAGGTTAAATCGGCTGCTGCTCACGTCCAGATACTAAAACGGAACTAGCCAAAGAAAAAATAATCCTGAGTCTACAGGTATCATGAATCAATTTTCTCTTTCTTGAGATCCGTATACAGTTAGTAAGCTTGCTGCTCTTACTCAGGCGCTAATCACACTCGGCTCATCCTCGGCTCAGTCGACTCGCCTGAGTAACCAAAACACTTTGAGTACTTACCTGAGCACCCTAAACAATTTACCTGAGTACCCTGAGCAGTTCACCTAAATAGGCCCAAATATTTTAAGCAAGATTTATTATATAATTATATATTTTGACTTCTCGTTTTATAATTAATTATAAACCAAATAATTTTTAATATATTATATTTATTATATATCATTTTCAAATTAGTTTTTTATTATTTATTTCGTAAATATTTAAATATAATAATATCGCCTAAATATAATGATATTATATAATTTATTATAATATTTATATATTGATTTCAATATATAAAAATAGATTTGAAATCAAAGGGCTAAAATAATTTATTTCCAAAAATCAAATAATTAAAAATTGGTTTATAAAATATTTTTCAAATTTAAAAATAGTTTTATATTATTTTATTTTTTTTTGATATTTTTTGATAAAACAAAAATCAATCAAAATAAGGTTATAAAAAGAAATCTCGTTTTTTAATTTTTCAAATTCTCCGGATTGTTTTAATATTATTTATTTTTATATTATTTTCAATTTTTTCTTTATTTCAACAAGTTTTTTATAATTCAAAATAGTTTTATTATATTTTATTTATTTATTAATCTCAAATAGAATATAGAATTTATATATTTCTCTCAAAAATCTATATAAAAAATTAAAAGGAAAAATATATTCGAAATATATACTTTTTTTTAAAATATGTGATACGCAATTTTTTTTAAATATTTATAAAAAGTTATTTTAATTGAAGATCGAAAAAATTATATAATCTAAATAATTTATTAATTATTTAGAAAACAAAATCGATTATTTTGTCAAATATTATTTTCAAAAATTTTATATTGAAAATTTGGTTTTGTATCTATTCTAAATAATAATTCTATATTATTTAATCAATTTTTATTTAAATCGAATTCAAAAATATTATATAATAATATCAATCTATTTTTGAAAAATATAATAATATAATTATATTAATATATTATAAATACGATATATTATTTTTATTTTTTTATATTATTTTTGTCAAATTTTAATAATAATATTTAAAAAACCCAAATAATTTTTAAGAAATCTAAAATAAATAAATTCTCAAAATCATATAAAATAAATTTTTTTAATATAAATAATCTAAAAGCTCCGAATTTTATTCAAAGTCCTTTTAAAGGCCTATAAAGGTTTTCCAATGTCTATAATTGGAGAATTCGTTTTATTGTTTTTTTTTAAATGGATATAATATAATATTGATTTTGATTTTAGAAAAAAAAATATTTAGAGATTCGATTAGTCAAAATAGATCAAATCTATTTTATTAATATTTTTTATTATTTTTAATATTTTATAATTTCTTATTTTAAGAAATATTATTAGATCAACAAATATTAAAATTTGTAAAATATTTAATTTATAATTTTAAAAATAATTATTGTAAAATTTTTATCGGATTTTTTATATAAAAATTAAAAAAATATATTTCGGTAAAAAGAAATTCCAGACTATTAATTTTGCCAAATTCTATTTATATTTTTTTAATATAATTATATTTTAATAGGATAGAATAATAGAAGAGTATTTATAATATAAATTTTTAATATTAATATATTTTTTTTGCTATTTATACGAATTGAGGTATTCAAATAAAATATTAATCTTGTATTAATTTATTTTTATAAATCGATTAGAAGTATTTTTTGTCTTATATACCAATATTTATTATATATATATAATTAAATAATAATTAAAACTGCAAAAATTATTTATATAAAAAAAAAAAATAATTATTCCCTTATATTAATATATTAGATTACCATTTATAATATTATTATATCTTAATATTATTTCAATGGCCTAATTTAGAATAATTAATATACATAATAAAATATTCTATCTTTTTGTTGTGTCCAATCCTTATTGTTGATATATTGAGAATACTAAAATATACCATTTGAATTATATTTATTTTTAATTTTTTGAAATTTAATATAATTTAATCTAAAAAAAAATTATTATTAATTGGGCTCGAAGGGATTTATTTATTATTATTAACAAAATTAATTAACAAAATCGATCTAACAATTAAATATCAAAAATATATTATAATAATATATTTTATTAAAATAGATTCCAAAACCTAGATCTAATTTTTTCAAAATATTCAATTTGTTATATATTATATTATTTAAAATTTGTTTAATTTGAACTTCAACTAAAAAATCGTCTTAGGTCTAGATTATAATAAAATAAATAACGATATTATATTAGGTTGGATTTAAAATATTATTTATAGGTTTTTTATTAATTATTATAATATTAAATAATAATAATTTTGGCGTTTTGTCCTAAAAATGTAAATATAAGAAAGTCGCTTAATTTATTTTTATAAAAAAGGGATGTTTATAAATAGTATTATTGTAGTTAAACTAATTTTTTCAAATATTTATATAAATAAAATTTAATTATTTTTTATCAATATTTTTTGTAATATAAATTATAATAATATAATATTAGTTATTATATTGATATATTTTATTAATAATAAAGTTTGTATAAGATTATAAAATATTAATATATAAATAAAAAAAGTCGAGGAAATTATTATATTATTTATTATAACAAGTAATATTTATATAGAAATAATTATATATTTAACTATTCTATTCGTCGTATTCTATAAGAAAAATAAACCGCCAAAAATCAAAATATTTATAATTAGAGATCCGATAAAATTATAATATCTATAAAAATTTTGATTTTGGAATTATAATAATAATATATAAATTTATATTATTAAATTATATTAAATATTAATTAAGATATTATTTTTAATAGCAATATTAAAATCCTAAAAAATAATATTTAATATTAGATATGTTTTAATAATAAGATTGAAAATAATATCAAAAATATTATTTCCATTACCTCGAATAGCCTAGAAAATATCTATATTTTGGCAAATATTAATAATAAAAAATATTTTATTAGATATAATAATTGTAACTTCGAAAATATTATTAATATTTATATTATAAACTCCGATTATAAAGCCGTGGTCGCTTTCTATAGTCTATTTAACAATATCAATATTTTATTCAAAATGATTAATATTAAATAAATAATTTTAGATCAGATAATTAAATATATTTTATTTGTTTTATTAATATTGATTATATTATAGATTATTATTGCCTCGAAAAGTTTATTATTTTATATATCAATATTGATGATAGCTACTAATTATATTTTTATAATATTATAAATCTTAAAATTATTATAAAATTAAAATTATTTCAAATTATAAATCTAGATTTTATTATATATTTTAGATTTATTTTTTTTTTTTAATTTAATTCGGAATTATATATAATAAATTTTTATAAATAATATTTTTATTCGATTAATATCAATTATATTTCCAAAAATTCAAAATATAAATAATTTATTTTCCAAATTTATTATAATTTATATTTTTGATATTTAATTATATATTTTATTTTTTAGTAAATTTTAATATTATTTATATATTATTCATTTTGATAATATTAATAATATAAACTAGATATACTCTAATAAAATAACCAATTTTTTTTATATTAAGATTGCCTATTATATTAATCTTATTTAGATAGATTAGATTATAATTATTATTTATTTAAATTAATAAATTAATATTGATAAAATTAAATAAATAAAAAATAAAGAAGTTTTAATTTATTAAAATAAAATTACAAATTTCTATATTATAATTAGATTAAACAAAATAATAGATAGATTTTAGAAATATAAAATAAATAAAATATCCAGAAATTATATTATTGAGAAAATCCTACTTAAATATTAAAAACCAGTATGTTTTAAAAAATAATTATTTTTTATTAGATTAATATTTATATAATCTATAGATTAAGACGGATATAAATCAATACTTATATATTTATAATCCTATGCAACAATTAAATTTATTATTAAAACAATTGCAATAAGAATGTAAAGAAATTTTATTTTAATAAAAAAAATTATAATTATTAATATTAAATATTTAAAAAATAGCAAACTAGGTAAAAATATTAAATATTATATAATTTTTAATTATTTTAATAATGTTTGATAAAAATATAATTATAAAAAGTTTTTTATATATTTAGAAATATTAAAATCGATATAACAAAAAATATTTTTTTTAATAATATATAATTTATTAATATTTAATAAGATATAAAAACAAATATATTATTAATTATTAATATTCGATATTCTCTAAGATTATTTTTTTTTATTATATTATAAAATATAAATAATAATATAAAATCATTTTTAAACAACAAAATAATTAATAAAACTAAAAATTTTGTATTTTACAAATCCGAATAATATTTTTTTTTCTAATTATAAAAATATACAAATAATTTAGAATAATTTATAATTGTTTTATACAAAATATATAAAAATAATAATTTTAAAATTATATTTATAAATAAATATTTTTTTTTATTTATTCTTAACCAATTTTTTTATATATTTTCTTTTATTTTTTTTAAAAATTTTTTTGATTAAAATTTTATTTCGATCTAATAATAATAAAATTAATTATTAATAATTTTTTATTTTATTTGTAGTCCAAAATAAAAAATATTTTTATTTAGTTTTATTATAAATATCGGGAATAGTTTTTTCGGATCTATTATTAATAATATTTAGATTATTTTTTTCGAATATTATTTAAATAAAATTACAAATTATATTTTTATTATTTTTTTCGTATTTATTATTATCGATTATATAATCTATTTTATTTAACGTTAGATATAATTTTTTATTTCTTTTATTTTTGGCAATATAAATAATATTTTTTAAATGGATTTTTTATAATTTTTTTAATAATTTATTTCCAATTGAAATTTTTAATTATTATAATTATATAATAGTTTTTAATAATCCCAAAAAAATTAATCTATTTATTTTATAAAATTTTCTTATTCTTATCGCTACTTCCTTTCTTATTATAAATATTTATATAAATTTAAAACAAATTATTATCATTTTTAATATTTAATATTATTTTATAATTAATATTTATTAAATAACAAAAATATATATTTTTATTGATTTCAATTATATTATTAGCCAGTTTATAAATATTTTCTTACTAATTTTAGAAAATCTAACAAATATCAAAAAAACTAAAATCATTTTGTTCAATAGGTTAATTATATAAATTATTATTCTATCTTTTTTTATATTTATTTATTGGTATATATATATCTATATTAAGAAAGATCTTCCGAAAATTATTCTTAAAACATTATTTATGAATTAGTAAAATCATTTTAGGGTTACCGAAGTTATAATTATATTTTTGATTTTCCAAAATATGGTAAAAATAATTAAATATTTTTAAAAATCTAATAATTATATGATCTTATATAAAATATTTATTTATTTTTGCAATATTACGCCAATGTTTATTATTATAATTATTTTTTTATTAATTTATTCGGGATAGTTTATTTGAGATATATATTAATTAAAAAATGATTATAAAAATAATTATTTATTTATTGATAGAAATGGTTAAAAGATCTATAGGCAATTTACTACAATAAAATTACTGTTTTATTATAAAAAACTAGATTGAGGAATATATATATTGTTATATAAATTATATTGAAATTATAATTATTTTTTGAGTTATTAATTATAAAATTTTATATAAAATCTATATATATTTTTTATAATTATATTATTAGATATAATAAATAATATGCCAAATATATTTCCTATTAATCAAATTTATTTTGGTTTATTTTTAATTGTTTGTATAATTCCAGATTATTATAATAACTACTGAGGTAATATTAAATTAATTATTATAGATATATATAAATAACTAACCTGAGGCAAAACAAAAAATTATAAATTGATTTATTAATAATTTGTTCATTTGTAATATTATATAATAATAAAACGTACGTTAAAATATTTATTATATTATATTGTTATATAAAATTCTATATTTAATCAAACAATCCAAAATATATTTTTAAAATAATAATAATTTAATTATAAATATAGAAGTATCAAGTTTATATATTAAATAAATAAATTCTTTTTATTACTAGATATTTTTATATATATTTATAAAAAAAATCTTGAATCTAAAACCGAGTTTTATATAATATATTTGCGGATTATTGTATTTCTTTTTTTTTGTTATATAATATTATTTATTTAATATAATATCTTCCGAGGAAACCAAACAAAACTGGCGAATTTATTGGAAATTATATCTTGGATATTAGTTATATAAATAATACAAAATCAAATATAACAAAAACAAACCAATTTATATTAATTATATATATAAAGAAATCGAATATAAATTTTTTTTATATAAATTAAAAAAAAATCTAAGATCAATCTCAAATAAAAGAAAAAAGCAATTAATATTTATTAATAATTTTATTAATTATAAATTCGACTCGAAAATCGCCCTAATATAAAATAGAAAAAAATATTAATATAATCTATATTTTGTTTTATCAAATTATAATTTTAAAATTAAACTGATATGTACAAATTTTGAAAATAATTAAATATTTAATAATTCTTCCGGAGTCCCAAATAAATAAAATATATAAATTATATTTGACCAGATAAAAATATTAAAAAAGAATATCTAATAATTTATATAAATATAATTACTAAAGGTCTTAATATATATTGATATGGAATTATTATATTATTATTTTGTTTTAATAGACCAATCCTTTTAGAATATATAAATATTCGAGATTAGTTTCTAATAATTATATATTTTATATTTTATATTTGACTTTTCCGTATTATATTATATTTGTTAGATACTAGGCCGACAGGCCGAGTTCGTGGCCTAGGCAGACCGCCATTATATTATTAATATACAAAACGCAACCAAATTATTAAATAATATTTTCGAGAATAAATGTGAATTTATATATAAATCAATTATTTTAATTAATTTTTATAATTTAATTATAGAACCTCAATCTAGCAAATATATTAGATTTAATAATTATAATAGCAAGGCAAATTTTTTTATATTTTTATATAATATATAATTTATCAAAAAAAAAATAAATAATATTTTATAAACCCCGATATTACTAATATCTAATATAATAAAAACAATTTCAAAAAATATTTTCATTATATCTAATTTACAAAATATTTCCCAAAAAATTGGCGATTATAAATTATATTTCTAAAATTTATATAAATTTATTTTAATAAATTTCGAGGACCTATTGAGTTCCCGATTTTGGGATATATCAATTTATTTATTAACAATAAATAATCTCAAATTTTTTTTTATAATAATTTATATCGATATCGATAATAAAATTATTATAACTATTATTGCTAATATATATAATTATATTTTTTTTATTTAATTATATCGGGAATCCGACGAATTTATCAATCGTTTATAAAACAAAATATTATTTATATTTATTATTTTTGTTTATTTTGCGATTATATTAAAGAAATTTGAGATCAAATGGATAATAAAAGATTGATTTAAATATATTATGTTAAAAATATGGAAATTCTTGCGCCCTAAGTCCCAGGACTTGATTCATTGATTTATAAAATAACTGGATTAGGAACCATTAAAAGATTATTTTATATTATAAAAATTTATTATATTATAAAAAAATAAATAATTAAATTTTAAAATTTTTTTTTATTTGTTATTATATTATTTCTTGGTTATTAACTAATTGTTTGATATAAATATTATTAACAATATTTTTCGGTTTTGCAATAACAAAATTATATGGAATATTTAAAAATTATCAAAATTTTATTAATTATAAAATTTTTTAATTTATTAAAAACCTTATAAATATAATTTCAATAACCAAATTATTAACAAAATTATATAATTATAAAAATAAAATAATAAAAAAATAATCTATTTATAGTATAATTAATAAAATTGAAGGAGAATCTCGCCCAATATTGTAAAAATCATATATATATTAGTAATATATCACGTTTTTTTTGCGACCGAAATTTTTTTTTTTTTAAATTTTTTTTTTTTTTTTTCATTTTGCGATTTTCTTCTTTGTGTAATTATATAAAATAATAATATCGGGATGTTATTAAGGATATATAATACATTAATTGTTCTAATAAAAAGATTTTCCTTTTATTTTCCTTCGATACCAACCTCTCCAAATTAATAAATAATTATAAATATTAGATTGTCAACTATTATAATTTTAATATTTAAGATAATAATATTTTTAATATTATAAAATTGAATTATTAATCATATATTTTTTGATAAGAGGGGATCTCAAAAATTCTTTTAAAAAAATTTTTATAAGGAAGCAGAAACGGATCCCGGGCAAAATTTAATAAGGAAATTATAGTTAGGATATATAAGTAGCCAAAATATATTTTATTTTATAATATATAAAATTAGTTTAGAGTATGTATAGGATACTCAAGCTCTATTTAAACTGGCTCGGGCTCTGCTCCGGTATGCTCACCCTCGGCTCAGGTTAAAGTAGCAGATGTTTACGTCTATATACTAAAACGGAAACAGCGAAAGGGAAAATTAATCCTGAGTCTAGGGGTATTTGTATGTAGAAGGTGCGAGGCTCGATATGTAGTGCAAACCCTAGTTGAATAATTACTTCTTCTAGTGCTTCTAAACGGACGTCACGCATTGAGAAATTGAGACCCAGCTTGCACTGTGCGCACACTTATGCTCACTTGCTCATGCTCACTGAATAGAAGTCCATAACACGCACCGACACGAAATAGAGAAAATTCTAGATGGAAGAGTGGGGCGGCTAAACAGAGCAAATTAAGGATGCAACACATTTTCCGTCGGGCGTTCGAGTTGTTAGGGCTTAGAATCATGCATGCGTTGGACCAACTAATTCGCTGTTTTTCGGTGAGCGGACGCGGAATAATGGATAAGCCTCAATAAGGCGTTTCTACTGGCATGGATTATGGGTGAGATACAGTATTTCTGTTTTTCAATTGGGCTTGCGATACAATCGGCTTCAGTCAGCCTCAGTCAGCCTCAGTCAGCCTCAGTCAGCCTCAGTGGGCCTCCAGTGGGCCTCCGGTGGGCCTCCAGGACGCTAAGCGCCTCCATGCAGTTCGCCCGACGATCATACGAACAGCCAGCTACATACTACCATCGACCAATAGGAGAGGCACAATGTGTAGTGGTAGCGATACGAGATATATTAAACATCTCCTCTCAACATTAAAGTCTACCTGTATCATCAAGTCCAAAGCCAAAAATTTGCAGAACTTTTCAGTGCCAAGTCAATCACATCTTGTGCAATACCACAACATCACTAGCCCAGTGCTGAAGCCGCTTGTGACGACAGCAGACTTTCTATGCAAGTTCCTCAATTACCGGAGCACCTTTTTTAGGTTTCCAAGGGCTATGAGGGTTGAACAGGGGACATAAAATGTTCAGGTCATGAATATCAGATATTATAGTGACATTGGATGCTAGTAGGTTCACTTATCCTTCATGGACACAGCTGAGGCGCTAACTCAAGAGAAATATCATTGTGCCATCCAGGATCCGATTCACAAGCAACTCTCGGGCTCACCATCCGGCTGCATATGCTTGATCTGGCCTTCAATTCTTCCTGGATTGAAAGGGACCCCAAGCAGCGTCATGTCTTGTGGAACTTCTAGCTTTGGATCGGTCCCGGGTGAAACGCCCAATTACACCAACCCTGACGAACAAGATACATCAAGTTATGACGTAAGCTACGGCCCGGACACTGGATACACTAATCCCGTAAGTACTCAGTACTTTAGTGGGTTCAGTCAATCATCTTCTACCTCGCCGGGGATTATATCAACCCTGGAAATTACGCGACTACCTCCGGAGAATCTCTCTCAACACGAAGTTGAGAACTCTTCTGGGTTCGACCACAGCAGTTTCTATTCTTCGGGGCCGAGTTCCTCGTTCAATTACTGGTCTCAGAACCTATAGGGTTCAAATTCACCATCTGCTGCGTCGGCCAACTACGGCAATTACACTCAAGAGCACACCTTCCCAAGTTTTGATATGGCCTCATACAATGGAGACCCTGTTACTACTGATTCCCTCCTGGAGCCCCATTATGGTGTCGGCCTGGATCAAGAATTTCAGCTCGGAGCCACCATACCATTAACAGCCGAGTCTACACTGAACAATGTGGAATCTCAGCCGAATTTCCTGCCTCAGAGCCCTTCAAACCAGAACTTGGGGGATTCTGAGGTCGGGTCTGCGAGTGGGCCATTCCAATGCACATATTGCAGCAAGACGTACACAGCGAAATACATGTTAACGTTAGTTTCCTTACCAATCTCTCATAGAAACGGCCTCAGCTTACCAAATTATTAGAAAGCACGAGCATATACACACAAAGCCTCGTCAGTGTCATCTCTGCCCTTTCGCAACAGCAGAGCGCAAAGATCTCAATCGACACTTCTGGGTCCGCCATGAAAAATATGCTCGTGAAAATAGTATACCGGGAGAAAGCATAATGTGTCTTGATTGTGGACAAATAACCAGGAGTGACAATATGAGTCGACATAAGAGGAGGAAACATGAAAATCGAAGCAGCAGCTAAGCTCTCTTGACTGGATTTCTATAAATTGGATTATTTTCATTGATCATTTCATAGTTTGTTTCGCACCAAAAGTTAATTTCTCAGATATCTTCATACTTCCCATTTATTCGTTTGGTTTCTCCTTTGTTATTAGAGGACGTAATAAGAGGTTTAATATTTGAGTTGTCGCATTGGATACAGTTTTAGCACGTAAAGTTTCAGCAAAGCCACCTCGATTAAATTGAGATTCTTACCCTATTAATCTAGGAGCTGCTGCCCAAGTTTAGTTCTAGTGTTTTAACCCCTGTACAATGGTTCCCGTGATTGCAATTTAGAGAATGTTATGAGCGATTAGCTATGGGATATTGGACTGGCATCCTCAAGTTAGTCAGGGTATCCAGATCTAAAGCGCCCTCTGCCAAGTTTCAGTTCCCAAAATTCACATGTATGTAATCGTCACCGACGCTAGGGGTGATTATGTATGTTCTTGGTTGGTGCAAATACCATGAAAACGACTCATTTTATCTTATTGGACAAATTGTTTCGCTTTCCTTATCCGGTGACCCACCTCGGATAAAATACTACCAACACAAAGTCAAGTTTCGAGAGACACCATGGTTATCCCAGTCCACTGGAAAAGCTTTGAAAATTGGGTATTAATGTGAAATACTGTCAATGGAGGTATTGCTGCCGAAAAATGTATGACACATCTGTGACATCTGGGAGGCATACTGCATTTGGGAGCATCTGCAAGCCGGGGCGCAAGACGCCTCCTGCATATCCACGGCTTACCCAAGAGAGTGAGGCGAACTTCAGAATGGAAGCCTTGTCTAATATTTGATCTGCCTGAAGTTTATTGATTCTAGGCTGCCTGACTACCCGACAAAGGACAAGAGCTAGCAACCTCCTGGAAGTGCTGATATGCCTTCAACCTAGTTGAAGGTTCGTATCCGAGGCGGTCCAAAATTTTGAGGTGGTGCACTTCACGTGATCTTAAGCGGTGAAACTGTTAAATGCGCTTACCTTTGGCGGTGTCAATGGATGATGCTCTTCGCAATTTGGGACTTTTGTGGCAGTAAGGGAATAGGGCTGCGAGAAACTGATCTATCTTTGAAAGTTGGGATGGATAGCAAGAAGTTTTTTATATTTTTTTGAGCCGGGTTGTATACATTTCTTGCGACATACTGATTTCCTCCAACTGTTGGGCGGATTCGGCGAATATTCCTCCCGCAAAATCTATCGTCACACCATTTAGACTCGCTACACGCCGGAGATAGTCTAGATTTACCCTTGTGCGTGGGGTTTTTGTGGCCAAGTTTCTCTGATCACTGCACTAACCACTCATGAGATTGACTTGGGGAAGATGCCACTCCTTATACCGTAACGAGACAAAATGTAGGTACTTCAAGTTCAAGCAACTCAAAATCTGTGAACTTGTTAAAACTTCTATTCGTTTCCATTTCAGTGCATTATATGCCTGCTGGCTTTTCACTTCTAGCTTTTCCCTCAAACTATTTATGATCTGCTTGAAACGACGAACGGCTTCGATTGCTACACTCGCTTACAAAATCGGCTTCGTCCCATTTCATCAAAATCTACCAAGGGCACAGACCATCTTGGCCATTGTTGGCACTGGCACCGTTGGTTGAGCACTTTTCGCGCGCTTCGCTTACTATACAAGTCGGAGAAAGCGAATGTTCCCAGAATGCGAGTGTCCCTTCATCTCAACTCAAAAGTCTGAGGTAGAACTCGATCATGGAGAGACTTCCCAGCATTGTCCCTAATCCGAAAAGAAATTGCTTCTCCATTCATCATTCCATGCACATAGCATTCCCCCACCAAAGCATAGTAGAAAGGTTTTGGCTTTCCGTAATCAATCTTGCGTGAGGGTCTAGGTAACGTCGCTGTTCGCTTTGGCTCTCGACGATCAATTTCGCTGTCACTGGGATGTCTTTTGAGCTCTCGACTGTGGTCCATTTCGAGCTTGGAGGACGGATCTAGATGATTGACATTGTTCATTGGCAGAGGAGTCTGAGAAAGGGCCTCCCCATGGTTAGAAACCCCATGAGAGTCTTGTTGATCGGTCGTTCGCCCTTTGGCTCTAGCAATCCTTCTTCTTCGTGCAAAATCAGCAATTTGCCGAGCAATGTACTCGATCGCGTTTGCTTTGCGTGCTTTTTCATCCTGCTGTTCTTCTTCATTATCTTTTTCGCTTTTCATAACCTTGCGTAACACCACCGGGACGCTGCACCCATATAAAATACAGATGAGATCGTCCGGCTGAGCTCCCTTAGGTGCTAACCCAAGCCATCCTCTTTTCGTTCGCATAAGCCTTCGATTCCAGATAACCGCCTGTACTCTTTTCAAGAAGTCGGCGATTATTGAGCTACCATGACTGATAAGCATTGAGGTATCGAGAGTATCGTCAATCGCGTGTTGAAAAACATGTTTACATGCTCGAGGATAAAATGGAAGCGGGTCCCGTCCGTCCGGGCCACGATCCGCTACGAGAGTCCGCCAGAACTCTTCTGGGGGATTTTCATAATTGTGATCCCAACCACCCATAGTTCGCCATTCGGACGGGATATGGCCCAGTTGGGACGGAAACTCAAGTGTACCTACTTGATCGAGCACAAAACCTCGAAGGAACATACTGCGATCTACTGACGTCCAGTATTTGAAGATGTGAAGCTCTTTGCTTGGGCCAATATCACGAGATGCGTTATAGCCTATGTCATCAGGAGCGCCAACTAGAGGATCTGGATTTCGCCTAACCAACCTCTGACCAAGAGAATTTTGATCCACCAATTGGTACGACCCTTTCCCTAGAGTACATATCCAAGATGGAAATGAGAACTCTTTCAGTTCGGGTGCCCAGGGGCGGCAGATGATGTCAAGTGCTCTTGTAGGGGTAGCTTTAGAAATCGAAAAGGATATGAACTGCTTATAGACCTGAGGAACAGGCGCATCGTAATCAACTTTGAAAGCTCGACGGCCCATGTGCTGCTCTATCCACGACCTTAAGACCCTTGACGCAGTCGGAAGGTGATCGAATACTGTGCGGTTCATCGTAACTACTTCGTCCTCTCGTGGATCATCGAGTCGGAATGCATCCTTGGAAATAGATAAGAGTGAAAAAATGACATCTCTAGGCTCAGATGTTTCATACATTGTAAAGGTTGACACCAGATGTTCTAGACTGTGAAGAGGAACAGGCTTATCGCGGTTATACGAACTTTTAAGGAGTTCATGTGAAGCTTTCACTAGTCGAATGGCACCTAGGGCTGGTGCGTATCGGATGCTGTATGATACATTGTCGGCCTGCGGAAATTTGATATTCGATAGATTGAGCGGTCCAGTCAAGGCGCTGTCAAAGAGAGATACGGCTTCAACAAAATCTGCCCAGCTGATTGAATATTTTCCACAGACAACCATTGCCGTTCTCTGATCAGCAAGGGCAATTTCTTGGATAACCCATCGGCGACTAAACTGCATGTTTTTAATACTCGATTTCGTTGTGTCGTAGCAGGTTATATCTACCCAAGGCTTTTCCATAAATTGAATTAGAGCTATCCATCCCTCAGCATACTTGTCCTCTCGACAAAGATCATCGAAGTGTTGTAAGTTTAAGAGCTCATCTCTCATGAAACTTATCGCCTTAGAAGTACTAGTATCTTCATCTCCAAGCCAAACACAAACACTCTTTGCCTTCCCATATATCTCGGACATCATCGGGACTTGTCTGCTCTTCTCGCTGGAATTGGACTGATCTATACAAATAGCGTCAATCCATAAGATTCGAAATTTATCCGTCAGTCGAAGATGCCGAAGTGCACTTTCAAGGTTTGTGGAAACCTTCAGGCATTTGTCCCCATCATCGAAGCGCACTCGAATTGGCCTTGTCCAGTCACCCTTGCCCCAACACCAGGAAATTGACTCATAGGTAAATTGACCATTGTCACTGGTAGCTAATTCGAGAACAATGTCTGCCTCCTTCGTTCTTGCAGGGTGAAGCTTGATGAGTCGAATCGAAAATACAGTGCGATTAAGAGATATTTTCTGATAAGCGTTCGAGTCAAAGGATGGTAGGCCACAGTCCAGACACATTGGGAAAATAAGTACAAGAAATATGGGCTTTATCTTCTGACAACTCAGCAGCTTGAGTTTACTCTCCTTAAGGAGTTCTAGGATCAAAATTGTTGATGTTTGAACGTTGTCGCAAGTGCGGCTGAACAGGAAAGTTTCCGAGCTTGGGTTTAGTGCCTCAGGCAAAAGGCCAACGCAGGTTACGTAAGATGCAAAAATAGCTCTGGTGGCTTACCAATGTGTTGCTCAGGCTTTTCTTTTTTGGGAGCGATATGGGCGATGCCGAATTTGCAAGCGACTGTACCCTCGCCTCCAAGGGGAATCCGTTCCGTTCCGTTCTCTGCAAGATTGCTCACGAATTCAAAGATGACCTCAATGATGATAGTGTCCGTAATTGCTGACAGAGGATCGAAAGGAGCAGGGTATCAGCACGCCAGACTGCGATGATCCAGCCAAGAAGATGGCACGTCAAAGCGCGGCATGCGTGCAAACTATTGCAGAGCAAGCACGATAGAGGAACGTCAAAGGCTAGTTATAATCTTCTCGTGTAAAAAACCGACGATGATTACATTAAATCTAAGTTTCTATATAGCAACAGGTCGCCTCAGACTACTCGATTCTTTGCCATATGTTCAAATGGCAATCTTGGACTCTACTACCACATTCGCGCTACTGGCGCTCTTTGTGGTTCTGGCGCAATCTCATTATCGGCAATCTGTGTCCTGCTGGCCTGCCTCATCAAGGGACTTGCCGGCTTGGGGGTATTACTTATGTGCGCCTTGTTCTCCTGCGGGCGGCTCGCTTGCGACCCCTTTTTAAGCGAAGCCCCTGAACTCATGCTCGCACATGTGACATTGAGCAATTTCAAATGTGCGAAGACAAATTGAAAAGCATACTCCTAGATACATCAGCTACGAACGGTTTGGGGCTTTTGACTCTTCAGAACTTTTATGGAAGGTCCATAGTCACAAGTAGATGTCGTTTCCCACGTGACGATACAAGGACGGCGATTTTTGGTACAATTCGTGGCAAGCACATTTCACATTAGGTACGTTCCCCTCTCCCTAGTGTAAGTGTATTCCGTTTAAGCCACATGGAGGACATGGCAACCACCCTGTGAACAAGAATAATTCGCGTCAGCACGTGATGCTATTTCATAGCTTGTTCGTGTTTGGGTCGCTCTTACCCAAAGGCCTTGGGCTTTATACATTTATGATAGGCCCATTTTCAAGCATTGGTCGAAAGTCCCCCTTCATGGAATGTATCAAGACAAAACGCCACAGTCATTATTGGGTACGAGAATATCGTGTTTTACTCAACCGCCAACCCACAAAAACTGCTATGCGCAAAGTAAATCAAAAACAGGAATTTGAAACGAATCTGCCCAGAGGGACCAATTCCTCTACTGCAAAATTCACTAGCCGCTCTGGTCTGCCTCGCCAAGCAACCAAGTCTCAGCTGCACTCCTCTTGCGGGTGTCACCAGCTTTTCATTGGCTGCTTGGCGAAAAACGATACAATCTCGCGCTATTTGCGGCTGAAAAACATGAATTTGCTATTTTCATCAAAATGGCGTTCATTCAGCTATACCTCTGGCCTCTCACGTTCGGTTCTCTTTGCCCACTCTTGTTCTGCCCTCGCCGATTAGAAATGAGGGGCATAAATGTAAAAACTACCACTCACCCACCTAAAACCAAACATCCCTCTCACAGCCTCATCCTACTTTGACATCAACACTTTATTTCGACCGTCTAGGCTATTGCAAACCACTACCATGACTCCTCAAATTGTCGCGGTCCCGAAATGGATCATCGCGCTTCGTATCGCCCAGATCGTTCTCGCGGTCGTAATTTTGGCAATGGCATGCTATGGAGTCTACTGGATACGTTTTAATGTGCGTGTTTCCGACGAGTCTTACCACCGAGTGAAACCCCGGGTGAGGATATGATACTAACGAGATCCAGTCCTGGGGCTTCGCAATCTTCACTAGCCTCGCGACGATAATAGCAGTTGCCTACACAATCTTGGCCTCGGATCTCCCAGCCTTCAGACAAGCATACAACCATTGGGTCATCTTGGGTCTCAACTGCGGGGGAGCTATATTCTGGCTCTCTTGCATGGCATCTCTGGCCGCGACTCGCGCCGCATTCACAGTTCCGACCACAATCAATGAATGTGTAAACGATGGGAGTGGAGGGGTCTGCGTAAAGCGGAGGGATATCAGCAAGCGTGATTACGTAGCTTCTTACCCGTATTTGAACACGATGAGTGCCGCTGCTGGACTCTCTGCCATCGAAATGTAAGTATCAATTGCTTGCGTCTCCAACCCTGAAGGTAGGAAACTTACTGATCTATCATCGTTCCCCAGGCTCCTTTGCATCGCAACCGTGGTCATATTTGCAATGAGCCTTCAGCGTCAACGTAGGTCGAGCAATCTGGAAGCTGCGATACCCCATCAGAAGCAAGAGATGAACCCTATGAGCCCTGGTCAGCAGTATCAGCCAGTAAACCAGCCGCCAATCTACACGCAACCTCAGCCATATATATCGCCGGTCAATCAAACGCAGCCGTACAATGCCCCGCAGCACCAACAGTACCAATAGACGGGAGTGCATAACAGCATGAGGGTTTGAAAATGGTAGAGAGCAACAAGGGGATGCACTCAGAGAGGCGAGGGGCAGTTGGAAGAATGCACGACCCTTTGCCTCTAGGTTAAACGCATGACTGGATGAAAATATGACAACCGGATGTTTGTATCAAATAATATGCATGTTCAGAATATATTTATTGCTTATCTTGTGCAACCCTTCAAGTGGAGAAGATGGGCTTCTTCTGCATAGTCTGCTTGAATGCCTGCAGTGCGATTTCTGGTTGGAATGCTGGTACTTCATGGCCAGAGTTGAAAACTCGCAACCAGCTCAAGTTATCCACATTCTTATACGTTCCTTTCACAACACCACCAACCGTGTAGTTCTGGACAGGCTTTTTTACAAATTCAGTCTTGCCGTCAAAATCAATCGCGTTGACCGATGCGAAACCGCCGAACCAGTCACACACAGCGTCAGCGTCACCAGCCCAGATGAGAACAGTGACGCCAGATTGAACGACAGAGGAAAGCTCCGGAAGGAATGATCTGTCATCTATGGATGAAATCAGTATCCGTGGCAACAATTTTGACTACATGACTTACCGTCCCCAGTGGTTCCGAACAACACGTCCACTGAATCGGAGCATTCTGAATAATTTGACTTCGCTCCAATGGCCTTCTTTACTGCTGGATCCGCGAGGTAATTAATGTAAGTCTCTGGCGGGAAGGGCGAGGACCCTGGCTGGCGTATGTCGTAGAAATCGACGTCTGGGTAATAGGCACCGTATTTATTGTCTACTTTCGAACATTGCGTCCTTGCATTCGAGCATATTTGATCCTCCCCTGTTACGGAAGTGCACTGCTTTAAATAGGGCAGGCAGTTTTCGGTATAGTCCTTGAGATATGCGTCCGCAATAGATTGATTGATGAGTGGAAAGTATGAGTTGTTTACGCTAAAGTTGATGAACTCTTTTTCTTGAATAATCGCGTCATACCAACTAGAAGATTGTCAGCACGAGCGATGCCGAGAGGAGAAGTTATACGAGGAAGCAGGTACTTGCCCGTTGTTGATGCCGAGAGCAACAAGATTAATCTCCTCAGCATGCAATTCTTTCTTCTTGATCGCGGCATTTTGTTCCTCGAAATAGTAAGCAAATCCTATGTCACTTAGCTTCAGAGTAGTATTAGCAGAAAGCATCCTTACCAGGCCCGTAATGGCCTCCATAAGACTCTGTAAACAAGCCAAAGTCCCGGCTTTCATACTGAGGAAACTTCTTGAAGAAGGATTGAAGCAGCTTCCAAACATATGGGGCAGCCTCAACAGTTCCATTCACAGTCTGGGTGCCGTATGAGAACCCGGCACCGATTGGCTCGTCAACGTACAGGAGATTGGCGTATTCGTTCCAGCTGTACGGGTTCAAAGAAGGAGTTGTGGAATTATTGTAGAATTGACAGGGACCATTTTCCTAGATTTCGTCAATTTTGAGTTTTCAAGGACTGTTTCTGCCTTACCTGGAACAAACCAATCATGGACGAGCAGCCAGGGCCTCCATTGACCCACAAAGCAAATGGCGCTGAGTGTGCATTGTGGCGAGCTTCGAAAAACCAAAACCACATGCTCTGATTTTCTGGATCTGTGAGTTATTGCTCTCAGGCAACCAAGGATACATACTTCCAACTGAGAAGTATCCCGAGTACTGGTTTACTCCAGGTGTGGTCTCGCATATTCCAGAGTTCGTGACAAAGTCCATTGTACCTCCAGTCGCGTCATCCTCGAAAATAGTATGGACAATGCCATCTCTTTTCTCGGTGTAGTGTCTATTCTGAATTACTGGCTCCAAGCTCAAACCGAGGACCTGAGAAGTTAGGTTGAAGGCCAAAATGGCCAGCGAGAATTTAGATGGCGATAGCATTTTGATTTAGGGCGTCGGGAAAGGAATGAGACGGGAAAGGGCGTCTATATAGGTAGCTCTCGAGAGTTCCGCCATATCTCTGCATGGACGATATCGCTGACGTGCTGACGCAGTGCCTGAGGGATCTTCATTTAATTCGTTCATTGAACTCAAAGTACCAGGCGAGCTGCAATGAGAAGGTGAAATACGAGCTAGAAATGCGGGGCTCGACGATATTCGGGGCGGCGCAATCAAGCTTTGCTTACAGCCGGGGGAAAGTACCGGGTGCTAAACGGGCGCGTTACTAGGATTGGTGCACGAACGGTTATCCGGTTGAGAGGGCACCAATTAGAAGCGTGACTGGGAGCTGCAGCTTATGTCGCAATCCGGTCATTGCATGACCTTCCCCTTTCGGCCAATCGAAATGCCAATCCTTTGAGACGTTCAAAGGAACAATCTGAGCACATCAAAGGACTTGAGGTAAAAGATAGCAGCCTGCTTCAAAAGCCATATTATATTTTTATGGATGAGAAGTCCCCGCCAACTACAGCATATGGGAGCGAGATATATAGTGGCAGTGGCATAGTCGTTGTGGTATCTGCGGTAAGGTGGAACTTAATGGAAAGCCCACGAAAGCAAACGAGGCGTCCTAGGGTCGTATTTCAGCTACGACAGTAGTTTATGAGGAATTTGGGATATTGTAAAGTCTAGAAGACTGGTCAAGACTTTTACTCTAGCGCCCCAGAAATCGTTCTGGTAGATACAAGAACAAATGTATAATGTAACCCAAAAGGCAGAGAAATCACAGTTTAGTGGTAGATGAAAAATAGCAGAACGATATTACATAGACCTTCGTAGTTCATAACGATAGAAACCCAGTGAAGACTCCACTGGAGGTTCTAAGAATATGTGACAGCTCACCCCCAAAATGCAGCACGTTTTCATTTAAAAATAAAAATTCGAGTAATTTGGGCACTTATGAACCAGATGCTGTATCTTAAATTATGAAAACCCCGGCTTGGCAGGGGCCTTTGATTCAGATTACCTCGCAGATCAGCTTGAATAGAAAGATAGCATAGTCTTAAGCTTTTGTGTTCACTTGAAGGGCTGTGTGATCCAATCAAATGAAATCTAGTATTAGAAACTCCGAGTTGGAGTCAATCAACTGGACTTGACACTTAGCATGGTTTCTGGGGCATACTAGAGCCATCAACCTACTGTATCACCTCCTCTCGACCTGCCATTAAGAAGGCAGCGCCTCACTCGATAAGTCAGTGAGTCTCCGAATCTGAGCCACCGAACCTCTTTCGTGGCTCGTCCTGGATGGCCTTTAAATCCTGGTCTGCGTTGAAATTTGTGAAACACCAATATTATGTGTTCGAAAATGCTGAAAGAGCAGGGAGAGATAATTTGGAGGGCGAAAGTACTAGTCGGTCTGGGTTTTTTTGGGGATATTAATCACAACCATCATCTTTGAAGCCAAGGGAGTATCAACGGGGATTGATTCAAGAGCCGTCAGCTTCATCATTGGAGACGATAATGTGTCGGTATTTTTCAAAACTATCAAGTTCGAGAAGATACGGGGTAAAATATTGTCCTGAGATTGACCAGATGTTGTACATCTTGGAAGATCTATACGAGGACCGTGCTGTGCGATTTAAAGCATCCCCCTCAGGCATACCAACAAGCGGTGTCACCTCGCCCGCTTGTTGGATTTGTTGGCTTACCCGTGCGAACTGCATACCGGATCAAATCGCCCAATAGAACATCTTGAATAAAGGCTGTTAACCGGCACAATTCTTCTGGCGGTGAAAATGCTGTAAGTTGATAGGTCATGGCGATGTTGAGTCAAGGACCACTCTACTCGGTGATTTCCTTAATCGGACACAATTCGGCAGGTATGATGTTGGCGCCAGGTCCCGTCGAGCCTGGTAAAACTCACACGATGACCTCTTAAGCTCCAGCTTACGCTTCTTCCACAAAATTTTCCACAGACAGTTGCTTCTATTCGAAACCGGTCTTTTTAAAATTAGGATTCAGATTACGCCCTTGACGGAAATGTCGATAGTTTCTGAATACGTACTCGCTGACTTTGAGGTATGTTTGCAATCGTCCCCAGGATTAGTGATGCCTAATAATGGTGGTAGAGATTCTACAATGTAATCGACAATGATCTCACATCAACAGTGAAATCTCGTCGTGCGATCGACCCAAGCACCGGACAGGAGCTTGCCGAAGTCCCTATTTCGACCCAGGAAGACATCGACCGCGCCGTTTCCGCTGCCCAAGCCGCATTTCCATCGTGGCGTGACCTCACTCAAGACGATCGCGCTGCCTATCTGAAGAAGTTTGTCGACGCCATCGATGCCCATCAGCAGCAATTTTCACAACTGCTAGGCCGAGAGGCTGGTAAGCCCCCTCAGGCAGTGGGCATCGAGCTGTTTTTACTCAGTCACCAGATTCGCGAGACTCTCAACTTCCGATTGACTGAGGAGCAAATCGAGGACACTGACGAGGTATGCTCTTGATAAGGCTGAGTTTCAGCCCTTTATTTTAGTGGTCTATTCTATAACCCACACTAACCTGGTCGTTACTCGCAGCGAAACATCATCCTACGTTATGTGCCAGTGGGAGTGGGTGTTGGAATTGTTCCTTGGAACTTTCCAATGCTGATTGGAGTCATCAAACTTGTGTCTGCCTTGTTGGCGGGAAATACATTCATTTGGAAACCATCACCATATAGCCCCTATACAGCCCTAAAGCTCGGAGAGTTGGGTGCTAAGATCTTCCCCAAGGGGGTTTTCAATGTCCTTAGCGGGGAAGAGGACCTAGGCCCTATGCTTACAGCCCATCCAGGTGTCGCGAAAATCAGCTTCACAGGGTCGGTCGCGACTGGGAAGAAGGTCATGCAAGCGTGTGCCAGTACTTTGAAACGTGTAACTTTGGAGCTCGGAGGTAACGATGCCGCTATTATTTTGCCGGATGCTGACCTTGCAATGACCGTGCCCAAGGTGCGTAGTCTCTATGAGTCCATGTTACAAGTAAAAGGGCTAACGTATTTTCTACATAGGTCGCGACCATAGCTTACCTACATTCCGGACAAGTTTGCTTCTGCATCAAACGTATTTATGTCCATGAAGATATCTACGACGCCTTCCTTGCGGCTTTCGTGGAGTTTGTCAAAACGCTTAAGAGCGGAGGACCTGCGGATGTGGAGGCCGCATTAGGACCGGTCCAAAACAACATGCAGTATGCCAAGCTGCTGGACATGTATAGCCAAGTCTCCAAAGAGGGATGGAAAGTCGCATATGTCGGCAAGTCTCCGGCCCTCAAGTCTAATGGAGGATTTTTTCTCCAACCTACCGTGATTGACAACCCGCCAGAGGACTCGCGTCTTGTTGTTGAGGAGCAATTTGGACCTATTGTCCCCCTCCTTAAGTGGTCGGATGAAGAGGATGTCTTGCGGCGTGCCAATGCGTCCTTGATGGGCTTAGGTGGCTCAGTCTGGAGTAAAGACATTAAACGGGCTGAAAAGTTGACGCGACGGCTAGAGGCTGGCACAGTTTGGGTGAATACTCACTTCGAGGTTGGTCCGCAAGTTGGGTATGGAGGTCATAAAAGCAGCGGCATAGGCGTTGATTCTGGCATGGATGGTCTGAAAGGCTGGTGCAATGCGCAGGCCGTTTGGGTTAGGAAATGATGGATGTCAATATCTGCTACATTATCAACTGAAGCTCATCTTCGAGCAATATTGCTAAAAGTCGAATAAACCCCCCAATCTCGGGTGCCCTTGCATCAATTACCAGACCTTGTTTGCAAAAGAGGGGTGTTTTGTGGCCCGAGCTGAATGTGTCGATTCCTGAGCCAGTTGAAGGGGGATATGGACTAAGTCTGGTGCAGATTTTTGAAATGCCTCCTGCTGTTTGTGTGTTTCATGCACAAGTGATGTTGACAGTCGCCTACCGTATTGCTGCAGCTGGATCGTGGTTTCGGTTCCACCTCGGTTCCGATCTCGGAACCGAGTCGTTCAGGGGTAACCTCAGCGCTTCACCCTGACAGTTCCTTAATCTTTGTGTGGTTCTGAACAGAACACTTAGACATTTCGTCCAAGATTTCGTCGTCTGGTGGGTATGGGGACGGGTAAGCAATAAAAACAGTACGGCTCCGACAAGGTCTTACACAGGAAAAGATGCATCAAAGAGCGTCCACTTCTGTCTTTGGTTCGTAAGCTTCCGCTTCATGAAAGAGCTCTCGCGGGAGTACCCAGTTTGATAGCGCTGCCGATAGCTCCTGGGTAAAGTACAAAAGGGCTGGCAGCAGGCTACAATTCTTGTTCTCCCTTCATTTCCATCCTCATCCTATCCTTTACAGTAACATGTCTCCAATGACGGTAGCACTTGCTGGTGCGACTGGAAATATCGGGACATCTGTCCTTGAAGCTCTTCTCGATGCAAATTTTCTCGTCACGGTCCTATCACGTATACATGGGAACTCGTCGAAGTTGACACCCCATCCAAGCCTTACAATCAAGGAAGTCGACTTCAATTCTACTACTTCTTTGATGGATGCATTACAAGGAGCCGAAGTTGTCATCTCTTGCCTTGCCACGTTAGCAATAGGAAGTCAAAATCCTTTAATTGATGCCTCAGTTGCCGTTGGGGTGAAACGCTTCATTCCCGCGGAATTTGGCATGGACTCTCGGAATCCGCTGTGTGCCGCGCTGCCTGTTTGTGCTCCCAAAGCCGAGACACAGAAATATCTCCATGAAAAGACACTTTGCAACCCGAGATTCTCTTGGACCGGTGTTACCAACGGATTGTTCCTGGATTGGGGTCTCAGAGTCGGCTTCATTCTGAGCCCAGCCAAACACACCGCGGTTCTTTACAACGGAGGCGATATTCCTTTCAGCACCACAACCTTGGCTGACGTTGCGAGAGCGATCTTGGGCGTCATCAATAATCAAGATCCAACCGCGAATCGAATAATTTACATCCATTCTGCAGTGACGACTCAGAACAAGTTGATTCAGTACGCGAAGGAGAAAGATGGGAAAGAGTGGAGAACCACCAGGAAGAACACTGAAGATATTAGACAAGAAAGCCTGTTGCAGCTGGCCAAAGATACTGAGGAAGACACAGCTGTCGCTATGGATGGGTTTTGCATTTGTGCTTCCTGGAATGCGGATTATGGTTGTGACTTTTCGAGCCACCTTGAAAATGACTTAGTTGGGGTCCAGCCTATGGTGGAGGATGACTTGAGAGCATTGGTTGGAAGCTTCCTATAAGGACCATATTTCAATGAGCTTATAGTTTATCCTCAATCCTATTTCGAGCTTCTTGCCTGAAATGTACGCACTTGGATACGCGGCGCCGGGGAGGTTTGGCTACCTAGGTACCGATATCTAGTTACTTTCACTTGAATATGAACCCTTAAATCTACTGCCATCGCAAAATAAGAGTCTCAATCAAATCAGACAGCGGAACGCCAAGAAAGGCCCAAGAAACTGTTTCATGGTGGCAAATATCCGGCCCGAGTCAATTATTAAGCAGGCCTGACTGTCCCCACTCTCGAGTGTCCACGGAAGAAATCCTACAGAGAACATAATTTACCAATCAGCACGCAAACTCCAAGATAATTTTCCCTTCTGCTCTCGTCCAACTTAAGTCACATAGACACGCATTTTAGTAACTAATAGCATTCAACTTCGACTCGGAAATCCTCACTTGTGAACCTTTTATACCTCCATGCCGCGCAGCACAGCCTCTCGACGGACCCAATTCTCCAGTTGTGATGCTTGCCATCGCTCGCGAGTGGCCTGTGATGCATCAAAAATGGGGCATCAGCCCGGCCAGGAAAGACCGGGTGGCTCATGCTCAAGATGCCTTTCGAAAAGCCAAAGTTGCACCTTCACAGTAAGAACCTCTTCGCGATCTAGGCTAGTCACTGTGTACATAGCCTGCACACAATCTTGCTGCTGACTGCCGTACAAGTGGATCAAAAAGTCACTGTCCGCATCACCAAAAGACTCAGTTTCCGGTCTAGTCCAAACCACCCCACAATCATTTGGCTCCTGTGAAACGACTGCCCGGAAGACTGTGAAGAGAACTCCAAATAGAAGAGCCAACGCCGCCAATGAATACTGTTCGCAAAACTCTCGGTCAGTTAATGCTGATATCTGTCTAAGTATAGTGTCTGATGATGTAAAATAGTGCACCATCGTCCGATATTCCCATGCTTGCACTACCCCAAGGTTTGAATAGGAGCATTGGCCCAGATGCGGGCGGGGTAGAAGACTTGTTGGGCCAGTGGAGTGAACACATTTTCCACCATGCTTTTGGAACTCTCTTCGGCCACTTGGTCGGCAGGAATGGATGCCCGCTCGTGTACGTATACTATAGCGACCTTTAAAGAGACAGAAATGGCTGACCGCATAAAGCGATGACCAGACAGATGAAGTCTCTATTACTCCAATAAAGCTTTTCGGAGAGCTTGACCATCATATGGACAAGCAGAGCCTGGGATCCGAAAGTGTAGTTTCGGCAGAGAGAGAAGAATGGAACCGTCAAATTGACCTGTCCTTACGTCACTCAATCCAAGCCTTCGCAGCACGATGGCTTCCAGTGGTGGTGAAAGACTCGAGCATGTCAGTTCACCACGAGGAATTTATTCGGAGCAGTTGGCGTACCTCCAGAAGAGACATGCTCAAGGTCACCAACCGAGTATCTTATCGCTCTGTCTTTACGTTATATATTTTTGGTCAAACCCCTGTTCCTCTTGGAGTATCCGAGGAAGAAGAGATGGACGGCATCAGTAGTTTGGTATGCTCTCAAACTGCCCTCTTGCAACTTCAGCAGCTCCGTGGCAAAATGTGTCAATTGAATAGCTTGCGGGTATCAAGTTCAGGCGCAGGGAAGCCCCCCCGCACCAGCGTCAATCTCGATCAAAAGTTTCTAAATCTCGATACCAGAGCGTACTGGGCGGCTGTCGTTTGGGATACGTCAAATGCTTTGATTCTGAACATCAGATCATCTCTCACTTCGGGGCTGAAAGGAGCATGCCTTGAGCCAGTATGGCGCGTAGTCAGAGCTTTTCTCGTAGGATCATTCCATGCCAAATCCGAAGATTGGCGTAAAAGGAGTGTCGAGATATCTGATCATATGGCTTCTCAAATTGTTGCCGCAGCGGCGATCTGCACGACTTACACCTGGAGGACAATTGCAAGTGTCAAAGAGGCTCTCAGAGAAGGCGTTGAAGAGGATGATCTTCTTTTCTCATGGAACGCTGTCCTTGACGCATTTGACATATTCAAGGCAACGGTCCAGCCTCTCCTTAGTTCTTGTGAAAGACGACTTCATTTTCTAGGACAAGCAGAGAGACTGAGTTGGTATCAAGTTGTTTTGCACTACCATTTGGGCATCCTAATCTTGTTCGATACAATGGAAGCTGCTAGCCGTTCTGATCTTCTCTCCCAGATTCCACATAAACGGCCGGAAGCCGAGCAAGAGTCTTTTAACGTCCTGAAATTCGGATTGGAGAGCAAATACGTGATTTTTGGACCCTTAGGATCCGTTGGACAGCGGATCTCTGTGTCGTTCGTCGCTATTGATCCAAATCCAAAGTATATAGCTGCATCAGTCCAGCTGATGACGAAGGCATTCAGTCGCCGTTATCAGGAAGGAAGCGTTACAGACGAAGTTCATTCAAGTCTTTTGTCAACTTTGCGTGAGGTTTCAGATCAACTCGCTCGGGCTTCAAGGTTCTAACGTGGCAGCTCAAGTGGCATTTCACCTATTAAAAAATCCGATATTATGACGAGATAATTAAGGAGGAAATGAGTGAAAAACAAATGGAGATCGTCAATGCTGTCAGTCGGTGCTAGAATGAAAAACTTTTAGCTCTCGAGGAATTGCAAAGAAATGCCTGTAAAAGGGCCTCGACTTCTATAGCAATTTGGTAGCCAGACTAGGATGGGGAACCATCTGGCTATGGCTCAGCGACCCGATCCGAACTCAAAGTCCGAGCTGTGCATCGGTAACCCGGTGCCCTCCGGCTGAGCACCTGTAGCCACCACTCTGCTTGATCCACCGAAATCCTGCTGGACAGATGCCCAGCTGTCTCAATTTTGTCTGTACTTTGGCTTCTTGCTTCTTTTTCTCTTCCTCTTCCTTTCGCCTTCGCTCTAATTCTTTTTCGATTCTTTCCCGTGCTGCCTTAGCTTCCAATTCTTTGATTCGTGCCTCTTCGCGCCTGCGTTGCAACTCGGAAGCTTCTTGTTCATTCTTTGCCTGGATCTCTTGGAGAGCCTTGGTCTCGGCGGCTAGCTTCTGCTCTGCCTCTTCGGCAGCTTTTACCGCTTGTTGCTGATCATTAATCTTTTTCTCTGCGCGCTCAGCGTAAATTTCGGCTGCCTTTTTGTCAGCCTGGAGCTGCACCCATGTGGCATCTGAGACCCCGGCATCGCGGATCTCCTCGATAGCTTCAGGTTCCGCGATATAATCTTCTGGTGGCGGTTCGATTTGTGAACGCTCGACGGAGTGTTGAACTGCAGTTGAAACATTCGACTCGAAATGGGGAGCTTCTCGATGAGGAAACAGGGACTGCGTTTGGCCGAGGGGAATGGTCTCCGGCGTCGGCACCGCTTGTTTTCTCGCACGTCTTGTTACCAACATAGTTTTGAAACATGTTGTTGTAACTTCTTCGGATAGCACAAGTTGTCCGCCATTCGGGTTGTTCTGGTAGACAGCCCTCACTATACTCTTAGCTAAAGTCTGAACATCCCTGGCATTTCCCCAACCGGAGAGTTTTGAGAGCTCATCGAAGAAGTCTTCAAACTTTGAACTAGTCAAGACGGGGGTCGATATCCTGCTTTGTTGAAGTTTGGAGCCCAGTAGTTGTAAACAGTGCCTCGGATTCAGCGATGGGAATATGAACTCATCCGCAAACCGACTGCTCAGTCCTTCGTTCACGCGTAGGAGGTTATTCATATCGTTATCATACCCTGCTAGAATGATGACCAATTTTCCTGCAAATTTCGGTTTAGTCATTGTATCGACGAGCTCGTTGACGGCTTCTTGAGCAAATGCCCCTTCTCCGAGACGATAGGCTTCATCCACAAACAGAACTTTACCCAGACCGCGTTCTAGCTGCTGCTTAGTCTTAGGACCGGTCTGACCCACATATTGTCCAATTAAGTCCGATGCAGATATCTCAACCACTTCAACATGGGATAAGAAACCGAGGTCGTAGTAAACCTGGCCAAACTTCCGGGCTGTAGATGTTTTTCCCGTTCCTGTATATAATATGAGTATGCTACTTTAAGTATAAGTCAAGCTAGGGGGATGTCTGACCTGGTGGGCCCTTAAAGATAAAGTTCATAGGAATCTGATCTCTGGGGTCGAGACCCTGAGCACGCATTCCTTTCGCGACTTTCAAGTATCCATCGAGCTTATCAACAATAGATTCACATTCAATGACGTCTTGGAAGATTTGTTGAAGATTGGTACCTGCGCTTGAAGCTCGATCAAAGTCTGGGTCAAAGTCTTGAGGTTCGAATCGGTAGTCGAAGGATCTCTCGTTCTCAGGCAGCTTCGACTGCCGGGCTTGATAGTTACCCTTGGCCTTTGATATCAGATTCTCAACATCCCCACCATTGCCAAAGTTCAATCCATTCCGGGATCTGCTTAACAAATCAATTGCCACAGAAACTGCTCTGTCGGTCGCCCCCAGATCCTGGATCTTCAGCTTCAACTGAAGTATTTCTTGCAGCTCCGAATCACTAAAGTCTTCGAAACGGAAAGCATCAGAGAGCTGAAATCGACGAGTAAGGCCCGGATTAACGTTCTGAAACATCTTGATCATCTCGTCCTCGTACCCAAGAAGGAGCACGCATTGGTCTTCCCCCGGTACGCTTTGAACTTCAGCCACGATTGTGTCGATCACGGCTGTTTTGTACATGTCCGCAGCGTTCTTTCCACCACCCTCTCCAGACCCCGAGTACAGCATGTAAGCTTCATCTATGATAAGAACTTTGCCTACGGTGGTAGCCAGAATGCCTTTAGTATTGGCCTCGGATTGTCCCATGGCGCTGCCGATGAAGTCCGCTGGATTCTTAGTGACAACTAATTACTGTTAGACTACGCCGGGAATCCCATTTCCTCGGGCTCTTACCTTCTCCATTGCTTAGAAGTCCAATATCCGCAAGTATTCGACCGTAGAGCTTCGCTACAGTAGTCTTGCCGGTACCGGGAGAGCCCAGGAAAACACGGTTGAGGGATACTTCAATCGGTGGTTTCTCTTGAATTTCTCGAAGATAGTTCGTCTTGATCAGATCGATCATAAATCTCACTGAGTCTTTGACTGACTTCAAGCCCGTCAATTTTTGAAGCTTCTCCCACGCTTCGCATTGCAGAATTGCCTCGGATGGATCCGGTCCAATAAGGTCCTCCTTGTTGATAAAGTTATCGTCCGGACTGCGACCTTCTCGGCGTTCTTTTGAGAGCCTGACTGACTGTCTTCCACGGATGCGGCTGAAGAGATTTTCCAACGCGCGAGCATTTCCAAAGCCATCTCGTCCCCTGCCACGCCCCAGACGGCGGACAGCGATGCGCATATAGAGCCCGTCCATGCCATCCTCTACCCGAATCGGAATGTTGTAGAACTTGCTCATTTGATATTGAAGCATAGTCAGGAGTTCCTGGTCAGTGTAATCATCAAAGATGAGTTGATATGGAATGCGACTTTTGAAACCTGGGTTGTGTTCGAAGAACATTTCCATTTGCTTCTGATAACCAGCAAAGACAAAAACGACCTTCCCGACCAGGTTCTCGATTTCAGCGAGAAGAAAATCCAGAACAGTTTTACCTCCGTAATTGTGGCCCTCGGCAAGCTGGTAAGCCTCGTCAATAAAATAGATTCCGCCTTGCGCATTCTCAAGTGTCTTCAGGTGAGCTTTTACTTCAGTGACTCCACCATGTGCAAGGCGTGAGCCAGTCGTCTCAACAAAGCCATCCCCAGAAAGGACCTGGAGGGAGGTCAAGACTTTGGCGTAGTGTCTTGCAACAGTCGTTTTGCCTATGAAGTATCAGCTTGGAATTTTATTAGACCGTAGAGAAATTTACCCGTGCCTGGATTACCCAGTAGTATCAGTCCTAAGCGTTGTTTCTTCAGATCAGTGCCTTGTCTCACGGAGAGATCGACAGAGGCTTTGATTTCAAGAACCTGAGACTTGACCCTTTCTAAACCAATCATTTCCATGATACTGTCAATAGCAGGATTGATTGCACCCTCTTGATCTTTCTGGCGTTGCCATTCAGTTTTTGATGGGGACAGGTTATGAACTATCGCTGTTTTGATGTGGTCTTTCAAGATCTTCTTGCTGTTGGATGAAATAATCGAGCTTGACGGGGGAATTTGTTTGTTACTCAAAGTGCTCGTGGAGGCTGGTTGGGCTGTGCTATCTGGCTTCGAGTGGGGCGCAGATGATCGAGGGACGGGGGACTTGTTCATTGCTTTGCTCGCCAGTGCTTTGGCAGCAGCTAGATCCTTTTCCTTCTGAGCAAGGGCAATGCCATGTTCCTCGTCAAGAATTTTATCTTTCGTGCCCTGGGTGATATTGTCAATTTCCTCCTGTATCTTGGCAATGTCCTTCAGATGTTTCTGTGCTTTTGCGTCCCTCCTCTGCTGGTCTTGGGCGAGTTTGCGCGCTCTCTTGTCGGCCTCCTTTCTCTCGTGCTCGCACTTCTGACAGGCAACAGGTGCAGAAGCTCCTTGATCACACTGCCACGTTTGAGAGTGGCCTTTCGGGCACGGTTGCTTCAGGACGGCCGTACATCGGATTTTGGAATGATTGATTAATTGGTGACAGCTGCTCGGGCACTTGTGAGCCCCGCATTTTAACAAGACTCCACTAGATTCATGTTCAGTAAAATTTCAGCAACAGCAGGAGGAAACAACTTACCAAGGCTCTTTGCAACCACCATCGGGGGAATGTTCGTCGAAGGCCTCAGGGGAGGACAGAAGCGCAGTACGATCTGGATGTTTCTCGCACTTCACAGGAAAGCCCTCGTATATATGGTCATTCTCCTTCAAATGATCAAAGAAGGTTCTCCATACTGAGCTGCCTTTGCGTGCATGGAGAAATGTTGCCGAGTTACCAATCAATATTAAGCCATTTCGAGCTCGAGAAACCAAGACATTCAACCTCTCAGGTGACTTCATGAATCCGATGTCACGAGAGGTATTACTTCTGGTTAGTGAGCCTATCACAATATCACTCTCTTCACCCTGATAATTATCTAAGATGCGTCAGTGAACCAATTCAAGGGCCTTGGGTAAAAACAGCTAACCTATCGTCGATATGCGGAGTGGTGATTTGGGTGCTTTCGAGGCGATGGGGCTCAACAGGCCAGCTCGAACCAGATCGAACTTATCCAGATCATTCAAAATAGGGTCATTTTCTTTGGAAAGCTCATCTCGCAGTAACTTCAATTGCCCGAGATACGGTGTAAGTACGACCATTTTGTCAGATCCGTAGCCTTGCTGGGCCAGATAGCGGACACACTTCAACACCATGCTTGCCTCAAAGAGGTTCTGCTTGGACGAACTTGAGGTTCCGTCTCTTATTTCGCGAGATTCCTCCAATTCGATCTCTAACTCGGAGTGATTGATGAACATTACATTATCACGGAAACCGCGTAGGCTATCGCGATTGAGTGTTGTGTCCGCGTCTGTCAAGTTATGATATGTCATATGGCGAATGATCGAGGATATCTCGGGCCTCATCCGGTGTTGTTTTGTCAGGGTGGTGTGAGGAAACCCTTTCCTAACAAGTCTTTCAAATAAAGATCGATCAAGGTCGTAACCATTCCCACCGTCGACTGTAAGATCATAGCTATTGCATTTAGGGCGAAGTTGTTGATGATCGCCGATAAGAATGACCTGCTCTGTGTGCTTACCAATAGCGGTAAGTATATGAGCTTCGAGGATTTCACCTGCTTCTTCGACCAAAACAACACCTGGAGAAGCGGCTTGTGTGGCGCGGGTGTATTTCGCAGCTCCATTGGTCGTGCAAGCAATTATTCGCTTGTTCTTGATGACGCCCATGTCTCTCTCAGCGAATGTCCGTTCTATTTCAGCTTCATCGTTATTGAAATCTTGCCCAACGCGGCAAACTTCTGATACCAAATCCTCGAGTATCGCTGCCCGCCATCGAGCTTGAAACCCTATCCGAGCTTCTGGTGGCATGTTCCAAATAGCATTTGCTCTTTGGGGTAGAACACTCTGATAAGCGCCCGCGTCGATTGCACCTCGTGCCCATCGATCAAGAAGATAGAATTTGGAAACGGCTTTTCCCTTCTTGCCGACTGTAGTCTCGCCTTCGCTGTCAATGGGAACACCAAAAGCTTCAGAAAACGGTAAATCTTCATCAGCAAATTCCAAAAAGTCGAGAATCTCCTGCTTTGAGGTGTTTGAAGAGAAACGTTGGAATGCATTGCGGAGTTTCTTTTCGTGTTCTTCTAGTCGAACTTTGGCCTTGTCGACCCGAGCCCACTGAGCTGAGCCGAGTTTGGATCCGCCCTGTTCGCGAATGGTCAAGGGCTTCGTGCGATCTGTAGACTTGCCTCCAAGTCGGACCATACTCGACATCGGAATACCGATGTCCATCAAATCGCCCAGAAATTGATCCAGTGCGTGGTTCGTGAAGCAAACGACAAGAATTACTTGGGAGGTATGGTCGTGCAAAACCTTAGCAACCAAAGCTCCTATGAATGATTTCCCGGTACCTGGATGTCATTAGCAGGCGAGTATCAGAACAGGTGCTTTTACCAACCTGGGGGGCCTTGCACAAGACTGACTCGCTGAGACAGACTTGTGCAAAGAGATTCCATCTGCGATGTGTCCAGTTTGATTGAGGTTTTTGTCTGGAGTAGGTTCTGCAAATCTTTATTCCCTCGTTCTCTCAGCTTCTCGATTACCAGACTAGGTCGAAATGAGGGAGACTTGAGCAATTTGGCTTCTTCCCAAAATAACAACTCTTCGGACAGTGGTAGATCTTTCATTGCTTGCAGCTGTTTCAGAAATGGCTCAAAGGCAAATACAGCGGTGTCTAGTTGGGCTAGCTTGATTTTCTGGCCAGTTTTCAATTTGGACAATGCATTTGAAAGTGTCGACTCGTCCTGGAATTGCACGACCAACTTAGCAGGAATCTTCGAGAGTTCCTCCTCGTTCCGATGAATGGCAGGGAAGGCCACAGCTTCGTTGTCCACCAAGAGGCAAGACATATTTCCATGCCGGAGAATTTGCCTGTTGTCCATGAGATACTCCTTTCGTTTTGAGGGCTGAATCTTTTTCAGTTGTGGGAGTTCATCTTTGGATTGCAGTACTATGCCCCAAGGACGACGTTCTCTCCCTTCCGTCCCAGAGTCGATTCCTACCAGATGCAGATTATGTACAACGATGCCCTTATGACGTCCAGTCTTCAATCTAGTCAAGATTTGTATCTCTTTGCGAATTTCGCCAAGCATATCTTCACGTAGGAGCCGGAACTGGTTATCAATGTGGAGAGGCGTCAGATTCTGCAACACATTGGGGTCATCGGTGTAATCAGCCGTTCGTAAGAAAGGATATTCTCGAGATAGAAGCTCATCAGCCGTGGGCATAACTGAAATTTTTTTGTGATCAGCGTGATCGTTGTCGTGTCTTCCGCCTGGCTTGGCATCGGCGTCGATGTATAGGTCTCGGGAATCTAATGACAGCGAATGCTTGATCTTTTGGGCCAGATTTCGAGTCTCACCATCCGGGGATTTTAACAACAGGTCCATGATGTCTGACGAGTTCGCCAAAGCCATGTACGGTGATGACATGTCCCCAGGAAAGTGCATCAGTTCGAGTAGCAGCCAAGCAAACGCGCGGGAAGCCATGGATGTCAGCACATGGTCTCGAAAAGCCTGAGTGAACGCATTCCAGAAAAATGGAGGGTCGACTAGACTCGTGAGAATTTGTATAATAAGGGCACCAGAGTCGATGCCTTTCAGTGACGGCGCTTGGAGGTATTGCAGTAACTTCGAGGCGTGTTCGTTCATGAACGGCACTGATATATCCAATCTGACAGATGACTGAACCACGGAAAGCCCAGCAGGGCTTGAAATGAGCTTGTGAGAGCAGCTCGCAGGGTCTGTCTGGCTGCAGAGCGCTTCTATGAATAGCTTTGCATCTTTGGACGAATTTAGTGTCCGTTTGCTGTAGATAAGATCGTGGAAGAACTTGGTGAGGCGGGCAGCTCGAATGTCGACGTTGTCGGCCATATTAACTAGAGAACGGCAGTTTCGAGAGTCACCATATAGTCGAGATGCGTACTTGACATTACGATGATAGAAAGAAGAAGCAGGAAGACATTGGTAGAAAGAAGGTCGTGAGGCTGTCGGAAGGCTGGAGCAACCAACACAAATCGGGGCACTGTGGTTGGCTGCCTCTTGGCAATGAGGCCCACTGGTGGCCTTCACTTGTTGGCCTCCTTTGACACATCATGCCACTTGACAATATGGAACTTAACAGGGTCTCTTGTCTCATACCACGTCCTCTTTTCAATAATAGAATTTTCGTGATACCGAAATTCTATCTAAGGTTCTAATGTCGTCCAGCCGAGGCTCGCTTCAGGGGCGTGGAGGTTGGCGTCGAGGCGCTAACCGCGGAGGGCGTGGTGGAGCTTGGTCTCGCAAGCCGTTTCCAAAGGCTCGCTCCGGACCATATGGCCTAAAAATTGACAGCATCGACATCAAAACCCTCCTGATCGAAGAACCCTCCCCTCAGATTGCCAACGTTGACTATGTTACCTCCTATAATTGGCTCGATGGCGCAAAGCCGATTGTGCTTGTCCCTGGTAAGTCTCTGGCCTGTTCATCCGCATATACCTTCGCATAATACCTAGTTGCAATGCTGATATTGCTTCACAGGCTCGCCCCCTGCTTGGACTCCGCCGAGAGAGGACCCTCAGCTAAAGCAAGACGAAGGAGACTTCTTCAGAGACATTAATGCCGCACATTACCCCACCTACCCTATGGAACCTTCCATCCGGGCCGTCATCGCGCTGCAACCAGATTTCGACTTACAATCGGTGGACTTGGTCGGGTGCGGCAGTACTCTGGGGAATCTGCTGAGATTTGCTTCATCATCACCGAAGCCGTTTCGCTTTGACGTGGATGTTGTTGGAGATACCATAATCTTTGTGCGAAGAGAGAGTTCCCCTACCGAGCTGATAGAGGATGTCAGAGGCTATGGCCACACATTCCCCGAATCTTATACTACATGGGGCCCGAACGTTCGCCGCTCTGTATCCCATCAACGAATCATTCGCTATGAGTTCGGTGGTCTCCAATTCCTAGTTCGAACAGAGACTGATGGGTATATCAAAGACTCAGGTGACTCGGTGAGCAACTCATTTGCCAGCCAAGCCCCCCTTGAAGATTATATTGGCGAAATGAATGTTTCGAGCAGCTCGCCATCAGCGATGCAGGGGCTCGAGGTAAAGATGCAAGGCCAAAAGGTCCCCCAGGAGCAAATATTCGACATCAAGACACGGGCAGAGCACAACGAATACAATATGGATGACATACTACCCCGTCTTTGGCTCAATCAAACACTCAAGTTTCTCCTGGCTTACCATAGCCGTGGCCTCTTTAACCAGCCCAAGGTGAAGGATGTCCGACAGCTAGTGCTTGACTGGCAAAAGGACAAGTCTGGTCTCCTGGGTCGATTCCATGCTGTTTTGCGACGGATTTTGGATGTGGTTAGAGACTCCAACGAGCAACAATTGGAAGTAAGCTGGGACGGAGAAGGGCCCTTGTTGATCACCCAGCATGTTGGAGAAGCCAGAAGAGCTTTTCCATCTGATTTGCGTGGATTGTGGGAGAATGCGCCGGATTCAAAGCCTTCTTGAAGTGGCATTTGGAATTGATATCATTGGCTCTGTATCGTACCTTAAAATTGTAGTCGTCAACAAATGAGGAATCCAATTGGTGCTCTAAGATCCTCCCGGGAATACCAAGCGCTGATTGGTACGCAACATAAACCCGTACCCACATTCTGCATCTCTGCTGGGGAACCTCCATGGCCGCGTAGAAAGACACGATGGCGCCATGCATACTCGGCCTAGGAGATGAACTACTATTGGTGCGTGTCATGTACCCCTATCCACTACGAGATCTCCTGGGGATGAGTCGTATGACACAAGAGTGTGTAAGCTGCCGCCGTTGATATTTGAAAGCTGCTTGCATATTGTCGCCGTAATTTGTAAATTGACATCCGTTCAGGATTTTTCTATATCTCTCGTTTGGACATAAAAGGGGACAGAAGCTCTATCCTTTGATGTTCTCCTCGTGTTCTTACAATCAAATTGAGCTTCAAGACCCTATTTACGCGCGGCCAATTCGAGTTTTCGAACTGTTCTTGCTTTTCTTATATTCCCGACTCCCGACTGCTCTATCTTCTTGTTCGCTGTCACCAAAGCGGTCAAAATGTCAGCCGCAGCTCTTCCAAAGATTGGAGTGATCGTGGGCAGCCAACGTCATCCTAGGGCCGGCTTGCAAGTTAGCAACTTTGTTCTCAAAACTCTCGAAGAAGCAAAAGTGCCAGTCACGCTCTCTCTGATCGACCTTGCTAAATGGGATTTCCCAATAATCAACGAGCCGCTCCCGACACGAATGGTATCCTCCCCTGACCAGTACTCGCATCCGTTGACTCGGGCTTGGTCTGTCGAAGTTTCATCCTACTCCGCCTTCGTCTTCGTGACGCCAGAGTACAATGCTGGGTATCCCGCAAGCCTCAAGAACGCTCTCGACTATTTATACACAGAATGGAATGGAAAGCCAGCTATGATTGTCAGCTATGGCGGAGTCGCTGGTGGAGGACGGGCAGCTAAACAATTGGCTGAAATCCTCACGGAACTTCGAATGCCTGCTCCAAAGGCAAGCGTTCAAATGAAATATCCTTCGAGGGATATCTTTGCCAAGATTCAAGCAAATGAGGATATGGGGTTGGACAAAGAAGGGGATGGCTCGATTTGGAACAGTCATCGAGAAGAGATTACCAAGACCTTCGTGGAGTTGGTGGATTTGACGAAAACTTAACGAAAAAGACCAGAACCGCCAGTCAACTAATGATTGCGTGTGATATCTTATATAGGTGCAAATAAACTATCAGCATTTCCGAAGTCGTCCCTGTGACGCTTCTCCACGAATGAAAACTAGCTGATAATAGTCTCGAGACGGCAAAGTTGCTGCAGTGCAGATGATAGAGTTCCAACCGAGTGCTCGCTATGTTTCCTTAGGAACTCATATGACGACTTAAGAGAAGCATGCTGCTTCGCATTTACAGATGGACTAATCGAGAAATCAAGCTGCTTGTCCATCTGTGGAAGATTCCAGATCAGACTCTGGACCCTTTTCTCGAGCTTGATAATGGTAAAGTTTGCGACGCAGTCTAAGATTGCGATAAGGGTGTCTGCATAGTAGGGGGTATAACTTTCGATCAACGCTGGATACTGCTCGGGGCTGTCATGTTTCGACGACAGATTAGAGGTCCCTACAATAAGAGGTTCAATATCTCGAGAATACCAATTCTTGATGTTATCAGTGATTTTGCTGGCGCGGATCGCATTATTTTCGTGCCAAGCTCTTGTATCTGAAGACCCGTTGTCCAGAATTGGAACTTCTGATAGGTCCGAGAGAAGTTCGTTAACATCGACAAGCATATCACAGAATAGTGCTCGAAGTCGTAGGTATGGAAGACATTCAGCGTCATCTCCCTCCGGAATAGCGCGAAGTGTATTTCGCCATTCTGGTTGTGACAGAAAGCAAATTTCAGCATTACCTATATCTTGTAAGATCTATAAAAAATGGTAATATTAGCCCGTGAAGCCGAGACTTCTTCTATTTCTATATGGAAGGCGCTATATTTATAAAGAAAAAAAGGATTCGGGCTTACAAAAAGAGTCTGCTGCGACTGGAGCATAGCATACTCGAATGGAGCAGCATATCTCTTTGATCCTGATGCAGTGATAAGTTGCTTCGAGCCTTGTGCAAGATGATTCCAGCCCGTTCCATCTTTATTGATCAAGACCTATCATTCAATTAGTCCAAACCCGACGAGCTTCAATGATCACTGGCTTACTTCGCAGATTTGTAAGATAATGGACGCGCAAATTGTCTCAGATTCATACCGAACTTCTAGCTGTTCGACACAAGCCCTGAGAGCCTTCAAGCCTTTAGAATAGGCCAGAAGCGCCCGTTTCTTGGTATCGGGAGTTTTCGCAAGGATATCTGCGTGAATGCCACAGAAAGATGCTACTGTTGCATCAAGCGCCATGTTCCGCCCGAGTCGAGACGGAAGGTAGCTAATGAAGCTCGCCAAGCATTGAGTTTCACATATAACTTGACTCTTAGAATCATTCATAATGTAGACCAGGGAAGAAATCAGGTGGTCATGGGAAAATGCCAGGCTTGGAAATATCACCAGCTGCAGCAGGCGTTGGGACCGAGGTTGGTCTTTCTTCGAATAAGAGTCTAGGCTCAGTTTATAGCTGACATCAATTTCCTCAAGGACATAGCGTCTGCTGCTGTAATGAGATGACAGTTTTGAATTCTCGTCAACGAATTTCCATTGTTTGGTGAATCCAGGACATTTCCAACCCGCAGCGGTGCAAGCCAAACATTCTGGACGTTCTTCTCCACACTGTACGATTCGATATTAGTGACACTCCCGAGATATCTGCCTCTTTAATTGGCAGGTGAGCTCGAGAAAGTTTTACCTTTTTCTTGCGTTTCCGACAGTTGTCACAACCATTGCTCCGTGGGGTTCCTACCATAGCGAGGCAGAGGGATTCAAGACGACGTAGATTTGGTTGAGGCAAAGTATTGAGTGTAGAGTAGTCTGAGATCGGTGCTCTTGGATAGGCAGCCTTTCTATTTTTTAGTTTCTTTTATAGTTGAAGTCGTTGAAGTGGCTGAAGTGCTTGAAGTATTATGCTATGCTTTGTAATTGTCAAAGAGATATTTCAGGTCCGTGCACATGCTTACCTCAAACACTGAGCCAACGCAGCTCTGTGGCCAAGCAATCGGACATTTGCGGCGTTACTATCGGCCTTTACACACTACCATCTCTCCCTCTTGTAACAACAAATTTTAATGCTCTGCACTGATAGGCAGCATGGTTCAAACGAATAGTTATATAACTCTTTCGTCTTTCGTAGGACTGTTTCATCCCGAGAGGTTAAGCCAAACGCCACCAATTTGTGTACAGTCTCTTAATACCAGGATCTCTCGAACATACGTGTATTTTCAATTGAAAATCCCCCTATGATATCTCTGCATTTCTCTTTCAAAGAAAGTCCCAGCAGCAATAGCCGCGATATCTGCGTCCTCACCCCACCCCATCCGTCCCCCCACGAGAAAGATGTCATGGGGGGCATTCTCCACCACATGCAATCCTATCTTATTTCCTTCGACACTTCTCATTCGACCCGCAAAGGCAACAATTGTGTCAATGAGCACCTCTGCAGAACCCGTCATCATCCAAATAGGAACTGCGGTAGCGAATGGGTGTCGAAGGGGAGAGAACCATGGTCCGGTTATATCCATGGACCTAGGTATGTATAGTTTGATACCCCATTCTAGTGTGCATCCTGTGAGGTAGTCGGTGTTGCAATTTCTATGTAGATCTATGCCGGTAGATTTCTGCGTCGCGAGGTCTATAGAAGGGCTCCAAAGTACGCAACTCCCTGGATTTGGCAGTAGGTCCTTCTCTTCAGTGATGTACCGCAACAAAGCAACAGCAATGCTTCCCCCGGCAGAGTCTCCAGAAATGATAATCTTAGACGCCGGAATACATAGAGAAAGGAGGTAGTTATATGAAGTGACGGCATCTTGAATTGCAGCCGGAAAGGAGCAATCAGGGTCGCCAGCCAGTCTGTATTGAACGAACAGTGCATAGTCGGCTACGTGATTCGTGAGCAGTGCAGCAGTGTCAGTACATTTAGACGGACGACCGGATCCAAATATGAAAGATCCACCATGAAAATGCAGAGCTACGGTCGCTTGGAAGGGCCGTCCGGCTTCAAGTTTGGCCGGATACCATATGGCACCTATCACACGTGGAGTGACCGGGCTAGTCAGATCACCCCTGTATATGTCTTCGCCTGGCCTGATCTCAACAAAGCGCTCTTTTTCAGCTCCAGGCTTCATGGAGAGTGGAAGGAGCAGCTTCAAGTACGTGATGTGACGAAGCGCTACCTTAATAAACTTGTTCGTCAGAGCGTTGCGGTAGCTCCATTTCGTGCTTGGTCGCATTGATCTTGGAATATAATAGACGCAAGAAAATAGTAGAATAACTATGAGGTGTAGAGTAGCAATCAGTGACCAGAGGGTTTTGCCAGGTTGGCGTGCACGAAAGCCATAGGTGGTAGCCATACTGGTGGACGGCTCGCAACTGGTTCGGTCCGGTTTTAGGACAGTGTTACAGGCAGGATGGATGGTTGAAGTGGGATTCGGGGGCAGATTCCAATCCAAAAATGCGTTGCCTCAAGTTAGAAATAGAAAGTGGGATAGTTAGCTACCAAGCTCTGAAATTTTGCAAAGTCTTCGCCTGCAACTAACTGTTGGTATTGCACTAGTCCGACACCGCATGCTTGATACAGAAAGCCACCTCCTCGGATTTTGTCGCAGGTGAAGCCGGGCAAATACAACGGCGGAATGAGCCTTGACGTGTAAGCTGTCATCATCATTACGTCGGACTTGCATCATTTGCTTATGGTTACATTTTGCGGTTGAATGAAGCTTACCTGGATACGACTCCTAGGTTCACATACTCCAGCGAGGTCTAATCTCCGTCATTATAATACTCAACACATTTATCCTACTAGTTAAGCTCTAAAGAAAGGTTTTGGTAATTCTTGAATGCTAATTTTCCATACGAGTGTCGATTTTATTGTCGAAACATTAATCTTCTAAAGGGCTTCCAGCAGCTACTTTGTGATAGTAGGAAGTTGGTGGTATCTGAGCATAGAGAATGAACAAATATGATGTAGAGTTCCAGACTAGTGTCCCATTCCTCAATGTATACCCTTCAAGAGCTTCGGCAAGACAGTGTCAGTGAAAGCCCAAACATTGCTCGAGTAGTCAGGACACCAGAGGCCCCCAGTATACCACGTATTCTTGTGACCCTGCAAAGCATACAGATCCTGGACAAATCCAGTTTTAAGCTGAGCAGCCGACTGACCCCAGTCAACTTGTGAATGATTGGAGATTGCAACAACCTCGGAACTCGGTGGACCATCAATTGGTGGAAACGCACCACCATTGTAAATCGTTTCCATCTCCTCGAGGATAGCGACCTTTGCCTGGTCAGCACTTAGCGGTACCTGAGAAAAAAATATGATCCAAAAGTATTTCGATACTCCGTTCCAAGTGATGCTGAAGCTGTATGGATTCTGCGTTTCGTTGGCAGGAGTAACGAAAGACACCGAGGTATTGTCGGGAATTAGATTCGTCTTCAAAACAGCCGTATATACTGTCCCATACGACCATGTCTTGAAAATTGCCTTTTCCTGGTCGTCGAGACCAAGTATAGCAAGATTTTCGGTTGATGGTTGAGAAGCCATAAGAAGACTTTTAGCGAAAACTTTGGTTTTCTTTCCAGTCTGGTGATTCTCCACAGTCAGACGTATACCATGTTCAGATCGACTTGCCTCTACAACGGTGCTGCTGAGCGTTACATCATCACCCAAAAGATGCTCTGCATGGCCGTAAAGCAAGCTGTTGTTGAATGGGAGAGGGTCGAAGAAGGTGTTATTGAGGAAGCCCTCTACAACGGGCGTGCCAAAGTTTTTGACTGTGTATAGAGTCGATTTTGTCGAATTGATATCTTGTCCAGACACAATACTCAGGATAGGCGCCATCTCCTCTATGCCGTATTTTGCAACAAAGTCTCGAAATGGAAGTAAGAGATCGGACGGTATTTGGTTTCCTGGAGGGAAGTTCCAATATCCGGGGAGCAACAGATCATTCCATGGAAGAATGACTTCGTAATACTTCTGAAGTGCAGCAATCGGCCCGGAAGAGTTCAACGGTGGAGGAGGGGGAACATTGACGGGCTTGCCAGTGTTTGGATTAACCAGTATAGTATTGGAATCAAAAAGAACTGCCGGTTGAAGTGGAATTTTGAAACGTTCGAAGAAGGCTTTGGCACCTTTATAGTCGATATAAGACTGAACACCATAGTTGAATGCTTCTCCAGTTTCAGGCTCAATGTAGGTGTTGGCGTGACCTCCCTATTTGGCATCAGTGACCTGCGATTATCTATAATGAGTGAAATCTCTTACCAAAACAGCCTCCATCTCGACAAGAAAGACGCTTTTCTCATAATCCTCACGGAGACGAACTGCCGCGTAGGTACCACTAGCACCTCCTCCAATAATTACTACATCCTTGTTCAGGACGGAGAGGTGGTCATCCGCTGCATTCACTAATTGACAAAAGGTTAAAGCCCTGAGAAATACTTGTAAAGAACATGTCCACAGCTGAGACTTTGAGTTAGACATGGCTTGATCTTTTATGTCTTTTACGTTAAGTTGCGAGGTACAATTCAATATTAGAACCTAAGGAATGGCGTCTTTTTATTTTCCTGCACCGATCAGATCACTGTCAGTAATCACTATTTAGCCGTAAGTGCGGGGTCTTCTCTCCGGCTTACAAGGTGGGATGAGTCAGCACCAAGTTGCATTGAAGTATTGGATAGCTGCATGACTTTACAAGGGTGTATTTTCCGCTCCTCCTTAGTTTCAATCAACATATTCTTGGCGATAACCTGTTGAAAAGTTAAACGGCGTCAGCTAATAACCACTCTCTAATTACCCCTATCTCCTAAGCGAATACGCTAAAACCCACACCGCCACCCATTTTTAGCCGTAAAAGCCCACAGAACATTACTATTCACAATCATTATCGTAGTCAAATATCCAAAATAGGTTCTTCATTGAGCAAAAAATGAAAATGACAAGCTTTGTCAGTGTTAACGGTGTGTTCGTTGATACCTGCCCTACTGTGATGTGAAACGGGGCTCCTGTCTTTAGAAATCCCGCCGCCCAGGAAATCCAACTCTACACAAAAATGAACCCTGCGCTTTTCATCTTTTGATGAAAATTAAACTTTGGCCGAATCTTAAAGATTGACAGCAGTTTCAGGGCATAGGTTGATCCTCATTTCTATTATATTAACTGTATAATCTGCGCCGAATCTTGCCCTCACCAAAATCTATTTCCGTCTTTGGGTCCGAGCAGTCGCAGTTCTAACGCGAACGTGAACCGAGCCCTGAGTCCTGAGCACGCTAATTAGTCAGCTGGATTTTGCTCAGGGTCCCAGAACTTTATAAACGGTAGTCAGTATATCCATATATATATATATATAGAGGGGTAAGAAAAGTAATAAACTAGTAGTAACCAGCCCAATTAGAGATATGTTATTGTATTTGTCGGCCAATAACGATTAAGATATAAAATGATAATATCCACAATATATAAAGTAAAGGATTTATGAAAACTAAAAGAGTATAAAATAACGTTTAAAACCTAAAAACTGCTTAGAGAGAACGAATATCGGACTTCTCTAGCTACAGCTTTCTTATTCGGCAATTCGGACATCCTTCTAGTGAATACTCTGGAGCTTATCCTTCATTGCAAAAGGTATTACTTGGAATTCTTGGATAATGAGATCTCTATTTCAACTATACCTTCGAAAAACGTTCTATATAAGTCAGCCTCAATAATCCAGTAATAAAAATAGACCTAAAGCAACTCTCTTAGACCCATTAGAGGAACAAAAACGAATGGCTAAAATGCGAACAGAACTAAGCCAAAAATTAATCAATGTAACTAATGTTGGCTGTTCGTGTGGCAGGGGCAAGAACTACAATAATACATATACACTGCTTCTATCTGAGTACAGGCTATTGAAGATGTTTGAAGTCCCGGTAGACATCGTCATCGATTGCTGCGGAGGCAGGCCGCGACCACGTCGATGCGACGTATACCCGACCCCAGGATATCAGAGCCGTTGATGCTAGGGCCTTTATATCTCAGGGGAGTGGGTGGTCGAGCAGAAATGACGATAAGAATGGATTGAGCGACAGCAATCCTGATGTCAGCAGTGACAGTGACAGATGTTCGAGCGAGGACGAGCTGGGCTGTTCGGGCACGAGGATGAATATCCTATAAGACCCTGTAGACGAGCAGCTCTTGCTAGCGTACAAGAAAAAGGGTAAGCCGTGGGACTGGATCTTCAAGAAGTTCCCAGGCAGGACTCAGGCTGCAGTACACACACGTTTGAACATAGTCAGAAAAACCCGGCCATAGACAGGAATAAAATGTCCACCTGCTATAGTAATATATACATCATACTTCAAGCACCAAAATGCACATATTGTGCCCACAACAGAGGCCGTTTTCGATACTCTACATCCTCCTGAATAGCCAAGACCGCATTATGCATCGCCAACGCCACTGCCCGATCATCCTTCCACACCTCATACCTCCTCCCAATACTCGTATAAAAAGATCTCGCGACCTTCACACAGATACTATCATCAGAAGGCCACATACACCCCAACACATGTTTGAAGCCCGCGACCTGGAACCCGCTCACTGCATGCAGTACCTCATCTTCTAGCCTAGCCGATTCGTTTTGAGCAGTGGAACAAGCAGAGAGGTATGCGATCTGTGGTTTCGCGAAATGTGCTTGGAAGATTCGTTGCACGGAGAGGATTTCCGCGGTGGGTTTGCCGGTGGCTAGGTTTGGGGCGCGGAGGATGAGACCGCTTTGGGAGGGGTCGGCGTAGTTTGATATTCCGTGGCAGGCGAGGTGCGCAATGTTACAGTGCTCAAGTTGGCCAAGGGAGGTAGCTATATCTGGACACTCGAGAATCTCGACAATGGTGGAGTTGTGGATCGAGGATTCGATGGCGGAGATTTCGGTTCGGGTGCCGGGTAAGTCGCTTGCACCAGGTGTCTCGGGCATTGCTATTATGAGGCAGCGAGGTTGGTCGCCGGGAGGAAGTGTTGGGGTTTGAAACCGGTCGCGACTATGCCTGAGTGCTTTGATTGTAGTAGTGTAAGATGATATAACCCTGAAACGTGAGTGTTCTGACGGATTGAATCCGTGGTTGGCGGCGTGAAATGGGAATGAGCTGGCAAAGCCAGTTCCGATCCACCATACTCTCGGTAAATTATCTGTCGAGGACTGAACTGAGTAGCCAAGGTGGTCTAACACCGGTTTTACACACATGCGCCAGAGCCATGCTAGGAAATCGCGGTACTCCTTGTTTTTTCTTCCGCGGTCTTGCATAGTCGTAGTGGTGAGGTCTTTTCTGACCCAATCGAAAGCATCTCGTGGTTTTAAATCGGGGAGGGGTACTGCCTCGATAGCATTTGGAGTGACAATCAAAGCGTCACTTCTTATCTTTGTGATGTTGATGATGATTATATTGCCTTCCATTGCACAGTTCTGAATGTCCTTTGGTGTGAGGCCCTTGAAGAAGTTCTGAAAGCCCGGAAGCTCTTGGATATACTGGACACATGTTTCGAGTTCGTTGCCAATTTCAGTTCTTTTTTCCGCAGCCAGATAATTGGATGACTTTTCATTTGCGCCTTTCTGGGATGGATTGCTTAGCTTTAAGCGGAGGGCTTCGTACTGTGCGCACAATTCTGGATGTTCTGCCCTGAGAAGTGAAATGTCGCTTCGATCATCCATGAGAAAGCCTAAGATGACACCTCGCCCTCTCTCAAGCTCCTCCAAAGCTATTTCCGCTGAACGACCAACTTCAAGAGCTAGAGAGCAAGCATCAGTTGCAAATCCAGAGAAATGTGTAGCAATATATTGCTGATCGGTAATGTTCAAAGATCTTTTATGAACATGAGGAATGAAATCTAGGACTTGGTTGGTTAGTGTATACGCTTCTTCGAGTCTTTGGGAGAGACGAAGTGAATGAACGGCTAGAGCGGACGACTTGAGGCGAACGAATGGTGGCGAGTTGGAGCAATTCCACGATTGAAGCGCTGCCTTCACCGCCTGCTTAAGATCATCCTCTGCCCCTGCGCACTGATGACGACGGCTGTAATTGCTGGCTAGATTGTAGAGGTGGGCTGCTAGATCCGGGTCCGTTGGTGGTGTGATATCAACAGTCTGCTGCGCTACTTTGAGTGCTTCATCAAGGTAATCGTTATTCATTGTTCGATCGTATCCGCGAATCAGCTGAACTCCAAGGGTAGTTAACACCCATATTCGCTTGGGGTGGGTGCTGGGTGCTATGGCTACTGCCTTGTGGAGTAAGTCAATAGCTTCTTTCAGGTCACCCTCATTTCCTCTGTGCTCGTAACGGTGACCGAGCACGTCTCCTAGTGTTGCTAGTCGCTCAACTAATCCTGGGTGATCCTCTGGGGTCATAGCAACAACGTTGCGCGCCATTTGAATTGCTTCTTCAATGTCACTAGGCTGCCGGGTTCGTAAGTATCGACGGTCGAGATAGGTCACCATGCTACGCAGAAAGTCCGGTAAACTCGTCTTAGCTATGTGCTCGCCAATTGTATGGCGCATTGACTGGATAGCCTCATCAAGGAACTCCATTGCTCCAGTATTCTCGTATAATCGAAACAGCTGTATTGCAAGGTTGTCGTACATTGTTGGAAGATTGGGGTCATCCGCACCAGTACTATCAATAGCTTGGCGGGCCAGTTTGATAGCTTCTTTGATATCTTCGAGATCCCCAGAGTATTCAAATCGATGGCGAAGGAAGTTGCCTAGGTTGTTCAAGTGCCCTGCGTAGCCAGTTTGATCTGGTGAACTGAGACTGATGATTCGGCGGGCTATGCGAATTGACTCATCGAGATCACGAACTTCCCCGGTATTGCCGAATCGCCAAGAGAGTTTGTTTGCCAGGTTGTTCAAGAAACCAAGATATTGAATGAAGTTAGGACGGTCAACTGATCCCAGGTCAACGGCTTTTCGGAGTAGATCAATCACTTGATTGAGAATGTCCATATATCCCGTAATCTCGAATTCATTCGAAAGCGCCAATGCCATACTATTCAATAATATTGCTCTGTGGGGCCCTCCCTCTGAAGTCAACTTGACTGCTTCAGTAGTAAGTTTAATATCCTCCTCGAGACAATGTCTGTCTCCAGTCTGTTCGTATTCAGAACGAAGGAAGCATCCAAGATTGTGTATCATTTCGGTATACTCTGGACTGTCGGGAGATACAAGAGTGATTGCTCTCCGAACCAATCTGATGGCTTCTTTCAGATACTCTATTCTCCCGGTACGCTCGTGAAGGCGGCCAAGCCAGGTAGCCAAAGTGCTCGAACTATGCTGAAAGTCTTTGCTTCCCTCAGGGATGATATTATATGCGTCTCGTGAGAGTCTAACGGCCTCCTGTAAGTCATTCATGTTCTCTTCAGAATTGAACCTTTGGTCTAGACTAGAGGCCAGACTATTCATTCTATTCGCCAATTTCGGGTGATTTTGAGGAGTCGAGTCAACAACTGTGCGCTGTATTTGGATTGCCTCTGCCAGGTCTGTTGCAAGATTCGTCTGGTCATATTGTTTCGTGAGCAAGGTGCCTAAATTAGATAGGAATGTGATGTGGTGTGGGGATCCTGTTGCACTGAGGTTGATTGCTTGCCGTGTCACACGAATAGCTTCGTTGAGATCTTCTGCCTTTTTGATTTTGTCGTACCGGTCTTGAAGTGCCATACCAAGGTTATTGGACAGACCTGCAAGATTGGGATGGCCTCGTGGAAGGATGCTTATTCCCCTACGAGATACCCTGATAGCTTCTTCGAGTGTTTCTATTTCTTTAGTTTGCTGGTATAAACGACTCAAATACATCCCTAGATTGGCTAACCAGACAGGCATATCCACGTCATTTCTTCGAGTGAGAAGAACAGCATCACTTCCCAAACGAATGGCTTCCTCGAGCATCGCCACATCTTCGGAAGCCTCCGATTTACCATTGAGGGCTAAGGCCAGATCGTTGAGATATGAGGGTCGTTCAGGATCGGTTCGTGGGGTGAAGCTCAGAACATCACGACCGAGTTCAATCGCATCATTGATATCAGAGAGTTGACCAAGCCGCTCGTATCGAGAGCGAAGCAGATTTCCGAAACTGTTCAAGTCTTTTGTGAAGCTCGGCAGCTTCTGTGCGAACTCGGGATCACCTAAATCAGGAATTTCGAGTGACCTTTTCGTGATTTCAATAGCTTCCTCTAAATCTTCAACGTTTGATAGATGCTCATATCGAGTTGTGAGAAATGCTTTCAAGTTGGACATCGCTCCGATATGTGCGGGGTCGTCAGGATCTATATGGCTGAGGGCTTGGCGAGTCAAAGTAACGGCTTCGTTAGCATCGTTAAGACTCTTGGTACGCTCATATCGTTTCCAGAGAAAACTTCCGAGATTGAGTGACCAAGTTTCGTCTGAACCTGCAACGGCCCATCTTGCCTTCTCGATTGCCTCCTCGAGATCGTGGGGGTCCCTGGACTGGTCGAACCTATCCCACTTCAATAATGCGTATTGCCGACACAGTTGTGCTTTCGTATCCTCATCGCTGTTTCTGAAGTTGTCCCACACGCTGTCAAAGTCATTCAATAACATTTGGTTCATCCGGGATTCGTCCATTTTGGGCTCAATCGAGTTGGCGGGCTCTCATGTAGCGACGTGTTTCATTCGGACATTCGCAAGGTATATTTTGCATTCGCTCTTACTGTTAATGTCAATTGTGTATATATAACAGGCTCTGTGTTCTCTTTGTTTTGAATTCGTGAAGTCAGATCAAAACAGCCCGCGCGAATTATCACGCGAATTCATCCAAGCCGTGTCGTGACAGCTGCAGGCAGCAGCAGCAGCACTGCCTCGGTTGGAGTGGCCAGTGGGGTGACATCTCTATGCGCTGTGGCTTAGATATTGCAACCCTTATAAAAATAGTGAGGCACGGAAGGGGGTGGAAAAGAAATCACCGTCACCCCCCTTCTAAGGCGGTGAATGTTTGACCAATCCAGGAGCAAGCTTTCTCGATTTTTCGCTACAAATTCCCTTCTTTAATCATGGCAGAAAACATGGGGTAACGGTGACTTCTTTCCACCCCCCTTCCGTACATCAAAATGGGCGGATTTGAAGGATCAAATTATTAATCCACGATCAAACGCGGAAATCATGTAGCACTGTAGAACTGACGCGTTGACATCTTACCCCGCGGTTCGAATCGTTTGAATAGCTGAAATGCATGGATGATATTGATGATGTTGATGATGATGATGATGACGAACAGAGTGGGTATTCTATTCAGTTGCGTTTACTCTTAATAAACATGGTGCACGGACCATCCAGGCTAAACCTCAACACAGGTCTGCCTGCCACAGCCTCCCAACTCAAGTCATGTTTCTAACCTCTCGTTCTCGGGATATTATATATATATATTATATACTATACATCAAAAATATCAAAAAAAATTCCCGAAAATCAATTATCCCAAAACCATGACCAGAAACCTCCTCCTAACCCCCTCCCTCCTCCCCCTCACGTCCCTCCGCCTCGGCCGCTTAACAACCAGCCTCACTACACCTCACCTCGACTACCATGACCCTCCGTCTCCCTCTCTCCAAACAACCACCACCACCCTCCAGACCAGCTACAACAGTACCCATCACTCCAGTACTTCGCGGACCCTAACCACGCAACTAACCACCCTCCTCTCAACCTCCTTCTCCAAACGCCTGAAAACCATTATCCAGATCACGTCCCCGGAAGCAAAAACATATTACCTCCAGAACAGCCCTCAGTATTTCCACTCCGCGCTCCAGAACCAAGAGACGAGGAGGTGGATCGAACGAACCGTCGATGAGGGGGAGACGGTTTATCTAATTACCGGGTATCATACTCTCCTCGATGCGGAAATATCTTCGTTAGCAAGTACGAGTGGCTCTCGAGGGGGAGAGCTCACGGCCCCCGTTTCCCTGGCTTTGAATGCTTCGGGGATTGTGCTTCCGTTTGCGGATATCTTGGATGTGAAGGTTGGAGGGGAGTTGGGGAGCGATGAGGGGGGAGCGAAGAGGTTTAGGGCGGTGGGGGAACAGGTTTTTGCGATGCAGGTGCAGAGAGTGAAGGTTCGGTGGTTGAGGAAGGGGGATGAAGGTGTGGTGTTAGAGAGGAGGGTGAGGTGGGAGAGGTTTGAGAGGGGGAGGGATAGTGGTAGTGGGGAGGTAATGGGAGAGGATTGTGTCGAGGTTGAGCTTGAGGATGGTATTGACGTGGAGGGGGAGGAAGGGTTCGAGTTGGAGGGGGGAGAAACTTTTATTTTTATCGATGTTTGAGCTGTGATTTGTTTATCGTTTGGTTTTAGACTATTGTGAGTAAGTGAGTAAAGTTCTACAGTTGTCCTGACCAGTTGGGTTGGTAGACACGTGACATCTCGACAGCTCCTCGCCTTTCACTTTCTCATATCTCAAGAGGGTAGATTCTTCACCTACCACGCACACGCATCCCTTGACAGTACGTATGTACGTACATATGAGTACCTGTACTTATACTCTAGAATAGTAACTCTTTCCATTCTGATTTTTAAATCTTCGAGAGGAAACGACAATCGAACTCATATCTTGCCGTATTAATCTCACCAGCTATATCGTTGATGGTTAAGAGTGAGCGTACTGAACTGAACCTGAATACCCTCGTCAAATGCCCCACGATCTGCTCCTGCATCAGTCCTCATCAAGATGCACAACCTGCCCCCTCTCATCAATCTCCACCTTCGTCTTCATGGTGCTTGCCTTTCTCGGATTAGGAGCATTGAAAATCTCGCCCATCTCCTCCAAGGTCTTCCCAGCTGTCTCCACGAAGAAGAAGTAAATGATGACGATCTCAACACAGAGCCAGGCAATGTACACAAGATATAATTTCCACCCGATCTTGTCGATGCCGACGCTGATACCGTAGGTGTTGACAACCATTGCGACGTTCAAGAATAGAAAGTTGGCACCGGATCCTTTTGCTCGTGTTCGATTTTCAAGACCTGTTTCTGTCAGCGGTTGTATTAGAGGTGACAAAATGCTTACATTCAACTGCGTATAAGGTCTGCAGTGGCGTGAAGCCCCAAGCAAAAATGATGCCGAAGAGAAATATGGACACGATGACACCATACGAAAGCGAAGCATGCTTCTCGGACTCCGCAGTGAAGGCAGTCAGCATGATATACGATGCCAGAGCACCGGTGAGACCCGCAAGCATCATGAATCGTCGACCAAGCTTGTCGAGCAAGGTTGCTCCGTAGACTGCTCCCATCATCGAAAAGATTGGGTTGATGGCATTGATGAGAAGTTGCTTGTTCTTATCGGTGATGCCCGCATTCTGCATCATACCAGGCATGAAATAGGAGACGACATTATTACCCGACCACTGGCCAAAGAAACTCATGCCAATAACCATATACAGACGATAACGAGCTGCTTTTGTGTTGACAAGCTCACAGAAATCCCACCATGGATTGTCGTCACGAGTCTCGTGCAACTGGTCAATGATCTCGTGATACTGAAGCTGCACGAGGGGGGAGTTTTCATCGCCGTCGCCGTGGTATTTGGCGAATATGGCGAGAGCTTCCTCGCGACGGTCGTGGGCGATGAGCCATCTAGGAGATTCGGGGAAGAAGAGAATCAGTATCATTACGATTGCCGGCATGCCCGCTTGGACTACGGTGGGAACTCTCCAGGCCCATGAGTCTGTGATGTTTCTAGAATTGGTCAGTGGAGTAATATTAGAAGAGATTCCGAGTCTTACTTGTTTGATCCATAAGTAGTCCATCCAGCTAGAATATTGCCTAGCCACCAAAAATTGTTGTACCTAACACGAATCAGCTGGAAACCTAATATTTGAGACAAAATATCTCACATTCCGGCCATAGTTCCTCTGTAAGCTGGATGTGCGAGCTGTGAAACCAATTAGCATAATGTCGCAGCAGACATATAGACTACCATCCTACCTCAACGGTATAAGCAGGCGCTGCTGCGCTTGCCAATGACGCCCCAAGACCAAGCACAAACCGGCCGCCCATGAATTGTTCTCTCACATGTGCTGATGCTTGAATTGCAGTCCCGATCAAGATAATCACACAGCCCACGAAAATACACATTCGTCTCCCATAACCATCCGCCAACAGGCCGCAGAACGGGAAGGCGGCGATCTGTCCGAGGTTATAGATGATGAAAATGAGACCAGTGCTGGATCCCGCGCCGTCGAGACCGAAACTCTTCTGGTATGGCTCCATGGTGTTGATCGCGCCCATTAGGGAGGAATCTGTTGATAGTCAGAGGGTTAACTGGAAGTGGGGGTGAGAGAGGACAAACCGAATCCATTGATAGTTGAGACGAGGTAGCCGACAGACATGATTGCGTATAGCTTGATCATGTTCTTGGAGAGTAAGGATGGCTTCTGGGCCGCAAGTGCTGCGGCCAGTGCAACTGATGCGGTTTGGACTTGAACAACATTGCCTTCAGCATGTTTCGCATCAACGGTATGGATTTCAACTCTCTTCTCATTGTGAGAGACATCTGTGTCCTTTGGAGTCGACATGGTGACGGAATATTGAGAGGCCAAACGACGAGGGGCTAATGCTAACAAAGAAAAATACAGCCTTAGAGATCTAAATTTCTGGGGCCCATAGTCCTTATACTTGAGTCCAAGACTCTCCAGATTGCATGCGGGGCATGCTTATACCCCAGACCGTTCCACGCATTCGAGGAAAAACACAGAAGTTCTCTCTTAGGAATTCCGAAGCCTACCCAAGGTCTACTGCCGGTCCAATTGCACCCTTTATTGCACGCCACACCAAGACACTTGTCTTCATTAACAAGCTTTTCTGCGCTGAAATATCGGCGAACATTTTCCAAAACGGTCTCATTTCCGGGAGTCGTGTAGTGTGGATGCTCTTGATGTTGCCCAGGAGCAGGGATGCTAGCCTCGGTCGAGGCCGTGAGGTTTTGCCCACTTGGTGAGAGCCCCGGATCCCCAGACCTACGAATTCTGAGTTGGCCGATATTTTGATGTTGGAAATGCGCCGAACAAGATCGATAGAAATGAAGAATACTTGCCATAATAATAATGCACGTTGAAGCCGAGTCTGGAGGAATTCGAATTTCGAAGTTGTTGGACCCGAGACGGGGTTCAACAGTAGCCAGGATGTTAGATCTGGGCGTTGCCTTGGTGTCGAGGCGGGGAAGATGTGGGGTATCGGCGAGTCAGGATCAGAAAACCATCCAAGGGATCTGAAAAATTGGATTGGACCCATTGAAGTCAAGAAGCAGAAGCTCCACGTGGATATGTAAAAATGGCTTGAATTCCCTTGGAATTTGGTGGACCCTAATATTTCGGAAGCCAGTATTACTCGCAGCTTACTTCGTTAGGTCGAAAGCTAAGTTGGAACCAAGGGGCAGAATAGGCCCAAGGGCTGTCAAATATCACAAGCTTTGAATTTTGACAGCTTGACAGCTTCTAGCCTCAAGAATTGAAGTCGCTTTAACGCTTGCTGTGATTTCATTGGTTTGACGTGAACCCTGAACTCTGAGTGGCGGGGTCAGCAATCCTTCAGAACATGGCCTGACCCCGCCGTCCCGCTCTCCAGCCACCTACTTACCACCTCCAAATAACTTCATCGATACCACAATCTCAAGCACAAGATCCACTGTATCGCAATGATGGAAAACATCTCCGAAGATCTAACATGGACAGAAGAATCATCCCCGACAGACGCGCCCGGCTTCATCCACATAAACCTCCGTTCCCCTACCACGCCTGAGCACCTCCCCAGCACAAACAATCCCCATACCTTTCCCTCATCTCCATCGCCCCCAGATTGGTCCAACCACCGCGTTCTCCACCGTAATACCCTCCCACCCCGCGCCTCCTTCAACATCTACTCTACCATCTCCGACGCCCTAACACGTGATATCTCGAAATCAAACTCCCTTTCCCTATCCGGGAAGTGGAAGTTCAAGCTTGAGAACAGCCCGTTTGATGTTGACGATGCTTTCGTGAAGCCTGGTTATGATTGTGCGGAATGGGGTGATATAAAGGTGCCGGGGATGTGGCAGTTGCAGGGGTATGGGAAGGGTCCTCAGTTTGTCTCCCTTTTCTTTTTCTATTGAAGAGTTTGAGAATAGGAGTTGATGGTGCAGATATACGAATACGAATTTTCCGTTCCCTGTTAATCCGCCGTATATCCCGTATGATGCCAATGAGACCGGGTGTTATGTGCGGACTTTCGGCGTCCCGGAAGTGTTCAAAGGACATCAATTGAGGTTGAGATTTGAGGGCGTGGATTCTAGTTTTCATGTATGGGTTAATGGTCGTGAGGTGGGATATTCTCAGGGGAGTAGGAATCCGTCTGAATTTGATGTTACGAGGTTTGTTGAAGAGGGTGAGAATACCGTTGCGGTGAAGGTGTATCAGTATTGTGATGGGACCTACTTGGAAGATCAGGTATGTTTCTGCTCATACCGTATTTCAAACCTCAGAAGTCTAAGTGGAAGTTAGGATCAATGGTGGCTGAGTGGCATCTTCCGAGACGTCAACCTGCTCGCATTCCCCGAGATTTGTATTGAAGATTTCCAAGTTCAGACACACCTCGACAAAGAATATAAAGACGCAACACTTTCAGTAGGCGTAAAACTCAACACTTCAACACACGTGTCCCTCGAACTCTTCGACGCAGACGGAAAGTCCATCACCACAGCAAAGCTCCCAGCAAAACTCAACTGCAAATTCGAGCTCCCAATCCAGAATCCCAAGAAATGGACAGCCGAGACGCCATATCTATACCAAATAATCCTCTCAACCAAAGACTGCTATATAGAGCAACGAGTGGGATTCCGACAAGCTGAGCTGAAGAAGGGAGTTTTCACCGTCAATGGAAAACCCGTCATTTTCCGTGGCGTCAACCGGCATGAACATCATCCCGATTCGGGACGAGCTGTACCGTATGAGTTTCTGAAGAAAGATTTGCTGTTGATGAAAACGCATAATATTAACGCGATTCGAACATCTCATTACATAAACGATACTCGTCTTTACGATCTAGCTGATGAGCTCGGTCTGTGGATTCTAGATGAATGTGATCTCGAATGCCACGGCTTTGGCGAAATAGGATCAGATAACCCTGCTGGTTGGGTATCAGATAACCCAGAGTGGGAAGATGCGTATGTGGATCGAGCGAGACAAGCTGTGATGAGGGATAAGAACCATCCATCAGTTATCATGTGGTCGCTTGGTAATGAGTCTTTTTACGGGAGGAATCATCGGGCTATGTATGATTTCATACATGGGTATGATCCGACGAGGTTGGTGCATTATGAGGCGGATTATAATGCGCAGACGGTGGATATCTTTAGTAGGATGTATACTTCTGCTGAGGAGATTGTTAAGTTTGCGGAGCAGGAGGAGAGCTGGGAGAAACCGCTGGTTATGTGTGAGTATGTGCATGCGATGGGGAATGGACCGGGTGGGGTTAAGGAGTATATTGATGCTTTTTATAAATACCCACGGCTTATGGGTGGATTTGTATGGGAATGGGCGAATCATGTGGGTTTGGGTATTTCCCATAACGATTTCTGAACTGACACAACTAGGGCCTGAGAACAAGGACGAAAGACGGAGAAGAGTATTATGGATATGGGGGAGACTTTGGGGATGACCCTAACGATGGACACTTCGTTCTGGACGGCCTTGTCTTCTCTGATCACACTCCGACTCCGGGGTTGACTGAGTACAAGAAAGCTATTGAGCCAGTGCAAGTCCTGGGAAGCAAAGGCACGAAGGTTCAGATCATCAACCGATATGACCATTCCACTCTGGACCATTTGAAATGCGAGTATCTTCTGGTAATGAAGGATGTCAGTACTGCATGGGAGCAGGTCCAAATTCCACTAGGTAAGTATCATCTCTTCGGCATTTGTCAGAGCCCGGAGCTGACAATCTGCAGGTGTGCAACCAGGAGAAACAGCCGAACTAGAATTCAAAGAGCTTGCTGTTGTGCTGCCATCTGAAAGCTTCCTAGAAATAAGATTTACACTAAAAGAAGATACAAACTGGGCAAAAGCAGGACACGAAGTTGCATTCGGCGAAATCCAGCTTGCGAATCCATTGGATTTTCGCATGCTGAAATCGCTCAAGCCGTCAACTGCACCCAAGTATAATCAAATAACACCCCAAATACTGGAGATCACTGGATCTGATAAAGTGATTTGGAGATTCAACATCGTGCATGGGGGACTCATATCCTGGAAGAAAGCAGGAAAGGAGTTGATTCATACTCCTCCAACTCTGGACTTCTACCGCGCTCTGACTGATAATGATCGGCCGACGCGATTTGGTCAGAGTTGGATAAACAGCCGTCTGCATCAGACGAAATGCCATGTTAGAAACGTGGACTGGGAAAGCACAGAAGCTGGTGTGGTTATCAAGGTGGCTGCGAGGATTGCGCCGCCTGTTCTGGCTTGGTCGATCAACACCCTTTTTACCTATACCTTCACGGACAAGCATGTTTCCATTAGAGTCTCTGGGAAACCGGAAGGCTTGGTGATGCCGAACACGTTTGCTCGCATTGGACTTACTCTATCCCTTAATGATATTATCAAGGCATCGTGGTTTGGGCGTGGTCCGGGCGAGTCGTACAGGGACAAGAAACTCTCGCAGCGGTTCGGTAATTACTATGACGCGCCCGTTGAAGACCTGTTCACGGATTATGAATATCCACAAGAAACAGGGAATAGAACGGACGTCCGCTCTGTCGAGTTCAATGGTGAGCATGGGAGTGGGTATGGATTGAAGGCGTATTTCGGAGACCTGGAAGGAGCCAGCTTCTCAGCGCTGCATTACACAACCGAGGATCTAGATGAGTGTGAGCATCCATATGAGCTGTACAAAAGAAAGAGAAAGGAAACAATCGTGAGATTGGATTGGGCGCACCATGGTATTGGAACAGGAAGCTGTGGGCCTGCAACATTGCCCCAGTATGAGTTGAAGGCTGAACCGTTTGAGTATGAGATCTTGCTGGAGTAGGTCAAAACGGAATTGATTCTCAATAAAAGCATTTTCGCACCTGAACGCCCTATTTGCACATGAACGCCAATTGTACAATTACCATCCCCCACGGAAACCTCCTCTCCCTCTGCCTCTGAATCCACCCCCTCTGCCGCCCCCTCTTCCCCCGAATCCTCTGCCGCCAAACCCATCATTATATCCTCCGTCATATCCACCCCTAGGTCCCGGACTATCACCCCCATCGTCCTGCGGCATCGGCCTACTCCTCGTCCTCAAATCCTTGGGGAACGCCTCATACGTCTTCCGCATCTGCGCATACCCCAAATGCATCTTCCCATAAAAGTGATCTGCCAACCGCCTATCGTTATCCAGCCGACTGAGATACGCACCACAGACATCGCAGACCTGCAACTTCTGATGTCCACTCGGTCCACTGGTATCAGACAGCGCTTTCAATTCCCTCTCCTTATCACCCTTGGTCTGCATCGCCTGCCGAATCCGAAAGAACTCCTCATACGCTCTCGAAACCTCCGCCTGTTCCCCCAAGACTTGAATCTCCATCAACCCCGTCTCAACACTCTTACTCAAATCGCTAATCTGCTTGAGCAGCGCATTCGTCTGACGAATCTCATCTGGCGTCTTCTCCAGCCTGCGTTGCGCGACATCAATGCGACGGTTACATTCATCGATGTATTTCTGCAGATCGCGCATGTAGTCGTATTCGAAGCCCCATTTCTGTTTTTCTGCTGCGGAGGCGGCCTCGTATTCTGTTTTTAGGGGTTCCGAGTGGACTTTGGGGCAGGGACCGAGGTCTTGCTTGGTGTTTGTGAAGAGGTCGTGCGGACAGGTGCCGGCGAGGAAGGAGCGACAGACTTTGGGGTCTGTTATGGAGAGTTGAGAGGAGCGGGAGGAGGCTCCAGCGCCCATGAGCTGTTCTGTGAGGGAGAGATGTTAGCTGTTGAAGATACCAGAGGGGTTGGGAGATTGAGGAAGATGCGATGCGCCGTCTTCAATGCTGCGGCGCGTTGCTAGATAATAGTTGTATAGAGAAAATATACATACCGAGCAGCTTCCTCTGTTCTGCCGCCATATCTACGTGGCGTTGCGGGCTTCAGATGTTGATGCTCTGTCGATGTTTTCTTGAGGTTGAGACGCGGCTGCGGAATGACAAAATTCTCAGCCGCGCAAGAAAGGCTCCGGTGCATCATCCTAAAATCTGTCAATACCTCGCCCCTTTTCAACATCGACAACACCACGAATATATCCATGAAAACCTCATAACATATTTTGGCGCTGGCTGCCATGCGTCAATTACTGTCTCTACTGATTTCCATCAGTCTGTTCTTCTCCTTCTCCGCCGCTTCCAACTCGTCCGATTACCACGAACAGCTGCTCCTTCGACCTTTACACCCCTCTTTACTGCTTGCTTCGTTCAACTTTCAGAGCAATACTAGCTTGGCTTCTTTTGAGCAGCAGAATTTTAGATATTTCCCGAGGAGTCTGGGCCAGATATTGGAGCATGCGAATACCCGGGAGCTCCATTTGAGATTCAGTTTGGGGAGATGGGATGCCGAGAGCTGGGGTGCTAGACCTTGGGGAGGCGCGAGAGAGGGAGGAACGGGTGTGGAATTGTGGGCTTGGGTTGAAGCTGAGACTGACGAAGAGTGAGATTGAGAGGATGTATACATTGGAACTTTGCTAATGTATATAGAGCTGATGGTCGGTGGCTGACATTGACAAATGCTCTGTCTGGCCTCTTCTGTGCCTCATTAAACTTCATCGATTCTACGAGAACTACGCGACCAGTCATGTCTTTTCAGCCGACTGGTGACCATTCGAATTCTACGCTTTCGGATCTACATTTGCTTCATGGGACGTTACCGAGAGAGGTTGTGTGTACGGAAAACTTGACTCCTTTTCTGAAACTTCTTCCGTGCAAGGGAAAGGCGGGAATCTCGAGTCTTTTGGATGGGCATAAATTGTTCGACGCGTCATGGCAGAGCATGTCAATCGATGTGCGACCGATATGCGAAACTGGATCCAACGATTGCCAGCTTCAAATTACCCAGACTATTGATATGGTGTTGGATATTCAGAGATCCAAGAGGCCAAGGGGTACGTTGAAGCCCCGACCCCCAGACGCATTGCTGACAAAATCTAGACAATCCAATTCCCCGGCCTGTTAACGAGGATCAATTGAAATGCGACACATCGAAGCCATACCATTCCGGCGATACCTGCTTCCCACTCGACACGGCTTCACAGGAGGAAGAATGGACATTGTCGCAGATATTCGGACACTCCCTGAAAGGTACATGTCCATTGGCACAAGATGGCATTGACCCAGTCTGCGTCAGTGTACCACACGCTCGGCACGTTTATGTTTCTGAGGGCGCGCACGAACACAAGGATTCGATAGGGTATACGCGATGCTTCGAGCTAGCGCCCGACAAAGAGCTTGAACTTGTATTGCCAGAGCAGGAGATATCAGAGAAAGCGCCTCTCGAGAAGCCTCTGCTATACGCAGAACGATCATTTATTGGATACGGTCAAGAACGTGGAGGTGTGCAGGCTATATTGACGAATCCTTCGCCAACGGAAGCTGTTGATTTCGTGTATATGGAATCTCTGCCATGGTTCATGAAGCTGTACCTCCACACCCTAAAGGCGAAGATCAACGGACTTGATGAGGATGTTATCAAAGAAATGTACTACCGGCCAGCTCTCGACCGAAAACGAGGCACACAACTCGAGGTGCGGATTTTGATACCCGCAAACTCGACTGTCGTTCTCACCTACGATTTTGAAAAGGCGATTTTGAGGTACACGGAATACCCCCCTGACGCAAATCGAGGATTTGACATTGCGCCCGCTGTTATAACCATTGGGGATGTTGCAATCCGAACAACGTCTCTACTCCTCCCTCTCCCTACACCGGATTTCAGTATGCCATACAACGTCATCATCCTCACGAGCACAGTCATGGCGCTGTCTTTCGGATTTATCTTCAATTTGCTGGTGAGAAGGTTCGTTGCATTAGAAGAGGCGGATCAATGGGACTTGAGGGCAGTCAGATTAAAAGTCGTGGCTATTATAAGAAGGTTCGCGAGCAGGTTTGGGAAAAAGGAGAAGGTAACGGAGAAGAAGGAATGATGTAGGATATAATGTATTGGACATTTTTTCAAGCTTTCCGGATCGACATATAATATTCGCATCGATATTTTTAACCTCGAGTGAGGAACTTCCTGCTCTCGTCTGTTCTCATTTCCTCGGCACGTGGCATGCCTGCTCATAGTCGGCCCAAGCCTTATTTCAGTCCCAGCTTTATATCTCAGCGTCATAACTAACGGTTAAACCCAATGATCTCCTCACTATGGATATAAGTCTAAAATAAATGCATTACGCAGCGGTTTTATGGAGTCACGTGGTATTTCTTACGTCCGTAATGTGGGTGATCCCTAGCGCCACGCCACGAACGTAAAGACGTTGCGGGGTACTTTTCATCCGCTACGCACTTCAGATTCGACTGTTTTTGCTTAGATGGGGATGGTAGGTTTAAATGCGGTCGGCGATGTCTGAATCGCTCCATCTACACATGACAACTGGCAGGGGTATGCTGCTTTCCGGACGTAATTGGAGGAGTGAAAAGTATCATCTTCTCGTTGCAGTACAAAGACTTTCTATATATCTCATCCGCGTTCCGAAGAGAATTTGTTATTCATCTCATACAAAAAGTTAATTTAAACTGTCCCCCTTTTTCTCTCATACCTGTATGTCCATCACAATGGCGACAGTCACAGTCCAAAGCCAAGTAGAAACACAGACCGAAAAACAACTCACACTATCGAACTCAACACCTCCGACGTCCTCAATAAGAGACTGGCCAAATGAAGCAGGCGTAAGCTCCTCCCTCAATGTCCCATTTCCTCTCACTAACAAAACGCACAGTTCCAAACCCTTCACGAAGAACGCGACCCAATCCAACTCTCCATCACAGGCACCATCCCATCTTATGCAGCAGGAACACTCTATCGAACCGGACCCGGTTCTTACAAAGTCCCTCGGGAAGGAAAAGAAGACTTCAAAGTGAGTCATTGGTTCGATGGCTTCGGGCATACGCATCGATTCGAAATCAAAGAGGGGGATGAGGGGAGGATGGAGGTGTGGTATAATTCGAGAAGGGCGAATGACAAGTTGATTGAGAGTGTGAGGGAGAAGGGGAAGTACGGCTATGTCAGTTTTGGGCAGCGAGTTGATCCCTGTATCGGTATATTCGGAAAGGTATGCACCTCCTTTCCAAAAAGCAATGAAGCAAAGTCGGGACTGACAAACGAAAACAGATGATGTCCTTTTTCTCGCCCCCCAAAGACCCACAACTCCTCAACGTAGCAGTGACCATGCACCCAAACATGCCCGGTCTCCCATCCCCAGGCCACAAAGGCACCATCAAAAGCCTATGGGCAGCAACCGACTCCGCAACCTTCAAGTCCCTCGACCCCGCGACCCTCGAACCAATCGGCCTCGCTTCCCAGAAAACCCTCCATCCATCCCTCAAAGGCCCCCTCAGTTGCGCACACGCGCAGACCGATCCCGCTACAGGAGACGTATACAACTACAACCTGGCATTCGGCCGCAACGCTACTTACCGTCTCTTCTGCACCTCAGCAAGCACAGGAAAAACCGAGATCCTAGCTACGATAAGCGGGAATGGTGTACGACCTGCTTATTTGCATAGTTTTTTCATGAGCGAAGATTATATCGTACTCTGTATATGGGGCGGGCATTTCGCCGGTACTGGATTAGGGATTGTGAGGAATATGAATATGATGGACGCCCTTGCACCGTTCGATGCCTCGCAAAAAACGCGTTGGTTTGTGGTTGATAGGAAACATGGGAGGGGAGTGGTGGCGGAGTTTGAGAGTCAGGCGGGGTTTTGCTTTCATACTGTTAATTGTTGGCAGGAAAGAGATGGGGAGGGAGAGGGAGAAAGTTTGGTATGTGAATTTGCGGAGTATGAGGATTTGGGGATTTTGGAGAGTTTGTATTATGAGAATATGACGTGTGAAGGGGGGAATGCAGTTACGTTTAGGGAGGAGAGGGGGGAGGGGTGTATGGCTAGTATGGTGCGGTATCGTTTGAGTGGGATTGGGAAGGAGAAGAAGAGGGATGTTGGGAGGGCGGACAGGATAGCGAGGATTCCGAAACGACAGGCTGGTGATCTGCCGACTATGAACCCGAGGTTTAGGATGCGGGAGAGTCGGTACGTGTACAGCGTTCTTAACCGCGGGCTGTCTACGTTCTTTGATGGGTTGTCGAAAGTCGATATGAAGACGGGGGAGGTACTGTATTGGGATAATCCGAAGGGGCATACACCTGGAGAAGCGATTTTCGTGCCTGATCCTGAGGGGCGAGAGGAGGATGATGGGGTGTTGTTGAGTGTGGTGTTGGATGGGTTTGAGAAGAGGAGTTATTTGATTTGCTTGGATGCTAGGACGATGGGGGAGTTGGGCAGGGCGGATGTGCAGTGTGTGGTTGGATTTGGGTTCCATGGTGTGCATGTGGGGTGAGGGAACGTTGTGCGAGGATGTGTAACTATGTAGAATGTAATGAGGCTTTACTTTTTTTCTGGATGGGAACACTTGTACGCTACCGGAGATGCCTAGATGGGGTTTGTGTGACCGTTCATTTGGGGTGGTAGTACCTAAAATCGAGCCGCCGTTTCACGGTTTCACCGCGCCAAGATTAAGCTTAAGGCTAACTCCGGAGGCTCCTTCGATCCTGAGATCGCAATGACCGACTTCCTTTGGGGCGACTATGTATTTCGAGGCTCCTTCTAATAAAATGCAAAGTATCTGATCCTTCACCTTACTAATAAAGGGTTCCCGCCAAGCAAGACTTTGATCCATGGCCAGTGGCAAGCGGCGAAATAATCTCCTGAAATTCAATGCAACTTACGTGACCTTCCGCACTCGGCCCTAAAAGCAGTCAGAGGCTCAGAGGAGAAGCCATCATGAGAAAGGACCCCCTGACTTAGGGGGCAGCCTCGTGAGCCGATCACTGACATAAAGGGGGGAAGGAGATAACGGGATGTCACGAGACTTGCATGAATCTGGGGATATCACCGACGGCGACGGGCTCCTCCCACAGACCTTCGGCTTGGGGGCCTAGGATAGTGGGTAACGTTACTCTATCTGCAACAGTGGGAAATCCCCATCCTCTTCTCCTTGTAGTGGTACTGACTACTCTGGGGATGGATGGAATAATAGGGGAGGGGAACAGAGCGTCGTGGTCGTCTCGATAAAGTTGTGAGTGGAACAAAATGACCGTGCCCGAAGAGGAAGGTGGGCCTGAAAGTCTCGTTCTAGACGACCTGACGGCAACGACAGACCTCGAGGGGGCGGCGGTTACGGTAATTCGACAATCACCACCTCCTGGCATAACCAGCCAATAATTCTTGCTATGTATCCTCCTGCTCTGGCCAAGTTATTGATGAGGCTTTCTCTAATATTTCATTCCCGCGCCGGCGTGTAGTCGCGTCGATATGCCGTGTCAATATCGCTGGTGTATCAAGGGGCTCGGCATGCGATGCTGTACCAACTCCCAAGTACCGCGACGTACCTAGAAGTTACTCCGGTACCTGAGTCAAAGACTCTAGATCGTGTCACGGAACAAAGGATGGTGCGTGTGTCAGCGTGCAGCCTTGTGATAGTGATCGATCCTAGCGCTGTGCTGTGCGTCAAAATCCTTACCCCTATCTCTTGATATGATCTCTGCATGGGACGAACCTTATCCGACGGATCTGCGAACCCTCATGCAAGTCACCCTCTCCCCCGGTCCTGGAGAAGTCTCCCGATTCAAATGGGATCTGCAATGGATTTATTTTTCGGGCTGCGGAAGAACGTAGCATTGATATCACGTACCGGGGCTCGAACAATGGGAGGTGCATTCCAGGACGCCACGGCTCGCGTGCCAATACCCACTGCGCCATTGTTCGGAGATTTGGCATATCTGGTATCTGCTGTGAGTGGCGGGTGGCCACTGTAACGTTTATTTGTTTTCTTGGGACCCATTTGGGGGATCCATGGATGTATCACGGTTCACCATCATCTATGATGGTTCGCTAATCTGGTGCGCGGGAGAACCCTAACCCTTAGTATATGGATGATATCTACTATATATTGAGACATTCTTCCTAACTTTTTTTTATCCGAACTTCATCAGCAGCAACGGGTCTTCACTCCTTCAACTTCAACTTTCGCTTCTCAAAATGTTATCCCGTGTTTTAACCTACCTTCTTTCAGCTTCGGCTGTGCTTACAACTGTATTGGCTGCTCCTGCCAATCTGACCAGCGTTGAATCTTTTGCACCGCAGGCAGTGTCTTCTGATGCTGCTGCCGCTGGCGGTTACAAGAACGCAGCTTACTTTGTGAACTGGTGAGGTCCATCCTGAAGGCTCTCAAATATCCCTCTAACATTATCCAGGGCAATCTATGCCCGAAAATTCACTCCTCAACAACTCCCAGCTTCGAAGTTGACCCACGTCATCTACGCATTCGCCAATCTTCGCACTGATGGCACAGTGTAAGATTCCTGGCTCCTTTTGCGATGCCCGACTAACAATATACAGCTACCTGTCCGACACATGGTCCGACACAGACCAACACTACCCGGCCGACTCCTGGAATGATCCCGGTCTCAACGTCTATGGCTGTGTCAAACAGCTCTACCTTCTCAAGAAAAAGAACCGCCAAATGAAAACTCTACTCAGTATCGGAGGTTGGACCTACTCCGCCAATTTCGCAGCCGCAGCAAGTACCGCAGCTAGTCGTGCGACATTTGCTGCCAGCGCTGTGGCACTTGTAAAGGACTTGGGCATGGACGGCGTTGATATCGACTGGGAGTATCCAGCGGACGACACTCAAGCCGGAAACTTTGTTCTGCTTCTTCAAGCCGTTCGTCAAGCTCTCGATGCTTATGCCGCACAATACGCTCCTGGCTATCATTTCTTGATCACAATCGCATGCCCTGCTGGCCCAGTCAACTATAACATCCTGCACATGCCCCAAATGGACGCCTACCTCGATGCGTGGCACTTGATGGCATACGATTACGCTGGATCATGGTCCGACTTCTCTGGTCACGACGCGAACCTTTACCCCAGTGGCTCAAACCCAAACAGCACTCCATTCTCCACTGAAAAGGCTGTTAGCGACTACATCTCCAAAGGCGTTCCCGCGAACAAGATCGTTCTCGGCGTTCCTCTCTACGGCCGCGCTTTCGAGTCAACCTCTGGAATCGGGCAGAAGTACAACGGTATCGGAGCCGGGAGCTGGGAGAACGGAATCTGGGATTACAAGGCTCTTCCTAAAGCTGGCGCGTCGGTGCACTTTGACTCTGAGACTAGCGGGACGTACAGTTATGATCCTTCATCACAGGAGCTGATCAGCTTCGATGATGCGAATCAGGCTAGTATCAAGGCCACCTATGTGAAGTCAAAGGGTCTTGGTGGAGCAATGTATTGGGAGAGCAGTGCGGACAAGACTGGCAGTGATAGTATCATTTCTACTATTGCTGGAAGTTTTGCCAACTTGGAGCAGACGCAGAATCTGCTGAGCTATCCGGCAAGCCAGTATGCCAATATGGTTAATGGTATGCCAGGAGAGTAAGTCAAGGTTCTGGTGGTTGTAGTTGTGGTTGTGGCCGAGGGAAAGGTTTAAATTCTTGTACATACTTTGGTGGGCATTTTCATGTGCTTGGGACAGGGGAGTCTGGGATTTTTACCTGAACAACTTCAATTGAAAATTGATTTATTCTGTACAAAAATGACGAAATTCGTAAAAAGAAATTCTCACCTGTGGGAATATGGTACTACTACGTCAAGACCCTAGTACTGACGCAGGTTATAATTAGATCTGTATAAGTGACGACTTCTCGTAGTTTAATAAAATTCCACATTACAATATCACTCAATTTTGCCTACCTCATCCTGTCATCGCTGTTAAAGACGTCGGGCCGGGCCGAAGTGTGATTATAACACTCACTCCCTCGATACCTCGGCACGGAAATGTTCAGGGGTCTCGGAGTGTCCGCCGCGGAACCCCGCAGATAAACATTGCTCCCCGAAGCTGGCCCCCAAATCGGGCAGTTATTGCACCGCCACTCGCATCCAGCGGTTCCTCATTGCTGGGTCGGCGTTGCTGGCAGTGGGATTCCGTGCCTGCAGGGTCAGGGGTGGTAATCAGAATCTTATTTCACAGTGCCGGACCCGGGATTTCGCACTCCTTCCCAGATTTTTTCCTCGTGCGACTCCTTCGCCTTTTCGAAGAATCTTGCTGAGTGGCTATCGGTGTTTATACGGTGCGATGAGTACGTGTCTTGTGCGTAGAGGGCATGCATCGCATTGGCATAAGTTGGGGTATGTGATATGGGTTCGGCTATTGCTGCATCGCTGTTTCCGAGTGAAAACACATGCCACTGCCAGGCTGGGAACATATAAGGTGATGAAGTACTTCCTTTTGACGTGATTTATTCCTTTCATTCTATTGTGCATCACGAAAACATATCTTGCAATAACATCAAGAGGCTACCAATATGACGGAACCAATTCCAGGCCCAGCAGGTCTGCCTGTTGTGGGCAATATCTACGACGTTGACCTCGCAGACAGCATGGCGAGTTTGGGACATCTAGCAGATATCTACGGTACATCCAACCCCCATATTCCAATCCCAATCCATCCACTGATACAGAAATCCAGGTCCAATCTACAAACTGAACCTCGGCGGCAGCGAAAAACTCTTCATATCTAGCCGCGAACTCATGAACGAAGTCTGCGACGAAAAACGATTCACGAAGATCGTATCTGGCAGTCTGGAACAGATACGCAACGGAGTCAAAGACGGCCTCTTCACTGCGCATTTCGGCGAGCATAATTGGGAGGTTGCACACCGAGTCCTTATGCCAGCATTCGGACCCCTTTCCATTCGAGACATGTTCGACGAGATGCAGGATATTGCTACACAATTGGTGGTGAAGTGGGCGAGATTTGGACCGAAGGAGAAGATTGACGTTACGAGTGATTTTACGAGGTTGACGCTAGACTCTATTGCGCTGTGTGCGATGGGGACGCGGTTCAATAGTTTTTACCATGAGAACATGCATCCGTTTGTTGATGCCATGGTTGGACTCCTTTCAGAATCGGTAAACAGGTCTGCGAGACCTGGAATCGCGAATTATTTTATGAGGAGCGCACAGCAGAAGTATGATGCTGATATTGCGTTGTTGAGAAAGATTGCGGGGGATTTGGTAGCTGATCGAAGGGCAAATCCGGATGACAAGAAGGATTTATTGAATGCAATGTTGAAGGGGAGGGATCCGAAGACAGGCGAAGGGCTGACGGACGACAGTGTCATTAACAACATGATTACCTTCTTGATTGCTGGTAAGAACTTTTCTCTGAAATGGGAACTGGAAATGCTGACTTCACAGGCCACGAGACAACAAGTGGAATGATGTCCTTCTTGTTCTACTTTCTACTGAAGAATCCTGCAGCATACCAGGCGGCACAACGTCAAGTTGATGAGGTTGTTGGCAGAGGTCCAATAACCGTCGATCACATGTCAAAACTTCCGTACATCGAAGCCTGCATGAGAGAAACTCTAAGACTGACGCCCACGGCTACAGCTTTCACTATGCAAGTCAGGCCAGACTCAACTGAGGAGCCCGTCTTACTTGGCGGGGGAAAGTACCAGATTCACAAAGGGCAGGCCATCATCGCCCTCTTGCCGAAAATTCATCGAGATCCCGCTGTCTATGGAGCAGATGCTGCAGAATTCAAGCCGGAGCGGATGTTGGACGAACCATTCAGCAAGCTCCCACCTAATAGCTGGAAACCGTTTGGAAACGGCATGAGAGGATGTATTGGTCGGCCATTCGCGTGGCAAGAAGCCATTCTTGCTACGGCGCTCCTATTGCAGAATTTTAACTTCCGTTTCGACGATCCCAGCTATGAGTTGCATATCAAACAGACATTGACAATTAAGCCGGGAGGTTTCTTTATGCATGCGACGCTACGGGATCACATTGATCCCGTTCACCTAGAACAAATGCTTCATTCAAGTACGCCTCCTGACCGGAAAACCATCGAGAAGGACCGCAGGGCCTCGGTTGGAGTACAAGGCGCGAAGAAGCCTAAAAAGCCTATGACCATTCTGTATGGTTCAAATGCTGGTACTTGTGAAGCTTTGGCACAGAGTCTTGCCAGGGTTGCATCTGGTCACGGGTTCCATGCGGAGGTGGAACCACTTGATTCAGTGGTTGACAAAGTCCCCAAAGACCAACCTGTGGTACTGATCTGTCCTTCGTACGAAGGCCAACCTCCTGATAACGCTGCGCATTTCGTCCAATGGCTTGAAAGCTCAGAAGGGAAGAAACTTGAGGGTGTCAAGTATGCCGTGTTTGGATGCGGAAATCGTAAGTATCAACGAACACTTACTTGGAAGTTGCTAACGGGAAATAGATGATTGGGTTTCAACGTTCCACCGGATTCCAAAGCTGTTGAACAATAGTTTCGAAAAGCTCGGAGCCACCAGGATCACAGAGCTTGGTCTCGGCGATGTTGCAGCAGGCGACATTTTCAATGACTTCGACAAGTGGCAAGATGAGAAGCTTTGGCCTGCTCTAGGTGGCAAAGGAGAAACCGAAGAAGAATCCGGCATCGATATCGAGGTAGACACGGACTCCAGACGAACCAGGCTTCGTCAAGACGTCAAAGAGGCTGTTATTGTCAGCAATGAGCTTCTTACTGCTGAAGGAGAGCCCGAGAAGCGTCACATCGTCTTGCAGCTGCCTACTGGTATGAAATACAAGGTTGGTGACTATCTTGCAGTGTTGCCCATCAACAATACAAAGAACATCAGGAGAGTGCTGAAGTGGGCAAATCTCCCTTGGGATGCAATGCTTACGATCAAGTCGGGTGCAAATACCACGCTCCCAACTGGCCATCCTATTTCGGCTATGGATGTTCTGGGTGCTTATGTCGAATTGAGCCAGCCCGCAACTCGAAAGGTAAGTTGCCTCGATACTACTTATACCTCGTACTAACGCACATAGAATGTTGCTAGAATTGCAGCGAGCTGCCCTGATGAGGCGGTCCGCGAGAAGATCCTGACACTCGCGGGCGACGACTTCGACAAGGAGATCACTCTCAAACGCCGCTCTCCACTGGATCTATTGGAAGAATTCCCATCGGCGGCTCTGCCCCTCGGGGACTTCCTCGCAATGCTCCCACCCATGCGCATCCGTCAATACTCGATCTCTTCGTCTCCTCTCTCAGACCCTACAACTGCATCAATCACTTGGTCCGTTCTCGACACCCCTTCCAAAGCAGCAGGCGCAAAGCGTTTCCTAGGTGTAGCATCCAATTACCTCTCAGCCGTCGAAGAAGGCGATCGCATCCACGTAGCTGTCAAACCTAGTCATGGTCACTTTCATCCCCCTGCCGACATCGAGAAGACACCTGTCATTCTCATATGTGCTGGTACTGGCCTCGCTCCTTTCCGCGGTTTCGTTCAAGAACGCGCGAAGCAAATCGAAGCTGGACGTAAGCTAGCACCGGCATACCTCTTCATCGGCTGTGCGCACCCAGACAAAGACACATTATTCAAAGATGAGCTTGAGAAATGGGAGAAAGAAGGCGTCGTGAAGCTGTACTACGCATTCTCGAAGTGCAAGGAAAGAAGCAAAGGATGCAGACACGTGCAAGACCGACTCTGGGAAGAGAGGGAAGAGATGAGAAAAGTGTTTGACGAAGGCGCAAAGCTGTATGTGTGTGGCAGCAGTGGAGTCGGAGAGGGTGTTGCTGCGATGACGAAGAAGATTTTTGATGAAAGAATGGAGGAAATTGGGAAGCCAAAGACGGAGGAAGAGATTGAGGAGTGGTTCCAGGGGATAAAGAGTGATCGCTATGCTAGTGACGTATTTGCCTAGAGAGCTGGGTAACTCAAGTCACAATACGACTGGTTTGAAAATGACCCGAATAGGCAGTAAAGACAAAAGCATTGGCATTCCCCGCAACTAGCCCCCATGTCATGCAGCCAAGGAGTCGGTTAAAGGTAATACCAAGTCAAGCAGGTGTCTTTTTCTATCCTCATAATTTCTCCAGCGGGGCCAAAATCTTCAAATTTAATTCGTTAAGTCGGAGCTAGTTAGTCTTGGCTTTCGGTGGAAGACATGGCGAATTTGTCCGTGCGATATATCCGTCTTCGGTACTTGAGAAGACTGCTTTTCATCTGATTTTGGTCTTGTATCTTGACTTGCGCTTTGCTTTTATTTTCCGTTTCCAAGATGAAGTTCTCATCGTTGATCCCCCTAGTTGTTTCTTTCTTCGCTTTCACCGTTGATGCAGTGACTTTAACCACCTCATCATCAGCTTATACTGTAAACGCCGATTCAGCAAATTCGTTCCAGTTCACTGTTTCTAGGAGTAGTTGCGATGTTACTTCTATCAAGTATATGGGCAATGAAGTTCAGTATTCAAGCCAGGCTTCGCATATTGGGTCTGGACTTGGGAGTGCGAGTGTGAGTGCTGCGACGATTACTTGTAAGTTCACTTTGATATAGGGGAAGGGGAGGGAAAAGTTAGAGGGGATGCTGATAAAGAGTAGATAGCGGGACGCAATATGTGAAAATCACTTGTACGACTTCGACTTTGACGCATTATTATGTGGTGAAGAATGGGGATAGTACGATGCATATGGCTACTTACATCACCGCCGGTACTTCAGAACAATTATATCAAGACGATTTGGATACTAATAAGACCAGAACCCTCGATCGGCGAACTCCGCTACATAGCCCGTCTAAATCAAGGACTGCTCCCATCTGACGACGTCTCCCAAGCCTCAGATACAAGCAATGGTGCCGCTATCGAAGGCTCAGACGTATTCCTCGTCTCTGGATCCACACACTCGAAATTCTACAGCAGTCAGCGATTTATTGATGACAAAGTGCATTGCTTGAGCGGGAACAACATGAAAGCTTGCATGTTGATCCCCGGGACCGCGTATGAGACCAGCTCAGGTGGGCCGTTTTTCAGAGATATCGATATGAATCCGACGGGGACTTATAGTGGGTTGTATTGGTACATGAACAGTGGCCACGCGCAGACTGAGGCTTACCGAACCGGACTGTGTGGTCCATACGCACTTGTGTTTTCAAGATATGGTACGCCGAGTGCGAGTACGGATCTCAGCTTCTGGGCCGGGATGGGAGCTACAGGCTATGTGCCAGAGAGCAATCGAGGACGCGTAAACGGCAAAGCCAGTGGAATCGCAGGTGCTACATACCCGATTGTTGTTCACTGGTATAACAACGCAGCTCAATACTGGACCACCGCCGATGCATCTTCCTCGAATTTCGCAAGTCCAGCCATGAAGCCGGGAACTTACACTATGATCCTCTACCAAGACGAGCTTAAAGTAGCAACTAACACCGGTGTTGTCGTTTCCGCAGGCCAGACATTAACGCATAACATCCAAAGTACATGGACGACCCCAACTACCACCCTATTCCAAATAGGCGACTGGGACGGCCAGCCCACAGGCTTCAGAAACGCAGATAAACAACTTCGAATGCACCCCTCCGATTCCCGCATGAGTGCCTGGGGCCCACTAACTTACACCGTCGGCTCATCTTCTCTCTCCGATTTCCCAATGGCAATCTGGAAAGGCGTAAACGATCCCGTTACTATCAAGTTTACTTTGACCGCTGCGCAGGCATCTGGGGCAGCTACATTCAGGATTGGGACCACGCTTGCGTTTGCGGGGGGGAGACCGAGTGTGAGTGTTAACGGGAAGGCGGGGACCACGCCGGCGGCGCCGACGGCGATTGATTCGAGGGGTGTTACGAGGGGGGCTTATAGGGGAAGGGGGGATGTTTATGATTTTGCGGTTGCGAGTGGGGGATTGGTTTCGGGGAGTAATACGGTGAGTTTTTCTGTGACGATTGGGGAATTTGATGCTGATGTGTGGTGTAGATTACTATCAGTGTTGCTTCGGGGAGTAGTGGGGAGAACTTTTTGGCGCCTAATTTTGTGAGTCTTGTTTGGCTGGTGTTATGGGGGCTGGGCTAATGAGTTGTGTAGATTTTTGATGCTGTTCATCTTTTTAGGTAGGAAGTGGGAGGTCTGGGATGGTTTTGATTCCTGTGGATATCTTAGAACCGAGATTCAAGTTGACATTTGACTCTCGGACCAGAACACGCCGTACATACATTTTTGCAAACAGTTTTACTTTCCTTTGAGTTGAGTCAAATTCGGAATCCATTTATCGGAGGTCTCCACACCTCTAAGGGCTGGCATTTACTTTATTTTGACTCAATCAGTCCTCGTTCGATAATCGGATTTCCCCGATCATAAGTTTGCGAGGTATTGCATTGAGAACTAGTTCCGAGCATATATTAGTACTTTGGTACTATCTCAATTTC
>Ga0247778_1000179_pt1 | contig 110456 bp, 84 predicted proteins | sample UWRJL049202B5_FD_179939 | JGI IMG/M metagenome (GOLD analysis project Ga0247778, IMG submission 179939) | Plant litter microbial communities from Arlington Agricultural Research Station in Wisconsin, United States - UWRJ-L049-202B-5 | ecosystem: Environmental > Terrestrial > Plant litter >... | reverse complement strand
GGCCGAGCTTGATCCCGCCGCCCCCCGAGCCCAGCATCGTCAAGCGCCAGACAGAGCGCGTGCTGCATTTCTTCGAGCACATCGGCGTGCTCTGGCACATGCTGATCGGCAGCGTTCGCGCTGGCTTTCGTCGCCCCTTGGAGGGCCGGGCGATCTTGAAGCAGCTCGATTCGCTGGGCGTCAAATCGGTGGGCATCGTGGTCGTGACCAGTGTGTTCATCGGCATGGTGATGGCCGTGCAGTTCGCGTTCGGTCTGCAGAAATTCGGGGGCCTCGAATATACCGGGCGGGTGATTGCGCTGAGCTTCGCGCGCGAGCTCGCGCCCACGCTCACGGCCGTGATCGTCGGTGGGCGCATCGGCTCGGGCATGGCCGCCGAACTGGGCGCGATGGCCGTCACCGAGCAAATCGACGCGATTCGTGCGCTGGGCGCGGATCCGTTGAAAAAGCTGGTTTGGCCGCGCTTGTTGGCGTCGGTGATCGTGATGCCGGTGGTGGCCGCGTTTTCGTTGGTGCTCGGCTTCGCGGGCGCCACCTTGATCACCGATCTGCAATTCGACATCCCCGCGGCGTTCTTCTTGCGCAGCGCGCTGGGCGCGGTGAACATGAGCGATTTCATGGCCGGCATGATCAAGACGCCGGTGTTCGGCGCGATCATCGCTCTGGTCGGTTGTCACTTCGGGATGACGACCAAGGGCGGCACGGCCGGGGTAGGCAATAGCACTACGCGCACGGTGGTGGTGATCTCGATCGCCATCCTAATCGCCGACTTTTTCTTGACCAAGCTGGCCATCATTTTGTGGCCGCAAGCTTGACTGTTTCGGACTGAGAAACACTCGAAAAGCGCGCCCCCACGCCGAAACGGAAAAGGGGCGAAAGCTGTTGACCGTGCGTGAGGAGTGCTAAGCTTGTGCGCGATTGAGAGTGGGAACTTCGGCCATGCAAACACAACGCGTCTTCACCATTTCCGAAGTCAACGCGCTGATTCCAGATCTGTCGGATCTGGTCGGCGACCAACTGCGTGAGCAGAGTGAAATCGAACACGGGCTGGCCGAGCTGACGCGCCTGTCCGGTTCTTCACCCGCCTCGCTCGAGCCCAGCAGCCAGGATCAGAAAGACGTCGCCAAGCTCAAGCGCGACCTGAAGCAGCGCATCGAGCGGTACGAGGCGGGTTGGGCGCGCGTCCAAACCATGGGCGGCGTGATCAAAGATCCGCAGACCGGTTTGGTCGACTTTTACGGCCGCGTGGGCGAAAAGCTGGTCTGGCTGTGCTGGCGTTACGGTGAGGATTCGCTGTCTCACTATCACGATCTGGAGGCGGGCTTTTCTGGTCGCCGCCCGCTCACCGCTGACGTGCGGCGCGCGCTGTTGAACTAGCGTCATGCCGGTCGATCGAGCTGCCGCAGCGCGCGCCATCGGCGATTTTCTGAAAGCGCTCGGCTTCGATCCCGCAGAGCACGCCGATCTGGCCGACACGCCAGCGCGCGTCACCGAGGCCTTCACGGAGGATCTGCTGCGTGGGCATGGCGTGGACGTGCCTCAGCTGATCCGAAGCGGTTCGTGTGAAGCGCCGCCCGCCGCCAAAAGCGGGCCGGTCGCCGTCACCCGCATTGCCGTCGCGAGCACTTGCCCGCACCACTTGCTGCCCGCGCTCGGCTACGCGAATGTCGTTTATCTGCCGGGCGCTGCGCTGCTCGGCATCGGCACGCTAGCCGCCCTGGTCGATGCCTTTGCCCGCCGTCTGACGTTGCAAGAGGCGATCGCGCAAAGGGTGGTCGAGGCGTTGGTCGAACACGCGGGCGCGCGCGGCGCGTATTGCGAGCTCGAGCTCGAGCACGCCTGTTTGCGCGTGCGCGGCGAACGTCAGACGACAGCCGTCGTGCGCAGCTCGGCGCGCGCCGGTGCCTTCAGCGATCCTGGCGCAATCTCGGAGATCACGCTCGCATTGGGCCGCGCGCGTGGCGCGGAGCGCCTTTGACTGTGGGCGTAGTGAAGAGCGTCCTGATCACCGGCATGAGCCGCGGCATTGGTCGCGCGACCGCGCTGGTTTGCGCGGCGCGCGGCGCGCAGCTGGGCCTGCTCGGGCGCCCCTCGGAGCGGCAGCGCGAAGCGGCCGAGCTGTGCCTGAAAGCGGGGGCAAAACGCGTGCTTTCGTTGGCGGCGGACGCCACCCAAGTCGATCAGCTCGAGCGCGCCGCAGCCGAATTTTTGGCTGAGTTCGGCCCGCCGGATGCCGTCGTGCACAGTGCGGGCATCGCCGTGCGCAGCAGCATCGAGGCGACCAGCGTCGCTTCCTGGCAAGAACAGCTGCAGATCAACTTGAGCGCACCATTCGTGCTCACGCGTGCCTTGCTGCCCGCCATGCGCGCGCGCGGCGCGGGGCGGATCGTCTTCGTGGGCAGCATTTCGTCGACGCTGGGCACGGCCAATCTGGCCGGCTATTGCGCCAGTAAGTGGGGGCTGATCGGCTTGATGAAGAGCCTCGCCGCGGAGCTCAGCGATAGCGGGCTGATGACCTGCGCGGTGCTTCCCGGCTCGGTCGATACCGAGATGCTCGTCGGCAGCGGCTTTCCGCCGCGCATGAGCGCAGAGTCGGTCGCCCAAACGCTGGTGCACTATGCGCTCGATGCGCCGCTCGCCCACAACGGCGCCAGCATCGAGATGTTCGGCACCTGAATTGCATTGAGAGGGCCCGCCACACCCGCTTTTCTCTACCGTTGCTCCCTTCCGGGCCTGGCGGGGTTCAAGCTGCGCTGTCGGCGGACCCACAGATTCAGTGACGAACGAGGGCATAGCGCAGGCTTGTCCGTCTGCCAAGGACGGATCGGTATACATTTGAAGCTAGGCCTGGCTCATGAGCGACCCTCAGCGACCGAACCCAGATCCCCCGCGCTTCGAGGTGCCGGATCTCGAGCTCGAGCCGGCACCGCGCTCGCTGCGCCAGGCCCTGCCCGCGCGACCAGCCGCCGCGATCCCGGCCGCCGTGAAGCCCGGGTCGAGCGCGCCGGACCAAATGTTCGGTTCGACCTTCGACTTTGGGGATGATCTGGAGAACATGGCGTTCGAGCGCAGCGCCCCGCCGAACTTTCAAGTCGCGAGCGAGCACGCGACGCGCGGGGCGGTACAGCGGGCGCAGCCCCTGGCCAGTGCGGCCGGGCCGGCATGGCCCACTGGCCGCGCACCCATCGCCAGCGAGCTCGTCATCGATCCGCACGAACTCTCCCTTTTGGCGGACTACGGCGATCCACCCGAGAGCGTGCCGCTCACCGTCGGCTACGCGTATCGCGTCTTCACGCGCCAACGCGAGCTGAAGCACCAGCTGATCCCGATCGCCAGCGAGTGCGAGCGCGCGCAGCTCGAGCGCGAGGCCACGCTCGCGGAGCTGGCGCGCGAGCTTCGGCCCGCGATCGAGCAAGTGCCCGAGTTTCGTCGCTTTTTGGCGCCGCTCTTGGAGATCGAGCAACGCGCAGCCGCGCGCGGGCAGGCGCTGACGTCGATCAACCGCCAGCTCGACAGCGAGAGCGCGCAGCTGGATGCCGAGCTCGCCCAAATCCAGCGCGACGTCGAAGTCGAACAGCAGCGCGAGCGCGAAGCCCAGCGTGAGCACGACGTTCGCGAGGCCAACGCCCAGCGCGCCGACGCCAAGCTGAAGCGGATCCAGATCGAACTGCGTGCCGTCACACAGGTCGCCGAGCAAAAACTGGGCCCCCAGGGTGGAGAAGTCCCCGAGCCGGAAGCGTCAAAAATGGCCGACCTCCGCCGACGCGCCGAGGCACTCGGCCCCGAGCTCGCGCACACGCGCGCCGAATTCGAGCAAGCCATGCAGGCGCGGCGCGAGCAGCAGGCGCGACGCGCCGATTTGCAGCGTCGCGAGCGGCAAGTCGGCCGCCAAAAGCAGGCTCTGACCGGCGCGTATCAGAAAGAGCTTTCGGCACGTAGCCAGGGCGTGAGCGAGGTCGAAATCGAGCAACGCGCCGCACTGGTGGAGCTCGCGCGCGCAGCGCTCGCCGGGCGCGGCGCGCTCGACATTCCCGAAGCCTGGCTCGAGCGCGTGCGCGGCGTGAGCGCTCGCGCCGACGCGCTGATCGTGCGCGCCGAAATGCAGCGCCGGGCGATCGCCGCCTACGACGCCGGGCGCGCGCGACAAGGCGTGCGGCTGGTGTGCACGGGCGTGGGCCTTTTGCTGGTACTGTTGCTGTTCAAGCTGATTTTCTAAAAGGATCGCAGAGTGACCGAATTCGATGAAGCAGAGCGGCTGGCCGCACTCAACCGGCAGGCGCTGCTGGGCGGTGGTCAAGCTCGAATCGACAAGCAGCACGCGCTCGGCAAATTGACGGCCCGAGAGCGCCTTTCGCTCTTGCTCGACGTCAACAGCTTCATCGAGCTGGATCGCTTCGTCACGCACCGCGCGACCGATTTCGGCATGGCTGAGCAGCACCTGCCAGGCGACGGAGTGGTCACCGGGCAAGGCCTGATCGACGGCCGCAGCGTGTTCGTCTTCGCGCAAGATTTCACGGTCTTCGGCGGCTCACTGGGCGCCGCGCACGCCGCCAAGATCGTCAAGGTGATGGAGCACGCCCTGCGCGTCGGCGCGCCGATCATCGGCCTGAACGACTCGGGTGGCGCGCGCATTCAGGAAGGCGTAGCTGCGCTCGGCGGTTACGCCGACATCTTCCTGCAAAATACCTTGGCCAGCGGCGTAGTGCCGCAAATCAGCGCAATCATGGGCCCCTGCGCAGGCGGCGCGGTCTACTCACCGGCGCTGACCGACTTCGTGTTCATGGTCGAAAAAACCAGCTACATGTTCATCACTGGCCCGGACGTGATCCGCACCGTGACCCACGAAGAGGTCACGAAGGAAGCGCTGGGCGGCGCGCACACGCACGCCGCTCAGAGCGGCGTCTGTCACTTCACCGCCGCGGATGACGCGGCGTGCATCGCGCGCATTCGCGAGCTGATCAGCTACCTGCCAGCAAACAATACCGAAGAGCCGCCACGCCGCGCAACGACCGACCCCGTCGATCGCGAGGTACCAGAGCTCGACCGGATCGTACCGCGGGAGAGCAACAAGCCGTACGACATGCTCGAGGTACTACGCGCCGTCGTCGACGACGGCGCACTGCTCGAAGCGCACCGAGATTTCGCGCGCAACATCGTCACTTGCTTCGCGCGCATCGCCGGGCGCGTGATCGGCATCGTGGCCAACCAGCCGGCCGTGCTGGCCGGAGTGCTGGACATCGACGCCAGCACCAAAGCCGCGCGTTTCGTGCGCTTCTGCGACTGCTTCAACATCCCACTCGTGACCTTCGTCGACGTCCCCGGCTTCCTGCCCGGCGTGGATCAAGAGCACCGCGGCATCATCAGCCACGGCGCGAAGCTCTTGTACGCTTTCTGCGAAGCCACCGTGCCCAAACTCACCGTGATCACGCGCAAAGCCTACGGCGGTGCCTACGACGTGATGAACAGCAAACACATCCGCGCCGATGTGAACCTGGCTTTCCCGTACGCCGAAATCGCCGTGATGGGCGCCAGCGGCGCGGTCAACATCGTCTACCAAAAGACGATCGAAGCCGCCGAAGACAAAGCCGCCACGCGAGCCGCGTTCGTCGAAGAATACAAAACGCGCTTCGCCAACCCGTACCACGCCGCCCAACTCGGCTTCATCGACGAAGTGATCGAGCCGCGCGACCTCCGCAAACGCCTCGCCACTTATCTCGCCCTCTTCGCCAACAAACGCGACCGCAATCCCCCCCGAAAGCACGGCAATATCCCGCTCTAACCGGCTTCCACGCTGCTCCTGTGTCTCGCCGCCAGAGCAAGGGAGAGCTGGGCGCTCGCGATCCGGCATCGCACCTCACAGCACGCACTATTCCCGCTGAGAGGGCTCCCTGATTTTTTTAACCGCCAAGCCGCAAAGTCCTTAGAACGGCCGAGCACACGAGCTATCCACCTCAGGACACCCTGAGATTTCTTGGGTTGACGGTACGAGTCCCTGCTTCGCGTGTTCAACGCTGCCCACGGCTGCACGCCTTCTCGCTGGCGCAGCCTCGTCAACAACCCGAAGACCCGGCGCTCCTAGCTAACCAACGAATTCTCAATGTGCTCACGGGTGGCGAGGGTCTATCCCTGAATTCAGGTCCTCCCGTAAGCGTGCCCGTGCCCAGAAGGTGGAAAAATTTGCTTTCCATTGGATGGCGCGCGTGCTCGATGGGGGAGTCGATGGTTCGACTCCCACCCTTCGATGAGCTCACTGGCGAGAACCAGAAAATCTAACGCGAGGTGGTAAACATCCAAACGCTCGTGATCCAGATCCATCCCACCCTATCGGCCATCCGCCGCGACCGTTGCCTCTTTCGGGCACGGGCACGGGCACGGGCACGGGTGCCTGAGCAGTCAGGGACACCCTAGATCGAGTGATCCGTCGCGGTGAGGACTTTGCGGCTTGGCGGTTAAAAAAATCTCGGACCCGTTCAAGGCGCACCGAGCCGTCGTGCCGGACGCGCGGTGGCAGGGGAGCGTGTTATTCGGGGGGATCGAAGTAGTCCACTTCGACGCCGCGGTGCGTGCGGAAGCGGGTCACGCCGGCGTTGCGTGACACGATGTAGTTGGGGGACACGGGGACTTTACCGAGGCCGCCGGGGGTGTCGACGATGAATTTGGGTAGCGCGATGCCGCTCAGGCGGCCTTGCAGCTCGGACATGATGCGCAGGCCCGTATCGAGTGGTGTGCGCAGGTGGCCGGTGCCGCGCACGGGATCGGTTTGCAGCAAGTAGTAGGGCTTGGCGCGCTCACGGACTAGGCCGCGGAAGAGCTCGGTGAGAGTGGCGCTGTCGTCGTTCACGCCGCGCAAGAGCACGGTGTGGTTCATCACCGGAAAGCCGCCATCCACTAGGCGACGGAGGCCTTCACGTGCTTGCGAGGTGAGCTCCTTCGGGTGGTTGAAGTGAGTCATGATCCAGATCGGGTGAAAGGCGCGCAGCGCTTGCACGAGCTCGTAGGTGATGCGCTGGGGCAGCGCCACCGGCATACGCGTCGCCAGGCGAATGGTCTCGATGCTCGGGATACAGCGCACGGCTTGCAAAATGCGCACGATGCGCGTCGTGCTCATCGCCAGCGGGTCGCCACCGCTGATGATCAAATCGCGAATTTCTGGGTGATTTCGCAGGTACTCGAGCGCGGGCAAAAGGCGCAACTCCGAACGCGGGCCGCCACCGCTGCCGACGATGCGGCTGCGCGTGCAGAAGCGGCAATAGATCGCGCAGCGATCGGTCGCCAGCAAGAGCGCCCGATCCGGGTAGCGCTGCACGAGTTCGGGCGCGACCTCGTGCGCTTCCTCGCCTAGCGGATCGCGCAGATCGCCTTCGACCGCGCGACCCTCGAGCGCATGCGGCACGACTTGCTTGCGGATCGGACAATTCGGATCGTGTTGGTCGCACAGCGAGAGGTAGTAGGGCGTGATGGAAATCGGCAGGCCCGCGCGTTCGGCGGCGATGGCGCCCGCGAGTTCTTCCGGTGAGAGCTGCAATTTGGCGCGCAGGCCCTGCACCGAGCGTACCGTATTGCGCATCTGCGAGCCCCAATCTTGGGCGTCCGCATCGGGCAACAAGCGAAGACCGGTGGGATCGGGGGGCGGCAGATCCTCGTCTTCGGGCGGGAAGGAGCTGGCCGTCATCGCGCGCTCGTGGCAGGCGCCGGGTTGGGGGCGTCCGCTTCTGGCACTTTGACTTGGCTCAGCGCTTCGTCGTCGACGCTCACCGGGTAGCGCTTCTTCAGCTCCTGCTCGAGCTCGGCCTCGCGCGCGCGGATGCGCTGCTGGACGAGCGCGACGCGGATGGTTCGCTCAGCGTCTTGGTACGACCGATCGCGCGCTTCGGTGCGACCCGTCATGCGCACGACATGAAAATGGCCCGACTCGGTGACGACGTGATCGAGCACGCCGCCCAGCTCGGCGATTTCGAACACCGCCGCACGCAGCGGCTCTGGCACGCGGGGGTTTCCGCCCCGCGGGTGCCCGGGGGGGCCGACGATGCCCAAATCGCCCGCCAGCTCGGTCGGGGTGGGGCCCGCCGAAACCGGCGGTTTGTCGAGCGAAACCTGGGTCACGAGCTTGCCCCAATCTGCGGCGGACGCGCCCAGCGCCTTCTGCAGCGCCGCCTTGGCTTGCGCCTCACTGGCGAGCAAAAGATGCGCCACGCGCCGGCGTTCGGGCTCCTTGAATTCATCGTGATGCGAGTCGAAGTAGGCGTGGACCTCCGCTTCCGGAATTTCCGCGGGCGCGGGCACGCTTCGACGCATGTCACGGAGCAGCTCATCCCTCAGCATTTGGCGCACGCGCTCTTGCGTTTCCGGAAGCTTATCGAGACCACGGCGCTTGGCTTCCTCGGCCAAAAGCTCGACTTGAATGATCTCGTTCAGGAGCTGCTTCCGGCGATCGGGCGATTGGTAACGAAGCCGCTCGAATGAATCCATCCGCTCGAGCGTCTCGGCATAGTCACCGAGCGTGATCTCGCGATCGCCCACCTTGGCGAGCACCTGGCGGGCCAGCTCGGGCGTCAGTTTCCCGGGCGGCTCAGCGCTCGAAGAGCCGACGGGCAGCGGCGTTTGTTTCGGCTTTTCGTGACAACTCGCGACCAGCCCCGCACACAGCAGCGCCGTGAACGGAGAGCACCGAAAAAGGCTGAAGCGCAAAAAGGCCCGCATACGAGAAGCACCGGGATACTACGGGCCCGGCAAAAGTGCCAGAATCGGCCATTGCGCGCGTTCCCGGGCGGAGCTACGCATCGCGGCGTGGAAGAAGAGAATACCGGCAAACTTCGTTACCGTCGCGTCATCATCAAGCTGAGCGGTGAGGCGCTGAGCGGCAAAGAAGGTGGCTCCGGCATCGACACCACCACGCTCAAAGCCACCGCGAGTGAGCTCGCCGAAGTGCACGGAACCGGCGTCCAGCTCGGCTTGGTCGTGGGCGGCGGCAACATTTTCCGCGGCCTACGCGGCGCCAGCGAAGGCATGGATCGCGCGCAGAGCGATTACATGGGCATGCTCGCGACGGTCATCAACGCGCTGGCCTTGCAAGACGCGCTCGAACGCAGCGGCGTGCCGACACGGGTGATGACCGCGATCGAGATCAAGCAGCTCGCCGAGCCGTACATCCGCCGGCGCGCCATGCGCCACCTGGATCGCGGGCACGCCGTGATCTTCGCCGCGGGGACAGGCAACCCATACTTCTCCACCGACACCGCAGCTTCCTTGCGCGCCATGGAAATCCATGCCGATTGCCTGCTCAAGGCGACCAAGGTGGATGGCGTGTACGACCGCGACCCGCGCCGGCATCCGGACGCCAAGCTACTCAACAATGTCAGCTACGACCGCTTCCTGAACGACCACTTGGGCGTGATGGACTCGACGGCAGTGGCTTTGTGCCGCGAACACGGGCTGCCCATTCGCGTGTTCAAAATGGTGCCCGGCAACATTCGGCGCGTTTGCCACGGCGACCCGGTCGGAACCAGCGTAACCGACAAGGCCGAGTAATCATTCCCGCGTTCGCTCCACTGGTTCGACGCCCGCAAAGTGGCCCGAGTCAGTCGACTCGACCGAAAAAAATCTCCAACCGCTCTGAACCGCAGCCAAGCGGCTTCTGAGCGGGAAAATAGCCGCAAACGCTGGTGCTGCCCTGAAGCCTTCGAGCTAAGCTTCGGCCACCCGCAATGTGGCAATCACTCCCTGAATTGGGCACAGGAATCGTGTATGCGATTCTCGTCGCCGCCGCCTACACCTTCGCTGTTGCGTTGGCCGCCGGTCGCGGTCGACCGCGGCTGCTGCAAGCCGCGCGCATGGGGGCGTACGCGACTTCGGCCCTGGTGCTGTTCGCCGTGCTGCTGCTGTCGTACGCGTTCGTCTCGCACGACTTTCGCATTCGCTACGTCGCTCACTACAGCGATCGGCGCATGTCCACGACCTACCTCTTGACCTCACTGTGGGGTGGGCAAGACGGTTCGCTCTTGTGGTGGTCGCTGCTGCTCTCTGGTTACAGCACCGCTTGCGTGGCTTGGCTGAAGGGCCGTTACCGTGAGCTCCAACCGTACGTGATCGCCACCTTGATGGTGATCATCGGCTTCTTCGCGATGCTGATGCTGTTCGCGGCCAACCCGTTCGAGACCAGCATCGCTGGCGCGCGCCCAGACGGCGAGGGCCTGAACCCGCTCTTGCAGAATTACTGGATGATCATTCATCCGCCCTGTTTGTACATGGGTTTCGTCGGCTGTTCCGTGCCTTTTGCCTTCTGCGTCTCGGCCTTGGTCACGCGCCGGTTGGACAACGAGTGGGTGATCGCGGTCAGGAAGTGGATGCTGTTCGCGTTCTTGTTCCTGTCCATCGGCAACGTGCTGGGCATGATGTGGGCGTACGAAGAGCTCGGTTGGGGCGGCTTCTGGGCTTGGGATCCGGTGGAGAACGCGGCCTGCCTGCCTTGGTTCACCGCGGCCGCCTACGTGCACTCGACGATGATCCAAGAACGCCGCCCAATGCTGCGGGTGTGGAACGTGTTCTTGATTTGCCTCACGTTTTTCCTGACCATCTTCGGCACGTTCCTGACCCGCGCGGGCATCATCACCAGCGTGCACAGCTTCGCGCAAAGCAGCATCGGCACGTACTTCGTGTACTTCATGGGCGTGATCCTAGGCGCCAGCCTGGGGCTGATCGTGTGGCGGCTGCCGGAGCTGAAGAGCAAAGGGCAGATCGAAGCCGCGGCCAGCCGTGAAGCCATGTTCGTCGCCAACAACTGGGCCCTTTTGGGCGGAATGACCTTCATTTTGGTCTCCACCATGTACCCGAAGATCAGCGAACTCTGGGGTGAGAGCGCCACCGTCGGCCCGCCCCACTTCAATCGTTGGATGGGTCCGATCGGCTTGATCATTTTCGCGCTGATGGGCCTCGCGCCGCTGTTCGGTTGGCGCAAAACCAGTGGTGAGTCGATCAAGAAAGCATTCCGCGCACCGCTGATCGCTTTGGCGGCCACGGTGGTGCTGCATTTGGCGCTGGGCAGCTATTTCGGCTATCCGTTCTTCGTCCCGCGCGATGCGTTCTATCCCGGCGCGGTGGGCGTGCTGCTACAGAAGGTCGGCTCCTGCCTGCCGGGCATCACCATCGCGCTGTGCGGCTTCAACGTCGCCGTGATCGTGCAAGAGTTCGTGCGCGGTGTGCGCGCGCGCCGCGCCGCCTCGGGCAAACGCGGTGAAGCAGAATCCACGCTGCTCGCGCTGTTCCGGCTGGTGGAGAAGAATCGCCGTCGTTATGGCGGTTATGTCGTGCATTTGGGCATCGTTTCGATGTTCGTCGGCTTCACCGGCACCGCTTGGAACATCGATCGCGAAACGGCGATGGTGCCCGGCCAAAGCCAACGCATCGGCGAGTACGAATTGAAGTACGAGGGCTCGCGTCGCTGCCCGGGTAACCCCAAGTGCAGCCCCGCCGAGCAGGCCGACATCGAGAAGACGATGATCTTCGCCGATCTGAAAGTGACGCGCGCCGGCAAAGACCTCGGCTACGTACACCCCGCGAAGTTCATCTATCACGCCTCCCCCGATGGCCCGACCACGGAAGTGGCGATGAAGCGTTCGCTACACGAAGATCTGTACACGGTCGTCGGTCAGATCGACCCGCAATCGAAACGCGCCACGTTCCAGTTCCACGTGAACCCACTCGTGTCCTGGATCTGGGTCGGTCTCTTGATCTTGATCGCGGGGACCACGACGTCCTTGTTCCCGGAGCTCAGCCTGGGTGAGGTCGGCGCTTGGTCGTACGTACGCGCGGCGGCCGGCGTGGCCACGGGCACTGCATTCGCGGTTTGGATGGCGATGGCACCTGGGACGGCTTACGCGCACGAGCGGCCTGTCGAGACCGCGCGACGGCCCGCAGCCACCTCGATTCGCTCGTTCAGACAGCTGCCCACGGCCGGTCTCGGCGCGGCCGGCTTCGTCGGTTTGGCGCTCGGTTCAGTGGTCTCGTTCGGACGACGCCGACGAGTTGATGCTAAAAGCTCGCGCGACTGACGGATGAACAATCGCTTGCCCACCTTGCGTCTGGTCCGTTGGGCCGCGCCACTCGTCACCCTGCTCGCCGCCATCATCGCCGGCACGCTGTACGGCGTGCAGCTGGCGGTGCTCACGCTCGCCGCGGCCGCCCTCTTGCTCGTGATCTGGCTGCTCTGGAGCAGCGTTCAAGCGCTGGCGGGCGAGTCCGAGCTGACCTTCGAAGAAGCGTTCAGCTTGGGTGCTCGCTCGGCCGAAGAGGAACAGAAGCGCGCGGTGCTGCGCGCGCTGAAGGATCTCGAGTACGAACGCAGCGTCGGCAAGATCAGCGATGACGATTATCACGAGTATGCCGCGCGCTACCGCGCCGAAGCCAAGCGCTTGATCCAAGGGTTGGAAGAGCATCTGGCCGAAGGCCGCAAACAGGTCGAGGCAGAGCTCGAGCGGCGGCTGAGCAAGAAGCCGAGCCAAGCAAAAGGCAGGCCGCCCGAGGCCGAAATGGGCGAGAAATCCGCGCTGCAAGCCGACGAGTCGTCGTCACCAGAGAGCGCACCTCCCGCGTCTGAGCCGAATCCTCCGCCGACCCGTGATTGCCCCGCTTGCCGGGTGAAAAACGAGCTCGACGCGCGCTTCTGCAAAGCCTGTGGCAAGAGCATGGCACCAGCCGAAGAGAGTCAGTCGTGAGCGCCGTTCGACGTCTGATTGCGTTTTGCCTCGTCGCCACTTGCCCCGTGGGTTTCGCGCGGCTGGCTCAGGGTGCTGATTCTGCCGCCAGTGCTAGTGCCGCGCCCACGAGCAGCGCAGCACCCAGCGCCAGCGCTGCGCGACCCAAAGCGCAGGCTGCGCCCAATGCCAATGGGCACGAGCCCGCCCCAGGCAACGAGTCCGCCGAAGGCGCAGCCGCCGCTCACGCAGCTCACCCGAGCACAGCCAACGTCGACCCTCTAGCGGACGTCAACGAGGCCAGCCCCGAGCTCGATCCAGGCACGATTTCAGCGACTATCGTCAATGACCAAGGCTTGCCTCTGGCTGGCCAGCAAGTGCGGCTCGGGATCATGTTTCAAAAGATCTCCGAGGGTGAGTCGCGATCCGAAAAGTTCGCGCAAGCCGACGCGCGCGGCAACGTGCAGTTCACGGGCCTGACGCGCGGCAGCGACCACGCCTACCGCGTGACCGCACAAGTTGGCTCGGCGAACTACCAAACTTCGCCCTTCAATTTGAAGCAAGAGATGGGGCAGCGCGTGGTGCTGCACGTGTTCCCTTCTACCTCCGACAGTGAGCGTGCTGCATTCGGCATGCGTGGCTATCTGTACGTCGAGACACGCGACGACGTGTTTCAGTGTGAAGCGCTGTTTCGCGTCTTCAACGTCGGCCAGATCACTTGGGTACCGAAGGACGTGGTGATCCAACTGCCCCGGGGTTTCAAGGCGTTCAAGGCCCAAGAAGGCATGACCGATGTTCGCTTCGAACAAGTCGAAGGCGTGGGCGCGCGCTTGAAGGGCACCTTCTCGCCCGGCCAAGCGGAAGCCTCGTTTCGCTTCCAGCTGCCCAAATCCAACGAAGATACGCTGATCTTTCGCATGTCCGTGCCCCCGCACGTGGCCGAGATGCGGGTGATCGCCGAAGCTTCGTCGACGATGAACTTGTCGGTCGACGGCTTTCAACCGCCAGTCGCGACTGCCAATCAAAACGGTCAACGCGTGTTGGTCGCGGTCAAGCAGCTGCGTGAACGTAACGAAGAGCTCAAAGATTTCACCGCAACGTTGTCCGGGATCCCGACGCCCGGACCCGGACGATGGTTTGCCTTGGCGATCGCCGGTTGCATGGCCATTGGCGGCGTCTTTGCGGCCCGTGGCGCGTTCGACGACACCGCAGGTGGCAAGGACCTCACAGCCGACAAGAAGCGCGCTCGTGAGCTGCTGTTGGGCGAGCTGGAAGCGCTCGAAGTCGCGCGTCGGGAGGAGCGCATTGGCCCTCGCTCCTACCAACAGAGTCGTGTGGCTTTGATCGACGCCATCGCTCGTCTCGGCTTGCCTGCCAGCCCGGGTCCGAAGCGCAAGGTGGGCAAGGTGATGACCCTACGCAAGCGTCCCAAATCGGCCGCCCAGAAGGGCTGAACAGCGGCCACTCGGGCTCGGTTTCGGTGGCTCCAGCCACCGGGACAGCCTGGGGAAAAGCCTCTGGAATGTCCGGGTACCCAGGCTGTGGAAAGTCGCCCCGGAGCAGTTATCCCGTGTTGCTCCCAAGCGGCGTCCCGGGCAAGTCCACAGCACAATTAGCCAATTACTTGACTAATTTCCGGAGCTTCCAGAATTACCCACAGTCCGCACAGGCTCTACTAAGACGTCTCTTTATTTATAAATATAGAGAGAAGAGAGAGAAGAGATCCCGCGCCGCAGCTGGCCCTCTGGGCCGAAAGGCCGAATCGCAGACAGCCCGACGGGCCTCTAGCGCCTCAGCGAAACCGCAGGTAGACGTGGGCGTTCAATGCACGTCGTCGTCGCCAAGAAAGACCTGCTCCGAGTTCTCGCGCGCTGCCAGGGCGTAGCCGACAAAAAAAGCACCATGCCGGTACTCGGCAATGTCTTGCTCGAAGTCTCGGGCACCGATCAGCTGCGTTTGGCTGCGACCGATTTGTATCTCGCGGTCAGCGGTAAGATCCCGGCGAAAGTCGAGAGCGGAGGGGCGATCGCGATCGGCGCACGTGACTTGTTCGAGCGCGTGAAGTTGATGCCCGATGGTCAGATTTCGATCGTCACTTCGGGCGGCGCTGCCACCACGATTCGCGCCGTAGGTGCCTCGCGTCGCTTCACGTTGCACGGTATTCCGGGTGAAGATTTCCCGAGCCTGCCGCAACCGGACGAAGCAGCCGCGCCACTCACGATCCCGATCGCGACCGTGTCTTCGTTGATCGCCGGCACCTATTTTTCGATTTCGACCGACGAGACTCGGCTGCATTTGAACAGCGCCTTGTTCGAGTGGGAGGGTGATCGCGTGCGCATGGTCACTACGGATGGCCATCGCCTGTCGAAAATGGACGCGATTTTGCCTGGCAAACAAGCCTCGGCCACGATGCTCATCCCACTCAAGGGTGTACTCGAGCTGAAGCGCTTGTGCGATGAAGCCAGCGAAGAGTCAGGCTCGAGTGAGATTCGCATTTCGCAGAGCGGACCGAATGCGTTCTTCCAACTGGCAGGCTTCCAGTTCAGCGTGAAGCTGGTCGATGCGCAATTCCCGCCCTACCAGCAGGTCATTCCCGAGCACAGCGAGCAGAAGGTGCGCGCGCCGCGGGCCGCGCTCGCGGACGCGCTACGCGCCGTCTCCGTGGCCGCAAGCGACCGTACGGGCGGCATCAAGCTCACCCTCGCCGGTGGCAAGATGCGCTTCGAGAGCGAAAACCCGGACAGCGGTGAAGGCTTCGACGAAGTGAACGTCGACTACTCGGGGCCAGAGCTCACCGTGGGCTTCAACGCCCGCTACTTCTTGGACGTGCTCAGCGCGATCGACTCGGAAGAGATCGAACTAGCCGTGAGCGGAGAGCTCGACCCGGCCGTGGTTCGCCCGGTCGCGGAGACGACGACTTCGTATTTGTCCGTGATCATGCCGATGCGCATTTGACGCGCTTGGCCGAGGTCATGGCGTGACGGCGCTGATTCGCTTCCAGAACGTCACGGCGCGTGCGTTTCGCAATCTGACCTCGGTCGAATTCGAGCCCGCGCCCGGGCTCAACGTCATCTCTGGAGACAACGGCCAGGGCAAGACCAGTTTGCTCGAAGCGCTGTACTTCGTGGCCGTGACACGCAGCTTCCGCGCCGAGAAGCTGGAGAGCTTGATCCAAGAGGGCCAAGAGTTTGCCAGCGTGCGCGCCAAGATCCAGGACGGCGATCACACGCGTGAACAACGAGCGGTGCTCGGTCACAAAGAACGCAGCGTGCTGCTCGACGGAAAGAAGCCGGAGCGCTTGACCGCATATGCCACGCGCACTCCCGCCGTCGTCTTTCACCCGGGTGACGTCGAGCTGGTGAATGCCAATGCCGCGGCACGTCGCAAGCTTTTGGACCGCGTTGCGCTGTACGTCGATCCTCGAAGCAGTGATGCGCGGTTACGTTACACGCGCGCGCTGCGCGAGCGTAAGACGGCGCTCGATCTGCGGGGGCCGCAAGCGCGTGAACTATCCGCTTTCGAGCAAGTCATGGCCGAGCACGGGGCTCGCTTCGCACGCGCGCGTGAAGAGGCCGCCAACCGGCTGTTGACCGCGCTAGAACCCGCGTTCCTGCGTATGGCACAGCCCGGACTTTCGTTGCATGCCAAGTACAAGCCGGGGGGCACCGTGGACCCGGCGGAGTTCGCCGCCGAATTGGCCCAGCGGCGAGCCCGCGATACCCGACAGCGTGCCGCGTCCTTTGGGCCACAGCGCGACGAAGTGCAGCTGGTGGTCGATGGTCGTTCCGCGCGCCATCACGCCTCACAGGGCCAACAGCGCATCTTGACCTTGGCGCTGAAAGTCGCAGAGCTCGAGTGTGTGCGTGAAGCGCGCCGCGCACACCCCGTGCTGCTCTTGGACGACGTTTCTAGTGAGCTCGATCCGGCCCGAACGGGCGCTGTTTACGACTTCTTGCGCGAAACTCAGAGTCAAGTTTTCGTGACCACGACGCGGCCCGAATTGTTTCCAACGCCTGGTGTGAGCGGCCTCGAACGCGCCGATTGGCAGCTCGTCTCGGGAGCCCTCCACAAGCTGTAAGAGAGGCGCTGAATCAGCGCCCCGAACCCCCCGACCGAAGGCTCGACAGCGCCTTGAATCCAGCTGAATTTAGGCCGGATTCAGCTTGCGCGGAGGGCGCTTCGTGACTATAAAAAGTAGGTCGAATTCGAGACCTCTCCGGCCTTTTGCCGTGTCGGTTTCGTGAGCCAGACCAGGACCTCCAAGTTGACGACCGAGGCAGCAGAAGACCAACCGCGCTCCGCGGAGACTTACGACGCTCGAAACATCACCGTGCTCGAAGGCCTGGAGGCAGTGCGCAAGCGCCCGGGCATGTACATCGGTGACGTACACGACGGTTCGGCCTTGCACCACCTGGTGTGGGAAGCCGTCGACAACGCGGTCGACGAGCATTTGGCCGGCTTCTGTGACGGCTTCACCGTGACCGTTCACTTCGACGGTTCGGTCACGGTCGAAGACAACGGCCGCGGTATCCCCGTCGGCATCATGGAAGACCGCGGCGTGAGCGCGGCCGAGGTCGTGATGACCGTGCTCCACGCAGGCGGCAAATTCGACCATTCGAGCTACAAAGTCTCGGCCGGTTTGCATGGCGTCGGTGTCAGCGCCGTCAACGCCGTGTCCGAGGTCTTGCGCCTGGAGATCAAGCGCGAGGGCAAGGTTTGGTTCCAGGAATACCGGCGCGGCGTACCGCAGGCGCCCTTGGCCGCCATTGGCGAGTCCGATAAAACCGGGACCAAGGTCACCTTCAAGCCCGACCACGAGATCTTCACTAACCTCGAGTACAACTACGACATCCTCGCCAATCGCTTACGCGAGCTGTCGTTCTTGAACTCGGGCCTGGGCGTCAGGCTGGTCGATGAGCGCGCCACGGGTCGCAGCGACACCTACCAGTACAAGGGCGGCATTCGTGAGTTCGTTGCGCTTTTGGCCCAAGCCAAAGAGCCCGTCCACGAAGACGTGATCGCCTTCACGGGTGAGTTCCCGACGGGCGACGGCAAAGGTACGGCCGTGGTCGATCTGGCACTGCAGTGGACAAACTCCTATGCCGAGCAAATCCTGCCGTACACCAACAACATCCACAACAAGGACGGCGGCACGCACCTCACTGGTCTGCGCGGCGCGCTCACCCGCAGCCTGAACAACTACGGGACCGCAAACAATCTGTTCAAAGAGGCCAAGAGCGGCCTCACCGGCGACGACACGCGTGAAGGCGTGATCTGCGTAATCCACGTCAAGCACCCGGACGCGAGCTTCGATTCGCAGACCAAGTCCAAGCTCGTCTCCAGCGACGTGAAGGGCATCGTCGAGAACGCGGTCAGCGAGCACTTGGCCGTTTATTTCGAAGAACACCCACAAGTGGCGCGCAAGATCTTGGAGAAGGCCGTGATGGCCGCCAAGGCCCGTGATGCCGCACGCAAGGCCCGTGAGGTCGTGCGCAAGGGCGTGCTCGACGGCTCCTCGCTGTCTGGCAAATTGGCCGATTGTCAGAGCAAAGATCCGACCATCTCCGAGATCTACATCGTCGAGGGGGAGAGCGCGGGCGGCAGCGCCAAGCAAGGCCGAGATCGGCATTTCCAAGCCATTCTGCCGCTCAAAGGCAAGATCTTGAACGTCGAGCGGGCGCGCCTCGATCGCATGCTCGCTTCGCAAGAGGTGGCCACGCTGATCTCCGCACTCGGCTGTGGCATTGGCGACAATGGGGGCTTCGATATTTCGAAGCTCCGTTATCAAAAGATCATCCTCATGACGGATGCCGATGTCGACGGCAGTCACATTCGGACTCTGCTGCTGACGTTCTTCTATCGTCAGATGCGAGACGTGATCGAAAAGGGCTATCTGTTCATTGCTCAGCCGCCGCTGTTCGGCGTGCGCAAGGGCAAGAAGTACCAGTACCTCAAGGATCAGTCGGCGCTCGACCGCTTCTTGATGGAAAGCGGCATCGAAGATCTCACCGTGCAGGCCAGCAGTGGGCCGGCGCTTTCGGGCTTGCCGCTCTTCAACCTGGCCTCGCGTTTGCGTTCGATGCGCAACATTCTGGCCAAGATCGACCGCCGGTGCGACGCGCGGGTGGTTGCCGCGCTACTCCGCGCCAATGCCATGACCCTGGCTGATTTTCGCAATCATCAAACGGTCGAAGCGGCGGCCAAGAGCCTGCAAAAATACCTAGAGGAGCGCTACCCCGACCTGATGCCGCTGACGGTCAGCGTGGAATGGGAGAAGGCCCACGACGCAGGCCGCTTGAGCGTCAAGTTCCGTCCGGGCGCCTCGGCACGGCCCGCCATCGCCGATTGGGAGCTGGCTGACTCCGCCGAGTACCAGGAGCTGCTGTCGATCGAGGAGGACATCCGCTCGATTGGCGCCATGCCATATACCGTGAGGGTGAACGACGGCGAGCCCCGCAGCTTGCCGGATCCGGAAGCGCTCGAGGCCTTCATCTCCGAACGAGGCAAAAAAGGCCTGCAAATCACCCGCTACAAGGGTTTGGGCGAAATGAACGCGGACCAACTCTGGGACACCACCATGAGCCCGGACGCGCGCACCCTGCTGCAAGTCAAAGTGAACGACCCTGTGCGCGCGGACGAGTTGTTCAGCGTACTAATGGGCGATCAGGTCGAGCCGCGTCGCAAGTTCATCGAAGACAATGCCTTGAACGTCCGCAATCTGGACATCTAGTCGACACTCCTCGGCAAACGCGCGTTGCCATTATCGTACGCCGAGCTCCTGTGGCGCGCGCATTTTCTGCGGCCACGGCTGGCGCGGGTCAATTTGGGACGTAGGACCGCTGTTTTTGGCCAGGCAAGTGCATCTTTGCAACGCGTGTCAGGGCCACTCGCGGCGCCAAACACCTTTTGTCGGATTCCGCTAGTCGGCTGACGATACTTGCCCAGCGTCGGTTTTGCTCGTGCCTCAACTCTGAGTTTCAACGCGCATCCGAGCCGACACGAATCTTTCACCGGTTCTCGGCAGTTCTGCGCACGCGCGCGTTTCGCTTCGATGTGCGCGGCGCGCTCGGGTCGAGTGTGCGCGCCATGTCCTCACGACTCGCGAAAGCGAATCAGTCGCTTTGGCTCACGCGACCATTGCGAACTCGAGCTGGCCCGGTTTACTCTCCGTGATACGAGGGTTTGCTCGAAGCGTCCGGGCGCTGCCTGGGGTTTCAGGCAGAGCGTTACTAGTCACTGCGGTCAGAAAGGAGGGGCTGCCCAGCGCAAGCCAATGGTGCCCCTCGCACCGGGTGCATCCGCCGGGTAGCGCGGGATTCCGATGGCGGAGAAAGGCACTACAAAAAAGGTCGGTCGGCTCATTCGCTCAGCGCGCATGCATCGCGGGTTGACGCAGAAGGATCTGGCCAAAAAGCTCGGAGTTCGTTCCGGAAGCTATGTGGGAATGCTCGAGTCCGGCTTGTGCAAAGGCATTGGCATCGGCAGGCTCGAAGAGATTGCCTCGTTTCTTCACGTGAACGGCGTCGAGCGCTACCGCTGGTTCGCCGCCGCAGGGCACTTGCACCCGCCACTATTCGGGGCCCTCATGAAAAGCCCGGAATTGTGGGATGAGGTCGTGCACCTGCTCGGTGGGCAACTGCGCAGCCGGGTGCGCAAGAAGGCGCGGGCTTGAAGGAACCCGCGCCAACGGCGCGAGGTTTCGAGACTTCAAGCTGGGTTCACCCGTAATTCGTGTTCCGGCGGCGCATGTGTCGCCGCCGGAAGGGCTCGCATCTCGCGGCCTCGCGTGGAACACTGGCGCTCGATGTCTTGGCGAATCGTGCGTCTCTTGAGTGCTTGTGGCGTGCTCGCTGCGTTTGCAGCGCCTGCCTGTGGCGGTAGTGCCTCCGATCCCCACGCTAGCTCGGCGGGCAGTGTCGGCGTCGGGGGTAGCGGCGGCCGAATCGGTTCGGCTGGCGGCAGCACGGTTGGCCGCGCTGGAACCGCCGGCACCGGTACCCAACCGACGACCGTGCCGTGCGGTAGCAAGACCTGCACGGGGGTCGTGATTCCGATCCAAGACTTCGTCGTTCCGCCCTGCTGCGCGGATGAAAAGACCAGCCGTTGCGGTTTGGATTCGTCGGTGTTGGCCTCGTTTGGGCCTACGTTTCCCGAGGCTTGCCAACCCCTCGAACAACCGGGGCGCGCTGACGACTCGTGTCCAGACAGCCCATCCACGCCGGTCCAAGGCGCGGGGATCTCAATCTCATTTCCTGGCTGCTGCCGCCCAAACCACGAGTGTGGCTACCAGCTCGATAGCGTTGCCGGCGTGGTGCCCCTAGGGCTCGGCTGCGTCGATGCCGCGCCCTTCCTCGCTGGCAACCCCGCGCAGACCTGCGGCGCGACCGGCGCGGCGGGGGCCGCCGGCGCGGGCGGGGAATCGAGCGGCGCCGGTTCGGGCGGAGACTCTGCGGGCCCCGCCGGCGCGGGCGGAGATTCGGGCGCCGCTGGCGCGGGCGGCTGATCCAGCGGCACTTTCGTGCCCAAGTTCGGGGCGCACCCGCGCCCCTTGATCCGACGCAAGTGAGCCTTACGTTGCTCGGGCACTACGGAAGTGCCGACGACGGAGTGATTGCCGATGCGCATGGATCGTTTGACCAGCAAGAGTCAGGAAGCATTGCAGAGCGCCGCTGCGAACGCATCTCGGCGCGGTAACCCAGAGCTCATCCCCGAGCATCTGCTGGTCGCCATTTTGGAACAAGAGGGCGGTGTCGGTGCGGCGCTGGCGCAGCGCGCGGGTGCAGACCCCGCTGCCTTCGCCAAGGATTTGAACGCACGCATCGAAGGCCTGCCGCAAGTGAGTGGCGGTGCCGAGCCCAGCTTCGGCCGTCGCACCGTGCCGCTGATGAACCAGGCCGAAGACGAAGCCAAGCGCTTGAAGGACGAGTACGTCTCTGTCGAGCACTTCCTCTTGGCCGCCGTCAAGCACGACAAAGACGTGCAAGCCGTGGCCGATCGGCACAGCCTCTCTTACGACAAGCTCGTGCGCGCGTTGGCTGAGATTCGCGGTTCCCAGCGGGTGACGGACCAAAACCCCGAGGGCAAATTCCAAGCTCTCGAGAAGTACACGCGCGATCTCACCGCGCTCGCCAGGCGCGGCAAAATCGATCCCGTGATCGGCCGCGACGAAGAGATTCGGCGTGTGATGCAGGTGCTCTCGCGCCGCACCAAGAACAACCCCGTGCTGATCGGGGAGCCTGGCGTGGGTAAGACCGCGATTGCGGAAGGCATCGCGCATCGCATCGCCAAGGGCGACGTGCCGGAGTCGCTGAAGGACAAGCGCATCCTCGCCCTCGACTTGGCCAGCATGGTGGCCGGCTCGAAATTTCGCGGCGAGTTCGAAGACCGCCTGAAAGCCGTGCTCAAAGAGGTCGAAGCCTCGAGTGGTGCCATCATCCTCTTCATCGACGAGCTGCACACGCTGGTCGGCGCTGGCGCCGCTGAAGGCGCGATGGACGCGGCCAACATGCTCAAGCCCGCGCTCGCCCGCGGCGAGCTGCGCGCGATCGGCGCGACCACGCTCGATGAATATCGCAAACACATCGAGAAAGATGCGGCATTGGAGCGCCGCTTCCAGCCGGTGATGGTCAGCGAGCCCACCGTGGAAGACACGATCGCCATCCTGCGCGGCCTGAAGGAGCGCTACGAGGTGCATCATGGCATCCAGATCACCGACTCTGCGTTGGTCGCGGCCGCGGTGCTCAGCCAACGCTACATTGCCGACCGCTTCCTGCCGGACAAGGCTATCGATTTGGTCGATGAAGCGGCGAGCAAGATCAAGATGGAGATCGACAGCCTGCCGTTCGAGATCGATCAAGTGCAGCGGAAATTGCTGCAACTTCGGATCGAAGAGCAGGCGCTCACGCGCGAGCGCGACAAGGGCAGCAAAGCGCGGCTCGAGGAGCTGCGCCGTGAGGTGGCCGAGCTGAACGAACAGCGCGATGGCATGCGCGCTCAGTGGCTGCGCGAGAAAGAAATCATCGAACGCTTGCGCAAGAACCAAGCGGAGCTCGAGGATCTCCGTCAACAAGCGGAAACCGCGCGCCGCGCGGGTGACCTCGGAAAAGCCGCGGAAATTCAGTACGGCCGCATCCCAAACATCGAAAAGGAGTCGGAGAAGGACCGCGCAGAACTAGCGCGTGTACAGGCCAATGGCTCCTACCTGAAGGAAGAAGTCACCGACGAGGACATCGCCGCGATCGTCTCCAAGTGGACGGGGGTACCGGTCTCCAAGATGTTGGAGGGCGAGAAGCAGAAGCTGATCCACATGGAGGAAAGCCTGCGCAAGCGCGTGATCGGGCAGGAACCTGCCTTGGTCGCGGTCGCCAACGCCGTGCGTCGCTCGCGCGCGGGCCTGGGTGACGACAAACGCCCGATTGGCTCGTTCCTATTTTTGGGTCCCACGGGGGTCGGCAAGACCGAAACAGCTCGGGCTTTGGCCGAGTTCTTGTTCGACGACGAGCGGGCGATGATCCGCATCGACATGAGCGAATACATGGAGCGCCACGCCGTTTCGCGGCTGATCGGCGCGCCCCCCGGCTACGTCGGCTACGACGAAGGCGGGCAGTTGACCGAGCCCGTGCGTCGGCGCCCCTACTCGGTCGTACTGTTCGACGAAGTCGAAAAGGCCCATCCGGACGTGTTCAACACGCTGCTCCAGCTGCTCGACGACGGCCGGCTCACGGACGGCCAAGGCCGCACCGTGGACTTCAAGAACACGGTCGTGATCTTGACCAGCAACATCGGCACCTCCGAGCTGGCCGCGATCGAAGAGCGCCGGGACTTGAGTGCGGAAGAACGCGAAAAGGCCAGCCAAAAGGCCGTCCAAGATGCGCTGCACGCCCACTTCCGCCCAGAGTTCCTGAATCGCTTGGACGAGGTGGTGGTCTATCACCGGCTGGATCGCAGTGAGCTGCGGCACATCGTCGAGATCCAACTGGGCTACTTGGTGGCTCGTCTGGCCAAACGTGATTTGGGCTTCCAGATCACCGACGCGGCGAAAGAGTTTTTGGCCGAAGCCGGCTGGGATCCGCAATTTGGCGCACGGCCACTCAAGCGCGCGATCCAAAAGCTGGTCGAAGATGCGCTCGCGCGGCGAGTGCTCGAAGGTGCATTCGCCCCCGGGGAAGTGGTGTACGTCGATCACGATCCGGACACGGGTCTGACCTTCACCAGTCGTCCCAAGGGCGAGCCTGCGCCAGAGCCCTTGCGCCGGCCCAACGCGTCGTTGAACTGAGCGCTCAGCTCGCCGGCTCGTGCCCGTGCTCTGCCACACGGCGGACCAGCGCGAGGCCGGCGAACGCGGCGCGACGGCGCACTTGTTCGCGGTTGCCACTGAACACCACGCGGCGGTCGCTCACGCCCGCCGCGTTGGCGACGGCGAGATGCACGAGCCCGACCGGTTTCTCGGGCGAGCCACCGGTGGGGCCGGCAATGCCGGTCAATGCCAGCGCAACATCCGCGCTGAACGCACGCCGCGCGCCTTCCGCCATCGCCCGCGCGACCTCCGCGCTGACCGCGCCAAAGCGCGCCAAGAGCACCGCCGGCACGCCCAATAGCGCGATTTTAGACTCGTTCGAGTAGGTCACGGCCCCGCCGCGGAACACTGCGCTGGCGCCGGAATGCGCGGTGAGCAGCTCCGACACCAAGCCGCCCGTGCACGACTCGGCCAGCGCCAAAGTTTGGGCTTTGGCTTGCAATAGCGTGCACAGCGCTTCAGGAAAGCGCGTTTTGCCTTCGCCGAAGATCACTTCTTCGCCGAGACGTTCACGCACGGCGCGCGCGCCGCGCTCGGCGCGCTCTTGCGCGGCCGCGACAGTCGCCGCGCGCGCCAGCACCTTGACTTCGATTTCCGGCATCGTCGCGCGGTAGCCGATCAGCACACCGTGCTCTGCTTCGATCCCGGCCAGGCGATCGTTCACTTCACTTTCCGGCAAGCCGAAGGTGCGCAGCAAGACTTGGAAATGACGGTCGCGGAGCAGCGGCACGATCACCGGCTCCACGAATGACTCGAACATGGCCTTCATTTCGAAGGGCACGCCGGGCATGAAATAGGAAAGTGCGCGGTTCAACTTCAGTTCGAAGCCGGGCGCAGTGCCGTTCGGGTTCGGCAATATCCGCGAGCCGCGCGGAAAATCGGCTTGCTTCGCGTTGGATAGCGCCATCTGCCGGCCGAAGCGCAAAAGCCGCTCACGGATGGCCTCGAGCGAGGGTTCGTCGCGCACCAGCTCCACGCCGGCCAAACGCGCCGCGCACTCGGTGGTGATGTCGTCCGTGGTCGGGCCGAGCCCGCCGGTGCAAACCACCACTTCGTGCGCCAGCGTGAGGCGCGTGAGCGCGCTCTCGATGCGTTCACGATCATCGTCGACGCATGCGATATCGAGCACTTCGAAGCCAATCGTGGTCAACGCTTCCGCGAGCCAGGTCGCATTGCTGTTCTGAAGCTCACCGCGGGTGAGTTCGGTTCCGATGCACAAGATCGCGGCCGACATGGGCAGCAGGGATACCACGTGGCGCCCGACTCCGTCGACGCACGACCTGCTTGCCGCGCCTGGCTCAGGACCTCCGCTTCAGCTCGGCTTCGAGCTCCGCGATGCGCTGCTCGGCAGCGCGGCGCGCCTCGGTTTCGAGTAGCAGGGCGTGCTCGGCCACTTGTCTAGCTTCGGCCTCCGTGCGGCGCGCTTCGGCCTCTGTACGGCGTGCTTCGGCCTCTGTACGGCGCGCTTCAGCCTCGGCCTGAAAGAGCTGGGCGTGGTGCTCCGCCGCGGTGGGAAAGAGCGAGCGCCCCTGCTCGTCTCGACTCAAGCGCAGCGTGAGGTAGCCATCTGCACTCTCCACGGGCAGCCAGTACCCGCCCAAAAGGCGGCTATGGGCCAAGGGCTGCCGTAACGGGCGTTCGATCAAGTCACCCGCCACCAAATCCCAAATGCGCAACGGATGCTCGGGGGCCTCCGGATCGAACCAGACCAGTTCACTCACCCCCAAGCGGCGATAGCGCTGAAGCTTCTCTTCCCAGCTCAGCTCGATGGCGTCCGAATCGCTGATGATCTCGACGGCGACCTGCGGCACGCCGCGTTCCCACACCTTCCACGAGCCGAAGTGTTCGTCCTTGGCGCCGAAGTACACGAAGGCGTCGGGCGCCAGACAGGCGCGCGCGGTCGTTTTGTCCCAGTACACGAACTGATCGCAGCCGATGGTGGCGACTTCGCCGAAGGCGAGCACCAAAAAATCGTAGATCAGCGTGCGCAGCTCGAAGTGCCAGGTGGTCTCAGGCACCTCGGCGCTCTCCGGAAAGTGCACCGGTAGCGGTTCCGAACCCAACATCGCCATAGTTTATCCCTTCCATGCGAGCCCATCCAGTCGGACCTGGGCAGGGGCGAGTTGCGCGAAAACGCTGGGTACCACGGGCTCCCGATGCGGGATCGCGATCGCCCATACTCTCTAGCGAGCGGTGCCGTTGGCAGAGTAGGCGCAACGAAAGCCGACGTTGGCGGCGCGGGTTTGGCGCGGCTCGGCGGCCCAGACCTTCAAGTCTGCGGCTAGCTCCGAGCGGTACGAGCCACCGCGGGCCGCGAAAGATCCGTCGCGCTCGAGCGTCCATTCGGCGACGTTGCCGGCTAGATCGAGGACGCCCTCGGGCGTCGCGCCGTCAGGCCGCGCGCCGGCGAGTTCGGGACCGGTGCCCGAGTGCGCGCACGGTCCGCTGACCAGGCCGAAGCTGGCGCGGCGGCAGACCAAGCCCGTGTTGCCCCACGGGTAGCGTCGGCCGGCGCTGCCGGCGGCAGCGAACAGCCATTCATCGGAGCTCGGCAGCCGGCCGCCGACGAAGCCGCAAAAAACGCTGGCTTCGCTCGGGCTGACGTTGCGCACCGGACAGCCAGGCTCCGAATCGTCCGCTATTTTCGGGCACACGCCGGCGGCGGAACACACGCGGAAGCGCGCGACGGTCACCTCCGCGCGATCGATGGCGAATGCGGGCACATTGATTTCGCTCAACGCTTGCTCGGGTCCTTCCCAATCGGGCGCGCCGAAATGGCTGACGCCGCCCGCGATCGAGACGTGCAGGTCGGGCAGCATGCACGCGCCCGAGTCGTCCCTGAGCATCTCGTTCGCGCACGCGCTGGCCACGCCCGTGCACTGTCCGGTCGGGCCGATGCCTTGCCCGACGCCGCAACAACGGGCGTCTTGCGCGAGCAGGCCCGGCGGGCAGCGCGCGGGGACGCGTCGCTCCGATTGCGCGAAGCGCACGCTGATGGCGACCGAGGCCAACGCCGCAACTCCGGCCGCCAAGGCGTAGTTGATGCGCGTGAGTCGGATCTTGGGCACGTCAGGGCCGGGCAAGATAACGCGAAACTCGGCGCTCGATCAGCAGGGCCCCGCGAAATAGGGCACATTGCTCAGGAAAGCGCGCGCTCGCGAGCCGGGCCGCAGCACCGAGCGCATCTGCAGTGGGCCATCTGGCCCGAGTAACAGCGAGCTACCGGTGCCGTCGAAATCGACGAGCGCGCTGGGCGTGAGCCGATGATTGTCGATGGCCGTGAGCACCCTGGCCGGGCCGGCGAGACCCGCGTCCCAGACGGCGCTCAGGCTGGCCGAGAACCCGCTGCACTCCGAGCCCGTCTCCACGCTCACGAATAGGAGCTCCGCGTGCCCGGAGAGCGCGAACTTGGACACGCTGCGCCGCGCATCGCGGTCGTCCCACGCGCCCTCGAGCTCCGGATGCTCGCTGCGAAAGCGCGCTTGCAGCGCGGTATAGGCGGGCAAGCGGCGAAACGCGCTCAGCACGGCCTCGCCCAGCTCCGCGGTCGCCGGCTCGGGTGCAGCAATGACCGGCGTCGGTAGTTCGGGATCCACGGCCAATAACGCACCTTTGCATGGCGCCGAAAACTCCGCGATCAGCGTTCGACCACCGACGGCAGACAGCCGCCAGATCTCTTTCGCGATCATTTCGGGTGGCATGGCCGGGCCATCGGCGCAGCCTTCCCAGTGCTCGGCGGTGCGCGGGTCGGGCGTGATTTGCGCGCGCAGGGCGAAGCGCTGCAAACGCGTCTCGCAAACCGTGCCGCTCGCGCCCAGCACCTTGACCTTGTGCCCGAGCCAGCCGCGCAGCGGCATGGGCAAACGCGCGGCCACGACGCCGCGTGTGGCGCTGTGATCAGCCATGAGAGTGAGTGGTCCTTCCGCCCAAGCGGGATCTGGCGTGGCGCTCAACAGCGCGCTGTCTTGCTCGGCGAGCCACAGCCCGAGTTCGGCGCGCAGCGGGCTGAGCGTCGTGCCTTTGGGCGCGGTTTTGAGCGCACCGAGCTCGATTGGTGGCGGCCAATTCGAGGCGCAAGCGCTAGCAATGGGGGCCGGGCTCGCGGGAACTGGGGCGGTCGTCGCTGTCGGCGCTGTCGGCGTGAGCTTTCGAGGCGACGCTCGGTCGGTGCGGCACGCCCCTGCTTGCGTCGCGAACGCGGCCAGCAGCAGCGCCCACGCCCGGCGCGGCTCACACCTCCGGGGGGGCATCGCTTTCCAGCGCCTCACCGCGCAATAGCCGCTCCAGGCTGGGCTCGTCGATCACGCGCGCGCCGAACTTCTTGGCGGAATCGGTCTTGGCTTTGCCGACCTTTTCGCCAATCACCAAATAGGTGGTGCCCTTCTTCACCTTGTCGTGCACCTCACCGCCCGCCGCCCGGATCGCGTCGTGCACGTCTTCGCGCTTGCGCGAGAGCACCCCCGTGACACAAAACGAGCTGCCCGAGAGCGGTCCAGTGGCGGCGGCGCGCGCCTTGGGCTGCGGCGTGGACACCTTCAAGCGCGCGAATTTCTCGAGCAAACGCCGATTTTCGGGATCCTCCAAGTACAGCCGCACGCTCTCCACCATCTTCGGCCCGAAGCCGGAGATTTGCGCGACGTGCTCCAGCACGTGGTCGGACCCCCAGGCGATCAGGTTTTCGAGCGACTCGGCCGCTTCGGCCAGCTGCTTGGCGGCGACTTGGCCGACATGCTCGATGCCGATACCCGTGAGCAAACGATCGAGCGGCTGCGCGCGTGATTTCGCGAGCGATTGAATCACGTTCTCGGCGCTCTTCTTGCCCATACGCTCGAGTGCCTCGATCTGCGGCACCGTGAGCTCGTAGAGATCGGAGACGTCCGCGATCAGCTTGCTCGAGATCAGTTGCTCGATCAGCGACTCACCCAGATGATCGATGTCCATCGCGTAGCGGCGCGAGAAATGCAAAATCGCGCCCTTTACTTTGGCGGGGCAGACGCGGTTCGGGCAACGAATTGCCACTTCTTCTTCGCTGGCCACGACCTTCGTGCCGCAGCTCGGGCAGACGTCGGGCATTTTCCACGGCACTTCGCTGCCATTCCGTGCGCTCGCGTCGACCGATATCACCTGGGGGATGATTTCCCCGGCTTTTTCGATGCTCACCAGGTCGCCCACGCGCACGTCCAAATGCTCGATGATTTCCGCGTTGTGCAGCGAAGCGCGGGACACCACGGTGCCGGCCAGCTGCGTCGGCTCCAGGTTCGCGACCGGCGTCAATGCTCCGGTGCGCCCCACCTGCACCACGATCCCGAGCACGCGCGTGTTCGCTCGTTCGGCGCCGAACTTGTAGGCGATGGCCCAGCGCGGAAACTTCGCGGTCGCGCCCAAGATGTTCTGCGAAGTGAACGAGTTCACCTTCACCACCGCGCCGTCGGTCTCGTACGGATAGTCGCGCCGCCCGCGATCGATGTCCGCGATGGCCGCGCGCACTTCCTCCGGGGTCTTGCACACGCGCTCCAAGCGGTGCGTCGGCAAACCGAACTCGGCGATCTTGGCCAGCGCGCCGGCGTGCGTGGGCGCCAAATCTGGACCTTCGACGACCTGCCAGACCATCACCCGCAGCTGGCGTTGGGCCACGATGCGAGGATCGAGCATGCGCAGCGAACCGGAAGCCGCGTTCCGCGGATTGGCAAACGGCGCTTCCCCCGCGGCCACGCGGAGCTCGTTGATTTTGGCCAAATCGCGCCGAAAAATCACGACTTCCGCGCGCAACGTGAGCGGCCCCGAGTACGGAATGGTGAGCGGCAAAGAGCGGATCGTCTTCAGGTTCGTAGCGATGTCTTCGCCGCTGATGCCATCGCCGCGCGTCGAACCCCCCACCAATTGCCCATCCCGATACAGGATCTCCACGCTGCCGCCGTCGAGCTTGGGTTCGACGCAGAATTCCGATACGGCGCTGGCAGGCAAGCCGCCCAAGACGCGTCGCTCGAACTCCGCGAGGTCATCGTCGTTGTAGGTGTTGTCGAGCGACATCATCGGCACCACGTGTGGCACGGTGCGCAAGTCGGTGCGCAGCTCATCGCCCACGCGCTGCGTCGGGGAAGCCGCGGACTTGAGCTCTGGGTGTTCGCTCTCCAGCGCCCGCAGTTCGGCGTACAGCGCGTCGTATTGTCGGTCGCTGAGCGACGGATCGTCCAGCACGTAGTAGCGGTAATCGTGCGCGCGGACTTCGGCCACGAGCGCCGAGTGGCGCTTTTTTGCGCTGGCGAGGCTGGTCATCGCCAGACCCGGGCCGTTCGCGGCGAGCTCTGAAAAATCACGCGCGGAATTTGCCAAAGAACCCCGCCCCGGTCGACGCTTTGCTGACGCCGCCGAAGGAAAGTTATCCTAGGGTCCGGCTCGAACCGAGAAATGGCCAAGCCCGTCGTAGCCGAGTCCGAGGCCCAGCGCTTCCTGCGTGAAGGAAGCGGGCCCTGGGCTGATCTGGCGCTCACTCTGCCCGTATTCGTCGGTTACCACTTGGGTGTGGTCTTTCTGCCGGTGCGGAACGCGGCCGACATAGTGACGCGCGAGCTCACGAAGCTGGCAGAGAACAGCATCTGGCAATACATCGGGCTCACGCTCGGGATTGGCGCGGCGTTTGCGGGCGTGCTGTTGATGCTCGGTCGCGGTCACACGCTGCGCAGCTCACGCTTCGTGCTCGTGGGCATCGAGGGGATCTTGTATGCGATTGCGATGCGCCTTGCGGGGCAATACGTGGTCCAACAACTGGCGCTCGTCCCCGGTGTTCCCGATGGGCGCTTCAGCGCGCTCGTGATGTCGCTCGGCGCCGGTTTCTACGAAGAGATCGCGTTTCGAGTCGTGCTGTTCGGTCTCGGGCTGCGGCTGATCTTGGGCTTGATCGGCAACCTGCCGCGCTTGAAGCGCACCCTGATCGCGCTGGCCTGGGCGTTCACGATCGCGTTCGTGTTCAGCGGTTGGCACTACGTGGGCGATCTAGGCGAGCCCTTCGAGCTGCGTTCGTTCGTGTTCCGCACGGTGTGCGGCCTGGCCTTCACGGCGATCTACTCGTTCCGCGGCTTCGCCCCTGCAGTCTGGACGCACACGATTTACGACGCGTGGGTCCTACTGTTCTGAGTACATCCGCTAGTTGCTCACCGATCGCCCAAAGAAGTGAGGAGTCGAACTGCTGGTGCTGCTGCCTGCCGCAGTTGACTCGCAGTCGCGTCGAGTGAGATTGAAATTCTGGGAGAACGGCCTAGGGTAGCCGTGGGCGCGGGACTCGACGGCGGACTGCCGACCAGCGCGAAACCTTCAATCGACGGGTAGGTGGTAGTGGTCTTGGGTATGCCGATGTTCTGGTGGAGAACGCTCTGGGTCGCGTTTGCAGGTGTGCTCGTCGGGCTTCCCGGATCCGCGCGCGCGGACACCCCGGCGCCCGCGCCGACCGCAGGCGTATCGCAACCGGCAGCAGCGCCGGTTGCGATTGCGACGTCTCCCGTCGAGCTACGAAAGCTCGTAGAGCTTGCGCGCGAGCGAGCGCCGGAAGTGGTGATGGGCCGCTCGGCGCTCACGGCCAGCCGCTCCAGCTACGCGAATGCGCGCCTCGCGCCGCTGGGCAATCCGCTGCTCGAGGTGAAAGTGCAAGGCGCCACCCAAGACGTAGTGAAGGACGTGAACATCGAGTCTGCCTTGTGGTTGCCGATCGAGATTTCGGGCCAAAAGTCCCGGCGCGGGAGGGAAGCGGACGATTTCGTCGAGCTGCACGCGGCCTTGCTCGAGCAGGCGCGCGCCGTGGCTTGTGGGCGGACGGTGCGCGCCTACGGCGCATTGGTGGTTGGGGCCAGCCGCTTTCGAGTGCTGACCGAGCTCGCCGCCAACGCGCAATCGGAAGCTCGTTACTTCGCGGAGCGGATGGCGATCGGCGACGCGACGGAACGCGACTCGGCGCTGGCAGCGGTGGATGCGGCGCGGCATCAAATGGCGCTCAGCGAGACTCGGAGCGAGCTCTTGCGCGTGGTCAGCGATTTGTTCGAGCTCACCGGTCGCAGCGTGAGCACGGAGGGCGTCTCGGAGGCACTTCCACCCGGCTTTTCTGGGACGCTGCGCGCGCCGCCATCGGTCGAGCGTTCGCCGCTGTTTCGCGTGCTCAGCGCGCAGGCAAAATATTACGGAGCGGCGCGCGATCGCTTGGAGAGCGAAGGTTGGAGCCCGCTCAGCGTGGGGCTCTTGGCCGGCCGCGGTGACGTCGGCGAGACGCGCTTCGGTGCGGGGCTGGCGTATGCGTTCCCGACCTTTCGCGCCAACCAAGGCGAGCGGGCGCGCGCAGACGCCGAGCGCGTGCGCGCCCTGGATGAGCTTTCATTGCGGCGCGAGCTGTTCGCGCGTCGAGCCGGCTTGCTCACCAGCGAGCTCAGCGAGCTCGGCCGCGCGTTCGAGATCGTAACGCACGCCGCGTTGCCCGCTGCCGAGCGCGCGCTGGCCGCGACCAGTGAGACGTATCGCGTGGGCAAGGGCGATCTGTTGAGCGTGCTGGTGAGCCGGCGTGATTTCTCGGCGCTGTCACTGCGCCGTTTGGAGATCCTCGACAAGAGCTGGCAATTGCTTGGTGATTTGGTCGAGATCACGGGAGAGCTGCCATGAGTTCAGAAGTATCGGATGCCACGGCCCATGCGGCGTCGTTTTTCAGCAAGGGCCGGCTGCTCGCGGCCGCGGGCGTTCTGCTGCTCGCCGTGGGCGGGGTGATTTGGGTTGCCCGCGGCTCGGCGGGCGCTGACGCCAGCACGCCGCTCGAATTGCCCGACACACCGCGCGTCGACGGCGAACGCATCACCTTTTCGCGCGGTTTCGTGGAACGAGCGAAGCTCAAATTCGCGCCGGTGTCGCGTTCGTTGCTGGTGCCCGTGGTGACCGCGGTCGGCACGGTCGACTTCAATCCCGAGCACGTGGCAGCAGTGGGCACGCGCCTGAAAGGCCTCGTCAGTCGCGTCGTGAAGTTCGAGGGCGATACGGTCGATTCAGGCACCGTCCTGGCCGTGATCGAGAGCGCCGAGCTCGGCGAAGCGCAGGCCGCCGTCAGCATGCTCGAGGCCGAAAAACGCGCCGCGGACGTGAACCTAGAGCGCGAGACGACACTTTCGCAAAAGAACCTGACCACGAAACGTGAGGCGGAAGTCGCAGGGGTCGAAGCGGAGCGCTATCAACTGATGCTGGGCGCGGCCCGCCAAAAAGTTGCGGCGCTTTCCGGCGGGGTCGGCAGCCGACCCGGGCGGCTCGGTTCGTACGAGCTGCGCTCGCCCTTGAAGGGCACAATCGTGGAACGCAGCATCGCCCCGGGCCAATCCGTGGAAGGGCAGCTGGTCGCTTTCCGCGTTGCCGATATCGATCACTTGTGGGTTGCGCTCGACGTGTTCGAGCGGAACCTTTCCAAGATCCGCGTCGGTGATCGCGTCGAGCTGAGCCCACTGTCGGCGCCGAACGACGTGTTCGAGGGGCGCGTGGCTCGTGTGGGCGCGATCATCGACTCGGAGACGCGCAGCGCACCGATCCGCGTCGAGGTCGACAATCGCGATCGACGGCTGCGCGCAGGCCAGGCCGTGAATGCGCGCATTCACGCCGCGGGTGGTGGGGAGCAACAGAGCACGCTCGTGCCGCAGACAGCCATCACCTACGTCGACGGCAAACCGACCGTGTTCGTAAAGAACGGTGAAAACGCGGTCAAAGTAGTGAAAATAGAGCTTGGCGTGACGAATGGCCAAGACACCGAGGCCATCAGCGGCGTGAGCCCGGGCGAAGAAGTGGTGAGTGAAGGCGTGTTTGCGTTGAAGAGCGAGCTGTTCCGCTGAGCCTCGAGATATCCACATGCTGAAGTATTTGGTCACGGCGTCGATTCATGCGCGCGGTGCGGTGATCGCCGCGCTGGTCTTACTCTTGCTCGTAGGCGTGTGGGCGGCGCGCACCTTGCCCATCGACGCGTTGCCGGACGTCTCCACCGTGCAGGTCTCGGTGCTCACGTCGGCCTCGGGCCTCTCGCCCGTGGAGATCGAACGCACGGTGACGATGCCGCTCGAGAATGCGCTCAATGGCGTGCCGGGCGCGGTCGGACAGCGCAGCGTATCGCGCTCGGGCTTGTCCGCGGTCACGGTGATCTTCCGCGAAACGATGGATATCTGGTTCGCGCGCCAGCTCGTGCTCGAGCGCCTACGCGGCGTGGAGCTGCCAGCTTCCGCCTCTGCCCCCGAGCTTGCCCCCGTTTCCTCGGGTTTGGGGGAGATTTATCAGTTCGTGGTCCGCAGTGAACACCACTCTGCGATGCAACTGCGCACCCTGCTCGACTGGGAGATCGTGCCCAAGCTGCGCAACGTGCCCGGCGTGGTGGAAGTCAACACGATGGGCGGCGAGCTGAAACAATTCCAGGTGGTCGCGGACCGCGCGAAGTTGAAGGCGCAAGGCCTGTCTCTCGAGGACGTAGTCAACGCCTTGCGCGCCGCGAACTTGAACGCGGGCGGCGGCTACATCGACCGCCGCGAGGAGTCATTCACCGTGCGCGGACAAGGCATGCTCGCCAGCCCCGACGAGATCGGCCAGGTGATGGTGCGCTCGAACAATGGCAGCCCAGCGGTGCTGATCCGCCACATCGCCGAGGTGAAGGTGGGTGCCGCGTTGCGCCAAGGCGTGATCACCCACAACGGCAAGGGCGAGGCGGTGACCGGCGTGGTGATGATGCTGCTCGGCGAAAATAGCCGCAATGTCGTGACCGCAGTGGCCAAGCGGGTGCACGAAATTCAGCCTACGTTGCCCCCCGGTGTGAAAATCGAAGTCATCTATGACCGCAGCGATTTCGTGGGCCGCACGCTGTCGACGGTGATGAAAAACTTGGCCGAGGGCGTGGTCATCGTAACCATCGTGCTGATCGTGTTCTTGGGCAGCTGGCGCGGCGCGCTGGCGGTCGTACTCGGCATTCCGAGCGCGATGAGCGTCGCGCTGCTGGGCATGCACCTGTTCCACGTCACGGGTGACTTGATGTCGCTGGGCGCGATCGACTTCGGCTTTTTGGTGGACGGCCCAATCGTGATCTTGGAATCCGTGATTGCCGCGACCGCCGGGCGTCGCTTGGTCGGCGCGGCGCGCGCCGGAGCATACGCCGAGATCGCAGGGGCGGTCGCACGCCCGGTGGCGTTCGCCGTCGCGATCATCATGCTCGTCTACATTCCCTTGCTCGCCCTGGAAGGCGTGGAGGGAAAGATGTTTCGGCCAATGGCGATCACCATGGCCTGCGCGCTGTTTGGGGCGCTGGTGTACGCGGTGCTGCTCTTTCCCGCCGTGTTGGTGGCCATGGTGCCGCCCGCGAAAGGGCACGGGCCGGCATGGCTCGAGCGCGTGGGCCGCGCGTATCGCGATCTATTGCCGGCAATCGTACGCCATCGCTGGATCTTGCTCGCCAGCTCCCTGGGCATTTTCTGGGTCTCGGCATGGCTCTTTGGCCGGCAAGGGGCGGAGTTCGTGCCGCGCATCTTCGAGGGCGACGCGGTGGTCACCATTCGCCGCGCGCCCAGCATCTCGCTCGATGAAGCGCGCAAGCTCGATCTCGAAGCCGAGAAGGTGTTGCACTCTTTCCCGGAAGTGGTGACGACCCTGGGCATGACCGGCCGCGCGGAAGTTGCGGTCGATCCGGTGGGCAACGACAACACGGACTTGTTCGTGCGTCTGCGACCACTCGAAGAGTGGAAAACCGCGCACGATTTCGATCAGCTCTCGGAGCGCTTCAAGACGCAGATCGAAAATCGCGTGCCGGGCACGTTCGTCTCGGTGTCGCAGCCGATCGAGGATCGCACCAACGAGTTGATCAGTGGCTCGCGCGCGGACGTGCAGATCCAGATCTTCGGTGAAAACTTGGAGGGTTTGATGCACTTGGCGCAGGCCGTGGGTCAACGCGTGCGCAAGATTTCCGGCACCGGCGACGTGCGAGTCGAGCGCGTGCTCGGTGCGCCCACGATCAGCGCGGTCGTCGACCGAGCGCGTCTCGCGCGTTACGGCGTGCACGTGGAAGATGCGTTCGCAGTGATCGCGGCCGCGCGTGAAGGGGTTCCCGTGGGGCACGTCTACGAAGACGAACGTCGCTTCGAGATTCGCGTGCTCGAGCCGCCCTCACGGCCCAGCGCCGACGGGATCGGAGACTTGTTCGTGACCACGCGAAACGGCGAGAACGTGCCGCTACGCGAGGTCGTCACTTTGTCCGAAGGCGAAGGTCCGACCGCCATTCGCCGCGAGAATCGCACGCGCGCCGTGCGCGTGGACGTGAACCTACGCGGTCGTGACCTGGTTTCGTGGGTATCCGAAGCGCAGGCGGCGGTGAGGCAGAGCGTGCGCCTGCCGACCGGTTATCGCGTGGAGTGGGGCGGCCAATTCGAAAATTTCGAACGCGCTCAGGCGCGCTTGGCGATCGTGGTACCCGTGGTGATCCTGCTCATTTTCGCCATGTTGCTGTGGATGTTTTCCAATCTGCGCCTGGGCGTCGCGGTGTTCGCGCTAGTGCCGTTGTCGCTCGCAGGCGGCATGCTCGGCTTGGTCGTGCGTGGCATGTCGTTCAGCTTGCCCGCGGCGGTGGGCTTCATCGCGCTGGGTGGCATCGCCGTGTTGAATGGCGTGGTGATGGCGAGTGACGTGCGCGCGCGGCTCGACGCCGGCGCGGCCATCGATTCGGCCGTGACCGATGGCTGCGCGCACACGCTGCGTGCCGTGCTCACGACGGCCACCGTCGCGGCACTCGGCTTTCTGCCCATGGCTACCGCGACCAGCGCGGGTGCCGAAGTGCAGCGCCCATTGGCGACGGCGGTGGTGATCGGCATGGCGATCAGCACGTTCTTGACGCTCTTCGTGTTGCCCGGCGTGCTCAGGGTGCTCTTGGCCGGCTATCGTCCGCACCACGTCGACGCGAACCGCGAGAGCCCGATGCCCGAGCCCGCGAGTTCCGTCGCTTCGCCCAGCCACGCGTGAAGGATTTGGCTCAGGTCTTGGTCGCGAGCACGAAGTATTCGACGTTGCCCTTCGGGCCGGGCACGTCGGAATCGGCTCCGCCATGGACATCGAAGCCCGATTCGCGGATGGCGCTCAGCACGTGTTCGATGGCGGCACTGCGCACGTTTTGATCGCGGATCACGCCCCGGCTTTTGCGTGCCTCGTCGCGGCCGACTTCGAACTGGGGTTTGATCATCGCCAGTAGCCGCGCGCCCGGGGTCAACCAGCTGGTGATCGCGGGCAACAGCTTTTCTAGGCTGATGAACGAGGCGTCGACCACGACCCAGTCGAGCCGCTCCGCGAAAACGTCGGGCGTCAAGTGGCGCGCGTTCGAACGATCCATGACCACGACCCGCGGATCGATGGAAAGCTTGTGGGCGAGCTGCCCGTGACCGACGTCGATGGCGTAAACTTTGCGCGCGCCGCGCTGGAGCAGGCAGTCGGTGAAGCCACCGGTGGAGGCGCCTACGTCCGCGCAAATCGCGCCGTCGACCGCGCACGCGAGCGCGTCGAGCGCGCCTTCCAACTTGTGTCCACCGCGCGACACGAAACGCTCCGGCTCGCGGACGATGAGCTCGATGTTCGGATCGAGTTCGGTGCCCGCTTTGTCGATGCGCCGCTCACCGCTGTACACTTTGCCGGCGAGGATCAGCGCCTGAGCTTGGGCGCGGGTAGGCGCGAGCTCGCGCTCCACCAAGAGTAGGTCGATGCGTCGTTTGGCCGGCACCCGCGCACCGTAGCCTCAGCCCGCCTGACGCGTCGCGTTACCTGGTAGTTGCTCACACGAAACAATCCGATACACCATGCCGCCCATGAATAGCGCCAAAAACGCGATCGGGCTCTTGTTGATAGGCACGGCATTAACGGCGGGTAGCGCCGCCCAGGCTGCAGAGGCGACCGTGCAGACCACTTCCACGACCACGACGACGACCACCCCCGTCGTAGCCCCGGACGACCCCGCGACTACCCCACCGGCGCCCGCTCAGCGCGGGATGACCCTGCCGGGAGCCACGCCGGAGCCCGCGCGGGAAACGACCGACCACGCGCTCGTGGTTCGGCATTTCGGCATTGGCTACATGGGCCGGCGCACGATCAATATCAATCCGACGGGCGCGCCGGCCACCGTGGATGCGCCGATCATCGGTGTTCGCTATTGGCTCGATCCGTTGATCGGCATCGATGCCGGCGTCGGTCTGCTTTTCAGCGGCGGATCTGCCAAGGTCGGCGACACCAGCACGGATTTGCAGGGCTACACGGTGTTCATGTTGCACGGTGGCGTGCCGCTGGCGCTCGCGGGTTCGAAGCATTTCAGCTTTCAAGTGATCCCGGAGCTCAACTTCGGCATCGCCAGCTCGAAGACGGGGCCCGGGCCGATGGGCGCAGCAGGCTCGGATTTGAGCGGGATTCACTTCGACATCGGCGCTCGCGCGGGCGCCGAAATTCAATTTGGATTCATCGGTATCCCGGAGCTCTCGCTGCAAGCGGGCGTCGGCTTGGCGTTGAGCTACGATCGCTCCAAGATCACTCCACCCGCCGGTGCTGCCACGTCCGTGAGCGCGACTTCGTTCGGCACATCGGTCGGGAATAATCCGTGGAACATTTTCACCAGCAACATCGCGGCGCTCTATTACTTCGATTGAAGTGGAGGCCCGCATGTCCCTGAAATGCTCTTTGGCGGCGGTCTTGTTGTGCAGTGGCCTGCTGGGCTGCGGTGGAGGTGGCCCGGCTGCTCCGGCACCCGTGGTGACGCAAGATCCGCAGCCGAATCCGCAAGATCCACCGTTAGCAGCACAGAGCCCGGCGCCCGATCCGCAATCACCGTTGCTAGGCGTGGAAGAGCCAGTCCCGAACCCGCAGGACCCCGCTCCGCCTGGCGGCGAGGGTGGCGCTCCGGCCGACAACCCCTGAGCTTCGCCAGCGGGGACGCGCACGGGGCCGCGTGTTTTCGCGCGGCCCCGGGCTTGCACGGTCGTCGGCATGCGTGTCGATGGGGTGCTCTTGGCCGCGGTGGCGGCAGTTGTGGGTGGCGTGTGCGCGGTCTATCCGGTGCCCGCGCTGCTGTGCCTGCTGTGTGCCGGACTGCTGCTCGGCTCTGAGCTCAGTTTGCGCAGCGCGGGCTGCGCTCTGTTGTTTTTCGCGCTCGCGGCCGCGCGCGGCGCGCAGCAAGTCCAGCGCTTCGAGGCCACGCGTGTCCTGTTGCGTGACGCGATCGGTCCGCCCAGCCGCTGCGATCTGACCGCGGTCGTCGCGGCCTCCCCCGTCTGGTCCGACGGTGCGGCGAGCTTCGTGGCGGAAGTCACGCGCGCGGACTGCGAGTCTCGGCCGCTGCCCGTGCCGTTTCGCGCGCGACTGCACGGTGGTCCCGACGCGCTCGCCCGTGATGACCGCGTGCACGTGATCGCGGATCTGGCTCCCATACAGCTGTTTCGTAACCTAGATACCGCCGACCCCACGCCCTCCGCCGCGCGCCAGCAGATCGTGCTCAGCGGAGGCGTGCTCTCGCTCGACGTGACCGAGCGGCGCCTGGGTTTGCGCGCGCTGATCGACCGCGCGCGGGCCCGTGCCAGAAAGCGAATTGTGCTGACCTTCGCCCCGGCCGCTTCGGGCATGGCACGCGCGCTCGTGCTGGGAGAAAATGATTTGCCGCCGGAAGACGCGCAAGCGTTCCAGAAGAGCGGTCTATCGCACATGCTCGCGGTCAGCGGCACGCACTTGGTGTTCGCGGTGGTCGCCGTCGTGCGTGCGCTCACGTTCCTACTGGCGCGCCTGGAGCGGCTCGCAGCGCGCTTCGTGGTGGCGCGCTTCGCCAGCTGCATGGGCCTCCTCTTGTCCTTGATCTATGCAGATTTCGCGGGGGGAAGCAGCTCCGCTTGGCGCGCCGCGTTCATGCTTTCGGTGGCCTTCGCGGCGCGTGCCCTGGGGCGCAAGCCGCTCACCGTGCGCACGTTTGGGCTCTCCACGCTGCTCTTCGCCCTGCTCGATCCGCTGTGCGCCTTCGATCTCTCGTTCATGCTCTCCGTGGCCGCGACCGCCGGTTTGATCTGGCTCGGTCAGCCGTTGTCCGCGCGCTGCGAGCGGATTGGCTCACGCCCCCTGCGCTTCCTGGCCGTGAGCTTCGGCACGACACTGTCGGCGACCATTCCCTGCGCGCCGCTCTTGGCGCTGTTGGCATCGGGGGTCACCTTGGCTGGGCTCGTCGCCAACGTCGTGGCTTCGCCGCTCGGCGAATCGGTGGCGCTGCCGTTGTGCCTCGCGCACCTGCTTCTATCGCCCGTTCCTGCGCTGGAGCGGGGCGCGGCCCTGGTAGCCTCGGGGGCGCTGTTGGTGGTCAAACGCGTCGCTTGGCTGAGTGCGGACGCGAGCTTCTTGGCGCTCGCGCTGCCCGAGCCAGGTCGCTTTCAGTTGAGTGTGATCGCGCTCTTCGTGCTTGGCTGGTGTGCCTTGCGCGGCCAGCCATTTGCCGACCTCAGTCTGCGCGTTCGTCGGCGCTTGGCTCTGGCCTGGGCGGGGATTTCTATACTGGCGTTTTGCGGGCTCGAACTCGCGACGCGTCGAGCAGGCACGCCCCACGGTTCGATCCGAGCCAGCGCGCTCGACGTCGGTCAGGGGGATTCCAATTTGATCGATCTGCCGAACGGCGCCTGCATCCTGATCGACGGCGGGGGTTTCGTGGGGAGCCCGGTCGATCCCGGCAAGGCCGTGGTGTTGCCCGTGCTGCGCGCGCGCCGTCGCACTCGCGTCGAAGTCGTCGTGCTCAGCCACCCGCACCCGGATCACTTCACCGGGTTGGCGAGCGCGCTCGAGCAGTTGGAGGTCGGAGAATTTTGGGACTCGGGTCAGGGCGAGGCCGAAGGCGCAGGGCCCGTGTACGCGGAGCTATTGCGCTCACTGCGCGCTCGGGGCGTCCCGATTCTTCACCCTGAGGAGTTATGCGGCAAGCCACGCCGCTTCGGCCCGGCCCAGGTCACGGTGCTCGGCCCCTGTCCGTCGTTCACGCCCCATCGCGGCGCCAATGACAATTCGCTCGTGCTCTCGGTGGCCTACGGACAGCGTCGCTTTCTGTTCACGGGCGATGCCGAAGGCGAAGAAGAGGCAGAATTACTCCAGGCCCACGCGCCCGAGCTACGCGCGGACTACCTGAAGGTCGGTCACCACGGTAGCCGCACCTCGACCAGCGAAGCCTTCCTGTCGCTCGTCTCGCCCAGCATCGCCACGCTGTCCTGCGGCGTGCGAAACCGCTTCGGGCACCCTCACTTGCCCACCGTCGAACGCCTCGCCGCGCACGACGTGCGCACATTGCGCCTCGATCGCAGCGGCTCAGTCGAAATCAGCAGCGACGGCCAGTCACTCACCGCCCGCGCCACTCGCTTGCCCTTGTGAGGAAAGAAGGTGGATGACGCCACGGAGGGGATGAGTTGATGGTCACGAGCCACGAACATTGGAGGCTTAGCCTTCGGCGTCTAGGGTCGGCCTCTGGGAGTCGTTCTGTTCGTGACCCGCGGTGCCCGGTGTTCTGATTTGGGCTGGCGGAGCTCGGCGCTTGCCGTAACTGTCTGTCTACGAGAGACTGCGGTGTGCCCGCTTACACACCGCCTGAGGTAAGATCGCTGATCACTGCTGAGCGCATTGCGGCGCGCGTCAATGAGCTCGCCGCGCAGATCACTCGTGACTACGCGGGCAGGTCGGTGGTGCTGCTCAGCGTGCTCAAAGGCAGCTTCATGTTCGCGGCTGATTTGGCGCGCGCCATCGATTTGCCGATCCGCATGGAATTTCTAGGTGTCCGTAGCTACGGAGACGACACCAAGTCGAGCGGGGTGGTGCAGATTACGCAAGATTTGACGCGCCCGGTCACCGGCGACGACTTGGTAATCGTCGAAGACATCATCGACACGGGTCTCACTATCTCCTACCTGAGGGAGCAGTTGAAGGGGCGGAACCCAGCCTCGGTGAAGGTGGCGTCGCTTTTACACAAGCCGGCGCGCATTCAGCGCGAGGTCGAGATCGACTACCTCGGGTTCACGATCGATGACGTGTTCGTGGTCGGCTACGGGTTGGACTACGCCGAGCGCTATCGCAATCTGCCCTACCTCGGTGTGCTCGATCCCTCCCTGTCGACGACCAAGTGAGGTCATCTTAGGCTGTCGCTTTTGTTGATCGATCCGGCTGATTGGACACATGTTTCCCGCGTGACACATTTAGGTCCCGTGCGCCGAATTGCCGAGCAAGCTGCGAAGCAAGTCAGAGTCGTGCTTTCAGTCCTGGGCTTCCTTGGGCTGTTCGCTTGCGGAGGCCGCGCGATCGAGGACCCCGGCTCTGGCTCGGGAGAGGGCGAACCTGCGCCGACCAGCACGGCTCAGGGCAGCGCGGGTAAATCCGGCACTTCCAGTTCGAGCCCGCCGTTGCCGATGACGCCGTTGGGCAAGTGCGTGCCTGGCTTCAACCGCGAGCAGAACCCGACCCGGCCGTGCCGATGGGTGAGTGAGGCCGGAGCATGCTTCGAAACCAGTGACGCCGCATGTAACTGCATCTGTCCGACCAACAGGGACAGCCTGTGCGTGCACGATTTCGAGAGCAACTCGAATTCTCCCGAGCTCGTGCTCTGCGATTGAGTGCGTTACGCGCGGGCTTACTCCCGTTCGTCGGGCTTACCGCGGTTCTCGAGGGGAGCGCTCGCTTCGGCTTCGGCTTCCCCGCGTAGGCGGCGTAAGCGCTCGCCGATCGCCTTCTCCAGGCCTTGCTGGGTTGGCTCATAAAAGCGCGCGCCTGCGAGTTCGTCGGGTAGATAGGTCTCACCCGGGACGAAGCTGCCTTCCCGATCCGGCGGGTATTGATAACCTTGGCCGTAGCCTTCGTCCTTCATCAAGCGGGTTACGGCGTTGCGCAGCTTTTTCGGCACCGGCAATGCGCCGTGCTCGTCGATCGCCGCGCGCGTCGCGCCGATCGCGCGCTTGACCGCGTTCGATTTGGGGCAGCTGGCCAAGTACAGACAGGCGTGAGACAGCGGGAACATGCCCTCGGGCAGCCCCATGCGCCGAAACGCGTTGTCCGCGTTGACCGCGACCTCGAGCGCGCGCGGGTCCGCGTTGCCCACGTCTTCACTGGCGAAGATCATCAACCGGCGCAGCAGAAAGAGAGGATCATCGCCGGCATCCAGCATGCGAAAGAGCCAGTACAGGGCCGCGTCCGGGTCGCTGCCGCGTAGCGACTTGATCAACGCGCTGGCAACGTTGTAATGCTCTTCGCCAGACTTGTCGTAGAGCAGCGTGCGCGCTTCGCCAGCGCGCTCCACGGTGCTCGTGTCGAGTACCGAGGAGCCTTCGGGCAGCAGCGAGACCGCGACTTCGAGTAGCCCCAGGGCGCGTCGCGCGTCGCCGCCTGCGACTTTGGCGATCGCCGCCAGCGCTTCGGGCTGTGCTTGCACGCCGCGTTCGCCCAAGCCGCGCTCGGAGTCGGCGAGCGCGCGATCGAGTAGGGCTACGATGTCCGCCTCCTTCAGGCCCTCCAGCCGAAACACGCGGCAGCGCGACAAGACCGCGGCATTGACCGAAAAAGAGGGATTTTCGGTGGTGGCGCCGATCAAGGTGACCGTGCCATTTTCGACGTGCGGCAAGAACGCGTCTTGCTGACTGCGGTTGAAGCGATGGATCTCGTCCACGAACAACGTGGTGCCGCGGCCTTGATAGGAACGCCTCTCTCGGGCGGCCTCGATGATCACGCGCAACTCCTGCACGCCGCCCAAGACCGCGCTGAAGGCGACGAACTCGGTCTTGGTCAGGCGCGAGATCACGTGCGCGAGCGACGTCTTGCCCGAGCCGGGTGGACCCCACAAAATCAACGACGGCACGCGATCGTGCTCGATCGCTTCGCGCAGCAAGCGACCGCTGCGTAAGAGCGCGTCTTGGCCGAGCACTTCTTCCAGCGTGCGCGGCCGCATGCGCTCGGCCAGCGGCGCGGGCGGTGCGGCCAGGTGTCCGCGGCGCGCCGCCGCCTCGAGCAACGTGGGCTCGCTGATCGGCGGGCGAGCACCACGGCGCGCCACGCTCAGTTCTCCGCTCTGGGTCGCTCGCCGAAAATCGCGGTGCCCACCCGCACGATGCTGGCCCCCGCGGCGATCGCGTACGGCAAATCTGCGCTCATGCCCATGCTGAGTTCGGGCAAGCGCTCGGCGCCGCCGTGTGCATCGCGTAAATCTCGCAATTTTTCGAAGAACGGCCGGGAGCCGCTGGGATCTTCGGTGTGCGGTGGCACGCACATCAGACCTCGGCAGCGCAGCCGCTCGGACTCGGCCAGCGCTCGCAGCAGTTCAGGCAATGCCTCCGGGGCGCAGCCGCTCTTTTGCGCCTCGCCGCCGACGTTCACTTCGATCAACACGGCCAGCGGCGCGTTCGCGCGCTTGTCCAGCTCGCGCGCCAACTCGACCGAGTGCACGGTGTGGATTAGCGCGGCCAAGGGCGCGACCACGCGCGCTTTGTTGCGCTGCAAATGGCCAATCATGTGCCAGCGCAGGTCGCTGAGATCGGCGAGTTCGGCCGCCTTTTGCTCCAGCTCTTGCACGTAGTTTTCGCCAAAATCACGCTGCCCTTCGGCATAGGCTTCGCGGATCGCGCTCGCCGGGTGCAGCTTGGACACGGCGATCAAGCGTGCCGAACCGGGCGCGCGCCCGGCGTTGGCCAAGGCCGTCGCAAGCTGCGCGCGGACTCGATTCAGGCTGAGGGCGACTCCGCTCACGATCGCCTCAGTTCGCCGACTTTTTCAATTCGATGGCGGCGCTGCGTACCTGCAAGCTATCGCCGCTCGAGGCTTCGATCGAACCTTTGAAGCCTTCACCATCACGGGCCGCGATCAACACACCGTGCAGACCCGTGTCGTCGGTTGGAGTCAGCTGGACGCGCAGCGTATCGTCTTCCACCTTGCCGCTGACGTGACCCGCCCCCAGCGCGCCTTCACTCGTGCCATCGACTCGGCCGCCGTCGTCGATTTGCAGATTGAGCTTGCCCGGACCGCTCGAAAGCTTCCCGTCGTCCTTGCTCCACTCTTTCACGGCCCCGACCTTGATCTCGACCGGGGCCAGCTTGGCCTCGTATTGGCCCGAAAAATCACCCGAGAACCAGGGCTTTACCGGGGCCGCGGCTTTGGGCGCGCTGACCACGGCGGCCGCAGCGGTGGCCGACGCGGCCGCCGCATTGGCGGCTGCATCGCGGGCAGGAGACTTACACCCGACCACCCCGAACAGGGCGCAGACCAGCGAACTTCGCACGAGTCGCAAAAGATTCATGAACGAACGAGCTCCCGGATGCGCACGCCGAGCTCACCCTCGAGGTTGATTAACTCACCGCGCGCCACCTCACGCCCGGCAACACGCAGCACCACGGGTTCGGCGATCCGGCGCCCGCTCTCGATCACGTCGCCCGGTGCCAGCCCGGCCCACTCGCGAGCGCTCATGCTCACCGCGCCCACTTCGATCCGCACTACGATGGGTGAATCGAGCACTGCGTCGGTCAGCGATGCTTCCGGTTTTTCTGGATCTGACATGAGCTCACCTGCGTCGGGCAAGAGCTGGACGCTGCCTCCCCGTAACACGATTTTACCATCGCGCGACAGCGTGGCCGCTACGCCGTAGTCTTGCCCTGGCGCGGCCAGCGCCACCGCGCCCGCGCCGCTCGGGTCGAGCCATAGCCCGGGGCCGGGAAACCAGGCGTTTCCTGGCACGAAATCCACTAACGCGTCGCGTTCCGCCCAGCTCGAGCCAATCACTAGGGGCAGAGCGATGGGCAGCTCACCGAGTTCGCCCAGTGTGACTTCCCGTGGCTTCGTCAGCTCCGCGAGCTCCAGCGCGGCCAGCACTTGATACGCCGTGCCGTCGAGCAGCACCGTGGCTTCCACGAAGACGTCTTGCGCGCGTGCCGTCGCCTCGCTCGCTTCGAGCAGGTACAGCTCGCCACGCGCACCGGAGCGCCGGGCCAGCTCGAAGAGCAACGCATGCAATGCGCCGGAGAGTGAAGCGTCGAGCGCGCCCCGGTTGAGCGTGAGCGGCCGGCGCAACACGTGCGCCAAAGCTGCGGCCCCAAACTCGGGCTCGAGCGCCAGTGCACAGCGCACGCCACTGTCGGCCAGCTCGAAGCCGAGCTCGGTCGCCGGCCGCCGCCGCGGCGCCGTACTCGTAATGCGACGTACGATGATCGAGACTTCGCGCTCGGTGAGCTCGGCCAGCGCGCTCGCGAGCCGCGACGGATCGAGCACGGCCTGCACTTGACGACGCGCGCGCGAGGCTCGCCGTGCGCTGTCGCGGGGGACGCTTTCGAGCGTGTTCCAGGGGTAGGCGGTCGCTCGGCGCGGGCTCATCGCGGGCGGATGGTAACCCGTCGCCGACCGGTCACGGCCGGGAACAGCGGGCAGTATCGAGCTGCGTGGCTGGTTCGCGAGCGCCCCCAAAAAATAACTTAGTTACGAGAAGTTAGGTGCTTTTTCCACAGGCGCCACACAGGCCTGTGGACGACCGCATGGTAGCCTCGAATCATGCTTCACCGGCTGGCTGCTGCCGCGCTGCTCGCGTCTCTACTGGCCGCGTCCGCTGCCGCACGCGCGGAGCCCGCGGCTGGCTCGGCACCCGCAACCGGGGCAGAGCCTGCGCCGGCCAAACCCGCCCGAGCACCGGACAAGCGTCGCGATCCGCGCGGCATCAAGGGCATCAGTCCCTTCACCGAAGCGATCCTACGTGGTGACGAGGCGCTGCGCTTGCACGACCTCGACGGCGCGTTGGCGGCGTATCGCGAGGCCCTCGCTCAGGATCCCGAGAACGCGCTCGGCCATTATCGCGTGGGCGAGGTGCAGCTGCTCAAGGGTGATCTGCAGGAAGCCGAGAACGCATTCAGGAGCGGGCTCCGCGTCGTGGCGGCCGAGCGCTTGGCCCTGAAGGCCAAGTTGCAATTTGCGTTGGCCGATCTCAGCGAACGCCAAAAAGCGTACGACGAAGCCAGCGTCAAGTGGGCCGAGTACGAGGCGCTCACCAGCGCGCAAAAGGACGCGCAGGGTTACCCAGCTTCCGGCGCGGAGCGCAAAAAGGTCGTCGAAGCCTGGAAAAAGCTGAGCGCTGATTCGGCGGCAGTGAAAGCCCGAATCGTCAAGGGTATGCAAGCCGCCGACGAGGCCGTGCGCAAGAGCTCGAAGTAGCGCGCGGCACTACCGGCCGCGCCGCGCTCTCTCTTCAACGCACCTTCACGCGCACGCTCTGCGACAGCGCGTCGTCCGCTCGCCGCGCGAAGCTGAGGAAGCGCGGGTAATCCTTGGGCTGAACGCGACCGGCGGGCAAGTTGACGACTCGAATCAAGGACAGCTCGCCCGCTTTGGCCGTGTCGGCAACCTGCACCGAGCGATCGCCGTCGCTGATCGTCGTCGGGGCCAGATCGTTGACCAACGTGGCGCCGCTCGGTAGCACCAAGCGCAGATTGATCTCGCGGTGCGTGGCTTCCGCCATGAGCAGCGGAGTTTGACGCTGGGGCAATGCGGCGAGCTGGCTGACACGCGGCCCGAACGGCGGCGCGATCAAGAGCATGTCGCCCGAGCGTTGCGCAAATGCCGGAATTCTGGCCTTAGCGCGGATCGTGAGCGGGCTGTCCAGGTCGTCGAAGTGATCGAGCGCGTAACTCTTCAATTCGAGCCCGCGTAGCTCCGGACCGAGTAGCCGCGACTCGAGCACGTCGCGCAATTGTTCTTCGGGGATTTCGGACAGCGCGTTGCGCAGGCCCATCGCGTACTTGCCGAAGAAGCTCTGTTCCAGTTCCAGCTCGGCGGAGCCGTCGAGATTGAGCTGGATCTTGCCGCCGTAGCGCACGTTGTCTTGGGCGCCCGCGGCCGGCACTTTGGCCGCCACTGGCTTGTCTTCCGAGAGCACGTACGCGGGCATGCCGCGCGCCTCCGCGGAGACATAAGCGAAGGGCGTGTATTTGCCGGCGAAGCTGAGCCAAATGGGCTCGTGCTCGGCGGTCACGCGCAAGAGCGGCTGAGTGAACAGCATGGCCTCCGAAAAAGGGCCACTGGGCGGCAAGCTGAGCCGGTTCTGAGCGACCGCGTAGTTGACGGCGATGCGCAGCGCGCGGCAGAGCGTGATGTAGCCGCGCCATTGATTGCCGTTCTTGCCGATCACGACGCGGCGCCCGTCGCTCTCGTCGCCCTCTTGCACATTCGCCAGAATCCAGCGGTACAGGCGCTTCGCGCGCTCGGTGCGTGCGCTCTCGGGCACGCCCTCCACGATGTGCTCGGCGATGCGCACGAGCCGCGGGTCGACCGGGGACAAGTCGGCCACCGCATCGCTCATCGAGCGCAGGCTGTCGGTCAAGCTCACGCCCCAGCCGAGCTGCACGCTGGGTAGAAATTCGGTGATCGGCGCGCCGAACGGCTCGACTGGTGCGGCCGGGCTATTCTGGACGCGCCAGCGGCGCACGACGAGCGGGCCGTTTTCGGTCACCTCCGGCGGCGGAACGTCGTTGCGTGTTTCGATCGATAGTGGTTTGGCCTTCGGCGAAATCACCACCAGCTCACTGCGCGCGTAGGCGATATTTTCTTCGCGGAAGAACCAACGCGGACCGGAGTAGTTGAGCCCCCGTTGACCGTCGCCCGGGTTGCTCTCGATGCGTTCGGTCTCGATGTAATCACCGACCTCGAGGTGCGGCATGGTCACGGTTTGTTTGCCCTCGATCAGTTCGGGCTCCAGCACCGTGCCGTCTTTCTTGATCACGCGCATGTGCAAGATCAGGCCATTTTGCAGCTGCTGCTCGGCCATCGAGCTGATGGCTTCAGCGCTTTGCACCTTGATCAGCTCGTGTTCGAGCATGCGGCTCGAGCCATCGGCGTGCACCCAGAATGCGGCGTAGTCCAAAATGCGGGCCGCGGTGCCGGGCAGTACCGTGCCCGATTTTTCGTACTCGTCGATCAAGGGCTGGGTCTTCAAGCGATACGGTTCGAGCTCACTCGAGCCTTCGACCAGATCCAGCGCCTGCTCGAGCGGCGCCGCGGGCGCACCGTTTTGTACGGCGTCGACCAGCGCGCGAACCAGCGCGTCGTGCGAGCCGCTCGCATAGCGTGCGTCTGCCAGATCCAAGCGCGCGCGGGCGTTGCGCGGCTCCTTCTTGATCGCCGCTTCGAGCTTGTTCCAGCTCTCCTTCTCGTCGCCGGCGCGCAGCATCACGTCGTAGATGCGCTCGGCGATGTCCTTGCGCTCCGGTCGGCGTGCCGCGATCCGCTTCAGTTCGGCCAATACCGTGGGGTAGTCTTGTTGTCCCAGGGCGCGGCTGAGCACGATCTCGCTGTCGCGATCGAGCTTCTTGATGCGTTCGACCAAGGCGTCCGCGGTCTTGCTATCGCCTACCGCATCGAAGGCAGAGACGGCGGCGGTGAGCGCATCTGGGTCGTCGGGGAAGCGCTTGGCGAGCTCGCGCACGCTGCTCGAATTTTCCGAGGTCCAACCGAGCTCGTTGTACATGCCGGCGAGCGCCGTCAAAATGTCGGGTACGTCCGGAAATGTGTCGACCAGCGTGGCCACGCGCCGCACGCCTTCGGTCATGCCGCTCTTCTCGGCCTCCCACAGCGCGAGCGCGAGCTGCGAGCTCCACAGCTTGGCGTCTTTGCGGATCGCACTTTCGCGCAGGGCGCGCGTCAGATCGCGACGTTGGCTTTGCGCGAAGATGGGATCGGCCGAACCAAAGCCGGCCGCCGCGTCCAGGACGATGCCCGTGGCGCGCGTGGGATCTTTGAGCAGCGGCTCGAGCATGACCGAGGCCACGTCGCCCTGGCCCTCCAAATTAGCCAAAAATGCGCCGGCAAAACGCAACAGGTCATCACCCGGGTCGACCAATGTGCCGTTCTTGATGAACGCGTCGAAGACGTTGGCGCCCGGCACCACCTCGGGCGGCACCACGGAGTACGGGCTCGCGGGGTCGTCAGAGACGTTTGCTCCCAGCGGGCGACCGTCGGGCCGCAAGAAGCGGATCACGGCTTGCGGTTCACCGACCTTCACCAGTACGCGATGCCGTCCCGCGGTGAGCTTCACCCGTACGCCGAGGCGCGTCCACACGCCCCATTCCCGCGGGTCTTTGCGCAGCACCAATTGGTCGTCGACCCAGACGGCGAACGTGCTCTGCGGCGCGATCAAGATCTCCTGCGCCTCGGGCAAGTCCAAGTAGGTCTCGGCGTAGTACAGGCCGGGCCCGACGGGCTCGTCGATGCTGAAGCTGCAGCCCGTGCGCTTGACCGCGAGCACGCGCGGGGCCTCGCCCACGGCTGGATCCGGATCCCAGCGCAACGCCCAGGGGCCGGGATTTTCCGCCGGAAACGAGCGCAGCGCGTCGCTCGCCACGTTGCGTCCGAAGGGCCCGGCGATCCGAAGCTTGCTGGCGCAGCCATGGAAATCCGCGGCCGAGTCGTCGAAGCCCTTCTGCGCTTCTTGATAGGCTTCGAGCCGCCACCAATCGACCAGCTCTTCGCGCGCGCGCCAACCGATGTTGCGCGGATCTTTCAGCGTGCTCTCGACGAACGGCTTCCAGCGCTGCCACAGGTCCTTGGCGGTGTGCCGGAAGGCGACGGCTTGGTGCGCAGCGTACCAAGCAACGAACGGCGCGCGCTCGTCGTTCGACTCGCGCGCGGCCTTGAGCGCTTGCAAGTAGTGTTCGGAGACGACACTGAACTGACCATGGCTGGACGCTTCGAGTCCGAGCGCGAACTCGCCCACCATGTCCCTTTTGTCGAGCTGCTCTAGACGCGCTTTGGCGCGTGCGGCGCGCGCAGTGCTGCCGCCCGGCGCGATCAACTCGGCGAGCAGCCAGCGACCGACGAGCGCCGCGTCCGGGCTCGCTTCTGCGCTTTTACGCAGGCTTTCGACGCTTTCCGAGCGGCTCGTTGGCGCATGCGGCGCGCAGCCACCAAACAGGCCGAGGCACAGAACCCAAGCCGCAACATGAGGGCGAGACGGCAGACGCATCACTCGATTACCAATCGGGGGCTGAGGGCGCGGTCGGCCGCTTCGCAGAAGCTCTTCCATGCCGGGTAGTCTTTGGGGGCGACGCGGTCGACTTTCACGACCAAGCGGCTGGAGACCGTGATCTGATCGTGATCCTGCTCGACCGTGATCGAATAGGAACCGAAGCGGCCGTCTTGCGTGGCGTTGCTGGGGGCGGAAATAATCTTGGAGCCGGGTGGCAATTTGATCGTGTACTGATCTTCGAGCGTGGAGAAGGCCAGCAAGCGCACGTCGTGCCGGCGCTGGGAGAGCGAGGCATAGTTCGGGGTGAGCCGGAAGGAGTTGGTCACGGCCATGCTCAGCTGGTTGCCTTCGCGCCGCGCGAAAGAGGGCGCAGACCCTCGCACTTTGATGTGCACCGGCTCTTCGACCTTGGTCAAATCACTGGTCACGATGCCGGCGTTGGCGCCCGTGCCCGCGGCAATCTCGAAGCCGGGAAACTCGCGGCCGAGGTCGTTGTTGATTCGGTCGTCGCGCGTAGCTTCGGACTGGTACTGGCTGCGCCATTGGGGCGCGTTGAAGCCGCCCGTCGCGTAGTCGAACTCGAGCTTGGCTTCGCCGCCCTTGGCCAATTGCGCTTTGACCTCCCGGCGCACGAAGTTCTTCTCGGGGGCCACGAGGGGAACGTGGGTCATTTCGGTGTTGCCCTCGTTCACGAGTAAGCCCAAAGCGCCGATGTCCATGCGCGGGAGCTCGTTGATGCCGGTCAGCTCGGCGGTGCCGTCGAGGTACAGGTTCATCGAGGGCACGTAGGCGATGGCGTGATCGAACGGAGCAAAGCTGGCGATGCTGGAGCGAAAATCTCCCTTCATTTGCGTGCGCAGCACGACCATCGTGGTCTTGATTCCGAGCTCGTTCAAGAGCGTGGTGATCACGGTGGCCTTGTCTTTGCAATCGCCCCAGCCGCGCGCCACGGTCTGCACGCAGCGTCGCGGCTTGTAGCCGTAGATGCCGAACTCGAGCGCGACGTAGCGCGTGTTCTTGGTCACCCACTCGTAGACTGCTTTGACCTTGTCGACGTCCGTGGTCTTGCCCTCGGTGATCTTCTTGGCCAGCTTCCGCGTCTCGTCGTCCAAATCGAATTGATCTTTGACCAAGCCCCAGTACCAGTGGCCGAGATCCTTCCAATCCTTGTAAGTAGACACATGCACGAAGCCGAGCACCTCTTGTAGCGGCGGCATGGCCGGCTCCGGCGCGACGGCGGCCACTTGCGCAGCGAAGAAGTGATAGAGCCTTTGATTGCCGATCACCTCTGAGCTTTGGATCAGCTGCGGCACGTTCTGATCGATGTAGAAAGTGCGTGTTTTCGGCGTGATCAGCACGTATTCGGCGTTTTGTACGGGATCCGTGCCCTGCAGGTAGGTGATCTCTCCGAAGTAGTTGCCAAAATCGTTCTTCGGCGTCACGTCATCGACTCGATAGCGGAGCTCGACCACGTCGCCCGGCTCCAAGCGTGGGAACTGGATGTAAAAGGTGCGCGCCGAGGTGTAGGTGGCGATCGACGGGTCGTCGGCGGGGCCCTCACCCGATTCGATCGCTTCGTCGACCCGGCCATCGCCTCGGTACACGCGCGCGCCGCGTAGCTGCACCGATTGACTATCTGCTTCGTAACCGAAGCCGTATTGCCGGGCCGCGGCGGCGGCCGCGTCCGTCAGCGGTTGGAACACGATTTGGCGGTAGGAGCTGGAGAGGCCGTTTTCGAACACCGTGGAGACGGTGAGATCGCGCAAAACGCGGCGATTTTGGCCGTTCGCGGGCGCGTGGCGCAGCTTCAAGAATTTGCTCGATTCCCAAGCGTAGGCTTCGTCGGCGCGCGGCTTACGCGGCTCCAGGTGCTCCACGTATTCGCGTACGTCTTTGTCTTGCGGGCGAATGCGCAAGATGTCGCGCAACAGCGCCAGCTGTTCGTCCTTGCGACCCAGATCGCCGTCGAGATCGGCCAGCGCACGCAGCGACGTGGCGTCTTCCGGCGCGAGCAGCAGCGCGCGCCGGTACGCGGCAATCGCGCGTTCGGGTTGACCGAGCGCGCGATAGGTGCGGGCCGCGAGGCCAAGAGCCCAAAGCCCGTCCGGGTGCGTGTCGAGCAGACGATCGACCCAGCGCTCCGCGGCCGCGCGGTCGCGTCGAGCCGTCGCCAATTCGATCTTTTGGCCGATGAAGCCGGCGTCATCGAAGCGCAGCGCCGAGTAGCGATTTTCGGCCTCCGCGGCCTCCGTGGCCCGGCCCAGCATGCGCAATTGCGAGGCATACATGTTGAGCAGATTGACCGAGTTCGGGTTGCGCGCGACGGCGCTTTCCAGCGTCGCCAAGGCGGTGCGCGGCAAACCCGCGAGGTTGTACAACTCGACGCGGCCGCGCAGCGCCAGCGAGTCGTCCGGATCCAGCGCGAGCACCTGGTCGAAATACGGGAACGCATCACGCCAGTTGGGACTCGTGCGGCGATCCAAGGCGCGCGCCAAGAGCACGTCCCGGTTCGGTTGCGGCTCGCGTGCGGCGAGGGCTTCTGCCTTCTTGATCCACTCGCCGGATTGATTGCGGTCTTCGGCGAGGCGTCCGGCGAGTAGCGCTCGACGCACGGTGGGCTCGCTGTCCGCTGCTTGTTTGGCGAAATCGCGCGCATCGTGGCGGGCGGGGTCGTCGCCGCCGGTATCGGCTAGGTAACGAGCGAAGGCTTCGAGCGCGGCGGGTGCGGCTTTTTTGCCGCTGGTCAGCTTTTGAAACAGCTGGATCGGGCCTTCGGGACCCGCGTGCGCGCGCAGCTTGTCGCTCGGCTTTTTTGCGGCAAAGGCTTTGGCGAACGCCTGGCTTTGGAGCAAGTCATTGCTGAAGATGAGCGAGGTGTCGGGCGCGCCGTCGGGACCCGCCACGCGCACCGAACCGACCGGAGAAGCGTCGTCCCCGCACAATTTGATCGTGAGCTCGTTCGGCCCCGGCTCGAGGTCGACCAACGTCGCCGAGCGATCGTAGTCGTGGCCGCGGTACGCGCTGTCTTGCAGCACGAGATCGCCGTTCCAAAACAACTTGAACGAGCCGCCTGCGCCGGCCCACACGCTCAGCTTGCGCTTGGCTTTCGGCGCGCTCACGAAAGTGGTGGCAAACACGCACACTTTCGACTCCGGGCGCACGAGCGAGCCCGCGTCTAGGTAGCCATACGGAAACACGGCGGGAACGGGCCGATAGCGCACAGGGCGCTCTTTTCCGGTGTATGCCTTGCCCGGCACGATCGCCTGCAAGAGCTCCGGCTCCGGTCCGCTCGCCGTGTCGAGCCCCGCCTTACCCTCGTTGTCGAAGGGCCCAACGATCTGCCATTGGTCGACGTAACCGAGGGCGCGAATCGAATCACGCGCGGCCTTCAGATCACCGCGCCGCGCGCGGCCCAGTGCTGAAAGCGTGCCGGCGTATGCGCGCGCCGGTGCACTCAGGTGTGTGTCCCGCGTGGCGGCTCGCAGCGCCTCTTCCACTTGGCTAGGATCGGCGCGATCCCAGGTGCCCCAGATCTTGCGCAGCGTTGCATACACTTCCGGACCCCGCGCGAGGTCGAGTTGTTTGCTGAGGTCGTTCAGATCTCGATGAAAGGCGGTTTGCCCGGCGTGCGCGAACGCGGACACGCCCGACACGAAGAGCGTGCCGACGAGAACAGCGAAAGCCTGGACAATCGATCTTTGGGCCGGCCTGTTTTCCACGGCTTAGCTTTAGCGCTTGGCGATCCGGTTGGGCCGGAAATCGGAGCCGGCGCGCCGCCCATTCCGTCACTTTTTTATTCCCGCACTGCCGCCGGCCGGCCGAGTCTCTGGCGTTCCGCGGCTGCCCACATTGGCAAAGCCGCACGAGCACGCGTGACAGCGCAATCGTTGGCGCCGGCGAAGACAACGGACTTGTGGGCCCGGGGGTGGTCAGATAGAACTAATGGCTCAGGTTTCTTGCCAGATTTGTGACTTGGAGAGCTAGTCGCCGACAGATTTTGCGGACGACTAGCGGAGGCTCGCGATGGTCAATCCCCAGATGGTGATGTACGAGGAGGAGTTCAACCAGATCCAGACGGTCGTCGACCGATTGGTTCGGGAAGCGAACGCCAAAGTCGTCTTCATCGTCGATAAGAACGGTCAGCTCATCGCGGCGAGTGGAGAGGTCGACAACATCGACACCACGTCGCTTGCATCCCTCACTGCCGGCAACATCGCCGCCACGGGGGGCATCGCCAAGTTGCTTCGCGAAAACGAATTCGCGACTCAATTCCACGAGGGCGAGAAGGCCAACATCCACATTCAGTTGGTCGGCAACCGCGTGATTCTGGTGGTGATTTTCGACTCGAAGTCGAGCCTGGGTTTGGTTCGCTTGCGCGTCCGAAAGGCCAGCGACGAGCTGAATCGGATCTTCGAAGCCTTGCTCAGTAAGGTTCACGAGCCGGGCAGCGATTCGCCGTTCGCCGAGATCACCGACGAGGACATCGACAACCTTTTCAACGACTGAGGCGCCGGGCGATGAGTTTCATCAATTACATGGCCCGGGAGATCAACTGCAAGATCGTCTACTACGGGCCTGGGCTGTGCGGGAAAACGACGAATCTGCAGTACATTTACGAGCGCACCAATCCGGACGCGAAGGGCAAAATGATCAGCCTCGCGACCGAGACCGAGCGCACGCTGTTCTTCGACTTTCTGCCGCTCTCGCTCGGTGAAATCCGCGGTTTCAAGACGCGCTTCCACTTGTACACCGTGCCCGGGCAGGTGTTTTACGACGCCAGCCGCAAGTTGATCTTGAAGGGTGTCGACGGCGTGATCTTCGTTGCTGATTCGCAGATGGAACGCCTCGAAGCCAATGAAGAGAGCGTGGAGAACCTGCGCACCAACTTGGCCGAGCAGGGCTACTCGCTCGAGAAGATCCCGTACGTCATCCAGTACAACAAGCGCGACTTGCCGAACGCGGTTTCGGTCGAAGAGCTGCGCCCGTTGATCAACCCGATGAACGTACCTGACTTCGAAGCCAACGCGCGCAGCGGTGTGGGCGTGTTCGATACGCTCAAGGCCGTCAGCAAGCTGGTTTTGAACGAGCTCAAGCGCGGCGGCTGAGGCTGTTCGCGGTGCCCGGCTTCGGGAAGAAAAAGCCGAAGCTCGATCGCCCCCCGCGCCCGCCGAACGTGACGCGCATGGGGCTCGAGGGCGCGGCGCTGCGTTACTTGGAGCGCTTCGATTGCTCGGTAGCGCGCCTGCGCAAGGTGCTCAACGATCGCGTCGCCAAGGCCGCCCGGGCGGGCGTCGCGGAAGCGGCGGCTGCGCCCGCCATCGTCGAAGAGCTGCTACTCCGCTATCAGTCGTCCGGGCTGATCAATGACCAGCGCTTCGCCAAGAACTTCGCGGCAAGGCAGCGCGATCGCGGCATGTCCGGGCGCATGATCGAGCAGAAGTTGCGCGCGCGCGGCATCACCGCCGAGGTCGTGCAGGAGCTCTTGCCGCGGGGCGAATCGGCGGCCATCGAGCTCGAGGCCGCACGCGCCTTTGCACGCCGGCGTCGCTTGGGACCCCACCGAAAGCCCGACGCTCGCGAGGCGTACCGTCGCAAAGATCTGATGGCCATGGCTCGCGCGGGCTTCAACTACGACACCGCATCACGCGTGGTCGGCAACGGGTCGTCGACCGACGACGAGTTCTAGAAGAGCGCGAGCATGCTGATCCCCCGCTGGGATCCGATCACTTCTTCAGTTGCTGACGGCGGCCGTTGTTCTTGGCCTTGACCTTCGAGCGGAGGAGCTTGGAGCGCTTGCGGTTGAGCTTACGGGGGGTCTTGGTCGGGATGTACATGGGGGCGCAGCTTTTAAGCCGAAACACGGGGCTGTGCAAGGATTGGCGGGTACTGTGCGCTTGTTCCGGGGTGCGCTGCTGGTTTGCGGGCGCCCCAAATCCAGCCGCCCAGCTCGAAAGCTCGCCAATTCGCCGCTGGGGGCGGCACGACCCCCGAGCGCGGCACGGAAACCGGGGCCTCGTCGCTGCGTACTGCACTGACGCATGAACCCGCAGCGTTGGCAGCTCTTGGTCCCGGTTACGATCGCAATCGCTTTGACGAGTGGCTGCGGCTCGGACGGCACTCCATTCACGGACAGCGCGTCCGGAGCAGCGGCCGGTGGCCATGCCGGAACGGGAACGCATGCAGCCGCGGGCAGCGGGGGCCGCACTGCCGCGTCGGGAGCGACCGGGCGCGCGGGCGATGAGGGCAGCGCAGCGGGCGACACGCTGGTTCCGGTCGAAGGCGGGGCAGGTGGCGATGCTGCCGCGGGCGGCGACAGCGGGGCTTCCGGCGCTGCAGGTAGCGCGGACAGCGGGGGCGACTCTGGAGGTCCGGGCGATCCGAGCATTACACTCCAACGCTTTGCGTACGTCGCCACGTTCTTGAACGGTCTGTCACTAGTCTCGATCGATCCTGCGACCGGCAAGCTCAGTCCGCTATCCGCCACCCCCGTCAATCCGGGCGGGCAGCTGTACGCGGTGAGCGTCGATCCGGCGCAGCGCTTCGTTTACACCGCCGATCGAACGGCGAAGAAGATCAACACCTACGCCATCGCGGCCGATGGGACATTGCCAGCCCAGCCCAACTCTACGCTCGCGATTGACGGCAGTCCGACTTCGCTCACGCTCGATGTTCAAGGACGCTTTGCCTACGTCGCAAGCGCCGACGAAGACAAGGCCGTCTCCACCTTCAAAATCGACTCGACCAGTGGCGCGCTCACGGCCGTCGGTGAACCCGTGTCGCTCGTGGACTCCGGCCCAGCATACGTGGCCGCCGATCCGAGCGGGCACTTCGTGTACGTTTCGCAGAATTCAGTGTTCGGCATTCGCGGCTACCGCGTCGACCAAACGACGGGCGCGCTCAGCGAGCTGCCCAGCTCGCCCTTTGCGCTGGCGCAGGTATTCGCAGGCGCAATCGCCTTCGATCCCGCGGGTCGCTTCTTGTTCAGCGCCGGAAATGGCCTCAATGCTTATGCCATCGATGCCGCGAGTGGCGCGCTCACGCGCGTGGAAGGCTCGCCGTTTTCGACGCAAGTTTCCTCGGATCCTTCGGCCACGAACCTCGTGGTCGAACCGCGCGGCAAGTATTTGTATGCCACGAGTTTTCTGAACCCGCCGCGCGTGTTCGGCTTCGTGATCGACTCGCAGAGCGGCAAATTGACGGCCGTCCCCGGCGAGCCGATCAAAGGCGGTTCGCCTTACTCGCTGGGCGTCGAGCCGTCCGCGCGCTTCGTGCTCGCCTGCCACGACGACGGCACGACGGCGGTGTTTTCGCTACGACGCGCGGACGGCACACTGCACGAGATCGAAGGCTCACCGTTTTCCATCGGCGGGCTACAACCGGAGATCGCGTTCGCGACCGCGCACTAGGGAGTGTTCAGCCGCCCTTGGCAGTCAAAAGCTTCTCGATCAGCTGGGCGGAATAGCCGCTCAACTCTTTGAAGACGACGCCCATGCCCGCCGGATCGGTCTCCACGCGCACGACTTCACCGATACCCTCGATCGTCTCGATCCCGCCGATCACCACCGTGAAGCGCAGATCGACCTCGGTGCCGATCGGCAGCGGCGTGCTGGTCTTCACGAAGGCGCCGGAGCGCGAGATGTTCGTCACGTACTCTTCGACGAATTGATCGAAGGATTCGAACTCTTTGTTGATCGTGACTCGCTCGGATTTGCGTGCGTTCGTCATGGCTGCCGATGGCGGTCTTCACGACCGAGCTACGTGAGTACTGTAAGCCAGAAGCAGGCGAAAGCGAACGAAGAGCCCTGCTGCCGCCTGTTTGCCCGGCTAGCGAGGGTTTTTGGGTTGATGGGCACGCAGGCCGTCGCGCGCCGTCGCTGCCTTCGGCGTCGTGGTCCGTACGGCCGTCGATGCCGGTGTTTGTGCGCGTCGTCGGGCCAGTCGAGCGCCGGGAACGCAGGCCGGGCTGGAAGCCCATTGGGCTCAGGCGGAAATAGTGCCTCAGGCGGTGGCTCGTCCACGGCGGGCGGCAGTTCCACCGCGGGCCGTTCGGATGCGGCGGGTACCCCTAGCTCGGGACAAGCCAGAGGCATGCCCCAGCGGCTCAGGCAACGTGAACGTCGACAAGAAGTGCTGCTGAGCGACTGGCACGGGCACTTGCAACAACTCGGCGTGGGGCTACTGGTCGGTAACGACATCCACCTACGGACCCCTCGGCTACGCCCGTGCCCGACTCGATCGTTTTCTGGCCCGGCGATGCAACAGCGTGCAGTACCCGTACCGCTGCGTTCTGAAGAAACGCTGAGCCGGGCCGTCGAACAGCGCGCCGCGCGCCGAGACGCGCGGCGCTTTGCTCGGCTTACTTGCCCTGCAGATCGAACTGTTCGATGTGATACTCGCGGCGCGGGTTGAACTCGATACGGCGCATGTAGCGCTTCTCGGCTTCGACCACAGCGGCTTTTTCCTCGCCCTGCATCAGGTCGACCACCGCGGGGTGGGCGTTGACCAACACCGAGTAGCCAGAGAGCGTGGCCTTTTCACGGCGGATCTGCCGCAAAATCTCGTACGCAATCGTGGTGCGCGATTGGATCTGGCCAGTGCCGTCGCAGTAGAAACAGGTCTCGTGCATCGTGCGGTTCAGGCTCTCGCGCGTGCGCTTACGCGTCATTTCGAGCAGCCCGAGCTCACTGATGCGATTGATGGTCGTCTTGGCCTTGTCTTTGGCGAGCAGTGTCTCGAGCGTGCGCCAGACCTTCTCGCGGTTGTGCGAGACGTCCATATCGATCAAATCCAAGATCACGAGCCCGCCGATGTTACGAAAGCGCAGCTGGTAGGCGATCTCTTCGATCGCCTCCAAGTTGGTCTTGAACGCGGTCTCTTCCAGATCGCGGCTGCCTTTGCCCACGTAGCGGCCCGTGTTCACGTCGATCGCGGTCAGGGCCTCGGCCTGATCGATGATCAGGTAGCCGCCGCTCGGGAGCGGCACTTTGCGGCTCAACGCGCGGGCAATTTCGTCCTCGATGCCGTAGGCGTCGAAGATCGGCTCATCACCGCTGTAGTACTGAATGTCCTTCACGCGCGTGGGCATGAACATCTCGACGAAGCGGACCAGGCGCAGGTACTGCTCCTTGTCGTCGATCACGATGCTCTCGATGTCGTCGGTGAACAGATCGCGGGCCGTCTTCAGCACCAGATCCAGCTCGGTGCACAGGACGGCGGGGGCCTTGGCGCCCTCTTTCTTGTTCGAGACGTCCTCCCACAGCTTCACCAAGTAGCCGATGTCCGCCTTGAGCGATTTCTTGGTCAAGCCCTCGGCGACCGTGCGCACGATGATGCCACCGGTGGGCGGCTTCATCGGCTCGACGACATCGCGCAAGCGGGCGCGCTCCCGCGCCGAACCGATGCGTTTCGAAACTCCGACGTGTTCGACCGTCGGCAGATACACCACGTAGCGACCAGGCAGTGACACGTGGCTGGTGACCCGCGCGCCCTTGGTGCCGATCGGCTCTTTCGAGATCTGGACGATCACCTCGTCGCCCTCTTTGACGACTTCGGTGATGGGTACGGAGCGCGACACGCGGCTGGTCGGTTTGCTGCTGCTGCTCGTGCTGCTGCTGCTACCCGGCCGCCGGTCGCGGCTGCTGCTGCTGCTCTGGCTACGGCCAGTGCGCGCGTTACGATCTTTGCCGCCGCGTTCGTTGCGATCGCGCCCGCTGCGCGTTTCGGGACGCGCTTCGCGGGCACTCGGGGTGCTTCCGCGCGCGGGCGCTGCCGGGCGCGGAGCCACCACTGCCACTGCAGCGGCGACCAGCGCGGGGGCGGGAACCGCGCCCTCCACGGCTGCATCGCGGCCACCTCGACGACGACGGCGGCGGCGGCGACGGCGCGCGCCATCTTCACCGGGCGCGTCGGCAGCGGCGGGCAGCGCGTTGCCACCTTCGCTGATCACGACCTCGCCGTCGGCATCTCCCTCTGCGTCCGGGTCATCGTCCTCACCGAGCTCGGAATCGCCTTCCGTACTGACCTCGACGACGACCGACGAGGCATCGCCCTCGTTGTCCCAAGCGGAGTCGACGGCGGATTCGATCACGACGCCCTCGACGATCGTCTCGTCTTCTTCTGCGTCGTCGCTCTCGCCTTCCTCCTCGGCTTCCTCTTCTTCCTCTTCTTCTTCGGCACTGCCAGCGTCGCCATCCGCTTCGTCGGCGGCGGGTGCGTCGTCGTCGCCCTCGGCGGCGTCTTCGGCTTCGCTCACGTCCTCGTCTTCGTCTTCGTCGTCCGCGTCGTGATCGTGGTCATGATCGTGATCGTGGGCGTCGGTGGCGGACGCGCCGGCTTGGTGCCGCTTGCCGCCATCCCCTTTGGAAAAGCGCTCCGCGTCTTCGTGGCGGCGAGAACCCGACAAATAGGCCTCGAAATCGTCGGGCCGGATCAAATCTTCGACGTGCAAGAACGCGGCGCGCTCCATGCCGACATCGATGAACGCCGCCTGCATCCCCGGCAGGACGCGAGTCACGCGCCCGAGCACGATGTTGCCAACGGTGCCCCGCGCGGCAGCGCGCTCGATCTGGAGTTCAGCGATGATCCCTTCTTCGATTAGGGCGACGCGGGTTTCACGAATGTCACAATTGATAACGAGAGTGTTTCGGGGCATGGCTTCCGGGTGCCACGTCGCAAAAACCCCAGATTTTGAGCGCGAACGCTAGGTAGACAAGATCAGCGCGGAGGCGGGAGACGACTCGGCTCGAAGAGCGGAGTCGTGCCGGACCGCGCAGCGAATCGCAGCGGAGCGTCGCCTCGAACCGGTGAAACCGGTAGGGACGCTGGACGGTGCGACAGTCGAGCTTGCGTGCGGGGGCAAGACACGGGGATTTCTGGAGGGGGCGAAAAAATGGAAAAAGTTTGTTGGGGAGGTGGAGCGTCTCCACCTCGAGCTGGCCCACTCGGGCCAATCTTCCCCTGCTCGATCACGGACTTCCCGCATCGACGGGGCAGAGTCGCTTCGCGACCTCGCCAGGTCACCATGCGGAAGCCGATCCGTCAAGGGCCGCGAACTATTTGAAATGCCTAGAAAATGGCCTGGCCATTCGGCCGAATGCGGCGGAGCGGGCGGATTCGTGGCCAGGCAGCCGAAGTGGGCTGGCCAATCCACCTGAGCCCCGCTGCCAATGCCTCGACGAACGCGCGACGGTGCCGAACACTCTACGGGTCGCGACCATGCATCCCGGTGCTGGAGCTCGCGAGCCTGGTCCAATCTGCCCGTCGAACCCAGCCTGAGGGAGGCTCCCCATGTCACTTGCCGACAAACGCAGCGTGCACCGAGCGACCAAGCTCGAGCCCGCTCAAATCGAAGCGCTACTGGCCGAAGTGTCTGGCTACCAACTGGACCCAGCGCGCGCCAAGATCAGTAAAGAGTACAAGTTCACGGACTATTACGAGACGATCGCCTTCGTCAACGCGCTCGCCTACATCGCCAATCAAGAAGACCATCACCCGGATCTGGTCGTCAGTTTCAACAAGTGCAGCGTGGCCTTCTCCACCCATGACGCGGGCGGACTGACCGAAAATGACTTCATCTGCGCGGCGCGCGTGAACGCGCTGATCCGCGATTGACGCTGGACTTGCCGGACCGAGCCGCTCCGCGCAGCCCGCGCCTCGCCCATGGCTTTGGCGTGTGGGCTTGCGCTGAGCGAGCTACGCGACGCGCTCGGGCGTGCGCGCCCGCTCACCCCAACCCAAACACCCGCACGGTTACGGTTCGCGGTAAAACCGCGGCACGCGGCGCGAGATGTCGGTCAGGATTTCCCAGGGGATGGTGCCCAGAGTGCGCGCGATCTCTTCGGCGCTGATTTCGTCTTGGCCGAGTGGGCCCTTCTGCGGGCCGAGCACGACGCATTCGTCGCCCACGCGCACGTCGCTGATTTCGGTGACGTCGAGCATGGTCATGTCCATGCTGACGGTGCCGACGACGGGGGCGCGCTTACCGCGCACGAGCAGCGAGCCGCGGTTGGATAGGCCACGGCAGAAGCCATCCGCGTAGCCAACCGGCACGGTGGCGATGCGGCTCGGGCGCGTGGTGTGGAAGGTGGCGCCGTAGCCGACGGGCGCGCCCGCGGGCAGATCACGCAGGGCGGCGATTTCAGTGCGCACGCGCATCACGGGGCGGAGCTCGGGGCACAGGCCGGCGCTCGGTTGCACGCCGAACAGGGCGATACCCGGGCGCACGACGTCGTAACAGGAGCGCGGGCTCTTGAGTAGCGCGGCGCTGTTGGCCGCGTGGCGTAGCTCGGGCGTGATGCCTTCTTTGCGCATCGCGAGCGAGGCTTCTTCGAACAGATCGAGCTGGTGATTGATCGACTCGGGATCCGAAGAATCTGCGCAGGCGAAGTGGGTCATCAAGCCTTGCAGCTTGACCTCGGGGAAGCGATGAAGCGCTTTGGCCATCGCGCTCACGTCCGCCGGTAGGATGCCGAGGCGGGCCATGCCGGTATCGATCTTGACGTGGATCGGATGCGGTTCGGCGCCCGCGAATTTCACCTCGTCGGCGATCGCTTCGAGCTGCGCGGGGTCATGCACGACAGGCGTGAGATCGTGACGCAGGAGCTCACCCCAGGCGCGGCCATAGTAGCCGCCGGTGATCAGGATCGGCACTTGGATGCCCGCTTCACGCAGCTCGATGCCTTCTTCGAGCAGCGCGACACAGATGCCGCTCGCGCCCGCGCGCTCGAGTGTGCGCGCGACGGCTTTCGCGCCGTGGCCGTAGCCATCCGCCTTGAGCACGGCCCACACGGCGGCGCCGCCGGCCGCGCGTTGCACGAACCGCAAATTATGCCGCAGATGCGCCAGGTTCACCTCTGCGCGGGTCGGGCGCACGGCGTCTGACGGGACCGCGCGTTGCGGACGCAAGACCCGGGGGAGAGGCGTGGCCAAAGCCGGGGAAAGCGCGCTGAGTGCTGGGTGCCGCGTCATCGTGCTGCCACACTGGTTACCGGAGGCGTGTGCAAGGCGTCAACTTATTCGCTGCTCCGAATTGTGTCCGGGCCCGCGAGCAGGATCGCTGGCGCGTCTCATTCTGACCGCGTTGAAGTTTTCGTGCGTGTAGTTGGCTGGTGTTTGCGGCACCAGCCAGCCCTGTCAGCTTTCGGTCACGCTTACTGAAAGCAACGCTTCATGCAGGTCTTGTAGTCCGAATCGCAGATCTTGCAGGCGGGTTCGGCTTTACCGGCGTCCGGATTACATGTGTGCTGACAGTTCGACAGGCTGTCGCGACAGCCTTCAGCGCATTGATCTCCCGGCGCTGGCGGCGTTGCCACTTGTTCAGTGGTCGCCGTCGTGGCCGCGGTCGGTGAGTTGGGTGCAGCGCCCGCGTCGCCATACCAGCGCGTGGCGATCGGCGGCGGCGGCGCGTGCACGCTCGTGGGCGCGGGGACGACGAGGTAGAACTGGCGCGCTTCGGCTTGCTTGTCTTCGCCGATGTCGAGCGTTGGGCGCGCGGTATCGCCGTTTGCGAAGGAGTGCAGACGCCGACGTGCATACTCGATGCGATCCCGCGGCTGGCCATAGGTGTACATGCTGAGCCACTCGCTCCAACACGCGCGGCGATGCGTGGGCGCGGTGTCGACTTCCAAGTCCAGGCGATAGCAGTGCTCGAAGCGCACGTTGCCTTCGTAAATCGACTGCACGCTGGGCCCACAGGCGACGGCCGCCGCGAACGCGGCAAGCGCGACGATCGCAACGACCAGCCAGCGAAAACGCAGCGGGGGCGGCGCTTGGCGACCGCCTTCATTCTGGAACCCGCTGAGCACGGCATCTGTTTTCCCCGACCGCGCGCGCAGGCGCAAGCCAGTCGAGGGCGAACGCCGCATGTGCCAGGGTTTTCTCGTGCTATGCCAGCCCAGAAATCATGTTCACAGGTCTGGTCGAGCTCAAGGGCAGCCTGGCGCGCCGTTCTCGCCGCGGCCCCGGTTACCGCGTCTCCGTAGAGGCCGCCCTCGGCGCGCTCACGCTCGGGGAGTCGATTTCCGTGAGTGGGGCGTGTTTGACGGTCGTCAGCTCGGATGCCCACGGCTTCGAAGCGGACGTCTCGCTGGAGACCGCCGAGAAGACCACGTTGGGTGCGCTGGCCATCGGCGCGAAGGTGAACCTAGAGCGCGCGCTGAAGGTCGGAGATCGTTTGGGCGGTCATCTGGTGAGTGGTCACGTCGACACCGTAGCGGAGCTCTTGCGCGTCGCGCCGGCAGGTGAAGCACGCGAGCTGTCGGTCGGCTTTCCACGCGAGCTCGCGCGCTTCATCGCGGCCAAGGGCTCGATCACGCTCGACGGCGTGTCGCTGACGGTCAATGCGGTCAGCGACAGCGTGCTGTCGGTGATGGTGATCCCACATACCCTTTCCGTGACCACTTTGGGCGAGCTGCAACCGGGCGCGCCGATCAATCTAGAAGTGGACACCTTGGCGCGCTACGCCGTGCGCTTCCTGGAGGTCAGCGCGGGCAAGAGCGAAGCGGGCCTGAAAGACGCGCTGCGCCAGGCGGGCTACGAGGGCGTTGGAAATTCATGAAGAGCGACACCACGCATGCGATTCCGAGCCGCGGGCTCGATATCCTGCCCGAACACCTGGAGCGCGTGCGCGCCGCTTTGGACGACATTCGCGCCGGCAAAATGGTGATCTTGGTCGACGACGAGGATCGCGAAAACGAGGGCGATCTGACGCTCGCCGCCGATCGCGTCACACCCGAAGCGATCAACTTCATGGCCATGCACGGCCGCGGCTTGATTTGTCTGACGCTGACCGAAGAGCAAGTGGCGCGCTTGGAATTGCCGCTGATGACCGCGCCCGGCCGGAGCGGCCCGCGTTTGGGTACCGCGTTCACGGTCAGCATCGAAGCCAGTGAGGGCGTCACCACGGGCATCAGCGCCCAAGATCGCGCGCACACCATCCGCGTCGCGAGCAACCCGCGCGCGGAGCCGTCCGACATCGTCGTGCCGGGCCATGTAATGCCGCTGCAAGCGCGGCGTGGTGGCGTGCTGGTGCGCGCAGGTCAAACCGAAGGCTCGGTCGATCTGGCGCGGCTCGCCGGGCTGAACGAAGCGGCCGTGATCTGCGAGATCATCAACGACGACGGCACCATGGCGCGTATGGCCGATCTGGAGACGTTCGCCAAGCGTCACGGGCTCAACATCCTGACGATTGCGGATTTGATTTCATATCGCCTGCAAACCGAGCACTTGGTGACACGCCTGTCGGAGGGCGAAATCGTGCTCGACCGTACCGGCACCTCTTGGCACGCGATCGTCTTCGAAGCGGTGCTCGAGAAGCGTCAGTTCCTGGCGCTGGTCAAGGGTGAGCTCGACGAGAGCCGCGCCACCTTGTGCCGGATGCACGCCGGCTCCACTTTGGCCGATGTGTTCAGCTCCACCAGCGGTGACGGCGCCAAGCACTTGGACGAAGCCATCGACGCGATCGAGAACGAGGGCAGTGGCGTGATCGTGTATCTGCCCCCGCAGGGGGAATTGCGCGATGATCTCGAGCGCTTCCTGCGCCGGAACGACGTCAAGAGCTCGCCCGGCGGTGCGCTCGCTGCCACTGCTGCTATGGCAGCAACGCGCCCGCACGGGGGCACGCTCCGCGAATACGGTCTGGGTGCACAGGTCTTGCGCGAGCTGGGCCTGTGTAAGATCCGGCTTTTGACCAACAATCCCCGGAAAATTGCGGGTATTCAGGGCTACGGCCTTGAGCTCGTGGCGAGCGTGCCGTTGGTTTCGATGCAGCGCCCCGCTTGAGCCCTCGTGCCCTGCGGCGCTGATGCTAGCATTCGCGCCCCGCACGGAACCTGCTACGTCGCTTCAGGAATTTCATGTCTAACCCCGAGAATGCTCCCGAGTCACTGGAAGGCACGCTGATCGTCCCCAAGGGGACCCGCTTTGCCATCGTCGCTGCGCGTTTCAACAGCTTCATCGTCGAGCGCCTCGTCGAAGGCGCGGTCGATGCGCTCCGTCGCCACGGCGCGGATGCGTCGAAGATCACGATCGTACGCGTGCCGGGGGCGTGGGAGATCCCGTTCGCCTGCGCGCGGCTCGCCAATAGCGACAAGGTGGACGCCGTGATCGCACTCGGCGCCGTGATCCGCGGCGCCACCCCGCACTTCGACCACGTTTCGAACGAGGTCTCGAAGGGCGTGGCGCAGGTTGCGTTGTCTTCGGGCACACCGGTGAGTTTCGGCGTGCTCACCACGGACACCATCGAGCAAGCGATCGAGCGCGCCGGCACCAAAGCGGGCAACAAAGGCTTCGACGCCGCCTTGGCCGCCATCGAGCTGGTTTCACTCGGTCAAGCCCTCGAGGAAGCCGGGTTTTAAGCCCGAGTCCAAGATGGGAGCACGTACTCAGGCGCGAGAAGCGGCGCTACAAATGCTGTTCGCGGTCGAAGCCGGGGGCACCGAGGTCGAGCGCGCCATCGCCGATTTTTGGGCGGAGTTGCCGGCTGAAGATGCCGAAGGTCGTCCTTATGCAGACGCGCTCGTGCGCGGCGTCCTGCGCGATTTGGAGCAGACCGACGCGCAGATCAAAAAGGCCAGCCAAAATTGGCGGCTGGAGCGCATGACGCGCGTCGATCGCAACGTGCTGCGCATGGGAGCCTGGGAGCTGATCGCGCGCGTGGACGTGCCGCGCGCCGTGATCTTGGACGAGGCGGTCGAAGTCGCCAAGCGCTTCGGTACCGAAGAGAGCGGCGCATTCGTGAACGGCGTGCTCGATCGCATCGCCGAAAATCTCGGGCGAACTGACGCCGACGCTGGCTCCGCGAAGCCGGCCGCGAGCTGAGGGGACTTGGACCTCCGCTTCTCGACTCCCGAGTTGCGCAAGCTGGACTTGCTCGGAACCGAAATCATCGTTTCGACGATCGCGGTCGACGAGCGACCCCCGCACGGCGTGACCGGGCTCTTGGATTTTCGACTGGCCGGTCGCCTCTCGCGGCTGATTCAAACAGGCTTTGCCACGGGCAAGGTCGGTGAAGTGTTGCTCGTGCCGGGCAAACCGAAGCTGCCCTTCGATAAGATTTTGCTGTTCGGAATCGGCAAGTGTTCGGAGTTCAATGACCCGGTGTATCGCACGGTCTTGAACAAGATCTTGCGCACGCTGGAGGGCCTGCGGGCTCGCACTGCGGTGGTCGAGCTGCCCGGGCGCCACTTCGACGCCATCTCCCCCGAGCGCGCCGCCGACATCTTGCTGGAATCGACCGGTGGGCGAAAAGAGCACGATGTCTGGACGCTGATTGAGCCGGTCGAAGCGCAACGCGCGATCACACAGCACATGATCCAAGAGCGTAGGCGCGTGCGTCAGGAATAGCGCTCGCGTTAGAGCCCGGTCCGGTCTGAGGACTGGCTCTAGGCGTCGAAATTGCGAGACAGGCGCAGTATGGCGTCCGGCGTGGCCGCGCCGTCCATGAGCAGCTCGAGCTGTCGCAGCGGCACGCCGAGCGCGGTCAAGCGCGCGAGCGATTCGCTTTGGATGCGTTCGCGCGCCGCGCGGCGCACACCGCTGCTCAGCACCGCGCGCGCCGGGGTGCTGTCGTCGGGCGGAACCAGCCGCTCCAGGGCGCTGGCCTCTGCTTCGGAAAAAAGCGGCGGAAGCAGCGAATTGACGACTATTTCATGGATCGGCAAGGTGAGTTCGCTCTGTAACGCGGCGCACAGCTCGAGGGTCTCGTTGGTCGGCATTTCTTCTGGCAAGCTCACGACCACCACGCCGCTCCGAACGGGATCACGGAACATTTCCCAGGCGCGTTCGGCGTCGCTGCGCAACACGCCGGGCGGCGCAATCTCCACGATCACTTTGGGCACGCGCAGCATGTCCAGGCCGTGACCGGTGGCCGGCGCATCGAACAAGACCACGTCGAAGCGCGGTCGGCCCTGCTCCTCTTCCGTGGCGTGAAACCAGGCTTTGCCGAGCAGTGACCACTCCTTCATGCCCGGTGTGCCGCTCAGGAAACCGGCCACGTATTTGCTGTCGAAGATCGCGTCCACCAGAACGCGATTTTTCAATTTCATCGTTCCATATTCGCGCAGCGCGACTTCGGAAACGAGCTGCACGCCCCAAATGTTCGGGCCAAGCTGGCTAATCGACGAGTTCAGGGGCGGAGCACCGAGCAACGTCGAGAGTCGTTCTTTGGCGCCGCAGGCCGTGACCAGTACACGCAGACCGCGCGCCGAAAGCGAGCGCGCGAGCGCAGCGGTCACGGTCGTTTTGCCGACTCCGCCTTTGCCGGTAATGAACAGAAAGCGCCGGGGCGCGAAGGCGGGCATCGAAGGGCCAGCGGTTTTGTCCCGCCCCCGAGCTGCCGTCAAATTCCAACTGCCGAGGGCGGTAGTCGGGCATGTTTGGGGCGTGCTACTGGTTTGCCCTCTCGGAGGTTTCATGCGCTCGCGTACTGCTCGGTCGATGCTCGGTTTGGCTCTGGTGGCCTCGCTCGGGGGCTGCCACTCAACGCCGAAAAAACAACCGGCGGCCGGCGCTTCGGCCTCGGCGGTGGCCAGCGCGGCGCTCGCCGTCACACCCAGCACGCCCGCTACGCCCAGCGCTCCCGTCGCGCCGCAGAGTACCGTGCAATTGCCGGAGGGCCCGCGGCTAGCCATTCAAGCTGGCCAGGGTGTCGGTCCGATCCGGATTGGCGCCACGGTCGCCACCATCGAACGCTTGATGGAAGCTCCGTGTGAGGTGAAGACCGAGAGCGTGTGTCGCTACATCCGGCGCGCGGTCGAGTTCGATCTCGACAAAAACGGAATCACCGAGCGCATCGTCGTGCATCGCCACGATCGCCCCGCTGGCCCGGACGCCAAGGGTGAGCCGCAGGTGTACGGCTTCTTCAACGGCGCCATCCCGCCCGGAGTCGGCCTGGGCATGGTACCGAAGGCGGTCTTGCAATTCCTCGGTCCGCCTCAGAGCTCCGAACGAGTGACCACCGCCAACGATTTCGACACCGTCGACCGCGACACCTATCCCGGCGGTATGGTGCTCGAGTACGACGAATACAAGAAGAGCGGCAAGGTCATGCTCGGCGCGGTGATCATCACCAAGCCGAAAAAGTAATGCCGCTCGCGCTCCCTCTGCTCACTCGAGCAAAGCGGCAGCGGCGTGATCCAACAGCCACAATCCGTTGCGCGCGAGGCCCGAGGGCGTCAGGTGAATATCGAGTGGATCCTTCAGTGCGCGACGCACGGGCTCTGCTTTCCCCGTGCCATTCGCGATCATGATGCACAACGCGGCGGATTCGATCACGGGTGGCGTGATGCTCAAGCGCTGAGGCGGCGGCTTGGGGCCGATTACCGGCAGCACGCGGCGGGTGCGTTCGTCGAGCGCGGCGCTACCCGGAAACAGTGACGCCGTGTGTCCATCTTCGCCGATCCCGAGCACTATGACCGAGATGCGCTTGGGAAGTAGCGCCTCGTAAGCACGTGCGGCCGCGTCCTGATCCGGATCTTCCGCGACGATGCGGTGGATGTTGCTCGCAGGCAATGGCACGCGCTCGAACAGCGCGGCCCGTGCCATCGCGAAATTGCTGTCGGGGTGGGTCGGAGGGACGGCGCGCTCGTCCCCGAAGTAAACGCTGACCTTGGACCAATCTATTCCTGGAATTTTCGCGAGAGCCTCGTAAGCCGCGCGTGGCGTGGTGCCGCCGGCAAGGGCCAGAGAAGCCGCGGACTCCGCGGAGATTGCCTTGATTAGCGCTTCGGCGATGCGTTCGGCCGCGAGCTTGGCAAGCTGGTTCGAATCAGTCACTTCGATTGCCATGGGCCCGCGAGCCTAGCGCGCGACGCGGCAGTCGCGAAAGAGGTGCGTCCATTGCCGGCAAGCGCTATGGTCCGGACGCTCCCCACATGGTTGACCCGGCCCTGCTTCGCGATCGCGTGCTCGTGGGTCGCTACCGGCTGGACGAACGGCTGGGCGCGGGCGGCATGGGCTCCATCTGGCGCGCGCATCACTTGGTGCTGCAAGCGCCGGTGGCCGTCAAATTGATCGACCGCGAGCACGTGCCCGACGAGGAAACGCTGGGCCGTTTCATGCGCGAGGCACAATCGGCGGCCACGCTGCGCAGCCCGCACGTAGTGCAAATCCTCGATTATGGCGTCGACGAGCAGCTGCCGTTCATCGTCATGGAGCTGCTCGATGGCGAGAATCTGGCTCAGCGCTTGCGCCGGCTCGGGCGGCTTGGCTCCGCAGATACCGCGCGCATCGTGACGCACATTGGTCGAGCCATGGCTCGCGCGCACGAAGCGAACATCGTGCATCGCGATCTGAAACCAGAAAACGTGTTTCTGATCCGCAACGAAGACGAAGAGATCGCCAAGGTGCTGGATTTCGGAGTCGCCAAAGTTTCGGTTGGCGCGCTCGGTGAAGATGGCACGCGCACGCGCACGGGTTCCATCCTCGGCACGCCGTATTACATGAGCCCCGAGCAAGCTCAGGGCAACAAGACCGTCGATCACCGCTCGGATCTGTGGTCCCTGGGCGTGATTGCCTTCGAGTGTTTGATCGGCAAGCGTCCGTTCTACAGCGACGGCTTGGGCGATCTCGTGCTGCAGATTTGTATTCGCGACATCCCCGTGCCGTCCGAAGTCGGCTCCGTGCCGGTCGGCTTCGACGCTTGGTTTGCACGCGCCGTAGCTCGTGATCCCGAAACGCGCTTTCAGTCTGCGCGTGAGCTCACTGATGCGCTGCGCGAGGTGCTGGGAGGCGACGCGCGCGAGCTGCAGTGGACCTCGCCGGAGGTGCTCGCTTCGCACGAGCTCACCCCGCACTCGCAAGCGCGCACACGCCAAGACCCTTCGGGCTCCAACCCACGCTCGTCACCGCAAGCGGCTGAATCGAACTCACAGATCCGGCTCTCGAGCGGTAGCATGCCGGCCGATCCCGGCGCGGCCACACTGCTCGCCAACGAAGGCCCGATCTCCTCGCGCGGAGGCGTCCCGACATCTTCACGCGGCGCAGCGCCGATCAGCCGCCGCGCCGAGAGCGAAGTGATCGCCCAGCTGCTGGCCAGCGCCGCGTCCGAGCCGCCGCGCCAGCGCTCCGGGGCCGGGCTCGTGCTGTCGGTCGCGGGGATTGCGCTGGCGATCGGCTTAGGTGCCGGCTGGGTATTCATGAAGCGCAATGATCTTCCTCACTTGCGCCCGCTACCCCAAGCCGTCCCACCGGCCCGCGACGAGCCTTCTGCGCCGCGCCCGCACAGCAAGGCCCCCGAGCACGCGCCATCCGCCCACGAGGAGCCGGCCCCAGCGGTGAGTACTCCGACCAAGCCGACGCCGCCCGTGCACGCCGCTGTCGAGGAGCTTGCGCCCGCGCCGATCGCACCTGCAAGCAAGCCGGTGCCGTCGGCCTCGGCGGCCACCACAGCGACGCCCGATGCCGGCTGGGTCAAACCCGCGTGGGCGATTCCAGACGACGAGCCCCGCCGCGTGCACGTGGACGACGCGCGAGACGCTGGCAAATAGTCAGCGCCGTGGAGGCAAGATGGCCTCCAGATCTTCGCTTTGCGGCAGCGGACTTTGGGCGATGTCGATCTGCGCCTTCTGCAATTTGCCCGATAGATCCACGTTGACGGCTTGCCAGCGCGTGTACGCATCCAGCACCCAAATCCCGCTTTCACGCGTGCCGTTGCCGGACCAGCCGTTGCCACCGAAGGGCAAGTGCGCCTCGGCCCCGGTGGTCGAATTGTTGATGCTGGTCATGCCTGCCGTGATTTCTTCTTTGAAGCGCAACATGGCGCGCGCGTCACGCGTGTAGATCGCACTGGAGAGCCCGTAGGGGGTGCCGTTGGCGACCGCCATCGCTTCGTCCATGCCGTCGACCTCGATCAAGTTCACGGTCGGACCAAAGCACTCTTCTTGGGCAATCCGCATGTCGATCTTCACCTTGTCGAAGATGCGTGGCGTCGCGTACAGGCCATGGGCCGCGTCGCCCGTGAAACCTTCGGGTTCATCGCCCGGTAAGATGCGGCGACCGTCGAGCAATAGCTCGGCGCCGCCTTCGATGCCCGTTTCGCGCTGGCGCGTGAAAGCGGCCATGAAGCGCTCGTTGATCAGCGGCCCATAGTCGACTTCGGGATGGGACGGGTCACCGATGCGCAGGCTGCGCGCACGCCTCCGCAACTTATCGCGTACGGCGGGTAGCGCGCGGCGATCGACGATGATGTTGCCCACGCTGGTGCAGCGCTGGCCGGCGGTGCCGAAGGCGGCCCACAGCGCACCGTCGACCGCTAAGTCCAAATCTGCGTCGGCCAAAATCACGAGCGGGTTTTTGCCGCCGAGTTCGAGCGAGGGCTGCTGCAGGTTGCGGCCGCACACCTCGCCGATCCGACGGCCCACTGCCGTCGAGCCAGTGAACGAGATCTTGTTGATCGTGCCGGCGTCGACTTGGTCGATCAAGAACTGTCCGGCTGCGCCTTTGCCTCCGCCGTGCAGCAGGCTGAGCACGCCCGGCGGCAGCCCCGCGCGTTGCCAAGCCCGGAAAAACAGCGCCGCTGTGCCCGGTGCGTCGTCCGACGGCTTCCAGACCACGGCATTGCCGCACAATAGCGCGGGGATGATCTTCCAGGAGGGGACGGCGAGCGGGAAGTTGCCGGCGGTGATTACACCCACCACCCCGAGTGGGCGGCGATAGGTGAACAGCTCTTTATCGACCAGCTCACTGGGCACCGTCTGTCCGTACAAGCGCCGACCCTCACTCTGAAAAAACACGGCGGTGTCGATCGCTTCTTGCACGCTGCCACGCGCTTCCCGCAGCGGCTTACCGACCTCACGCGCGACGAAGCGGGCCAGCGATTCCTTGTCTTGCGTGAGGAGAAAGACGAGCCGCCCGAGCACCTCGGCGCGTTGCGGCGCGGGCGTGTGCGCCCAGGCGCGCGCGGCCTCGCGCGCGGCCTCGCACGCCGCGCCTACCTCTGCGGCCGAACTCTGTGGCGCCACGCACACCAGATCGCGGAGGTCCGCGGGGTTTCGCCGCTCGAACGTCTCCCCCGCGCTTGGCCGTGGGCTGCCGCCGTAGAAATTCCCGAGTAGGAGCGTGTGTGGAAACGGCTCCGGCTGCTCGCGGGTCTGCATTCTTCAGAGTGCGCTCCCGAGGCAGCGCAAGCAAGCCCCAGCGCAGCTGATCGCGCCCGGTTAAAAGCCTCCAGTAGGACACAAAATTAAGCTAAAACCCCAGCCGCAAGATGCCCCTTACCATCGCCAGTGCACCGCAACTCGTGATCGAAAACGTCGCTCCCAAGCTCGATGGGGGCCGATATCCAATCAAGCGGGTGATCGGCAACGTGATTGAGGTCAGTGCCGACATCTTCAAAGACGGCCATGATCTGATCGCGGCCCGCCTGCTCTATCGGCGACCCGGCGAGGCCTCGTCGCGCGTCGCCCCGCTCACGTATCGCTTCGATCCGGATCGTTGGTACGGCTCGTTCAAAGCCGATCAAATCGGGCTCTGGCAATACGACATCGAGGCCTGGCCCGATCGCTTCGGCACCTGGCGCTCCGATCTCGGCAAGCGCCTGAACGCCGGGCAAGACGTGCGGCCCGAGTTGCTCGAGGGTGCGGCCATTCTCGCGCGCATGGCGGAGAAGCTGACCGGCGCGGCCAAAATCTTGATCGCGGACGCCGCCAAGCGGCTGGGCAGCCCGGCGCTGGCGCTCGATGAACGTTTGAAGGTGGCTTTCGCCGAAGACGTGGCCGAGCTCGTTCGGGCCCCGCTGTTTACCGACGAAGCCTCGCGCTTGGAGCGCCCGCTGGAAGTCTATGTCGACCGCGCAGAGGCGATATTTTCAGCCTGGTACGAGCTGTTCCCACGTTCACAAGGCAAGGATCCGAACAAGCACGGTACGTTTGCCGACACCACCCGCCGCTTACCGGAGATTGCGGCGCTGGGCTTCGATGTCATCTACCTCCCCCGGATCCATCCGATCGGCGTCACCCATCGCAAGGGGCGCAACAACAACCCGACCTGCGTGCCGGGGGACCTAGGCAGCCCCTGGGCAATCGGCTCGAGCGAAGGCGGGCACACGTCGGTGCATCCGCAACTGGGCACGCTGGCCGACTTCGAGGTTTTGGTCGCCTCCGCGCGCGACTTCGGTTTGGAAATCGCGCTCGACTTCGCGCTCCAGTGCTCACCCGATCACCCCTGGGTGAAGGAGCACCCCGACTGGTTCTTCGTACGGCCGGACGGCAGCATCCGCTACGCCGAAAATCCGCCCAAGAAGTACGAGGACATCTATCCAATCAACTTCTGGTGCAAGGATCGCCAGGGGCTTTGGCAAGCGTGTCGCGATGCGGTCCTGTTCTGGATCGCACGCGGCGTGAAAATCTTCCGTGTCGACAACCCGCACACCAAGCCGCTCTCGTTTTGGGAATGGCTGATTCGCGATGTGCAGGCCGTGCATCCGGAGACCATTTTCCTATCCGAGTCGTTCACCCGGCCGAAGCGGATGAAGAGCCTGGGGAAGCTCGGCTTCACCCAGAGCTACACCTACTTCACCTGGAAAAACTCGGCCTGGGAGCTGCGGGACTACCTGACCGAGCTGACCCGGACCGACATGGCCGACTACTACCGGCCCAATTTCTTCGCCAATACGCCGGATATTTTGCACGAGTTCCTGCAAACGGGCGGACGGCCGGCGTTTCGGCTGCGGCTCCTGCTCGCCGCGACCCTGTCCCCGACCTACGGCATCTACAGCGGCTACGAGCTGTGTGAAAACCTAGCCGTCCATCACGGCAGCGAAGAATACCTGGACTCGGAAAAATACGAGATCCGCGTGCGTGATTGGAACGCTCCCGGAAACATCAAGCAGGATATCTCCAAGCTCAATCGCATTCGCCGCGAACAGCCGGCCCTACACGAGCTGACGAATTTGAGCTTTCTCAAAACGGACTACGACGCGATCCTGGCTTACAAGAAGTCGGTGCCAGGGAACGATCTGATCGTGGTCGTCAATCTCGACCCGCATGCCATGCACGAGACCACGGTCGAAGTCCCGATCGCCGAGCTCGGGATTGCTCCGGACGAATCGTACGAGATGTCCGACTTGTTGACGGGTGCGCGCTACGTCTGGCGGGGGGCGCGCAACTACGTCCGCCTCGATCCGGTCGAGCGCGTCGGACACGTGTTCAAGGTTTCTAGACTCGTCTGACGGAGCACCGTAGAACCATGCGTACAAGGCCAGGCTCTCCGCACCCCCTCGGTGCTACGTGGGACGGTGAAGGCGTCAACTTCGCTGTTTTTTCTGGAGAGGCCACGGGTGTCGAACTGTGCCTGTTCGATTCGCCGGGGGCGAGCCGGGAGTCGATTCGGATCCCGCTCACGCAACGCACGAACCGCATTTGGCACGCTTATTTGCCCGATGCGCGGCCCGGGCAGCTGTACGGCTACCGCGTGCACGGGCCGTACGCACCCGAGCAGGGGCGTCGCTTCAACGCCAACAAGCTCTTGATCGACCCCTACGCGAAGGCCATCGCCGGCAAGATCAACGCGCCGGACGAAGTCTTCGGTTACACGATTGGCGACCCCAACATCGACTTGAGCTTCGACACGCGCGACAGCGCGGCCGTGGTGCCCAAAAGCTTGGTGGTCGAGACGGCGTTTTCTTGGGGTGATGATCGGCCGCCGAACATTCCCTGGAGCCGCACGCTGATCTACGAGTGCCACGTGCGTGGCATGACCAAGCTGCACCCGGACATCCCCGGTAACTTGCGCGGCACGTACCTGGGGATGGTCTCCGATCCGATTTTGGATCATCTGCGCTCGCTGGGTGTGACCGCGGTCGAGCTCTTGCCGATTCACCAAGCCATGAGCGAGCGCAGGCTGCAAGAACTCGGCCTGTCCAATTACTGGGGCTACAATACAATCGGCTTTTTTGCCCCCGATCCGGCGTTTGCGACCGGCTTCATGGGCGAGCAAGTGCTCGAGTTCAAGACCATGGTCAAGGCGTTTCACCGCGCCGGAATCGAGGTCATCCTCGACGTGGTGTACAACCACACGGGTGAGGGCAACCAACTCGGCCCCACGGTGTCGTTTCGCGGCTTCGACAACCCCGCGTATTACCGCCTGATCCCGCACGAAGCGCGTCACCATATGGATTTCACGGGCTGCGGCAACAGCATCAACGTGCTCCACCCGCGCTCGCTGCAGCTGATCTTGGACAGCCTGCGCTACTGGGTCGACGACATGCACGTCGACGGCTTCCGCTTCGACCTCGCGCCCACCCTCGCGCGAGATCCGTTCGAGTTCGACGGCTTCTCTCGCTTCTTGGCCATGGTCCAGCAAGATCCCACGCTGAGCCGCGTGAAGCTGATCGCCGAGCCCTGGGACGTTGGCCCGGGGGGCTATCGGTTGGGCGCGTTCCCGCCGGGTTGGGCGGAGTGGAATGGGCGCTATCGCGACTGTATCCGGCGCTTTTGGCGGGGTGACGAGGGCCAGGTTCCGGAGCTTGCGTCCCGCTTATCTGGCTCGAGCGACATCTTTCAGGGCAGCGATCGTGGCCCGTATGCCAGCATCAACTTCGTCACCTGCCACGACGGCTACTCACTGCATGACCTGGTGAGTTACGAGCAAAAACACAACGAGGCGAACGCCGAAGACAACCGCGACGGCGCCAACGACAACTGGAGTCGCAATTGGGGCGCCGAAGGCGAGACCAAGGCCCAGCAGGTCATTCGTCTGCGCGATCGCATGAAGAAGAACTTGCTGGCAACGCTGGCGTTCTCCCAAGGCGTGCCGATGATTTCGCACGGTGACGAATTCGGTCGCACCCAAAACGGCAACAACAACGCCTACTGCCAAGACAACGCGTTGACTTGGATCAACTGGGACTTGGACGAGCGCGCGACCGACCTGCTGAATTTCACCCGCGAAGTCTTGCGCATCACCAAGTCGAACCCGGTGTTCCGGCGTCACCGTTTCTTCGCCGGCGACCCGGTCAGTGACAAAGGCTTCAAAGATGTCACTTGGCTCCGTTCAGATGGGACGGAAATGTCGATTGACGATTGGGGCAATGGCCGCAATCACTTACTCGGCATGCTGATCCCAGGAGACGCTTCGGACGACGTCGACGAGCGCGGGCGGCCGAATCGCGGGCAAACGTTGCTCTTGCTCTTGAACGCCAGCAATCGCGCGCGCCAATTCACGATGCCGCCCGTGCCGGGGCAGGCTTCAGCCAGCGGTCACTGGCAGGAAGTGATCAACACAGCCCAACAAACCCACCGTGTTCCGAAGGGTGGTGGTATCAATGTTGCGCCGCACTCGTTGGTGCTGCTTTGCTACGTGGTAGCCTGATGAACTTCCCCTCCTTGCCGCCTTCTGCCTCCGATCCTTCGGCCGCTGCCTTGATGGGGGATCCAGCATTGCTCAGGGCCCTGCGGGACGACGTCTCGCACAGCCCACACGCAGTGCTCGGTGCACACCCGGCGGTGTTCGCTGCGCAGAGCGGCGTCGTCGTCCGTGCCTTCCATCCCGATGCCATCGCGTGCACCCTGCTCCTAGGCGTGGAAGCACGGCCGATGCTCGCGCTCGGTGGTGGGGTGTTCGCAGTTTTCTTGGCCGAGGCCAAGCTGCCTTTGGCGTATCGACTGCGCTTTGGCTTCGGCAACGGCTCGACCTGGGAGCGCGACGACCCGTACCGGTTTTTGCCCAGCCTCGGTGACCTCGATTTGCACCTCATCGGTGAGGGGACGCATCGCAAGCTGTGGACCGTGCTCGGCTCGCATTTGAAAACGCTCGATGGCGTGGCCGGCACCGCGTTCGCCGTTTGGGCGCCGAACGCACAGCGCGTCAGCGTGGTCGGTGAGTTCAACAATTGGGACGGCCGCCTGTTGCCGATGCGCTCGCTCGGTCCAACGGGCGTGTGGGAGCTCTTCGTGCCGGGCATCGGCGTGGGCACGCTCTACAAATACGAACTCAAGACCAAAGAAGGCTTGCTGCGCATCAAGACCGATCCGTGGGCGAACGAGATGGAAGCGCCGCCGCTGACGGCCTCGCGCGTGGCGCGTTCGAACTACACCTGGCGCGACGAAGCGTGGCTGAAAAACCGCGCCAAGGGTGACATCGCGCGCGAGCCGCTCAACATTTACGAAGTGCATCCCGGTTCTTGGGCGCGCGTCCCGGAAGAGGGCAACCGCTGGCTCACGTATCGTGAGCTCGCGGTGCGCCTATGCGAGCACGCCAAGCGGCTCGGTTTCACCCACATCGAGCTGATGCCGGTGGCCGAGCACGCGTTCTACCCGTCTTGGGGTTACCAAGTGACGGGCTACTTCGCGCCCACCTCTCGCTACGGCTCGCCCGATGATTTTCGTTGGTTCGTCGACTACTGCCACCAGCAAGGCATCGGCGTGCTGATCGACTGGGTGCCCGCCCACTTCCCGAAGGATGACTTTTCACTACGTCGCTTCGACGGCAGCGCGCTGTACGAGCACGAAGACGCGCGCCGTGGCGAGCACCCGGACTGGGGCACGCTGATTTTCAACTTCGGCCGCAGTGAAGTCAGGAACTTCCTCACCGCCAACGCCCTCTACTGGTTGCAAGAGTTTCACGTCGACGGCCTGCGCGTCGATGCAGTGGCCTCCATGCTGTACCTGGACTACAGCCGCAAAGAGGGGGAATGGCTACCGAACCCTTACGGTGGCCGCGAGAACATCGAGGCGATCGAGTTCTTGCGCAGCGTCAACGCGGTGATTCACGAGGAGTGCCCGGGCGCGTTCACGGTGGCTGAAGAGTCTACGGCCTGGGGCGGCGTTTCCAAGCCGCCCTCCGAGGGTGGTCTCGGCTTCGACTTCAAGTGGAACATGGGCTGGATGCACGACACGCTCGGCTTCTTCACGAAGGAGCCCATCCACCGCAAGTATCATCTCGATCAGCTCACCTTCTCGATGCTCTACGAGTACACCGAGCGCTTCATCAACTCCATTTCACACGATGAAGTGGTGCATGGCAAAGGCTCGCTGATCGAGAAAATGCCGGGTGATTTCTGGCAAAAGCTGGCCAACGTACGTTTGCTCTTGGCCTACCAGTTCACTCGCCCCGGCAAGCAGCTGATGTTCATGGGCACCGAGTTCGCTCAACACAACGAGTGGAACGTCGAGACCAGCTTGGATTGGCACATTGCCGAGCATCCGCAGCGCAAGGGTCTGCAGGAATACATTGCCGAGCTCGGCAAGCTATACAAAGAGTCGAATGCCTTGTGGCGCGGTGATCCGGGGCCAGAGAGCTTCGAGTGGATCGAGTGCAACGACAAGGACAACACCATCCTCAGCTACCTGCGCCGTGACGGCGCGGATTTCGTGATCGTGATCCTCAACTTCACGCCCGTGCCGCGCGACGAGTACCGCATTGGCGTGCCGAACGCGGGCCGTTACGTCGAGCGCCTATCGAGCGACGACCTTCGCTTCGGCGGCAGTGAGTTCCAAACCACGACCGTGGTCGAAGCGGACCCCACGCCGCTGCACAACCGGCCTTACTCGATCCGCCTGCGCATTCCGCCGCTCGGCGCTCTGATCCTCAGCCCCGCGCGCTGAATCGGCGGTTCAGCCCGCCCCAGCGTCGCGCTCTCGTACGTCCTGGTGGCCGGGTATTCTCGCGTACTGCGCGCGAAATACCCCCCGCTTCGGTCGCGTCCGTCGTTTGATTGGCTCGTGTCGTTGCCCGCTTCCTGCGCACTCTCGCTGGCTCGGGGGTCGCTGCCCGCCGCCGAAGGCTGGGTGATGCTGGGCCGTAGCTCGTGACCATCGAGCAAATCCTCTCCGCCTGCTTAATTTTTTCTCAAGCTTGCCGGGGTAGGTCCGTTCTTCGAAAGTGAATGGTCAGGCCGATCTTCGAGTCCGCGATTGCGGGGTTGAACCAAGCTTCGGGGCGCTTCGAGCGCTCTGCGGCTCAGGTCACTCGCTTGGCGGGCGCTTATTCGGCGGCGGAGAGCGCAGCCACGGTGCAGATTTCGGCCGAAGCGCGGGGACCAGAGCCGGTGCAGGACAGCGAGTCCAACGCCACGCTCGAGGGCGCGCTGGTCGACACGCGGATCGCGAAGTACCAATTCATCGCCAATCTGCGGGTCTTGCAGACCGGTGACGAGATGGAGCGCGAGGCTGCCACGCTGGGGCGCAAGTAGGGCGAGGTAGGCCTCTACCCTTGCTGATCCGCGCGGCGTAGGCTCGCCCGCAGATGGCTGAGCGCTTGCTTTCGCAACGGCCCAACGTGCTGCCGCCGTTGCATCCCGAGTTTCGACCCGCGGTGCTGGGCAACCGTGCGTTTCGAGCCGCCGCGGCCCAAGCGGACGGCCCTCGCTTTGCGCTTGCGCTGGAGCGGGGCGCGGGGAACGTCTCGGTTTTCGACACCCAGATCTTGCCCGACGGTCACGCCGAAGTGGCTTCGAATCTGCGCTACGTCGAGCGGCTGCTGAAGTTTTTGCTCTGGCAAAAAGGTGCGTTCAAGGTCAAGGTCGCGGGCTCGCCGATAGTGCTCGCGCACCTGAGGGAACAATACGCGCCGGGCGGCGCGCGTGCGTTCGATGCCGAGTTTTTCGCCAAGATCTACGAACAGCCGCGGTTCGTGGTGGAAGGGGTGTCGTTCGCCGAGTTGCCGCACGAACGAGAAGCAGGCGCGGCGATCGGTGGTCACTTCGACGGTTGTCGTATCGGCTTCGACGCGGGTGGCAGCGATCGCAAAGTGGCGGCGGTGATCGACGGGAAGGAAGTATTCTCGTGCGAGGTGGTTTGGGAGCCCAAACTGCACAGCGACCCGCAATATCACTTCGACGGCATCGATGATTCGATTCGACGCGCGGCCGAACACTTGCCACGCATCGACGCGATCGGGGTGAGTTCGGCCGGGATTTATCGGAACAATCGCACTATGGTCGCCTCGCTCTTCCGGCAAGTGCCGGAGCCGGACTTCGCGGCGAAGATCCAGGGCGTCTACCCGGAGATCGCCAAGAAGTGGGGCGGCGTAGCGCTCGAAGTCGCCAACGACGGTGACGTGACCGCGCTGGCAGGCGCGCTTTCACTCCAAGATCATTCGGTGCTGGGCCTCGCCTTGGGCACGAGCGTTGCGGCCGGTTACGTGAGCGAGCAGGGGCTGGTCACGGGTTGGTTGAACGAACTCGCGTTTGCCCCCGTAGACTACGGTGCAGACGCGGTGGTCGACCAAGAGTGGTCGGGCGACCGCGGCACTGGGGTGAATTACCTCTCCCAAGACGCAGTGATTCGCTTGGCCGCGCGGGCGGGGCTCGAGCTCCCAGCGGGTTCGCCCGGTTCGCAGCTTTCGTTCGTGCAACAGCGCCTGCGCGAGGGCGACCGCCGCGCCCGCGCGGTCTTCGAGACCATCGGCGTTTACTTGGGCTACGGCTTGCTGCATTTTCTGGAGTTTTATCCTGTAAAACATTTGCTTTTGCTCGGCCGCGTGACTTCCGGTGACGGTGGCCATTTGCTCCTTCAGCACGCGCGCGCGGTCCTCGCGCGAGAAGCGCCCGAGCTGAGCCAAGCGTTCGACATTCACTTGCCCGATGAAGCCACCCGCCGCGTCGGGCAAGCGATTGCCGCGGCCAGCTTGCCGCGCTTGAATGTACGTTGAGAGCCGCATGAAACTCAGCCAAGAGAGCGCGCAAATTTTCGTTCCCGATCAGTCGCCGCTCGGCGTTGCCTTGCCACGCACCACGCACCTGGGCATCGGCGCGCACCACGATGACTTGGAGATCATGGCGGCGCACGCAATTTTGGAATGCTTCGACAGCGCCGAGCGCTGGTTCACGGGCGTCGTGGTCACCGACGGTGCGGGCAGCGCGCGTGACTTCGAGTACCAATCGTTCACGGACGAACAGATGAAAGCCGTACGCCGCGCCGAACAGAAGAAGGCGGCCTATGTGGGCGAGTACGCAGCCCAATTTCTGCTCGAGCACCCGAGCTCGGCCGTGAAGGATTCGACCAATCCCACCCCGCTCGTGGACTTGGTCGAAGTGCTACGCGCGGCCACGCCTGAGCTCGTTTATACCCACAATTTAGCCGACAAACACGACACTCACGTGGCCGTGGCCTTGCGCGTGATCGCCGCTTGCCGCGCGCTCGAGCCAAGTGCGCGGCCTCGGCGCTTGATCGGATGCGAGGTGTGGCGAGACTTGGATTGGCTGAGTGACGCAGACAAAGTGCCGCTGCCCCTCGATCGCCGCGAGCATTTGCAAAGTGCCCTCTTGGGCGTGTTCGACTCGCAGATCGCTGGTGGTAAGCGCTACGATCTGGCCACGGCGGGTCGCCGACGCGCGCACGCGACCTACTCCGAGAGTCACGGCACCGATCGGCACTCATCGATGAGTTGGGGTATGGATCTCACGCCGCTGATGCACGCGGGCGACCCGAGCGCCTACGTGGTCGAGCTACTGCGGCGCTTCGAGCGCGACGTGAGCACGCGGCTCGAGCGGCTCACAACCCAGCGCTGAGCATCGTGCCATCGACGTAAACCGCGATCGGTTGGGACAACGTATGCGGATCGACCGTCGGATCGGCGGCCAGCACGAGGAAGCTGGCGCGTTTGCCGACTTCCAAGGTTCCCCAATCAGTGAGGCCCAAGAACTCGGCCGGCACGCTGGTGCCTGCTTTGACGATGCTTTCGCCATCCATACCCGCGGCCATCAGCTGAGTGATCTCCAAGCTCTGGATGTTGGTCTCGCGCGTGTTGCCGAAGTCGGTCCCGTACAGCACACGGCTGCCGCGTTCGCGCAGGGCGCGCAGGTTGTTCAACGCAGCCTCGCTGCCGCCGAACGCGCTCAGCGTGCTGATCACCGTGCGCGTCTTCCACGCTTCGAGGGTTGCTTCGCTGAGCGGCTCGGTGGGCGTATGGGCCAAGACATCGATGCCGTCTTCGGCGGCGCGTGCCGCGTTCTGCTCTTCCAGGGCGTGCGTGTACACTTTGAGGTTTCGCGCGTGTGCGGCCGCGACCACGGCCTTGACCGTCGCGTCGTCGAGGGTGGGCGCGCTGGTGAGCGGAACTTTGATCGCCCGCACGCCGGCTTTGAACAGCATCTCCACCGCGGCGGAACCTTCGGCGGGCGAGCCAACGCCGAGACCGTAGCCACCGGCGCCCCAGGAATTCGTCGGATAACCTGCGGGCGCGGTGATCATGGGGCCGGCATCGAGCACGCGCAGCGGAGCGTGATCGACGCTCAGTGCCCCGATCGGTGCGCCCAGATCCAGCACGGCCACGATGCCGTTCGAGGCGAGCTCTGCAGCACCCTCGGAGTAGTATGCAAGATGCACGTGGCTATCGATGAAACCGGGCACCACGTAGCGACCACCGACATCGACCACGCGCGTAGCGGCATCCCGGCTCACGCCGACCGCAACGATGCGGCCGGAATCGATCAGCAGGTTTTGCTTGCCGAGTCCGAACACGACGCCGCCTGCGAGCACGAACGCGCTGACAGAGTGCCCCGCATCGGGCGCCGAAGGCGGCGCTGACGCGTGCGCGCGTGCGGGGGCGTGCTCCGCGGCGGGTACGCCGCCCTCCTGAGGTTTGGTCCGTGTGGAACAAGCGACCAGCACGAAAACACAAAGGGTTGCCTGCCACATGGCAGACAACCCTAGCTGAGCTTCGCCAGAAGCGAAGCGTCAATAACCGAGCGTGGGCCGACCCATGCCGCGGTAGGCAAGGCCAGCGGCCGCGACCGCGCTGGGCACGCACATGTTGCGGCCGTCGAACACGTGTCGACCGCGCATCAGCTCGCGCACGCGCGAAAACTCCGGATTCCGATACTCGTTCCACTCCGTGGCGAGAAGTAGGGCATCCGCGCCGCGACAGGTCTCGTACTCGTTGTCCAAAATTTCTACGCGGTCCATCAGGCCCAATGCGGTCATGCTCTCACGCGCCGTCTCGCGAGCTTGCGGGTCGGTAGTTTTGATCCGCGCGCCGCGCGATACGAGTTCGGCGATCATCTTGATACCGGGGGCCTCGCGCACGTCGTCCGTCTTCGGCTTGAAGGCCAAGCCCCAGACCGCGATCAGCTTATCGCCCAAGCCGCCGAGATCGCGTTCCATGTGCGCGATCAGGGTTTTGGGTGGGACCTCGTTGGCTCGCACCGCGGCGCTGGAGACCTCCATGCTCAGCCCGTAGTCGGCCCCCGTGCGCACCAGGGCGCGCAAATCCTTGGGGAAGCAGCTGCCGCCGAAGCCGAGGCCCGGATACAGAAATTGCATACCGATGCGCTCGTCCGAGCCGACTGCGAGGCGAACGTGCTCGACGTCACCCCCCGCTACGTCGCACAGCTGCGCGATCTCGTTCATGAAGCTGATCTTGGTGGCCAGCATGGCGTTGGATGCATACTTGACGATCTCGGCGCTCTTGGGGCTCATGCGCTGAATGCGGCTGCGTTGGCGGTTGTACGGCGAGTACAAGCGCTCCAAGAGCTCGAACGCGTGGTTGTCGTCCGTGCCGATTACGATCCGATCGGGTTTGAAGAAGTCGTTCACCGCGTCGCCCTCCTTCAAGAACTCCGGATTGCTGACGACGCTGATCTTGTGTTTGGCGAAGCGCTCCACCACCGCGCGCACTTTGTCGTTCGTGCCGACGGGGACCGTGCTCTTCAGCACCAGCACGATGTCGTGCTCGGCGGCTTTGGCGACTTGCTCGGCAACGCCCAGCACATACGACAGGTCGGCCGAGCCGTCTTCTTGCGGCGGTGTGCCCACGGCGACGAACACCACCTCGCGGCCGCGGATGCCGTCGACCAAACTGGAGGTGTAGTCCAAACGGTGGGGCCAGTTGCGCTTGAGCAAGTCCGCCAAGCGCGGTTCGAAGAACGGAACCTCCCCCGCGCGCAACTTGGCGAGCTTGGCCTCGTTCACGTCGATACACATGACATTGGTGCCTGAATCAGCGAAACAGGCGCCTGCCACCAACCCTACGTACCCAGAACCAACGACGGCGATTTTCACGGCACCAGTGGTAGCGAGTGTGCGCGTCGAAGTCGATGAATTTGTCGCTTTCAGCGGCCGCGCGCGGCGTGCTGTCGTGTGAGTGTCGCGTGCGGGCGGAATTAGGCCGGATCGCGATCGTCCTCGAGCTGATCCAAGATCTCCGCCGCGCGCTCGCTGCTGATGCCGAACCATTCGGCAAGCTGGTTGATGAACGCGTTTTCCTCGTCGCTCACGTCGTCGTCGGCCAGCGCGACTGCGGCAGCCAGCGCGAACGCGCCTTCCGCCTCTTCCGGATCTTCGGCGAGCTCGTCGGCAAGCTCGTGCAGGCGCGCGTCGCGACCACTTTCCGCGAGCCGCGCGCCGTAGCCCTCGAGCATCACGTTGATTGTGCCCGTGCGTAGTAAGTTGTCGGTCAAGCCGCGGATCGCCCCGCGCACCGCGTCACGCTCGACCTCCGCCAGAGCGCCATCTGCCGCCATCATCAGGAACATCGTCTCCGCCAAGGGTCCGACGCGCTGGATCGCGCCGACTTCTTCGGGGGTGAGTAAACCTTCTCGCGTCAACGTTTCGTAAGCCGAAGAGGCGACCATGCTGGGGCGTCGTCCACTCTTCAACAGCGCATCACGCAAGCGCTCGATGGTCGCGGTCTGGATCTTCATCGACCGAGAAGCTTACTCGCCTTTCGATTTCGGATCTAGCGACGCTCCGGTCAGACGATTCCGGACTGGAAGCGCGCGGATCCGTCGGCGGCGATCAGCACGCCCGTCGCGTCGTCACGGAGGAACCGCGCCTGCGTCAGCACGGCTTGGAAGGCGTCATACAGGTCTTCCGCGCTGGCTTCGGCCAGTGAGAGGCCGCGATTGCCGATGTCGAGCTTGGCACACAGTGTGGCCACGCTCTCTTCGTCGGAGGCGGAGTTCAACATGCCATCGGATAGCGCGAGCCAAGTGCCGCCCCACCGCAACGGGAGAAGCTCGTACGGATGAACCTCACCGACTCGTCGACCGACGGCGCTCGACTGGGCCGGGTAGAAGTCGAGTCGTTCGCCGGGGCTGGTGTTGACCACCGCGGGCATGCCGGCGTTCAAGAGCTCTACCTTGGCGTCTTGCTGACTGACGCGCAGGACCACTAGGCCGGCTTCGACGCCCGGGTGAATTGCGAGCTGCATCTCCAGGTCGGCCACCACCGTGTGCAGCGGCTCGTGGCGCTGCAGGGCGGCCTTGGTGTCCTGCATCAGTCCCGCGAGGAACGCGGGGGGCGACTCTGCGCTGCTGCGCACGTCCAGCAGCACGAGCACCAGGTTCCCGCGCTCGTCGACGAAGACGTCGAACCAATCACTCGGGCGAGGACCTTCGACGGTTTCTCCGCTGGCGCGCAGCATGCCGTGGCGGAGCGGGAACTTCTGAAGACTCGGGTTTTTATGTGCGGCGGCCACTCTGCTGGGAGTCAATGCGAGCCGCGGGCCAGCGCGCGAAACACATTTCGTGTTTCGGCTCTGACTCTCGAAGTGCTGTGATAATCACGGGTTACGCATAGGGCCAGGGTGCGATACAGGCGCTAAATCAGAGCGCTCCCCGTCTCAATCTGATCGGCTGAGACCGCGGCGTCTAAAGGTGGGACCAGATCGTGCGTTTCACCTAACGAACGATGATCGAAGACGAAACCGGCGCCGTATCTGTCCAGGGGACTTCGGACCTAGTCGCCGTTGTCGATGATGACCCCACCGCGCGACGCCTGATGCGCTTCTGGCTGGAGCGCACTGGCTATCGTGTCGCCGAGCACGACTCCGCGCGCAGCGTACTCGAATCGGAAGGCGAGCTGCCCACCGTCGCTTGCGTCGACCTCGGCCTGGGTGAAGTCACCGGTATCAAGGTGATCCAGCACTTGCGCGCGCGTGACGCGGAATTGCCGATCATCGTCGTGACCGCGCAACGCGAAATCGAGACGGCCGTCTCCGCGATGCGCGCCGGAGCTTACGACTACATCACCAAGCCCCTCGATCGCGACCGCTTGCTGCTTGCCGTGCACCGCGCGCGCGAGCGGCGCGAGCTGGTGATCAACGTGCGTCGTTTGGAGAGCGCGCTCACCGAACGCTCGGTCTTGGGTGCGATCGTAGGCAAGAGCCCGCCGATGCGCGAACTCGCTCATCAAGTTCAGCGAGTACTGGAGAGCGAAGTGGCAGTGTGCGTCTCGGGCGAGAGCGGCACTGGAAAAGAGCTGGTTGCGCGCGCGATTCATAGCGGGGGACCGCGTAAGCGAGGCCCCTTCGTAGCCATCAACTGCGCAGGCATCCCGGAGTCATTGCAAGAGTCGGAGCTGTTCGGGCATGAGCGTGGCGCCTTCAGCGGTGCGACGCAAATGCGCCGCGGCTGCTTCGAGCAAGCCAACGGTGGCACCTTGCTGCTCGACGAGATTGGCGAGATGAGCTTGCAGACGCAGGCTAGCCTGCTGCGCACGCTGCAGGAGAAGACCATTCGCCGTGTCGGCGGCTCGGGTGAAATACCGATCGACGTGCGCATGGTTTGCGCCACGCATCGCGATCTACGGGCCGAAGTGGAAGCCGGCCGGTTCCGTGAAGATCTCTACTTCCGCTTGGTCGTGTACCCGATTCACTTGCCGGCGTTGCGCGAGCGCGTGGAAGATATCCCGCTCTTGGTCGGGCACTTCCTGCGAACGCTGACCTCGGACGTTGGGCGGCAAGTGCATCGTATTTCGCCCGAAGCGTTGGAGGCCATGTCTCGCCACCGCTGGCCGGGCAACGTGCGAGAGTTACAAAACGTGGTCCACCGCAGCCTCTTGGCCTGCCGTGGTGACGAGATCAATCTGGCGGATTTGCCGCCCGACATTCGTGAGCTCGGGCTCCCCTCGCTCGGTCTGTCGGTGGTGCCGAGCAACGGTGCGAGCGTGAACGGCCACGGCGAAAGCGAGATCTTGCCGCTGCGCGAGCTCGAGCGGCGCGCCATTCAACGCGCGCTGCGCGCCACTCAAGGCAGCGTCGGCAAAGCGGCCAAGTTGCTCGGGATCGGTCGCGCCACACTGTACCGTCGGATCGCGACGCTCGACCTGTCGAGGGACGTCGCATGAGCTCGGGCTCCATCAGCGAGCCCCCGCTCTCCCTGCCGCCCGAGATGCTGCGCGAGCTCGCGTCGGCGGGCGTCGCCGCCGACCAGGTTCCGAGCCTCGAGCAGTGGCAGACGTTGCTCTTGCGCTTTGCGCATCGTTTTCGGGATGAGCCGAGCAATCCACTGCAATTTGCGTCGTCCGCGCTCGGGCACGATTTACGCACGCCGATGACGGTCGTGATTGGCGCAAGTGAGCTACTGCTCGAGGGCACGCTCGACCCCGAGCAACGCTTGGCAGCAGAGAATGTACACCGCTCGGGGCAGCAGCTGCTGGGCGTGATCGACCAGATGCTGAGTGACGTCACCGAGCAAGCCAAGTCGACGCCGCCGCCGCGCGCGATGTCGCCGCTCGGATTTCGCCTCGGCGCCGAGAACGAAGTGCACCGTGTGCTGCTCGCGGAAGACAACGAATTCAACCGCATGTTGATCGAGCGCGTCTTGCGCACGCTCGGCTGCGAGGTCGACTTGGCGCCGACGGGCCGCGAAGCCGTGCGCAAGTTCCACCAGGGCCGCTACGACTTGGTGCTCATGGACTGCCACATGCCCGACCTCGATGGCCTGGAAGCGACGCGCCAAATCCGCGCTGTCGAAGGCCCGAACCGGCGCGTACCGATCTTGGCCGTGACGGCTGGCACGGTGCCGAGCGTGCGGCAGGCGTGTTTGCAAGCCGGCATGGACGACTTCATCGCCAAGCCGTTCTCGCTGTCCACGCTGCGCCGCAAAGCCTCGCACTGGTTGTCGATGGCGAGCTCGGAACCGAAAAGCGGGAATGTCCCGCGCCAGGCCGTCGAGTCCAAGCCGCGTGCGGTGACGGGCGCGAGTCCCGTTGCCACGTCGCAGTCATCCGTCGATCTATCGCGGCTTCGAGAGTTGGCCGAAGAAGCGGGCTCCCCGCGCATCGTCGAAGAGCTGTCCTCGATCTTCGTGGAAGACATGGAGCGGCGCTTGGAATCCTTGCGTGAAGCGGCCGATGAGCGTGGCGAACGCAAGCTGCTGAACGTGATCCACTCCGTGAAGGGCGCGTGCGGCAACTTCGGAGCGCTGCGCATGGCCGCGCTGTCCGAGAACATCGAGAAGCGCGTCAAACGGGGGGATTTACTCAGCCTCGACCTGGAAGTGACGGCGTTGTGCGACGAATTTCAGATCGTGCGCCGAGTCATCGATCTGGAAGTGTTCGGGATCCGTGCCACGCCCGCGCTGGCCGACCCCTCCGCGCGTCTCGGCTGATTTTCAGCGCTCGCCCGAACGCTCCGCATAGAGCAGCGTGCCTGCGGACAAGCGCAAGCGCTGTCCACGCCAGTTGACGTGGCGCTTGAAGGCGCCGATCAGCCAAGCACTGGGCGCCGAGAGCTCCCGTAGCGGACCGAGCAGCACCGGGATCCACGCTCGACTCCAGCCGCGCAGGAGCACCCAACCCCCCAAGTCTCGCACCGTGAGCAAAGCCAATAACCAGAGCCAGGCGAAATACCCGAGCAGATGGTGAGCGAAGGGCAGCATCAAGAGCGGGCTGGTCAGCGGCTCGAGCAAGGCGACCGCGGGGCGCAATCGCCAGCGCAACATCGACCAACGCAGATGACGCGCGAAGGCCGCGCGCAACGAAAGATCGCGGTTCGGGCTTTCGAGCACGGTGGGCGCGATCAGCACGCGCTGCCCCGCATTCTGGAACATCTTGCCCAAAACGAAGTCCTCCGCGAGCACGCACGACAAGCGCGAGAGCCCGCCCAAGCGATCCAAAGCCGCGCGCGAAAAGAGCGTCGATTTGCCGATCACCGCCGCATCGCCAGTGAGCGTGGGCAAGGCCGAACCAGCGGCGACGAAGCCGTTCAGCTGCACGTTCTCGAGCGCTGCGCCCAGCGTGCGCTCGCGCGTGCCAGCAAACAAATTGGTCACCATGCCCACGCCCTCGCCCGCATGAAGCGTTGCCAACTCGCGCACGTAGTGGCGGGGCGCGCGCACGTTGCTGTCGCTGATCAACAAAAGATCGTGCCGCGCATGCGGCAACATGCCGAGCAAGTTGCGCACCTTCGGATTCAACGCGCTGCCGCCCTCGTGCACCGCGATCCGACAGGGCACCTTTGGAAACTCGTGCACGAGCCGGGTGACGATCGTTAGCGCTTCATCGTTTGCGTCGGTAACGCCAAACACCAACTCGAATTCGCACGAATCTTGCTCGAAGAAGCTGCGCAGGTTCTCGTACAAGTCCGGGTCGGCGCCGTTCAATGGCTTGAGCACGCTCACGGGCTCGAGCTTTCCTGTCGCACCTGCGGGAGCGCGCGTCACGCGGGCGATGGCCAGCCAGCCCGCGAGGTTCCACAGGGAGCAGAGGCCCACACACACGGCTGCCAGAGCGGAATGCATGTGCCGCTGAAAGGCCAATCCTGTGCCAATTGATTGACACCTGATTTCAACAGCTTACGCACCGTTCTGGGGATAACCGTGAACGCGAGTACGCAAATTGGTTCAACCAGTTCACACTCTTGCGTACTCCGGCTCAGTTCTCACGCAACGCTGCCAGCGCGCCCAACGCGTCTTTGGGCTTGGGCAACGCGAGCGCAAGCAGCGCGTCTGCCACGTATTGGGTGCTGCGCGCGCCGAGCAGCACACAGCTGACACCGGGCACTCCACGGAGCGTGACTAGTGCTTGGCGCGAGAGCGGTTCCGCGCTCAAGCCGGGCTCGAGCTGCGCTTGCAGCCCGTTCTCCACGACGCGTAGGCGTCCAGCGCTGCGGTCGGCCGCGAGGTGCCGCATCGAAAGGAATAGTCCCTCCAAATCGCGCAAATAGCGGCCACGGAAATCGCGGTAGCGCTCTGCCAACTCGCCGCTCAAGGCGCCATCGAGACCCTTCAAGACTTTGCCCAGCTCGGGGGCGATCACGTGCGCTTCGATTTCTTCCCACTGCACCAAGCTCGAGACACGCGGCTCGATCTCCAGGATGCGATCACCCCAAGCGAACAGGTCATCGGCTTCGAGCCCGCCGCCGAGCTCCAAATCAGGCGCGATGGTTTCCCGGAACTCACGCTCGAGCGAAAGCAGGTTAGCGCGAATGAACTCGAATTTAGGGGATTTTTCCGGGCGAATGGGGTCTGCCAGGCGCAAGATGCTGCCGCCGCGAATGGCGTTCAGTGGGCGGTTGACGAGCACGGCCACGCCGCGCGCTTGCGTCTGAGTGAGCAAACTCGGGCTCCCGCCCTGCTCGAAGGCCGCGCTGCTCTCGAGCAGATTCAACGGTATCTGTAGCATGCGGAAGTGGTGCTTGCCTGGCGCAGCGGACTCCGCAGCCGCCCACATGCGCGCGAACTCGGTGCTGTCGCGCGCGGCGGGCGCGCCAGTCGCGGTGTTGCTGGAGATGCCGTAGTAGGCGATGCGCCCGCGCTCGACTTCGCTTTCGAGATGGCGGAACGCTTGCTCGAGGCGACGATAGAACTCGTCCCGTACCGTATCGAGGGGCCCTTGGCCGCGCTTGACCGCGTCAGCCAAGAAGTATTCGGGGTTGTGGAGCAAGAGCACATCGAGCGTCTCCAGGCCCAGGCGTTCGAGCGAGAGAGTGAGTTGCTCTTCTAGCCACTCGGGGTGGATGCAGTGCCACAAATTCTCGCTATATTCGACCATTTCCGGCCATGGCTTGCCGAGCGCTTTGCGCGCGGCAGCGTGCTCTAGGTTCTGGTTTTGCACATAACCCAGCTTGCTCACGACCACGACTTCGGCGCGTTCTAGCTCACGCTGGTCGCTCAGCTGCGACAGGACTTCACCGATCAGGCGCTCGCTGCGGCCGTCGGCGTAGTTGCTGGCCGTGTCGAGCAGGTTGATCCCCGAACGCAACGCCAGCTCGAGCGCGGCTCGTTGCTCCGGGTGTTGGTCGTCGACGCGGTAACCCCCAAAGCCGATGCCGCTGACGGACCAGCCGGTGTCGGCGAGCGCGCTCTGCGCCTGGGCAGCCAGGCGCGCGCTGCGCTGCTGGGTTCCGGCTGGGGTGGCGCGCCCCGTGAGCGCGCTCCGCGCGATGCTGCGCGCCACTTTGGCCGGCACTGCTGTGGCCAGGGCGCGATCCAAATCCGCGGCATCTACGATCGGCGCGGCGCAAGTGAAGCTTTGGCACACGTATAGCGCGGCCTTTCCGGCGACGAGCGCTTTGCCGCGGCTGAGCGGCAGGGTCTCGGCCTCGCTGGGTCGAGACGGATCGACGTGCGCGAAAATCGCGTTCGGCAGATAGCGCTGGCCCAAGGCCTTGCGCAGGGCTTCGTAATCGGCTGATCCGGGCACGCCCACGAGCACGATTTCGACCGCAGATTGCAGCAGAAAATCGACCACGCACAGCGTGCTGGCGAAGGACCGCGGCGAGCGCTCCACCAGCTTGCCGTAGGCGCGCAACGCCCGCGCCGCGCGTTCGCGGTAATCGTCCCGAGCGAGGTGACAGGCGAGCTTGGCCAAAGCTCGCGCCGCCACCGCGTTCGCGCTCGGGAGGGCATTGTCGTTCCCCTCGCGCGGACGCGCGATCAGCGTTTCGCCGTCTTTGGCGGTGTTGAAGAACGCGCCGCTCTCGGCGTCGTCGAAGTCGCTCAGCATCCGCTCGGCGAGCCGCTCGGCCTCGCGCAAGTAACGCGGCGATCCGCCGGCCTCGTACAGCGCGATCAGGCCATCACACAGGCACGCATAGTCTTCCAAGAAGCCGTGCACGTGGGCGCGCGCGCCACGCGCAGTGTGGTACAGGCCTCCGTCGGGCCGTGCCATGCGCGCCAAGAGCGAGTCGGCAGCGCGCTCGGCCGAATCCAGGTAGTGACGGTGGCCGAGGACGCGATAACCCGCGGCCATGGCCGACAACATCAGGCCGTTCCAGGAGCTCAAGATCTTGTCGTCCAGAAGCGGCGGCACGCGCCGCTTTCTGGCTTGATACAGCTGCTTTTTCGCGCGTTCCAGCTCCGCGCGCAGCACCGGCTCGGGCATACCCAGCTCTTCGGCAACGCTGGCGAGCGGGCGGGGCGTATTGAGCACGTTTTGCTCTTCCCAGTTGCCCTTTTCGGTCACGTCGTAATACGCGGCGAAGTGTGGGCCCGCGTCGGGGCCCAAAATCTCCAGCACCTCAGCGAGTGTCCAGACGAAGAACTTGCCCTCGACGCCCTCGCTGTCGGCGTCCGTGGCGGAGAAGTAAGCGCCGTTCGGCTCTTGCAGCTCACGGATCACGTAGTCCAACGTTTCACGCGCCACGCGGGCATATTCGGGATCGCGCGTGACCTGATAGGCGTCCAGATAAACGCTCGAAAGCTGCGCGTTGTCGTACAGCATCTTCTCGAAGTGGGGCACGAGCCAGCGTTCGTCGGTCGAGTAGCGCGCGAAGCCACCGGCGAGCTGATCGTACATGCCGCCGTTTTTCATGCCGTCGAGCGTGCCGCTGATCATCTCCAAGAGGGACGGCTCGGGCGCGTTCCGGTGATGGCGTAGCAGCAACGAAAGCGCGGCCGTTGGCGGAAATTTGGGCGCTTTACCAAAACCGCCGTAGCGCGAATCGTAGCTGCCGCGGAGTTGGCGAGCCGCGCTGCGCAACGCTTCACGACCAATCGCCAGCGGAGCCGACACGCGCGCCTGCTCCGCCACGTGCTGTGCGAGCTGGGCTGCTTGTTCGAGCAGCGTGGCGCGCTCGGTTTGCCACAGAGTCTTGATGTTCTCGAGCAAGGTCGGCAAGCCCGGGCGGCCGTACTTGTCGACGGGCGGGAAGTACGTGCCAGCGAAAAACGGTTTTTGCTCGGGCGTGAGGAACACGGTCATCGGCCAGCCGCCACTGCCGGAGAGCGCGATCGTCGCGGCCATGTAAATTTCGTCCAAGTCCGGGCGCTCTTCGCGATCCACCTTGATGCACACGAAGCTCTCGTTCATCTGCGTGGCGATCGCTTCGTTCTCGAACGATTCGCGTTCCATGACGTGGCACCAGTGGCATGCGGCGTAGCCGATGCTCAACAAGATGGGCTTATTTTCGGCGGCTGCGCGCGCGAGCGCTTCTTCGCCCCAGGGGTACCAAGCGACCGGGTTTTGCGCGTGTTGCAGCAGGTACGGGCTCGTTTCCGAGGCCAGGCGATTTTGATGCTTCATCGGTTCCGAAAAGATTTACGACTGGGGTGGCGCAAGACGAGCACGTGCTCGCGACGAGGGCTTTGGCGAAAGGCGGCGCGCGTGGGTTCATGGAAGTACGGGCGCTCTTGTGAACCCAAGCAGGCCAAGACCAAACCGCGGGCGATCGCCAAGTCGCGCACGGCTTCGTCTGCGTATAGCGCGCGGCCGCCCAGCACCGAGTCCGCAATCACGAGCGCGATGCTGCCTTGAGGCGCGAGCGCTTCGCGGAAGGCATCCAAGCACGCGCCGAACTCGTCTTCCCAGACCTGCACGGCCGCCTGAAAGCCGATCCCGGACAGCCGACGGCGCGCGCCGATCTCGCTTTCCTCGAAGGCGGTCTCATCCATGCCCAGCCAACGCAGGCGCAGCTCGTGGTGGTCGAAATAGTCGTAAACGCCGGGGTAAGGCGGGGAGCTCACGATTAAGTCCAGCGAGCCTGGCGTGATCAGCGATAGATCGCGGGCGTCCCCCACCGCGCATTTGGCCTCGGGAGCCGAGGGTGGCAGGAGCGCGCTGTACTCGAGCAAACGTTTGGCCAGATCCTTGGCCTTGGTCTCGAAGAAGCGAATGGTAAATCCGCCCGCGAGTCGCTTCGGCGCGGTGCGCGGCGCGGTGTCGCCGAGCTTCTTGCTCACCTTGGTGAGCGCGGCGGACAGCACGAGCAACAGCGCGCGCCGAACCTGCGTGTCCTTGATCTTGAAGATGCCATCGCGGAGGCCGTCGAGCTCGAGCAGGACGTGGGCATCGTAGACCTCGCGATCGGCGCTGCCATATTTGCGGGTAGGCCCGAGCTTCTGCACTCGCCGCGCGTCCGCGTGGGCCACCACGGCGGATGCCCCCATGGTCAGCTGTTCCGCAAATTCCGGCGTCGAGCCGGCGCATTTGAGAGAAGCCAGCGCGACCGCTAGTGGGTTCGCATCGATGCCGAAGGCCTGACGCCCGAGTTGCCGAGCTTCGACCAACACCGTGCCGCTGCCGCAGAACGGATCCAGCACGCGCCCCTCGGGCGGCGAAAAGCTGTCCACGAGTCGACTCGCGGTTTCCGGATGCAAGCGCGCGGGATAGGGATGAAACCCGTGCACGTGCGCCATGGTGGCGTTCTCGTCCGGGTCGACGGACAGCGCGTAGGTGAGGCGCTCGCGATCTTGCTCCGACCCGCCCACCACACGGACCTCGCCGCCAACGTGGCTGAGCGCGCGGCGTTGTTTCTTTTCTTGCTTGGCGGGCGGTGGCGCACTCGGGGGCGATTCGGTCACGGCGCGGGGAGCTTGTCCGCCCGCGCCCGCCGCGTAAAGGTCAGGATCTCAAAAATCGCCGGAAAGTGACGCGCTCAACTCCGTCGCCGACGCCAAGCCACGAACCCGAGCAGCCCGAGCAGCGACAGCATGGGAATGGAGCCATTGGTCTGGCCTTGGCCGATGCGCGCACCGCCGCAGCCCTTGGCCGAAGATTCGCCGCTCGAGTCGTCCGCAGAGTCCTGCGTCGGGCCCGATAGGTACAGAGCGCTCATCGTCGTTTCGTCCGAGTGTTGGAGGACGCGCTTGTTCGTCTCGCAGCGGCCGGTCGTGTAAAACATCGTGGCCGGCTTGGTGTCGAAATCTTCGCCTAGACCGAAGAAGTGACCCGCCTCGTGAGTGGCCACGCTTTGCAGATCGTACTTCTGATCGCAGCTGGCCGTGTTCGGAACGTTCATCGCTTGCCCCGCATACGGCAGAATGCCGTACGGGTGCTTGCTGTTGAAAATCATGTCGGACTCGACGACTTCACCGGTCTTCGGATCGGAGAAGGTCACCGTCAGCGCCAGATCGTTCTCGTGACCCGCGAGCGTGATCGGCCCGTACATCACTTCGCTCTTGCCGTTCGGAACTTGTCCGAATTGCGCGCCCTTGGTGCTATCGAAATCCAAGCTCGGCAGTTTGGCGCCGCTGCCAATCCAGGTGCCGAAGCCGAGTTGAACCGCTTCGCGGCCATGGTTGCCCGCGTTGTCGAGTGAGGCGTCGAAGTAGATTTTGCTCGTCCTCGCGTGCCAACGCACGCTCTCGCCGTCCGAGCCCTTTTTCAGCGCTGGGTTGCCGCTGACGATTTGCATCACCGGTGCCGGGCGTGCGCGAAGGTGGGACAAGCTGACCGCTCCCCCCAAACCCAGCGCAGCCGAGATTGCGGCGAGGGCGATGATCTTGACCGACAGCTTGTGCGCGGGCCGCGCCGCGAAAGCGTCTCCAGGTGCCTCGATGCTCGGCTTGACGGTGTGTGCCGAAGCCGCGCTCATCAAACTGGTCGGGACGTGCAGCACCTGCTCGCGCGCCGACCGTCGGGGATCCAACGATTCACTCACGACTATCTAGAACGGTGAAACTCCCGCTTTGTTGAGGGCCGATCGGCGAAAATCGCCCAAAAATCTCGGAGCGAAAGTAGTTCTAGGCCGCGAGCGCCTTACATTTCGCGGCGCACGCGGCTGACCACCGACAAAAGTTCCTCATCGGTCAGCACGCGATCCGCGGACTTAGCGCGTTCCAAGATGGCGCGCTGCAGCGGCTCACTGGCGCTGATGCCGTGACTGGACAACCAGTGTTGCACATTGGACGCACCCGACATCGGCCCAATGCAGATCGAGGCGTGCTGACCGACGCTCGCCGCGGACAGCAAGCTGTACACGTGGTCACCGAGCCATTGGCTCTTGGCTCCGGCTTTGGCGATCGCCGAAGCGTGGACGCCGGTGGCGGTTCGAAACGCGTTCTTGCCCACCAGTGGTTGGTTGTCGTTTACGCCCACGCCCAGCACACGCGCGAAGTGCTCACAATACGCCGGCACACGCTCGAGCGAGCGCGGCACGTTCGAGAGCAACAAGTTCAAGAGCAACAGCTCCATCGCCGGATTTCCGACGCGCTCGCCGACGCCCAGCGCCGTCGCGTGTAGGCGATCCGCGCCGGAGCGCGCGGCGCTCAGCGCGTTGGCAATGCCGAGCCCGCGATCGTTGTGGCCGTGCCAATCGATGCCGATTCGCGCGCCCACGATCTCTCGCGAAAACCGGGTGACCGCGGCAACGCCCTCCGGCGTGGCGAAGCCCACCGTGTCACACAAGCAAATCCGCGCCGCGCCCCGCTCGACCGCCAACAAAAATAATTCACGGAGGGTTTCCGGACGCGCGCGCGTGCTGTCCTCGGTCACGAACGTCACGGGCAGATCCGCCTGGCGCGCGGCGTCGATCGCCGCCTTCGAGCGCGAAAGCAAAAATTCCAAATCCCAATCTTCGGCCAGCGCGCGGATCGGACTCGAACCGATGAACAGGGAGGCTTCCACGGGCAGGCCCGCGCGCTGTGACACCTCGACGATCGCCTGCACGTCCTCGACCAACGTGCGCCCCGCGCATACCGGACGAATCGCGTAGCGACGCGCCGCGATGGCGCGACACAATTCGACCGCTTCCGAGAGCGCGCGCGGCGACGCGCTGGGCAAGCCGACATTCACGTACTCGATGCCGAGCTCGTTCATCAGCTCGACCCCCGCGAGCTTTTCGGCCAGAGAGGGGTTTCGCACCGACGGGCTCTGCAGGCCGTCGCGCAGGGTCTCATCCAGCAGAGTGACGGCGAGCGGCGCCGGCTCGGCACCGCCCGCGCCGTTCCAGTCATAAATCAGCGTGCGGTCGGGCGCGGCGGGCTCCCGCAAGGAAACGAGCTTCACCGCCCTACAATAGCTTGGCTTTTGGGGTGGGGGTGGGGTCGAAGTGGAGTTGGTCTGCCCGCTCGTCTCGCCGGAGGCGGTATTCCAGCTATACTCGGCGCCCCATGCTTTCCAGTGCGACAAGACGCCTCATCCAGACGCGGCTGTCTGATGAGATCGGTCGCATCGACAAGGATGCCCCAGCCCGCGTAGCGCTGGTTTATCCGTCGCCTTACCACGTGGGCATGAGCTCGCTCGGCTATCAGCGCATCTACCGCGCGATTCAAGCCATGCCCGAAGCCATGTGCGAGCGCGTGTTCCTGCCGGATGAAGGCGACCGCGCGGGCGCTGAAATAGAACGACCGCTGAGTTACGAGAGTTTGCGGGAGCTGGGCGAATTTCCAATCTTGGCCGTCAGCGTCGCGTACGAACTGGAGCTCGCGGGCCTGGTGCGCATGTTGGATGCGTCGCGCATCCCCGTGCTGCGCGCCGAGCGCGACGAGCAAGGGCCCTTCATCCTCGCCGGTGGCCCGCTCACCTTCTCCAATCCCCTGCCGCTCGCGCCAATCGTGGATGCAATCGTGATGGGCGAGGCCGAGAGCATCGTCGAATTCGCGATCGAGACCATCTATCGCGCGCCGAACCGTGCAGCTGCGCTGGCAACACTCGCCGAGCATCCGAACATTTTCGTGCCCGCGCTCCACGGCAGCACGCTCGCCAAGATCGGTGCCTGCAGCGACGCCGAGTTGCCGGCCTACAGCGCGATCCGCACGCCACACACCGAGCTCTCGAACATGTTCCTGATCGAGAGCGAGCGCGGTTGCTCGCGCGGCTGCACCTACTGCGTGATGCGCCGCTCGACCAACGGCGGCATGCGGATCGTGCCCAAAGAAGTGATTTTCGAGAAGATCCCGGCCGACGTGAAGAAAGTCGGGCTGGTCGGCGCAGCCGTCAGCGATCACCCGAAAATCATCGAAATCGTCAGTGAACTCGCGGAGCGGGGCATGCAGGTCGGCCTCTCCAGCCTGCGGCCCGATCGGCTGAAGGAAGAGTTCGTCGCAGCCTTGCGCAAAGCCGGCCACAAGACGCTGACCACCGCCCTCGATGGCCCGAGCGAACGCATGCGCGGCCTGATCGATCGCCGTGGACGCGAACCGCATTACCTCGCTGCCGCCGAGCGCACGCGCCGCTTCGGCTTCGATCGACTGAAGCTGTACCTGATGATCGGCCTGCCCGGCGAAACCGACGAAGACATCGACGAGTGCGTCAAATTCGTGGGCGAGCTTTCGAAGATCTGCCCCATCGCCCTGGGCGTCGCGCCCTTCTGTGCCAAGCGAAACACCCCGCTCGATCGCATGCCCTACGCCGGTGTTGCGCGCGTCGACGCCAAGCTCGATCGTTTGCGTCGCGGTCTGCGCGGCCGCGCGGACGTCCGCGCCGTCAGCGCCAAGTGGGCCTGGGTCGAATACGTGCTTGCCCAAGGCGGCGAAGCCGAAGGCCTCGCGCTAATCGCCGCGGTCCGCCAAGGCGGCAAATTCTCCGATTATCGCCGCGAATTCGCGCTGCTCGGCCATCGCCCCGACGGCAGTGGCTACGAAGGCATTGAAACGCCGATCGCCCCCGAACGGTTGAAGCACAAGAAGCTGCCGCTGATCGTCGCTGATTCCGCGCTGAAATAACGCATCTCGCGAGCCGTTGGCCGACGCGGGTTTAGGGATGCTTGGGCCGCGCGGGCGAGCCCAAGACTTCGACTTTGGCCTCGAAGTGACGGCCGGAAGCGAGCGTGAAGTACGCACGCCCCGGCGAGTTGCCGCGTGGCGGCTCGAATCCGCGCTCGACCAACTCAGCGGGCCCGCTCTCCTCCTTCACGGCGCGATCGGAGAGCGTGATCGTGATCCGAAACAGATCGCGCCCGGCCGTGCCATTGTTCTGCAAAGCGAATAGCCCGCCGCCCAAGAGTGCGATGACCCGCTGCCGCAAGTGCTCGAACTGCGACGGGATCTCGCCGCCATCGTGGCCATCCAAAATTTTGGCGCTGGCAATGTGCCCGTCGCCATCGACCTCGACCGCCAAAATGAACGGTCGCTGGGTGCCCGTGGGCAGACTCTGCCAAATCGGGTCGGCGCCGGTCGCGGGTGGAATGGCGCGGGCAAACGCGCCTGGCAAACTGCGCACTCCCGGCGGCAGCCCCTCGGAGCCGAAGGCGCCGCTGACCGCCGGAGTATTGGGCCGATGAGTGCCCTCCTCGGGCGCGGGCACGGCCGCGATCGGCGGCTCGGACTGGGCCGGTTTGCGCACGCGCGGACGGATCGGTTTGGGCTTGGGCGCGGGCTCTGCATCGGGCTGATGCTCGACGGCTGCCGCCTGCGGCTTGGCTTCCGTGCTCGAGGTTGCCTCACTTGCGGCCGCCGCCGCGGCCGCCGACGGTAAGGCTGAGTCCGGCGAGCTGGCCGCGTTGGCGATATTGGGCGTCGCCTCCGGAGTGGCGACCGCATCGACCTCCACCGCACTCGCCCCCAACCAAGGATCCGCTCGCTCGGGCGGGGCGGTGACGGGCGCTGGAGGCGGTTTGCGAGCAGCAAGCACGAACACCAACACCGCGCACGCGTGCAGCCCGATCGAGCCGAGCAGCGACGTGAGTGGAGCAGCGGAAGCCGAGCGCATGCCGTACCGATTGTGACACCCAACGCGCCTGGTAGGTTCCACGAAATTTCCACTTCTCGGCGAGCGCGCGGACTCCAACCGCGCGATCCCCGCTGTGCCGGGGGTTCGCGCCCGCCGCGTCCGACGTGGGCTGCGCCGTGCCAGTTCATGCTCTTCTTCGACGGTACGACGCTGCACCCCCCTTCTAGAGGTCGGCTGGCGTCTGGAATCGAACACCGTTACGTTTGCAAGTGATGAGGGCTATCACGACTCGTCTCGCGACAGTGGCGGACGCGCAGCAAGCCTTGGACGTCGTTCGTCGGTCGATCAGCGACCTGTGCAACGCCGATCATCGGCAAGACGGTCCAACGCTCGAGCGCTGGCTTCGCAACAAGACGCCCGAACATTTCAAGAACTGGTGCAGCGACCCCGATAGCCGTCTCGTCGTGGCCGAGCTCGACTCGGCGATCGTGGGCGTGTCTACGCTTCATCACTCGGGCAAGATTCACCTCTGTTACGTACGACCCGATTGCGTTCGCTTGGGCGTCGGTCGGGCCCTGTTGCATGCGCTAGAAGCGCACGCGCGGGCCTGGGGCATCACGACCCTGACGCTCGAGAGCACGCTCACGGCTCGCTCGTTCTACGAGTGCTACGGCTTTACGCCAGCAGGCGGTGCGGTGCTCCATTTTGGCGTTCTGCGCGGCTACCCGTACACCAAGACGCTCTCACTCTGAGCTCGCCAGCCGTGGGATACTGGGGCCGATGAACGCCGGGACTTGCTTGTGCGCTGCGCTTCGCTACGAGGTCGACCTCTCGGCGAGCCAACTCACACACTGCCACTGCGCACGCTGTCGCAAGCATCATGGCGCGCCCTTCGCCTCGTTCGTCGAGGTCGCGCAGCATGCGCTGCGGTGGTTGGCGGGTGAAGATCGCTTGGCGAGCTTCGTCTACCCGTCTTCGCGCGCGCGAAGCTTTTGTGCGATTTGCGGCTCCGTCGGGCCGAGCTGGGCGGGCGATCGGTTCTTGGTGCCGGCGGGGAACTTGCAGGGCGATCTGAGCGTTGCCGCGGGTCGGCACGTGTTCGTCGCGGCCAAGCCGGCATGGCACGTGATCGCTGACGCACTGCCTCGATTTTCGGGACCGGCCTCCGATTGGACGTGGGAGGAGGACGGCGCTTTGGCTTCGTCGACCGAAGCGCGGATTCCAGGATCTTGCCTGTGCGGAGACGTAACGTTCGCGGTCAGCGGCGAACCCGAGCGCTGGTTGCAGTGCCATTGTTCGCGTCGGCGAGCACGGAGCGCGGCTCACGGCAGCAATACGTTCTACCTGGTTTCACGATTCGCTTGGCTTACGGGTCGGGAAAAAGTGCAGACCTATCGTCCGCCAGACGCGCAGCGCTTCGCCACGTCCTTCTGTACCCGCTGCGGTGGCGGTGCGCCAGTCGAGCGTGACCACGTGCCCTTCGTGTTGGTGCCCGCGGCGCTGTTCGACGCAGACCCTGGTGCGCGGCCGCAGGCGCACATCCACGTGGCGAGCAAAGCTTCTTGGTACATCATCGCCGACGCACTCCCGCAATTTGCGGAGCTGCCCAGCCAATGATGAGTCCGTACAGCGCAGCGCCAGCTCTGTTCTCGCTTCGCAGCACCGATACCAGGGCTCGCGCCAGCGACGCCGACGACTAACGCGTGCGAAACAAAGCCGACAACGGAACGACCGGCGCTCGCTCCCGCGTGGACGTCGCGGGAGCGCCGACCTCCGGTGTTTCGTCGGCTTCGACCACGCCCAGAGCAGAGCGTAGCGCGACGTCGAACAAATGTGACGGGCGCACGTTGCCCAGGGCGGCGAAGACGTTGGCCCGCACCTTCGGGTTTTTTGCGTTCAGCTCCGTGAGCAGATTCTTGATCTGTTTTCGCTGCAGGTTCTCTTGCGAACCGCACAAATCGCACGGAATAATCGGAAATTGCTTGAGCGTCGCGAACTCGGTCAGCTCTTCTTCACTCAGGTAGACCATCGGCCGAATCACCACGTTGCGCCCGTCGTCCGAACGCAAGCGGGCGGGCATGGCCTTCAATTGCCCCGAGTAGAGCAAGTTCAGCATCAGGGTCTCGATTACGTCGTCGCGGTGATGTCCGAGCGCGATCTTGGTCGCTCCGAGTTCCACGGCCTGGGTGTACAAGATGCCGCGGCGTAGACGTGAGCAGAGCGAGCAGAAGGTCTTACCCTCGGGCACCTTCTCTTTGACGACCGAATAGGTATCTTCGGTCACGATCTTGTACTCGTAGCCTTCGCGCTCGAAGTACTCGGGCAAGGTGCGATCCGGGAAGCCGGGGTGTCCTTGGTCGACGTTCAGCGCGAAGAGCGAGAAATCGAAGGGAGCGCGGCGCTGGATTTGACGCAGCAAGTACAAGAGCGCGTGCGAATCTTTGCCCCCGCTGACTGCGACCATCACGCGATCGCCGGGTTCGATCAGCCGAAAGTCGTGGCTGGCGCGAGCAACTTCGGCGAGCAGCCGTTTTTCGAGGCGATCCATGGGGTTCGGGGCGGGCGGGCGGGCGAGTCTTTGCCTGAATTTCGTGCCGGAGCAAGCGCGCCTGCCCGCTCGCCGTGGGTGGTGCTAGGCTGCGCGCGCCGTGTTGTTCGCGAAAATCGCCCAATTGTCCTGCATCGCTCTGGCCGCGCTGGGCGTGTATTCGTTCGTCTCCACCGCCCGTGACGGCGAGACCCGCCGCGCCTGCACGCCGCTGTGCGCGATGCGCCCCGATTACGCGGCGCGCAATCGGCAAGCGCCGGACTTCGAGTTGCCCAAGCTCGGTGGCGGCAGCGCGCGGCTGTCGAGCTATCGCGGCAAGACCGTACTCTTGAATTTCTGGACCAAGACCTGCCGCCCGTGCTTGGAAGAGATGCCCTCGCTGGCTTCGCTAGCCAAGGCGCTCGCTCCCCACCCCGACATCGTACTGCTCACGGTGTCCACGGACGAGAGCTTGGACGACGCGCGCGAGACCATGAAGTCCGTGCTGGGCGGCGCCGAGCCACCCTTCGTGGTGATGATCGACCCAGAATTCAAGGTCGTGCGCGACACCTTCGGCACCAAGCTCTACCCGGAGACGTGGTTCATCGATCCGAGCGGCGTGATCCGCGCACGCGTGGACGGCGGGCGAGAATGGAACGCGGCCTTGACCATCGATCTTGCGCACAGCTTCGACGATCCGCTGCAATGCGGCGTCGAGTTCCGCGATCACCGGGCCGAAGGTCCCCTCGCCGGCATTTGCGGCGACGTGGCGCCGACGCAATAGCGCGCACAAGGAGCGCTAACCAAAAATCTTTTGCGTGCTAAAGTCCGGCCCGTGAAAGTCCGACTGATCAAAGAATTGCGTTTCGAGGCCGCTCACCGCCTGCCGAAGGTGCCCGAGGGGCACAAGTGTGCGCGCCTGCACGGCCACAGCTTCAAAATCGAGCTGGCCGTGGAAGGCGAAGTGAACCCCGATACCGGTTTCTTGATCGATTACAGCCGGCTCGACGATCTCTGGCAGCCCTTGCACGACCAGCTCGACCATAACTATTTGAACGACGTGCCAGGTTTAGAAAATCCCACCAGCGAAATCCTCGCTCACTGGCTCTGGCACCGCATCAAGCCCACCCTGCCCGAGCTCACCCGCGTGATCGTGCACGAAACGTGCGACGCCCGCTGCGAATACGAAGGCGGCTGAACTCGGCTCTGCGCGCTTCGAGAGGGGGGGCGCTCGCGATCCAGCAGCGCAGCTCACACAAGCGCGATGTTGTCGACCGAGCACGCCTTCAGCAGACGAAGCCAATGGCGGTTCCCGCCAACCCAGCGCACGCGGGCTCGCGTTCGAGAGGTTGCCAATCCCATGCGAGCCAAACCCGCTGATTGCCCCAACGCGAAGGACCGCGTTTCCGTCTCACGCTGAGCACTGAGCGTGAGCACTGGCGGCTCCCGCCGGATGCTCGTTGGGTCATCACGGCCCCCCGCCTTGACGCTTCGGCGTTTAGAGGGTGAATATTATGGGTTGCAGCGAACCGAACGGGGTAAACAAATGCTGAAAGTGCATGCCGCGAAGGGATTCATCTGGGGAGCGCTCGCGCTCGTGGGCTGCAGCGCGGACACCTCCGCGCCTCCGGCTGGGAGCTCCGCAGAGGCGAGCCAGGCAATCACGCAGTCCTGCGACATGGGGCTCGCGTACAACGGTGGAACTTGGCAGCAAAAACCACTCATTGCTGGTTGCACTTCAACCACCACCTTCTCGTTCGGCGTGCCTTCGGATATCCCTCTCCTGCTAGGGGTTGTGCGGTTTCATCTACTTTCGCAGTTCAGGACGAAGGAGATCGCCACATACGGCACCACCTCGAGCGACGATCGCCTCGGCCGCTTCTTCATTGACCGTGATGACTCTCAATCATGGACTAGCGGCGACACGAACACGAGGTTCATGTCGTCTCCGCTCGATAGCGATCAACCATTCATCATCAACTGGGAGACTCAGCAGCTGGTTGGCGGTTCTTGCCAGTTCGGAATTGGCGGCGCTGGTGGGGGGCCACCACGGCGCGCAGTCGTGGGCGTGAAGCGGGGCTCAACCTGGTACATCGACGGCAACGATAACGGCACCTGGGATGGGCCCGGGCAATGCGACGTGATGGTCGATGAATTCGGCGCGTCGACTGACATCCCCACTCCAGTTGGCAATATGGTCGGCACTTCGGGTAGCTGGGGGGCGAGCCTAGTGTGGAACTTCGACGCAGACGGTTCTTTGAGCTGGAGTGGCGCGCCACCAGACCAATCCCTCGCCCTGTTTGGCAGCAGCTCGATGCGCCCATTTTCTGACGGGAGCTCCCAGTGTATCGGTGCACAAAGCGGGACTAACGTATACCTCGATAAGAATTGTAACTTGGTGTGGGATGGCGAGGCGCTCGATATCGGCGCCACTGACTATCTAGTAAGCGCCGATTGGCGCTTCGTCGGCTGGTATACAGACACGTTTACGGTTGGTTCTGGTGGTGTCGCGGGCGCTTCTGGCTAACCGTCGTCATGCGTGGATTGGCACGACCTCCGCGCAACCTCGAGGCACCGTCGACTGGGGGCTCTCGGTGCCTGGCTGCAGGCCCTCCACCGCCGCGACCGAGGGACCTTTAATCTGCACACGGGCGTCTAGACGAGCCGCGGATCGCGAGCCCGCGGCGCGCCGGGAACGGAGCGGGGCTGTGAGGTGCGCTGCGGGAGCGCGATCGCCCTCAATCAGGGAGGCCGAAGCGGGCTTTGTTTTGGCCGACGAACTCCACGTAGGCGGAGGATTCGAGGCGGCCTTCGATTTCGCCGGCGTCGACCGCGGCTTCCAGAGCGCGCTTGATTTCGCCGATCAAGCGGGAGGGCGGCAGTTTGAAGGCGACCATGATTTCGTTGCCGACGCCGGTGGGCAAGAGCGGCTGCACGGCGTCTTCGGCGGCGAGCGCGCTGATGCGTTCCCCCAGTTCGTCGATTTGGGCGATGCCGCGGCGCTTTTTCTCGGGGCGCTTGGTGGTGATGTCGGCGCGCGAGAGGCACAGTAAATCTTCGAGGTAGGGGCCGATTTCTTTGGCGAAGCGGCGGACGGCGCTGTCTGTCCATTTGCCGTCGTATTGGCTGGCGCGCAGGTGATGCAGCACGAGGAAACGCACTTCGTCGCGCAGCGCCGCGTCGGCGGAGAACAGCCGTTCGCGGCGTTCGAGCTTGTCGAACATGCGCGCGCCGACTTCGGCGTGGCCGAAGAAGTGCACCTCACCGCTGGGCGAGATGGAACGCGTGCGCACCTTGCCGATGTCGTGGAACAGGGCCGAGTAGCGCACTTCGATGCGCTGCACGCTTTGGGTCACGACTTGCTTGGTGTGCTTCCAGACGTCCTTGTGTCGCCATTCACCGTCGCCGAAGCCGACCAAGGCTTTGATCTCGGGCAATAGGGTGTCGAGCGCGCCGGTGACGAGCAAGGAGTCCAGGCCGTCGCCGGCGAACTCGCCCATCAGCACGCGGTCGAGGTGGGGGCGGATGTCGTTCGGGCTCAGGGCCGCCAGATCGCCGGGGTTCAGCAGGACCACGGGCCGGTCGGGCTCACCGCGTTCGGCGCAAACAACGGCGCGCTCGAGCGCGTGGATCGCGCGCGCGGGGTCAGCGACGGGGGCAACGGACTCGTGCGACATCGGATCCTCGGCCAGAAAAGGAGCCTCTTTGTATTCGGGAAGCTCGCGAGCGCAAGAACAATCGTGACTTTAGCACGGGCCAGGTGGAGCTTAATTTTCCGCAGTTTTGTGAGGAAATGTTAGCGCGGGCGCGCAAAACGAGCCCAAATGCCGGGCTCGCGATAGGCTTGGCGAGTCATGGCTCAGGGTCGGCTGGTGCTCGCGCTGCCCACTCGAAATCGCGATTTCGGGCGGATCTTGGCACGCGTGGTGTGCACCTTGTTTGCGCTGTTTGGAGCCTTGCCGCTGGTCTTGGGGTTCTTTCTGTCTTCCGCCACGGTCGAAAATTGGGCCGCTGCGGAGACCACCCGCATTCTCAGGGAGCAGCTGGGCCTGACGGCCAGCTTTCGAGTCGAGCTGAAATTGCTGCCGCTGCGGGTGACCGTGAGCCAGCTCATCGTGCCCGCTTCGGACGGGGGAACCCCGGCGCTCGAGGTGGCAAGGGTCGCGGTCACGCCGCGCATCTTCTCGCTCCTGTCCGGTCGGCTCGACGCCGGCGACGTCGAGGTCGATCAGCCCAAAGCGCGTTTGATCATCAAGGACGGCAAGCTCCAAAACCTGAGCTACCGCCTGCCCGAGCCGTCGAAGAAGACGCGCGCGCCGTCCAAGCAAGCGCCCTTCACCTCGCTTTCGGTCGGTGATGGGCGCTTCCTACTCGAGATCGACGGCGTTCACGTCGATACCGGCGCGGTCGATCTCGACGTGTTCGCGGAGCAAGGTCCAAACTTCGAGATCGCGCTGCGCGCGAGTGGTTCGCGTGTTTGGCGCGAGCGCGTGGTGCGCGGCGTGCCTCCGCCACCGCCGGGCACGATGGCCACCGACGAAGATACGCTGTGTCGTCTCGAGCTGCGCGTGCGCTACGAACCGGGAGATATCTTGGTGCGGCGCTTGTCCGCGCTGGGCAGCGCCGATCTCGATCCGAAGCCAGGCACCCTGCCGAGCTGCGACAACCTGGGCGAGGACGACCCGGGCCGGGTCATGCTGCGGCTATCGCAGCTGCGCGTCGGCCTGCGCAAAGGCGAAATGCCGCTAATCGACGGGCACATTTTGCTGCGCGCGCCCACGCCCCTGGTCAATCGCTTCGTGCGCGCCGGCCCGCTCAAGGGTGTCGCCAATTTTGCGGGTGACGTGCGCTACGACGGACGGCACAAGCTGCCCGAGGTGCGCGGCAAGCTGACCGGCACCGGCATCGAGTTCGAGCACTTCAAGCTGGCCAAGAAGCTGGATGTCGATCTGGCCGTCGCGGCGGACGCGATCGTCATTCCTCGCTACGAGATGACGTTCGCCGACGGCGACGTCGTGCTCAAGAACGCGCGCATCGAGCCCTTCGCGCCGGGTGTCGTGCTCAGCGCGGAGCGCGTCGACAGCAAGAGCATGACCTTCGAGGGCTTGATGCGCGACCTGGGTGTCACCAACGACACGCTAATCAAATGGGATTTCAACGATCTGCGGGTGAGCAAGATCACGGGCACGATCACGCCGCTGAAGATCGACGCCGAGGTTTACGCCGACACCCACAACTTCGAGGTCACCGACCTGTCGTTCCGGAATGCCCATCGCAAGCGCATGATCGGCGTCAAGGCGGCCGTCGTACGCGGCCACATCGGGGTGCGCCCCGATGCCTTCGAAATCTACGATACACGCACGGATTTCGGGCAAAGTTCGATCTTCGTCAGGCTGGTTTCGATTGCCTTCAAGGAGGCGGCGCTGAAGATGTCCATCCCGAAGGGCGCGCGCCTCGACTTCGCGGACGTGAGCCCAATCGTCGGTATTCCGGTCTCTGGCAAAGCGGAGCTCGACGCCGACATGACTGGTGTGCCACCGGCCGTCGTGCTGACCGGCAACCTGAAGGTGCAAAACCTCGTCTTCGGGGGCTTTCCCTTCGGTGACATCAATAGTGCCCGGCTGCGTTTCGTGCCCCTCGTCCTCGAGCTGTTCGATGTGCAGGCCCACAAGGGCAAGAGCGACTACTCGGTGCCCAGTGGGCGCTTGGATTTCGACGGTCCGGCGCCGATCGTCACCGACGCGCACGTGAAGAGCCCGAACTTCGATCTGCGAGACTTCTTTCACATGTGGCACTTCGAGACCGACCCGCGCTTCGACGATATCGCTGGTCAAGCCGCGCTCGACGCCACCGTGCACTACGTGCTGGGGGGTCCCGAAGATCGCTGTGGCGGCGGTAATTTGCGGGTCGCCGGCAGCGCGCGGCTGAGCGCGCTCGACCTGTTCGACGAGCGCTATGATTCCGGCAACGCCGAGTTCGACTTCCGCTGGAGCGACCGCGACGCCACCTATCAGGGCGTCGATCTCAGCGTGCCCAGCATGACCTTGCGCAAGGGCTCGGGCACCGTGGTCGGCTCGTTCGGGCTCCGTCAGGGGGCGCAAGTGTACGGGCACTTCGTCGGCAGCGGGCTCCCACTCTCTCACTTGGACGCCTTGCCCACCCTGCTCCGTGGCGCAGAGGGTCAGCTCAGCGCGACCGCGGAAGTGGGGGGGACGTTGGACGCGCTCACGCTCGACGCCAGCGGGCGCATTTCTCCGCTGCGCATTGGCCGCGCCACGCTGCCTGCCTCCAAGTTCGACTTGCGTTTGGTGCCCGTCGTTCACCCCCAGAAAGTGATCGGTACCACTCGCTGTGGCAAGCCGATCGGCGCACCCTTCGACCGCGCCGAGTACGAAGCTGACCAAAACAGCGGCGTATTTCACGCGAGCGGCGAGCTGTTCGGCGGGCAGATCGCGTTCGACGACTTGAGCCTGACGCGGCAACGGAACAAAGTCGTGCGCGGCGAGATCGATTTTTCGGGCTTGGATTT
>Ga0247778_1000178_pt1 | contig 111286 bp, 129 predicted proteins | sample UWRJL049202B5_FD_179939 | JGI IMG/M metagenome (GOLD analysis project Ga0247778, IMG submission 179939) | Plant litter microbial communities from Arlington Agricultural Research Station in Wisconsin, United States - UWRJ-L049-202B-5 | ecosystem: Environmental > Terrestrial > Plant litter >... | reverse complement strand
GCTGTCGAATATTTTCGATGTGCAACGGTCCATTCCTCCTGGTAGTGACTTCCCAATTCAAATACGTCTTCGCATCACAAGTCCTTCTTCATCTTCGCAACCTCCAAAATCACACCTTCTTCCAATACTGCATCATTCCTTCCGAACTCGATATATCCCATCTTCCGGTAAAATGGTACCCCGCTCAATGTTGCACCCATCTCTGCTTCTCTAAAGCCCGCTTCCCTCGCGGCATTCTCACAAGCATCAAGCACTAGCCTCCCAAGACCTCTCCTCGCCCAATCGGGATGCACAAAAAATGCTCTGATTTTAGCAGCATCGCCTTCTGCAGGCGAGAGCAAGTTGTCGTCGCGTGAAGAATATTGATCTCCCCCGTATAGAGTGTTACGATTTGACCAGCCTCCACAGGCGATGAGTCTTGAATCTTGAGTGTGATCGGAGTTTGGATTTTCGATAACGAAGTAGTGTTTGTCGAGAATGAGGGTTGTGTCTACGCCGTAGACAGACTTTAGTGCTGCTGTAATCTGGACTGGCGTGTAATAGGAAATGTGTAGAGTGCGGACTGAAGCTTCGATTAGGAGACGGATATCTAGGATATCTTCTGGGGTTGCGATTCGGGGGTTAAATGTTACTTTCGGGGTAGTACTTGTTGCTGCCATACTGCGACTTTGAGTGTGCTGGGAGATCGAAAGGCTTTCGATTACCGTATTTCAAGTCCACATCTCAAGCGGCAAGTAACGTAGGCTCGACGAAAAAGCGGCACCGAATATCGCTGGTTTTGAATTTTCCACTCGGCGTGGCACATTCAGAATTAGTGCCGCTTTTTGGTCCACCTAGAGGCAGGGCAAGTACATCACAAAGATGATGATTTTATGTAAAATTAACGAACGGCGTACATTGCTGCAGTATCAATTGGACCACCTCTCTCTTTGGTCCGGGCGAGCTGGAGGATGATACCTGAAAATGAACTACAAAGCCGGTAGCCATTCAGTACTTGAAAAGTCTTCTTTGTATTTTTCTGATGGCCGACCGCAGACACAGACGCGGGATCGCTTGTTGCCCTGGGAACCCAACCCGCGAACAAACCCCTGAGCCCTTATTAGCGATCAGGTTATGCGTGTTCGGGGCACTGTTGCGCAGAGCCTATGAACTCATCAGGCGTTATCATTCGCAACGTCTACGACATCCCGTCTGATGTTGAAACCTTGGTGGCGATTAATATCGCCCACCATGTTGAACTTTAGGCAACAATATTCAGACCAAGCAACCCCCTTAAGCTTGATCCCACACTTCTTCCTCAGGTGAACTCTCACACAATTCCAAGGCTTGATTAGACCCAGACAATTATCACAAAATACTGCTAAGAACGCTTCCAATCTTAAGGTGTAACAATGGGAGGTCGACCAGATTTTCCCTGGGAATACCCAGTTCCCGACGATGAGTTCTGGAATACATTGAAATATAGCACAAGCCGGAACTTCTTCCAGAGCTTCACACCTGAGGAACTTGCTCCGATGCAGTTCGACCCCAAGCTTAATCAGACCGAGAAATTGTGCCTCCTCTCAAAGCTTCTGCAAGGCAAACTCGCTTCCAAAGACGCAGAATACGCACCCAAACATCTCTACGAATTCGACCACCCGCTGTGGATGAAGATCATGGTGGCACAATGGTCAATGCAAGATGATCTGGATAATGAGGAAGAGCTAGAAAAAATATCACTCGATATGCTAGACAAGAATCCCGACCCCAAGAATCTTTCGGCATTGAATATACTGGTCAATCTGAGGGAGAAACAGGGCCGCTACAAGGAGGCGGAGAAAACTCTGAAGGCAGAGGTGTTGCCGTGGATGAGAAACCATGAGAAGTTAGGCGCGGATAGCCCGCAAGCATTGAGTACCATGAGACGGCTAGTTGTTTGTGCTTGGAAGCAAGGAAATTTCAATGAGGCGAAAGCATTAATTGCGGAGACAACCACTTTGATCGATGATATGGCTGGTGGTAAATTCTCGGTGTATCAAGAGGATGAAAGGAAGTACCTGGCGGAAACTGTTGCGGATCTGGAGAAGACGAAGTAAATAATTTCGAATTAGAGGGCTCGATGGGTTGTGCAGTAAGCTCATTGTACGCGGGAATGCACTCAGGATACTTGTCATCTATGCGCACAACTATCTGTCTGATGCTTTTGCAGTATTTTATGTACGGGATATTGCAGCTTAGTTTTTATAAACATATTCAACCGCCATTCTAGGCAGTTAATTTTAATCTTGATACATCATGAATATCATGGGGCCGCCATTTTAGACCCGTGGTTGTCACTTTCCACGCCTCGTCGCCTCTTTCAGTCATTGCAGACTCCACTTAACCCAGATTATACAATACTGAATTTGCGCGCGGCAATGGTTTCGTTCTCCAATTTCCTCATCGCCTCACCGTCCATGATGCCGTGAACGTAACTGCACAGAATTAGCTTGTAATCTGTACCAGATCTGAAGACTTACCATTCTCCAATGAGGATGTAATTGTCACCGAATCTCCTCAAAACAAAAGGTACTTCGCTACCAAAGAAAATACAAACTTCATCCCCAGGTCTCGCGCTTGCTGGAACCAGCCCGATGAATCTGTTTTCAGTTGTGATGAAGGATCGTTCATGATTCACTGCAAGCACAACACTGAGCATTTCTCGTCGAAGCATATCTAGTCTCCGACTTTCGGAATCTTCTGGCCTATAATCTGCGGGGACGGTGGAATAACCAGGGCTGAAAATTTCCCAGAATGTCTCTCCCATGCTGCATCGCTCCCCTCTCCAGTCTATATCGGCACACAAGGTTTTATATACCGATGCTCGAATGTCCTCGCCGTTCCGATAGAAATCATCTCCCCAGTACAACGCCTGTTTCATTGCCGTTGTAATAAAACTAGAAAAAGCATTGGCTGAGTCTAAAACCAGCGGAGAAGTAACAGTCATAATTTCGTCGACTGAGAGGCCATCGACTTCTAGACATTTGGAGTCCGCTGAAAATGAAACTGAGACTCTGGACTGTCCAGCTGCAGAGAACCGGATACCAAACGATCTAGGCATGCCAGACTGAAACAAAGAGTTTGAAGACTGTTTGCTTCGCCAATCCGGCACCCATGATGGTAATTCAGTGCTACGCTCGGAAAATGCTCCAGCCATGGAAAGAATGGTGAGAGTCCTATTTCTCTTGATGATATGTCTTGCAGTTTCTATGTAAACCTCTTCCCAGGATTTTGCATAGTCTGGAAGCAAAGTGCCACTACTGTCGTCTGTGGCCAGACCCAGGAGAGCAAAGACTTTATCACGTGGATCTGTCGTTCGTTGGTCTCCATATTTAGCCAAAAGACTGAAAATATCCAGCTTTTTGGTTTGATATGACTTCCTCATTCCGTCGAGATCCAGTAACTGTTCAAGTCTTGTGTGGATTGCTTTTCTCCCCAATGTGTTGCCTGACGAGGCAAGAGTACTCGTTACAAGACTCCTCGAGTAGATTTTCACCGCAGCAGCGAGTATGTTGAAGTCGATAGTAGATGTTCCACAAAGGATTTTCAACTCTTTCGCTGAAAGAATTTCTTGAAAAATCCACACTCTCGTCCAGTAGGACCGGGCCAGTAAGTCTTCTGCGAGTACTTTCATGATGCCTTTGGCGAAGAGATTATGCGCCATATTGTGGGATGTGGAATTGTACTCTTTCGAGATTAGTGAAGCGTTGTTGTTCAAGCAATCGATTCCCCGCTGGCTGGACTGGGTCTCAGGCCCGAGCCAGGCAATTACTGTTTCAGCCATGGAGTAAATAGAGGCCATCAATAAGACCTGATTATTTCGCTCCTCAAAGTTTTGTTGGTCAATGCAAAGAGCATCGACCCATAAAGTAAGAGGCTGGTTCTCGTCCCGAAGATGGTAAAGGCAATGCCATAAATTTTGACTAATATCGAGTCGTCCAGCGTCTATATAGATGGGGATTGGATCAGATGGATCACCCCAACAGTATGACAATGCTGTATATCGAGGTGCGCTTTGAAGTGATACTCGTTGCAATCTCACTTCTATAGGTTGCTCCGCACGACCTGGTACAAGCTCAAGTAATCTGATCTCCTCTCGTATGCCATCCAATGGCGTATAGAGATATCGCTTTCTTGGACTGAGCATGGGAGGATCCTTTGGTCTGAAAGCAAAGTTGGGCTGCAGGGGCACTTCAAAATCAAAGGATATGTCGTCTGGCAGATGATTCTGTTCATCGGTTTCCCAGGTATGGAGCAGTCGATGCTGAAATCTCGTCAGAAGGTTTCCCGAGGCAGCAAGTCTCGTCCTCCTGTTCTGACGCAACGAGAATATCGTCTTAGGATATATGGAGACTTACAATTGTGGTCATTTGTCCTTGCTGCTCGGATTCCTTTGCATCAGCTAACCCAATCGGATGATTTGGGTCTACTTGGGGGCGTGAATTCGGTGTCTCGCTCCGTACTGGAAGCTCGGAATGACATAGGGCCCGAGGATACAAAGACGTGCGCAGAGCTACGGCATGTACATCCAAGTCCCATTGAGAATTGGTTCTAGATCCTGGCGTGTGGGGTTGCGAGCTCGGAGTTTTCTGCTCAGGAGAGAATTCTTCCCTTGTCCATTCAGATCCATCATCTGAAATATCTGACCAAGATTGAGAATCTGCTTGATCTTGTCGCAATTGTTCTCCAGCATGATTAGGAGACTCCACATACCCAATGAATGAATATGCTAGATTTTCTGGAAGCATGTTCCAGATGACTACTGGCAATGACAGTATAAGTAAAGTAGATCGACTCTTATATTTGCCTTCTATCTTTGCGTATTTCGCAAAGGATGGGCAGTCGGCAAGCCATCTCTCCCACGCTTTGACGTCCAGCAGTTGCTCACCTTCCAAAGCCAAAGAGATGAGAACGTGCGGTAGTTCAAAATCACCTTCTGGTAAGACTCTGTGAAGTTCGCTGGAGGCATATTTACCAGGATCGAGTGCTGCTATGTGGGAAAGCGAGCTTTCTTCACTGCTCATTGAGGTTGTTGGTGTAGCTGCTAGAACTTCTGATTTATTTCCCCCGAGCACGTAGTTTTCTGGCGTATCAGGCTCGGGTGACGTTCTTTGGCGCTTTCGAGGTCGAGCACTAGGAGTGAGGTGGGGATCCTTATCTGGTCCTCGTGCAAGTGTAATACTGAGGACTTGGCAGTTGGGCGTGGTGATGAAATATACAGGAGTCCTTCTTGATTCAACAATCTTGCCAAACATATCTTTTCTTGGCTTCGGATGCCTCAAATTGACAAGCAGTTCGCTATGAAGCATTCCAACAGAGAAAATTCTGTGCCTCCATTTATGGAGAACTTCGATGAGTTCGGAAGTAAAGGAATGTGCGCCAGGCTCTGGAGCCCGATGCTCAAACCCACACGCAGCAATAGTCTCTTTCGTTCCCACGACGTTTGGAGATGTCGTAGCAGCAGAAGCAGCGGCGCAGCAGTCAAGCAGGAACAAAACATCCGCTTTGACCTCTAAGAAGAGTTCTTGAACTGCTGACCATTTCAACAACCCCTCACTTTGTCGACCGGTTCTAAAGGATGTATTTCAGCATTCAAAGCAAAGTTCAATAATTTACTAGCGGACCGACACGTACCGGTACCACATTTGCTGGCGATCGTCTGTCATTGCAGCGTGCCCGCCATAGTATACTATCAAGAGCTTGCTCTCTAGCTCAGCATTACTCACTAATGCCACCGCTTTGGCCATTATACTCGCAAGCGAAAGTTCTTTGGGTATGAGCCATGTTGTAGTTTCGAATCCGTAATCGTCTCGAAAGACTTTATCAAGGTCTTCTAACTCGCATGAAACACCAAAGTTATCATCGTCCTCCCATCTCATCAATACAACTTGTACATTCTTGTATCGAGAGCTGCATTGATTTCGGTTAGGGAAAACTGATTTCGCAGCCTTCCGAGAGCCAGTCAGCTGGAAATCCCCAAGAAAGGTTTGTGGACCTAAATACCTCTTCAAGCTTTTCCGCAAATTCATCTATATTTTCTAAATGATATACAGCACGACTTGTGTCGTGGGTTCTCGGTCGTGGATTAATGCCGGATGGTCCCGTGCCCTATTTGCCAAGTTAGTTAACACCCAAAGTATGTCTTTTATGCCACCAGATGCCTTGAGCCTAGTACACTAACTACTTTGGTAATTTGGGATTGCATCCCATTAGCAGAAATAATTTCAAATGGCTCTCCAACTTCAGGTAATCCTGTTTCCACCGATCCGTCGTCCCTTTTGGGGCGATCTGACATCTCTCCAGCAGTCTCTCCGCCTTGGAGGTTGCGTTTATATCAGCTTCCGGTGCTTGCTCTCCCGTTGTCTGTTTTTATAGATACCAGCGAATGATGTGGATATTGGTGAGGACTATGGATCAAACAGGTTGACGGACGCAAACCTTTGGAAAATTTCGTTCATTGAGAGGAGGAGAGTCGAACACTTGACCAGACGCTTGGCCACTTCCGTCACCGATAAAATTTGTGTGGCTTCGCAGCCAGCCAATGGAACCGCAAGCCTATTTCTTATCACATCAGACTTTGATTCGTGACTTTAGAAGAGGGTTTACAACGGGTTTGAGTGCAATGAAGGATGTTCCGCCTTTGAGGCTGTAGAAACCAGGCTCCCTCTCATCTATAAGTTGAATAGGCTAGGGATTATGCTAGTATGCCGCACGCCATCTTTTCCTTATCATCAACTTTGGATCCAATATCATCGCTATTGTAGCAAGGCCGATGGCCGGCTTTCCATCATTCTTTGCAGGCTTGCAATGCATTTTTGGGGCTGCTTTCAAAATATCAGCCCTTCTATCGACAAACGTACCAGGAGAGATTTCCGACAAAGTTCACATTGATATCAACTTCTCCACTTAGTTACTAATGGAAGTGATTCCAAAATGGAAACGGGCTACAGGTCGGCATTTCTATGTACTGTAATGCGAAAATTAGAAGGCTGCATCCACAATTCATACAGGTTGATGTGAAATTTCTTCAGCTTTCCGGGCCAGTGGTTGACAGTAGCAAAGGACCGGGAAAGTGTTTGAATAACATACAAAAGAAAAGGGTTGCGAGAATGATTCTGGGAAATACGAGTGTTGAAAAGGCCAGGCCTCCCTAAACATTGCGGAAGTGAAGAATCAACACCCGGTACCACAAATCCACTTTCAAATTTATGACGAGCATCTTGAAAACTCGAAACTCAATATCTGAGATATCTGAAAGACTCCTATAGAGGTTCGTGCCTTTTCCCTGTGTGCGAATTCAGATTTTGGGGGAAAGGGTGCTCACTTGGTCGAGCTTTCCTCAGCAGACAACTCCTCGATTCTAGCCTGCGGTACGGCACTTCTCTTCAATTTCTTTTGCAAAGCACCATATTCTCTTCCCAAACTTTGTTGTAATTTATTTCTCTCAAAGCTTTCCATCTATTACCATCGAGACTGTTCCTCTCCAAACAAATTCCCTTTGTCGCTGTTCATCCCATTCGACGCTCGTCATTTCTATTTCGAATCTGTATCCCAAGAAGCACCGGCTCTTCTACGGAAATACCTCTGCAATGCCAGCTTTAGTCGAAGATGCCAAGCCGGCAGGAAGGCTGCTTGTCATCTCCAATCGGCTTCCCCTCACAATCAAGTGCTCCAATGATGGGAAGTACGAATTCACGATGTCTTCTGGAGGTTTGGTCACCGGTCTCAGTGGGCTATCGAAGTCAACTGATTTCCAATGTAAGCAACTCTTGGTCTTTGTTCACATGCTCCCCAATTCCCATTGGTTTTATCTTATGTACTCCGTTTTACTCCATGAGCTCCCGAAATAGGAAATTCTGCTTCCGAAACCTTCTTGATTGGGAAAATACTGACTCCCCGGCGTTGCAGGGTACGGATGGCCAGGCCTAGAGGTGCCAGAGAAGGAAATTGCGCCGCTGGAGAAACGATTGAAAGACGACTATAGAGCAATACCGGTTTGTGTCGCGGATCATCTGGCGGAGAAACATTACAATGGCTTCTCAAGTTTGAATCCCGGAGTCAGGGTTGTATGATTGCTAAAGAAGAGGCAGACTCGATCCTTTGGCCGGTCTTCCACTACCACCCTGGCGACTTCGTCTTTGACGAGAGAGCATGGGCAGCATACCAGGAAGTCAACAGGTCATTCGCAAGGACAATCGCCAAAGATGTAGAAGACGGAGATTTAGTCTGGGTACACGACTACCACCTGATGCTCCTCCCCAAGATGCTCCGAGAAGAAATCGGATCCGACAAGGAGAACATCAAGATTGGATTCTTTCTCCATACGCCATTTCCTAGCAGCGAGATGTATAGAATAATTCCCGTTCGGGAGGATTTGCTCTCCGGTGTGTTACACTGCGACCTGATTGGTTTCCACACATGGGACTATGCTCGAAATTTCATCAACGCCTGCGCTACAATGCTGTAAGTGATGGAATACCCAATCGAATGATTGTCTGTGCTAACAGCGGATAGACACATACCCATAAAGCCCTTTGGAGTAGAATATCAAGGTAGATACGCTAAAATCGCAGCATTCCCAATCGGCATCGATCCCGAGAAGTTCGCCAATGCTCTCGAGACGAAAGTGGTCAAAGATCGCATCGCAGTCCTAGAACAGAAATACAAAGACGTGAAGCTAATCATCGGAGTTGATCGACTCGATTACACAAAGGGCCTTCCGCAGAAACTCCGCGCGCTGGAGGTCTTCCTTCGCCAGCATCCGAAATGGGTGGGGAAAGTCGTCCTTGTACAAGTGGCGGTACCAAGCCGCCAAGCTGTGGACGAATACCAAAGGCTCCGTTCCGTTGTCAATGAACTGGTTGGGCGTATCAGTGGCAATTTTGGCAGCATTGAGCCCACGCCTATCAAACTCATGCATCAAACTATTTCGTTTGAGGAACTCGTAGCTTTGTACGCTGTATCTGATCTTTGCTTGGTGTCATCTCTAAGAGATGGTATGAATTTGGTCTCGTACGAATATGTTGCCTCGCAGCGGAAGAGGCAGGGCGTTTTGATTCTTTCTGAGTTCACGGGTGCGGCGCACACATTGAAGGGTCCTTTGATAGTAAACCCTTGGAATACCCAGGAGCTTGCGGGCGCGATTCACGAGGCGCTCACAATGTCTCAAAGGAAGAGAGAGGCCAATTTCAAGAAGTTGGAGGAGTATGTGTTCAAGTATACCAGTGCTTGGTGGGGCGAGTCCTTTGTCAAAGAGTTGACCAAGACTCGTGATGCTGTGGAGAGGAAACGGAAGCGGATTGCTTCTGAAAGTAGCAATGATTCCGATCCACCCTCCCATCGTGTCCTAAATGAGTGATAAAATGGGTGTACACCGTAGGAGATCGTTATGATCCGGCTTCATTATGCATAGGAGGGTCATGCGGCGTTACGAGCAAAGCATGCCGGGGTATGGATGGCGTTTTGGGAGCATTAGACGGTATCATTAGAGGTATCAAGACGCAATAGAGGAGGATGAAATTAGAGATTCACTAGTCATCAAGTATTCCATCCCTATGCATCCTTGTCCTTACATCAGCAGGCTGTGGATGATCTTCCCTGATTTCAATCGGCTCAGTGTGTTCATCATCCTTGGGCGGCCTAGATTTAAAAATCAGCATTTCACGTAAAGATATGTTTGAAGAACAACTCGTTGCAATGAGAGTTGGTTGGGCTGAGCACTTACCATCTGAAATCCACATCCTCATACTCAAGCACCAAATACTTGTTCTCTTGATGGAACCACAACTTTCTCGTGACAAGCATATACCTTCCCTTATGGCCACGGCCTATACGCGGCATAACGAACCAAAACATAACCCACCACAGCACACCGCAAACCATGATCGAAGAGCCGACCACGCCAGTGGTGTACCACGGCACTTTCAGCAAGATGATGATCTTGGGTGGTATCCATTTCCCCGCAAGCGGGTACAGGTTGGCGATCCCAAAAAGAGCTGCAGCGACTGAGCTAAAGAATGAGTTGATCTGGAAGCCTGAGTTCCGCGAACGCTCAGCCCAGTTACGAGATTTGAGACGCATGAACAAAAGGCCGAAGCCTAGAGATGCGCCGAAGAGGGCATCGATGGTGTAAGAGTAGAGGTCGACTAGGAGACCATAAGTGTCTGAGGCCGTCAGAGTCCATGTTCCTAGGATCAGGAGGATAGACATCGAGAGATGTAGGACGAGAGCGCCGAGAGGGATGTCTTCTGGGAGGGTCTCTGTGTTGCGTCTAAAGCTGGGGATACGCAGTGATTTGAAGCCGCGAGCGAAGAAGCGTCTAAAGGGGATGATTCCTTCCTTTGCTATCTCTTGTTTTACCCGCGCGGCTGTGTAGGTCATGACGATGATGTTGCCTAGACTACAAATAGCCATGAATCCCGAAAGCATCTGAGGAGCCCTTGGACCCCAGGAAGACGAGATAGTTCCAAGTGTCAGCTCGAAGAATCTGTGTGCTACATTGTCTGTGATTCCGTTTTTAAAGTCGTTAACTGGAACAACGATAAAATATGAGACATTGACGAGTATGTAGAACAGCGAGACGATGCCGACGGCCGAGAAAGCATACCACTTGTATCGTCGACGGGGATCATCCACTTCTCCAATAACGTAATTGGCCTGGTTGAAACCACCGAATGCGAAAAGAATCGAGAGAAAGCTCTCTGCGTAGCCGTACGGATCCTGCTTGGCGCCATTGAATGCTGATGCTGTTGAAAGAGCGCCGGCAGTCCGCTTGAAAACACCACCATATGCTAGAAGACCAATGATGAAAATCATCAACAGAATGAGGATTTTGACCACGGCCAGTATGTTGTTCAAATATATGCCTCCTTGTCTCCACAGCCCGTGGATCACACAGGAGAATAAAACGGTACCCATGGCAATAGCTCGTACTACTTCGTCCCGGTTCTTGATGCTGGATTGGCCGGCCGCATCTAGTACGCTCAAACCAAACGCGATTGAGTTGGTCGCCACGTTGCCGAGGAGTATGAAGGCGATCCCGAATACGCACGTAGTAAAATAAATCGGCTTCTCCAGCATATATTTGAGCTTGTGCTAGTTAGTTATGATCGAAGCAGAGGGGTTAAAGACCATACGTAGACGAGTTCACCGCCACTGCGGGGAACTGATACTGTCTTGCCATCAATTTTGTATAATGGAAGAGTGAGTCCCAGCTCCATATACACAATTATACCACACATTGCGACGACAAGCCCCAGAGCCCACCACAGCATGCTTATACCAACACTGCCAGTATAGTTAAAGACTGTTGCAGGTGTGCGAAATATGCCAGTTCCTAGGTACAGATAAGTCAGAAGCTGCTTGTACATCCGGAGAGAGTCCCGCTAGATAAGAAATAAGCGGCACTGAATATTGCGGAGTTCCACTCGATGTAGCACATTCAGAATAGCCGCTTTCTTGCCCACCGGGAGAGAGACTAGCAACTTACCAATCATTCTGTTAAATATCATACACATAACAGTAAATTCACGCAGACGAAATGGCTTTGCAAGTGCAGTGGAACTTATCGCGGCGTCCTGCGAGAACAACTCGTCCTCTTCTGCCATTCCCAGTCCACCAGGCTGGTCGAAACTAGCTCCATGGGCTGTAGTCATTTCGAGAGTCGAAGCACTCTGCATCTCAATGTTGTGATAATCCGTCATTGTGCCAGAGAAACTGAGAGAATAGAGAAATGGTGTTTAATATAAAATGAAGAGCACCATCAACAAGGCCGGAGCTTCAAGGAAAGGAACGTACAAGGACGAAAGACATCAAATATTCATGGAAAACCCAGAAAATGAAATGGAGAGTCCTGGGCTGAGCTTGTTCACTGGAAGGCAGCCAGGCTATGCAATTGTATTCCACTACGGGAGAATCTGGAGGCTTCGCAACGCCGATTGCTAGTGACTCTGATCATGGCTTCAGTGTGGGAGTGTTTCTTAATCAGTTGCCAAGTATGAGGCGCTCAGACTTGCATCTCTCAAGGCAGACTTGGGGGGCCAACCAACAGAACCATTGGTGTGTGCTCAGGTAATGGACGCCAAGGGACGCCAAATCGTGTAGCGACGGCATGAAGTCTTTGGAGGGGTGCGCGATATCTGGCCCAGCCGTTGGAATCAGTCTGATCTTGATAAGAATCTGACGCGCAGAATCGAGTCCCGGCATCTGGCAATGCCCCAACAAAACGAATTGAATACTTCTGGCTAGGCTGTGAGAGATGAGATGTGGAAGTGCCATTGTGGTTCAGTAGGTAGGGTAGGAAGCGCGCTCGACGCGTACGAGCTGAGGAGGTTGGGGTTCGCTAAACCCTCCCTGATTGGATTGGCGTCAACTGTATTCCCACCTCCTCCTGCATCTTTTCACCCGGTTCTATTTTGCACAATTCCAAGACTTGCACAATATTGATTTCTAGAGGCTGTGACACCAAGCCGCAATATACTATGGCTCTAACGAGGTCGTGTGAGCAGAAGCGTGCATTCGGAGCGTCTTAGCTGTCGATGAAAGAGCTCGGCATTTCTGGGCGCTGACTCGACTGTACTTCCACAAGTGGAGGAAGGCGTCGTGGCTCTGGCAGCTAGATAAACCAAAGACGATCCAAGATGCGCCCTGCAGCATATTCTACCTATCATATGAATCAGTAAGTTCAGATGAATTTAGAGCCAGGAACGCCAGTGGCGGCAGTGATTCTGCAGGCCGTGATACTGATCCGGTGAGGGGGAACCTTCTATCGGTTGTGAGGCTCTCAGGCCAGGCTGTGAGCTCTCAGTGGAGCCAGAGTGACGCATCTCATCTTTAGAGAAGTTTTACTTCTCCTTGGTCTCCGGAATTTTAGCCTTGTCACCAATGACCCTCTACATCTACATTGAAATCACTTGATGCATCGGAGCATCCTAAATCTTGACAGATTTGACGATGTCTTTCGCGAGTATTGGAGATATCAAGTCCTGTGCGAAGTTTGCGTATCAGGTCTATCTTTACGGCTTCAGCAAAGTCAAAAATGCTTGTAGGTCTCTTTCTCAAATATCACCAGGCCACACCCTGTTTGCGCATTTCTTGCTGACCGTGGAATTTTATAGCCACTCAATACACCGAGTTTGGGCAAGACGTATATCGACTGCACGAAAACCTTGGGCAAGTGGAAAAGGTCTTCACAAGTGTTCAGGAGAGTGCTCGTGGACCGATTCCGACGAACTCCGACTTCCATAACACTTCAGCCTTGAACGCAATTCTTGACGACCCTTTCAACACCATCAGAGAATGCAATGCATTGCTAAATCGCAGGAATGCATTCGCAGCAGATAGCGGTTTCATTCGGAATATATACTGGAATTTAAGTATAGAAGCCGAAGTCACGTCGCTTCACAATAGGATCAAGTTCCATAATGTGAAGATCATTGCACTCCTTCAACCATTGCAGATGTAAGTACTACCACGTTGGTGTAGCTACTTTTAAACTATTTTCGTCACAATCACTGACCTTTTGCGAAGCAAACTACTCCTTGACATCAAAAGCGTGGTGCAGCTCTATGGAGACAACATTCTAGCTAAACTCGCCGCCTTGGAGGCTCGGATATTTGGGGAGGTGTTATCCGGAGAGTCCGAAGTTGCAACGCGGTGCGATCAAATCCAAATTCCCGAGTTTTTGTTGCAATTATTCGAAGATACTGCCAACGATGCGAGACCTGATCTGGGACTGGATGATTCGTTCCCCATGCAACTGGGAATCAATGCATTTCTTGGTCACTACAAGGACGAATCTTCAACTGCCACATTCGCTGGTGGGTTTTTGTTGCCGCCTCCGACTCAATCACCAGAGCACTACCTTCGCATGATCAAAAGCATATGGATAATCCAAAGGGTCCAAGCATGTTCTGAATACATTGAAGCATGCGGGCCGATATCTCGCAACCGACTTCTGCAGTGTTTTGTCGAAGGGCTGGCGCAAAAGTGCTTAGAAGAATTTGTAATCATCTCCTTTCTTTGTTTCGCTTCCTCGGAGCTATGCTTCCCAATCTCAATATTATCTTCCCGCTTTTTTTATTTTTGAAGACATAGTACTAACTAATCAAAGAACCGCTTTGCACAACGCCTTCCCGGAGGGCTATTCAAAGTCCGAGATGAGCCGAGTGAAGATGTATTAAGGCCCCTTGGGAACGAAGCATTCTCAATATGGCCCAAAGTCCTTCGGCCACTTGATCCATTTGATATCGCATTGCGATCAGCCGACTCACTAAAGATTGTTTTGCGCGCCCCTCTCAGATATCAGACACAATCCACACGCAGTAAAGAACTTCTGCTACTTCGACACGATGCTACACTTCTCGAGATGCTCACAAAAGAGACCTCGGAAACTAACCAGCCGACGTTCATTCAAACGTAGGTTACTCGTTTCTTCAAATCTTCTCGGGCTAATGAAACATTCAGGAAGAACATTGACTTGAAAATTGTGTCTCTCAACCCAATATATGCTGATCCTGATGCTACTTCTCCCAATATTGATCTGGGACTGCACTCCGTCGGGTCGCGGGGTCCAGATACTCTCTTGAGCTTTCGAGGCTACAATGGTAAGCCCAAGACTGCGTTAACATGATGAAGCCTCGACATATAGAGTTACGACCCGGCTCAAGGGCTTCGTAATTTGCGTTTGCTAATACGAACTTACAGATCTATACCAGTTCCAAGAAGCGGTCACTGGATATCGGCCTATCATGGACTTGTAAGTTGACCTCAAAACCCTCACGAGCACTCGCTAACATTAAGTGTAGGCTAGACATCGATATTCTAATCCAGCAGGACAAACCAACTGTCTGGAGAGGCCGCGCTCAACTATGGAATCTGCAGAGAAATCAATCAGGCCCATCACGAAATCGAGACAGCACTGCTTCTACCGGCGACGCAAGACTTTCGGGTGTCCAAAGCCGAGCTTCTCGAGCCTCAAGCTCCGTTCCAACATCGCACAGTTCCACGATGAGTTTTCAGACAAGAACTAGCGAGCTCACTGCTGTCACTTCGGTGCTCGCGAGCGAAAACGATAGCGGGATAGGCATAGACGCTAGGACTTTTGAGCCCCCCAAGCAGCCACTCTTGGTGCTATTCCTCAGAGCTCGTCGTCAGCGATCCCGCCAGGTGGGACAATTTGTAAACTTAATCAAGATCCCAAGTGAGTCTTTCTTCAACCACCCACCACGACCTCGTTCTAACATACCCATTCCAGTGGGAGAAAAGTCGGTCTACTTGGACTCAGCAAACTGTTGCCGTTGCCACAAATCCCAAAAGCACGAATGCCGGCATTCTGAACTTACCGGTCCGAAAAAAACATTCGGCAAGAATCCAATCAACGTGCAGCGCTATTGTGAAGGACCAATGTTGAACTTGGCTCTTCTTGGTGTCTATCACGAGCTTAAAGACGAGGAACCAGAGCAAAAGATCAACTTCATAAATTTCACGTTCAAGTCCGCCGCCCATCGAGAGAAGTTCGATACAATGTTCGTCAAATATCAGCAGCTGTACAAAGATAAGATGAGTGCATACACGAGGGAAAAGAGTAGCATTCGTTTTGGCGAGGAAAGATGAGAAAAATTTGCACAAAGAATCTTGAATCATCTCGAAATCTCGGATCCAACTAGGGAGGACTAGCTGTCGCCTCTCGGCAGGAGCTACTCACCACACAACTGCCCAACTATGAGAGATTGCCCGAAGTCTAGTCGAGTAATCTCATTGCATCGGCTACAGGACACCTGAAACAAGCAAGGAACGATCTGTCAAATATCCTAGTAAAGGTAAGACATTGTGGCAATTGAGAATGGTATCCTCTGACTTTAGCTGACTAGTTTGAACCAGAAATTATAAAAACGCTGGAGTGCCCCAGACTTGCCCACCAAAAACACGATTTGATTGTTACATTCAACCGACAACGCACTTTTCAAGCTTCAGCATTCCCCAACCTTGTTTATACAAAATACCCACGTCCGCCGTCCAGCCTGCCCACAGAGTCCACTCGATTCTCAAGATCCACGATGCAAAACCGAAGTTCTACCCAAGTGTTGAAATAACTAACCATACTCATTCCCATGGACTTCGGACTTGAATCGCCTCTTCTATGCCTTTTGACCTTCTTCGGCAGGCGGCTCAGCAACCGGACTCAAGCGCGCTTTCTTCGAAGGTGGACCTCCTACCACTGCATCTTGGCTGGAATCTGTTTCCGTAAAAGACGCCTCCGGAGTGATTGGGAGTTTTGGAGCCACGAATTCTGGCGCAGTCGCTTCTTTCGAAGCTAACATTTTGCCTGAGATCGAAGATTCTAGGGGGTTCAGAAGACGCCCTGCAGTCGTGGGAACTGGCGCAGCATAGATCTGCTGGTTATCATGCTCGGCACTTATTTGCTCGATCTGACGCTTCGACGTAGCTGCAGCACCAGCGGAGGACGGTAGAGGTCGAGCGATTTGTTCAATGGGTTCGCTCTCAACATCGCTGGCATCCCCAGTCCCAACAAGATCATTCCTTGTCAGAACTATGTACTTAATCTGGTGCTTACAATCGTCTAGAGCTTTATGCAAGACTCCCGTCCGTGGCGTGGTTCGTGCACGGTTGACACCCATGATCAGTGTGCCCTGCTTTACGAACGTTCGTACGCACATGTCGCCGAAGTCTTTCCACGGCCTCTGCATTTTGCAGGCTTTGTAGGCACTACGAATCCATACATTATCGGCCACAACGCCATTTCCCCAGATCATGGGTTCAACGAATGAAGAAGGAAACTTTGCCTGGGTTGATTTGTGGCAAGTGTTGACAAACTGTGTCAGCTTAGACAAAGCTTGGGGCAGACTGGTGCTGCATGATCTCCTAGTCTCGAGTGTTTGGGGAATATGATGACGGAGCCAATTTAGAGTTAAGGTCCCTTTCTTCAAGCCGTGATCTAAGCAAGATTGGAGATTTACTGGCATAGAGATGTGGTCCAACTCTTCGCCTGTACTGAGGTCAAAATGGACAGCTGCTAGCTCTATAATCGCCGGGTCGGGGGAAGTGATATCTGTGATCTCGAGATCGAGCATGATATTTGTGTGGTGGTGTTGAGCCATGGTTCAGTTCGCTCACAAGAATGTTTTGGATTATTCTGTTGAGATTGAAAAGAATAGAGGAAATTTCGAATGCGACAAATGTAGGTAGCTATATATCCAGACGTTTGAACTTCGCAAAGAGACGTGATGAGACGGGGCATAATGTGAGAAAAGAAATTAGTAGGTTGCTGGGAAGAAAACCAAGACAAAGTAATTAAACCCTAGCTTAGATCCGTACGAAATACTGTAGTGATTGTCAAGGGAAAACTTCAAAGGCATTACATACAGTATCATACTGTATTCCCAGAAGAACCGCAAAGGAACTAGGGCTCAAACACTGATGTTCGACGCTTATTTTACTAATTTGGCCTGTTTTATGGAGCCATTTTCATGCATTTGATTAACAGCAAATCGAATTCAAACCATGAAAAAGAAAAACATACTGACAGTAGATCTTCAATCTCCTGTTTTTGCAGGACCACGGGCAACAAGCTGTAACACAGGAAAAGGCCGAAACATACTCTGATTTTGAAATGCTGGAACATTCAAAGTCCGCAGTAATCAGTGCCGCTTCGCGTACCCCACGCGGAACGAGCACTGTAGTCTTAAAATGCCTTGAGCTGGTAACCAATGACCAGCCATCTGGAGGCAAGAAAAATAGAAAGCGCAATTCGAATGTAGAAAATAAAGACGGTGAAAATAGCTGATGCCTCGCTACGGAAGTGGGGTGTTGATAAAGTGAATCCCTCCTTCCACACCCACCGCATCGGTGGATCAAGTTCCGCGCTTGGAAGGACCACGCGACGCGATCTTTTCAGCCTTGTCCTTGTGTACACAGAAGATCTTCACGAATAAGGTCCCCAATTGCGCAACAACTTGAACGAGATGGCACCCTCAGAGCGCGTCCTTATCGATAAATTGAAAGCCACGGCTTTGGAAATCTTCAATGGCCCTGAGCGCGAGGATTTAAGTGTGAAAAGGGTGCGGGATAAGCTGGAGGCGCAACTCGGACTCGAGAAGGGATTTTTTACTCAGCCCGAATGGAAGGACAAATCCAAGAGAATAGTCAAGGAATACGCTGTAAGCGTCGCGCGATTGAATTCTTTACGAAACGCTAATAAATCTGTAGACAGAGCTGTTCAACAGAGAAGAAGTTGAAGAAGACTCGATTCAAGTCGATTCCAAACCCCCCACTCCCAAAAAGCCTGCTCCGTCGCCGAAGAAAAGCGCACCTGCGAATAACAAGAGAGCAAAGAAGCCCACTTCTACAGAGAAGTCGCGACCAGCCAAGCGACAAAAGAAGCAAGAAACACCAGAAGAAAGCAGCGAGCTGAGTGATGTGGTATCCGAGGAGCGTCCAGTATCCGACTTTGACGATTTAGATGTGAGCGACGCACCAAAGCCGAAGAGGAAAGCGACGCGCAAGTCGAAGACACCTATAAAGCGTCAGTCTAAGAAAAGGGCAGCAACAGATTCTGAGGAGGATGAAGAGGAGGAAGTGAGTGAGGAGTCTTTCGGCGACGAGGAAGATAGCGATGCAAAGCCAAAATCGAAGAAGAAAGTCTCTCCGAGGAAGGCGGCCAAGCCAGTCCCAAGTCGCAAAGGCAAACCAAAGAAAACACAAGTAGAAACTCCCGAGTCTGAGGAGTCAGAGGTCAATGCTGCAAGTGAGTCTGAGGACGAACTTACTTCAGCGAAAAAGGGCAAATCGAAAGCAAAACCAGCAGCAGACTCTGATGCAGACGAGCCCACACCCATCAAGAAATCGAAACCAAAAGTCAAACCAGCGCCTGCATCTGATGCAGAATCCGATGCGCCTACCCCTAAAAAGAAAGCAAAATCAGTAACCCCCGCCAAGGCCAAACCAGCTAGAGATTTTGTCACTTCCGAAGACGACTCGATAGAGATCAAATCCAAAGTCAACGCCAATGACTCCGACTCCGAAATGTCCATCGTTCTAGACGAAGGGCCCAAACCAAAGCGCAAACGACGATCCAAGTCTGAAATGGGGTCTGGCGAATCCAAGGCTCCAAAGCAACCCAAAGCGCCAAAGCCGGCCAAAGTCAAGGCTCCCAAGGCCCCAAAAACCAGCAGTAATCTCTCACCGGGTGAAGAACAGCTCAAGACGCTTCAATCACAGCTAGTACGCTGCGGCGTACGCAAGATCTGGCAGTTTGAGCTCAAGCAGTACGAAGACGATACGTCAGCGAAAGTCCGGCATTTACAAAATATGCTCAAGGATATCGGCATGGTTGGACGCTTTAGTGAAGCGCGAGCCAGGGAAATCAAAGAGATGAGGGAGCTGCAGGCTGATCTGGAGGCAGTCAAAGAAGGGGAGAAAGTTTGGGGAATGGAGAGCGGACGACCGAGTCGTAGCAAAGCACCAAAGAAGAGTTTGAAGGTTAGCAGTGATGACGAGGATGAGGACGAGGAGGATGCTCCTGCAAAGAAGGCAGGAGGAAGTGCCAGCGAGGATGACAGTGATGAGCAGCCCAGACCAAGAGTTCCGAGAGCGAAGCAGGACCTTGCGTTTTTGGGAGATGAGGAGGATAGTGATGAGTAGTTGTTGATTGCTTCTGAGAAGTGTATATGGACTGTCATAAATAGGAAACTGGTACCAGGACGAGTTACGAATGCATAATACTTTTCAGATCAAGTAACACCAGGCATAATACTCGTATTATTGTGAGACATATCAAGTATCTCGTTCCACTTGGACACTTACACTAGAATCACTCTTGTGTCACAAGGGAGACATCGTTTTCCGATGGGCCCTGTTGCCAATGTGTATCCTCTGGTCACAATCTATGACTTGCAAGAGGAAGGAATATATTGCCATTTCTTTTAATAACGACGTCGCTTCCAATCATACCAGCAAATCCATCACATCTAAAACATGCCTAACAAATCCTCATTCGTCTTCTTGCCCCCACCCTGCAACTGCTGTTGCGGCGGTGGAGGCTGACTCGCACCGCTTAAGTCAAGTCCCGCAAAACCATTCATCAAATCATTCTGTCCAGCCGGCGCCGCGCTCGAACTCCCGCCATTCATGTCAAACAAGCCCATCATATCATCCATACTACTTCCACCGGCCGCTCCTGGATTTGCAGGAGGACTAGCGACTCTTTGGGGCGTGCCGGCTAGTCCCTCCAGGCCAGAAGCACCACCGCTGGGAGGAGCGTCTGCTGATGCTGGAGCAGCGCCGTCGAAATCGATATCGAGAAGATTCTCGTTGTTTTGAGTACCGTTCTTTTGGCCAACAACAGCTGCTGCGATGGGGTTGTCGACTGCGTTTTGTCGTTGTTCTTGAATTGCTGCGTGTTGGATGGCATCGGCGCCGTACCGGCCGTGGCCAACGAAGGTCTCGGGTGGCTTGTGGTAAACCGAGGCGAGAGTTGAGAGTTCTGTAAGAAGTTGATCGAGGAGTTGTGGCGGGAGGGATGACATTGTTGTGTTGATCGGTGGTTTGTCAGAAAGGATGATGTTCTACTTCAATTAGCTCATTGGTTGGATAGAGGGAATATAGAGGGCATACCTTTGCAACTTGCAGATCACCTGATAATAATCGCCAGTAGACATATGCTCTGTCTCTTATATCCGGGTTGTCGTTGTCGGCTGTAGCTTGCTGAAGAACCTTCTGTACAAGGCCTTGGTTGTTGTCTGGCTTCTTCAGGAATAGCTTCACAACAGCGGTCAAAATTTGCAGTTGAACTTGCGTGAACTCTTCCATAAATCCCTCGACAAATCCGGATAAGATCTCATCCGCATTGCTGATCTTTTCCGCATACTCTCCGACGATCCAAATAAGAGCACCTCTTGCGTTTGGCTCATCCAACTCATCGATGTATTTACAAAGAGTGGGGATGATGCCTTCGTAGCCAGGGTATTTCCGGAAGATGTCCTTGATGACAACAATTGCCTCTTGAACAACATAATTGACTTTTGTAGCAATAAGATCCAGAAGAGTGTTAACACATTTCTCGCTCGCACTTTCAATCTTGATTGCTGCTTGACCAATGGCCTTGACTGCCCTTCGGACAAAATCCATGTCAACCTCCAAAGCATATTCTTTCAATTCGGCCAAAAGCTGGTCCACGTTCTTGTCGTTGGCTATCCGTACCATAATCTCGAGTTTCTGCAGTTTGACATATGGAGGGTCGTTGTATTTGCAGAAGAATACTCGAAGCTCTTTGCTCAAAATATCCGGCTTGGCTTGAAGTAGTAAATCGATATTCCTTAAAGCGACGTATTGCACCTCTGGAGCTGAAGCAACAAGAGTGACTTTGCAAAGTTAGTACTAACAAGGTAAACTTCAAGACTTGAACTTACCTAAAGGAGGAGCCATCTTCTTCAAATACTGCTTCGTAAGTTCTGCATTGACGTACTTCATGTGTAAAAATACCACCTTGACAGCTGCCAATACCACACTGGGGTTGACATGTTGGAACTGAGGCGAAACTCTTTCACAAATGTGTTCAGATTCCTTCATGTCTTGTGCTTTGTAGTCGGCCAGAGTCGTAAGGATTGTTACTCGGCCCCATTCTGTACATTCGTTCAGAGCCATAAGCATCTTTTTCAGGGTCGTCGGTGTCACTCGAAGCGCCTTTGTCTCCGGAGCGGCTTCATTAATCTCTGCCAGCGCCGTGACGGAGTTTGCGACCACCATCGGATTGGGATCTCCTATCATCTCCTGCAATGTTTCCAGGAATCCATTCTCTAAACACATTGTCGGATTCAAGTCAAAGAGCTTCGCAACACATATCGCTGCCGTTTTCCGGACATAGGGCGATTCGTCTCGTAATGTCTTCCGTAATGGTTCCTCCATGTAATCCACCATCTTATCCACCCTAATGCAACCCATTGTCCGTATAGCAAGAGCTCGCACTAACGGGTTCGGATCTTCAGAGTCTTGAACGAAGGTATTGACCGCCAGGATACAAAGGTCCGGATGTGATTTGGCGTAATTCCTATATGGGGCTCGAAGTCAGTATAATGCCCGACACGCCGCCATGGGTTTGCGGAGACTTACATCAAATACAAATATACAAGCTTCTTCTGGTCTAGATCCCCCGTAGCAATGTTCTTCAACACATCAGGAAATAGAGCGGACACATCTTTGCCCAAGGTCATGGACATGATGGTCTTCTGAATCGCCTCCTTGCGCTCGTATGCATATTGCGAGACCAGCCCTGCTCTCAGCTCAAATGTTTCGCCTTTCCTGGGTACCGCGAAGGCCCCTTTGATCCTGTTTACCGCCATCGCTCACACAGATGGCGAGTTGAGGTTGTGCCCCTCATACGCCCGCGGCTGCAATCAAAGAACAGTCAGGCAGCAGCTTTGTGCAATCGGCTGGGATAACTCGATATACGGAGTCTGGGGCAAAACACTTGCGACAAATATTCTTCGTTGGAGAGTGGTGTGAAATTCGTAAGTTCTTTGTGGTCGTCGATGTGATCCTAAATGTTGACAGCTTCTCAGCCTTCTGGTGTGTTCGCAAATAAGCGTGGCACTAATATGGCATGGGTCTCGAAAGGGGCCATGGACATGGGCATTGCATTTCGCGCGGAGTCTACTCACAAAATTCATGCAACTGATGGAGACTTGAGGGAACTTGAAACAATCCTCATTTGGGAAACATTCAAATACGCCATGGTAGGCTCATTTCCCACGTATAAATACTGCAGATATCGTTCAAATCATGAGCATAGCTAAGTTCTCCAAGGCAAATCTCCCAAACCTTCGCCGGCTGTTTGTCGAAGCTCGAACCGATGCTGAGGAGAGTGCATATTCGAGGAATGCAGTTAGTAATCCATCCTTATTCGTTATTCATGTTCTAATCAGTCTAGTTCTACAACATTGTCCTGTTCATGTCATCTGTTGCTGTCTTCAGTCTTGTTGCTCAGCGGATGAACAAGTCGGCATGCTGAGCATACCCTCAAGTGGCATTAGAAGTCAAAGTACTTCACTGTTTAATTCGCCGCGTAGGGAAACAAAGCCACAGGTCATCGTCGCTGTGGTTGGGATTCTCGGACCTCCGAAAAGGCAAGCAGTCTTGGTTTGGCGAACCCGAGACCTTCTCTGGAAGAAGGGTGCACTATCAACGTATGGGACGTGTGATTAGGAGGGTCGTGTCAAGTCTTGAAACATGAGATACTGTAGATATGTTGGACGGGGATGTATAGCCTTGCTAAGCTACAGGCGCAAAAGGTGGTGCAATTTGCTCTTATAAAACTTCTTGCACGTATATGCAGAAGCATCTCTAATATCACGGTCCTCAAGCTTCCCCTTGCCGATCCCATTCCATTCCATTCACGATCGTTCCCCTGCCGTGTCCTAGCCTGATCGCCGGCATTGTACTTCCCACCTTTACATCCCAATCGGCTACCTTGGCGTTCCCTCCTGTTGAATGATATAACAATTCGTCTTGCTATCGCTTCAAGCTGTAGTTCCAGAAACGACCTCTCCCGTTGTATCTTTCCCCGGTGCAACAGCGACCTTCCCCTCTGCCTTCTGCTTCTCCCATTGTTCCGGCGTGTAGCACTTCGGGGTCCAAGCATGAATAGCAGCAATCTCAGCTTTCAACGCGGTATTAACTAATCGATGTCTTGCCAAAGTTGTCTTCTTCTCGAATTGAGGGGAAACTATCACGGCTGAAAATGCTTGCCCGCATCCACCTAGCCAATTGTCAATAAATGACGGATTCAAGGTGCTATGGCGGGGTAAAATGAACGAACCTGACATATCCTCAATGTCAACATGGACGGCTTGTAGTTGTGCAATTATTTTTGTTTTGAGGTCTGCCTCAGAAACTCCTGCAGTTTCTGCCATCGTGGTTTAAGGAAGGAAATTTTGTTCAATTGTTGTACAGTAGTTGATTCTTTCCGCACCGGAGAAGTTCGAGATTCGAAATCAATGCTGTAAGGCGCGGGGAAAGCGGCCGGCGGCCGACTTCCGTTTTGGGTGAATCGTCGGCTAGCTACTGTATGCTAATTATTTCTGTCTTGTTGACTTCTTTTACGTTTCACAAATGTCATGAACTTTCAAAAAGTGATTCGAAGATCAATGACCACAATGGCAAATCCAACGGTCTCACCATTTAGTCAGATGGTTGTTACAGCTATGAGGAAGCTGTAAGTTAAATCTTACAAACACCAATCAGAGATTCAGAGCTGATCGGTCTATAGATACCCTGAGAAGCTAGCGGACAGTAGTTTCGATAATACTGGACGTATGTACGTTGTCAATTGGTTTTCTTATAGCATACTGACTTTCTTATAGTACTCCTCGAAGCACCGTATCGACCCGGGCACTTAAATAACTCTGCTCTCCTGACTATTGATCTCACCAAAGCTGTGGCCGATGAAGCCATTACCAGGAAAGACTCAATTATTGTAACGTACCGTAAGTAGATCACATTTTAGATTTCTTTAATAATAAGAAAGCTGGTTTGGTTTTCCTTCCCTTTGGGACATTAAGCCAGCCCCTGGTTCAAATGGCTATTCAACAGCTTATCTTATGCAGATCCCATCATATTTCGGCCTCTAAAATCTCTAATTCAGAGCAATGCCCAACAAAACACTCTGCTACGCCTTGCTCAAGAGGGAATCAGTGTGTATAGCCCGCATACAGCTGTGGATGCCGCCCCAAATGGTCTCAATGACTTCCTTGCTGACGTTGCTGTTGGAGCTCGCGTCGGAAATAGGTATGCTGAGCTTATCACTATAGAGTAGCAAGCACTAATTGAGTAGGAAGCTAAGTAATACTGATAAACATGCTCGCTCGGTCATCACCCCTGTCAAGGAAGCACCAAAAGGCTTTGAAGCAGCAGGTTATGGACGGATAGTGCGTTTCGACAAACCCCAGCCGCTTGGAACCATTGTGAAAAGAATCACAACGACATTGGGCATCTCTGGTGTCTCAGTTGCTGTTCCTCAATCTATTCCCACTGGGAAAAAATCCGATATTGAGATTTCGTCAATCGGCATCTGTGCCGGTTCTGGTGGATCGATGCTTAACGGACTGGACGTAGACTTACTGTTCACCGGGGAACTAAGTCACCACGAAGCTTTGGCTGCTGTGGAACAGGGAAAGTGTGTCATTACTACTTTCCACAGCAATTCAGAAAGAAGTTTCCTCGCGGAGGTTCTGTCGGCCCAGCTGACAAAAGCCGTCGCGGACGAAACACTCCAACAGACGGGTTTGGATAAGTTTGAGGGCGAGGAGATAAATCAAATCAAGTTTAGAGTCAGCAACGCTGACAGAGACCCCTTCGAGATTGTCATGGGGGGAAATGCCACTTGGTAATTATTCCAACAAGCAATGGCTCCGCTATGGGCAGCTCAATCAATAAAAAAATAAATACCCGATTTAAGTCGTCCCATCATTTTATACAATTCAATGCAGCCAGCCCTGCCGGGTATCATGATTTGGATTCTCTAGTGTCTTTCACGTTAACCCAACTCTTCTCAGCCGGCGGCTCTCCCCTAATCGCGGCCTCTCCGTCCTCCATACAGTCCAAGACATCATCTCCACCCACTCCCCTCTCTTTCCATCTCTCTAAAAGCCTCAGCGTAGGCTCCCATACTCTTCGAGCCTCTTCTACCTTCCCCTCGTCCATTAACGTTCTCACCTTCTCGGGCGTATCCAGCACCCTTTCCACAACCTCCCTCGCCCTCTCTGTCTTCCTCAACTTTTCCCTCTCTTCTTCCCCCATCTCCTCCCTTTCCCTCTGCCACGCCGGCATCCCCTCCCTCATCTCCCGTTTAATACTCTCCGCCCTCTCATAAATACTAGCAATCGCCGGATCCAACGTACTAGCCATCGGATTCAGCGGATCCATGTTCGCCCTCATCTTCCTAATCGTCTCCGTAGCCGTAATCAGCTTGCTGTAATTATCATACACCAATGCCTTCTTCTCCGCATCTAGCGCTCTGATATCTGTAAGCACCCCATTGTACGTCCTCAGTAATTCCGACAGGGATTGCGTGGAGAGAACATGGTTTATATAGGCATTGGCATCGAAATTCGCGTGATCGAGCTCGGATTCTAGGACCTCGCTATTGGAGGAGTCGTGGATGGAGGACGCTTCTGATGCAGCGTCGTTTATGGGGGTGGAGGAGGCGTCATCTTGAGCTTTTTTTATGTTGTAGTATTCTCGAAGTGCCGCTCTGTTGGCTCTTTTGGGCTGGGTTTGTGAGGGGCCGCGGCTCGGGGAGGCTTCTGAGGAACGGGGGATGTCGAGGGAGGGTCTGGAGGAGGAAGTGGGTGTTGAAATTATGGGGACACGGCGGCCGTTAACGGAGGATTCGCGGGGGCTGGCGATTGTAGACATGCTTTTCGAGGCGCTTTATGGACAGTACGGTCAGGGAGAAGTCATTGGCGAGTTTAGAGGACGAGAGACGCGGAATTGTGAGGTAGAGAGGTTCGAAAAGTTGTTGATATTGTCTGAGGTGAAGCTCGAAAGAAGGCTGGCCCAAACGCAACGAGGCTGCAAGCGAGGCTCTCGGAATTTGTTCCTCAACTTTCACCTCTATTAGAACATCTACATTTCGCAAATGGCATCTTCCGACGAGACACATTCTGCTCTAACCCTACTGCCAAAACAATAACATCTACAGAATGGCATCCCCAATAAGTCCTGCCCAGGTTTCTGCCACGCTCACACAAGCTGGCCTCCCGACACCATCCACCTCCTTCCTGACTCCAATCCTAGCCAGCTCCGCAAACTCGCAGCGCCAACCACCGCTTTCCTCCCTCTCCATGACAGCACGCGTCCGACTTACCTCTGCCGACATATCCCAGCCAAACATCCTAGCTCCCACCAACGGTGCCTTCCCTCCCAACGTCGCCGACGTGCGAGTCAAAGAGAGAGTGCTTGGACACGACATCCCAGTGCAGGTCATAGATGTTGAGGATATTGGACGCAGCAAATGGGATCAGGTTGAACAGCTAGAGGCAGAGCGCAAGGGCGAGCTGATGAAAGGCCGAGAAGTAATACGCGTGCTACCTACTCCCGATGCCGAGAATGGCTCTACGGCTTCTACGCAAGCAATTGGCACACCTGCGGGTTCAAATGCTTGGGTTAGTAGGGGCCCATTCAAGGTGCTGTTGCAAGATATGAAGGGCCAGAAGGTCTATGGGTTTGAGTTGAAGAGGGTGGAGAAGTTGGGGTATCCGCCAGGCATGAGTCTTGGGTGCAAAGTTATGTTGAAGAAAGGCTGTAAAGTTGCTAGGGGTATGGTTTTGTTGGAGCCTTCTTGTGTTGTTGTTTTGGGAGGGAAGATAGAGGCGCTAGACAAAGCGTGGAGAGAGGGAAGGGAGGAGCGTCTTAGAGAGGCGGTCACAAAGGACGAGGAAGGTGGTGGCAGGGGGTGAAACCAGTATTTATGACTGGTGCCATGGAAGTTAACAAATGATCAGCAAAAATGTTTGGAGTATACGGACTTGTAAATTGGAGTTGGAGGTTTATATTATCGATACCCAGAGGCAAAAGGAGGGAAAAAGATCACACGTTACACAATTTTTACGTAGTAAACATTGCTATCTATTGAGTTTTAGATACCGTTCCAGTCCTAAGAAAAAAGGCGGACTGAAATGGACTAGACGATCCAGGAAGCTTGCAACGCAACGCAGCAAATGAACCATATCTCATGCCTCGTAACCGTTTCCTTGCCCACCGGAAGCAGGCATTATTGCTATATTTTCCAATGGGCGTTCCCAACATGTGCTCGCAAACAACATCTCATATCTCATCATTTCTTTGTATGCAATTATGAAAACTCCCTCGTTATGATACTGATATTTTCCACACTTGACAGACAGCCCACCTTTCCAGGTAATTCCTGCCAGCAATGATAAGATGATTGCAGCAGAATCTCCGCACAATTCGGATATTGGCTTCTCGTAGATGATTCGTAACATTTCTCCCAACCGTAACCAGCGGTAAACAAAACAACGCATTTGCGGTGCAGAATATTTATCGCATGATTTCCTGGTAAATCAGCTCTTTGAGTTGCTCCTTGCTGAGGTTGTCCTTGTTTTTATCGAAGTCAAAGAATTCCTCTGGAATTGGGCTGGCCGTTGGCTCATCTTCTGGGTCGTGGTATGGCTCCAAATAAGGATGTTGAAGAGCCTCGTCAACGGTGATTCGCTTCACAGGGTTGAAGGCCAAAAGCTTCTCCAGAAGATCAAGCGCAAGGTCAGAGGTTTTAGGGAACAAAGAGCGGAGTGGAACCTTCTTCTTGAAAGGTAGAGAGCGGATATACTCGCGAGCCCGACGGGACTTGATGCCGTAGTAATCCTCCATGGTTGGGGTGCCCAGAACATCCAGAATGAGGGTGAGTTGGTGGTGGTCTAAAGTAAAGGTCAGTATCTATACTTCAAAAGGCGGACTCGGCTGAGCTTACAGTCCTTCCCAGGGAACAGAGGCTTCCCGCTCAACATCTCGGCCAAAATGCAGCCAACGGACCAGACATCAATAGCTTTAGTGTATTCTTTGAATGTCAACATGATTTCAGGTGCTCGGTACCAACGAGTGGCAACGTATTCAGTCATGAAACCGGAGTTGTCCTCTTGAGAGGCAGCTGAGCGAGCCAGACCAAAGTCGCAGACTTTCAAGTCACAGTTGGCGTTGAGAAGCAGATTCGAGGGTTTCAGATCTCGGTGGAGAACATTTGCAGAGTGCATGGCCTTGAGAGCACGAAGAGTCTGGTAGATGAAGTACTGGCAATGGTCATCTGATAGATCCTGGGTGCGAATCACTCGGTGCATATCAGTCTCCATAAGTTCCTATAAATTGCCCATATTAGCAATTCACTCTCACCCGAAGCAACAACTAATGAGGCATACTTGGATGAGATAAACTTCAGTGAATGTTTCATAGCTCCGTGGCTTCTGGATGTCAAGAATCGAGATAATGTTTTCGTGGTTGAAGTACCGGAGCAGCTTCATCTCGCGCAGGGTTCGCAGGCAGAACATGGAATGGTCAAAGGGAGTGATCTTCTTGATAGCAACCTTTTGCCCGGAGGGTTTATGGAGTGCAGAGCTATTTCAGAATTAGCAGTGTTATTACTATTGGTACCGCCTTCTCAATATGAGGGGCTACGCGGGGCGGCAAGCGCTGGTCAAAGAGACAACAGATAAGGAGGCTCTTACCAGACAACACCGTAGGCACCTTCCCCGACTACATCCTGGATATCATATTGCTCGGAGACATTGAAGGAGATCTTGCGCGATCCGGTCGACGGATTCGGCGCACGAGAGGTCATCCTGACGGTGAGTCGAGGATGTATGTATCTCGAAGGTGGATTTCGGAGATGGCAACAGCTGCTTCAAGGGAGGCAGTATGTCCGCAGCGATCGTCAAGTACAATGGTGCAACTGGACCGGTCTTCGAGTTGATGTGCAAGTGCGAGTGCGAGTGCGAAAAGCCGGGATCAGGGCAAAGTGCAGAAAGTGTGGAATTGGGAGATATTCCTTTGTTGTCTTTCGTCGCCTGAACTTTCCTAGCGTTAAAACCGAGCGGGCAAATGGGTTCCAGTTTCCGGATATCTCTTTGAGCTGCCAATTCTGATGTCTCTTATTGTCTCCACTGTTCCAGATTGAATTCGCAGATTCTCTTCCAGGTCGCCAGTTCAATATCGTCTCGAGCCTTAGTCCTCGGCTGCCGTTGTCTCCAAAGCAATTTTGCGCTCGGTCCCACGAGGTATACCGAGCTGTCGCAGCTTTGGAGTCTGATCCAAGGATAGCAGGACAGAGTCAAGATCTTTACCCGCTTTGATTCGCTGGCTTTGGCGTTGATGTTCGTCTAGATCAGCACGAATAAATCAGCATCTCTTTGTTCGTCCTAGCCTTTGGGCTTCTGATTCGTGGGCGTCTGTTCAGAGCTTCTAGAAGTTTGGAAGCTATCACTGCCAAATGCACACTGCGCAATGGAGATCCACGCGCTTCATCTAGTGGTCCTTGCTGTTGCAGAAGAGGTTGTCGTACCTGTAATCTCTAACTCTGTGTTCCAGACTGACGTTGAAATTGCCCCGCCACTAGGTTCCAGAGCCTGTTTTGGAGTCAAATAGTGCTGTGCGCGCAAAACTTGCTAGACCGTCAATATTCAAGAATAGCAAAGCTGTCTGAATTCGCAGGAGAGATTGCAACGAAAGTTGGGAGAAGTTAGATGGTGCCCAAGGTCACGATGTATGCTGGTTGAACCTTTGTAACTCGGATTCGGGCTCCTGTTGCTTGGGACGGGCCTTGTGCTCAAGACGGTCTAGCTATTTCCTTGGTCCTGGTGGGCCGAAAGGGACGACCCCTCGATAGTGTGGCCCTGGGTGGATGAGCTCTGGGCGTATCATATTTCCTGAATGCCTGTCGGCCATCCCCACTGGTCTCTAATAAGCGCCCGTTTCCATCACAATCTTCACACTGCCCGCTTTCCGACCCCAAAAATGCTCCCAAATAGAAAATTGATGGCAGAGGCGCCTGTTTCACGGGTCAAGAAACGTTTCATGACTGGCCTGACAGGTGTGGCCAGCTGTTGCTTTTATATTAAGACTGCAGTGTTAATGGCTATGGACCAACCACAGCAAGTACTTCGCTCTATGTAGCCCCCTCTTAGAGTACGAAATAAAGTGCCTATGCTATCAATTTCACAGCTTTACCATGGAAACTCTGCGTGTGACAAAGGTACTTCCTGACAGGTACTTCCCGACAGACGGATACCAACTTGACAAATACCAGATGGTCCATCCTAGGATCCCAAAGCGACATGTAATTGTTTCTTGTACCTGACACCAGGGTGGGCGGGTTCCGCATCGGGTATGTCACACAATACCGGGGCTGGATCTAGCAACCCTCAGCGGAACATCAGCAACTAGACGTCGCAACAGTCTACATTAAGCAGATCTTCCAAATGCAAGTCCCCCGTTTTAAGCTTGAAAGTGAGCCATTCAAGTTTCTATGGCCCGGAAGGAATAATTCACTGCCGGACTATGCAGTGTGATCGGATGAAGAGTGATGGCTCGTTTTGAAGATGTTTGACGATCAGATTTTTGAGACGAACTCTCGAGCCCCTGCCCTGACGGGCCCTATATCACCTCGTATATGCCTAGACGATACCCAGGATTTGATTCAGGGGCCACAGGATTCTTTAGGGTTATCTGCACTGCTTGCCGTGCCCTACCGAGCAGGATTGTTTCGAAACATCTGCCCGTCCATTAAACAACTCGTTCGTTATATTAGCTCGCAGCTTCACGAAGGAATATCGGGAAATTCCAACTTTACCGAACCTGGCCGCTTCACAAAAAGACTAATCAGAGTGCAACTTCGAGCTCGGAAGGACTCGAGAAGTCTTCGCCGCACATCCTGCAGATTCATCACTGTCCAGAACGTCGACACCTTCAAACAGCAATTTTAGCGATAAGTCACTAGCATGAACGAGGTCTACGATGTGATCAATAATATACCTCTACGAGGTGTTATAATGTTTTAACAACTGAGGTAGTTGCTTTACTAAGTTACTCTTTCTATGATGCTACAAAGGTGCCAACCCCCTTAATTGAGACTATTTTATTGAACGACCTGTACAGATAGATGCATCAGCATGAGCCCGCAGCATTGACTGAAACCTCAATTGAGAAATCTAGCTCACCTTTTCTCTCAATGTCCCCATCCACTGCTGGAAACTCATCCCTTGGTCTGCCCGGTCTTCAACCAACAATGTCTGTGCCCACAACTTCAAGCTTGGATCACCATCTTCCCGAATGACATACAAATGCGGGACAACGATGCTCCCGACGCCACGAGCTCGGTAATCCCGACTCTTCTGCACCACTGCACGGACGCGTTCGTTGAAATCGTTGTCGAATTCCGGTAACGAACTCTTGCCGACCTTGAGTTTAGTCCTATCAGAAACACCGAAAACATCTTCGAGCAGTTGTGGCACCGCATCGCGGCCGACCCACAAGAATTGGGTTTGTCCATCATCGATAAGATAAAGACCGTAAGGAACAAGTCGTTCCGATGAAAGATTGTATGGGGGCGGAAGAACAATTTGGCTCGTCTCGGGGTCGGGGATGCCTGCGTTGTCTGGCATATCGTGTAATGAATAGAGTCTGGGGTAGATGTATTGCATCAAAAGCGGGAGAGGTAGAGTTGAGAGCTGGCAAAGTGCAGCCGATCGAAGATCTGATGGAATTTGGGCAGATTTTCGAAGACCGACATTCTTGATGAGTCCGAGGAACAAAACGGGCAGGCCACGTAGGTTTGCTGGGAATTGCAGACCGCCACCGCCCATGTTTCCTCCCGCAAGCTCCTTCTTAAAGGTCTGGAGAAGTTCAATGAGTTTCGACTGAAGTGCATCTCTTGCAGGCTCAAGACCGCTGCTGAGAGCTCTTTCGACGGCTTTGTGGCTGAAGAAAGTGGTTATTGCACATTGATCAGCGGAAGCATAGACGTCGGCGAGGTTTGTAGTGGTAGGGAGAGAAAGAGTCATGACGCGAATGCGTCTCTCTCCGTTGCTCGTCGTATGAAGAACCGCTGTCTGCATGCAAACGAAATTCTTCGTCAAACTCTCATCAATAGCCACTTCGACCACATAACTTTGGTCCCTGGGAAAGGCTGGGAAAGCACAGAGATCGGAACTTCGATTGAAGAAGTTACCATAGAAGGTACTCATCCGAAGACCAGTGGTGGCACGCACACGCAAGACAGCTTCAAGCCCGATTTCAGCAGACAGGTAGTCGCTGAATTCCGTGGCAAACTTGATAGCATCCTCGCTTCTCCCAGCATTCCATCCGGGGTAGAAATATGTTTGGCCTCCAGTATATCGCGGTAGATTGCTGAGAGATGCCACATCTTGATATTGTGAAGAAAAGAGGAACATGTCAATCGAGACTTGGTTCTTCGAACACTCGACTGCAAAACTCTTGTAAAAGCTGTTCCCGGTCTGGAGCAACCCGCTCTCCTTCGATGTTCCCAATAACTTCTTGTCTTCGCGCATTTCCAACTTTCCATATCCAACATTAGGTAATGAGGCAGTGATCACAACGATCTTTCCACCAAGAGGCGAAATAAGTTTATGGCCGGCTCGCAGAGCAGAACCCATGCATGATCCATTATTTTGGTTGGTTTGGAACATGGTTGGAAGCGCTGTCAAGAATTTCTCGACGCTTACTCTGCTTTCAGATAACGGAACGAGGAGTTCTTGAGGAATTGGTAAGAACGGCTCATCCAGGTCACTGACGACGAGCATTTGTGTTTCGTTGCTGTCTTCACCGTCGACAAGATTATCCTTTGGAACCGCAAAATAGTGCAAACTTGAATCCACAGCCATAAATCCAACGCGGGTTCGCCTATCCGCATTTGGTATGCGGTTCAGACTGTCCAAAATAGTCCTGGCGCTGGTAGCAAGAAGGCCGCATGATACGGAAGCGTAGCTGACATCAAAGAGGAATAGATACACCAATGGCTGTGGGGGTCGGACCATGTATTCTTGAGGAGCAACAAACTCCACAACTGCATGATTCAGCTCGGGTCGTTGCCACCGGTCAACACTTTTCTGTGCAGCAGTGTCCCAGTCGAATGCTTGAGGGACATCGTTGGTAAGATTGCACATATTACACCTCCATCTATGCCCGTGGTCGAGAAATGTGACGTAGGGGTTGATGTAAGATCGACATCTTCGACAACGAGAAATTACTTGATCTTGGACAATGGGAACTGGGTCATCAACGTCATGAAGTGAAGTATATGGTTGAATGACGAGCGCAAAAGGAAGTTTCGACTTTTTGAGAAGCGAATGTGTGGTGGGAACAGCATTCAGAGTTGAACGGACGAATTTAGGAGGACAATTCGCGTCTGGGGATGGCGTTACACTTGACTGCACAAATATTAGCACAATGGTATTCTAAAGACCTCAACAACCTTACATTAGGTGGTAGTATGATCGGAGGTGGTGGTAGATCTAGCTCTGCGACGTTGAATGGCTGGTTCAGTAGGTCCGTGGGGTATAACTGATTTAGGACAGCTGGACGAGCAGCTGCCTGCTGAGGCTGGGCTTGTGGTTGCGCTCCCACGCCCATCTGGCCCATTCCTTGAGTTATTCCAGCAACCCCGCCAGGAGCAGGCGCTCCAGGACCCGGGTATCCTGCATCAGGAGGCTGATAACCTACACCGCCGCCATACGGTGCGGCCCCTCCGTACCCTGGCGATGGTGCTCCGGGCACTGGCGCACCTCCAACTTGAGCTCCATATTGAGGCGCACCACCATATGCTGGCTGTTGCTGTTCTGGCGGCTGTCCGTAGCCTCCATACGCAGGCGCTTCTGCGGGACCACCGTACGCAGCTGCTTGAGGAGGTTGGAATTGCCCACCGCCCTGCATCTGACCTCCCAGCGCCGAGTTGGCACCCGCTCCAAAGTCGTAAGCTTGCGCCGCATATCCTCGCTTCTTCTTCTTCCCTCCTTCTTGTTCATGTTGTCCGGGAGGGGGAGGAGACGTTGTATCGAAACCTGGTTGTGCTGGACTCTGTTGGGCGTATGGGTCTGGGGCTGGATATTGGCCATCTTGCCCAGCATATCCAGGTGGGGGCGCCGCCATGCTTGGGGAGAATCGTAGGTCGCGAGCGATTGGGATTCTGCAGCTTCACGAAAGTACACGGAGTAGCGCTGCGGTTCTCAAAAGGCTGTAATTTATGTTGTGGGCGGAATACGGGTACGGGTTCGAGTCTGGGGTCGGGTCTTCCAAGCTTAAAAGGACCTAGGGAACACGTTGCTGTGAGGTCGAGGCCAGATATCAATAGGCGGTGAAATAAACTTCAGCTGTCACAGAGTCGTAGAGAATGAGTCGCAGAGGGAGTCATGACATTGAGGAGGGCAACTTGAACATGCAACGGATTGGAATTCCTGGCCTCGCCTTGCCGAACAGATATGTATCGCCCGGCTGAAGTTCTGTCTCTTTTGGAGATCACGTGTACAGGGCAAAGAGATGTGAACACCGCCACAGCTCCATAATGAGATCTGGGCGTTTCAGCCACGGAGGATTCACATGTAACTTACGAGGGGGCTGACAAAATTAACAAGCCAGAACGGCCAACCAACTTCTTCTTTTCGACACCTCAGCAGAAACATTTTCTTCGCTTTATTTGTTGTCTTCTCTTCTTCAACTTCAACACAATATAAGATCTGCAGACTATCAATTGCAATCATGGCTTGGGGACGTTCCACCCCGACACCTCCTCCACCCCGCTCAGCCTTGAGGTACCTTGTTGCCGCTCCTTTTCTTGAGACACGCGACTGATCACAACCACAGTAAAATATTCCCACTCCTGGTCCTTCTTATCGTACTCGGGGTATTCGCTTTCGTTGGCTACCATGTCTATCTGTCTCTGCAGAAGATCTCCTCAGCTGCATCAGATAAAATGCAGTCCAAGAATGTTGTGTTCACGAAAGACGGGCTTAAAGTTGGCGTCAAGGAAGTCAAAACCGAGAGTTATGTCGACTCGACTCAAAGTATGCTCGTCAAGGCGTGGAATCTGAGTACCTGGCCGGGCTACAAGAGCAGACTCTGGAATCAACAACAGGCATCCGGGGCGGAGGGTGGCAGTGGGAAGACAGAATCTCGGAAACCGTGAGTATATATCTGATTAGTTATGTTACACATAATTTGTGTTCCCATGGGGACAGTTTAAGAAATACCAATTGGCACTATCTTAATTTCACATGCTAACATACTGTTCCCTAGGTTTTCTCGACATTCCTCATCTACGAAGTAGCGTTTTCATGTGCCTTTCCAGATACCCACGCATTGTTTTACGCCGCGATCTTATGAATCTCTTCCGTCCATGTCTCAATACGGTGGTTATTTGGTAAAGTTATAAATCTGCCTGGAAAACCAGTGGTATATGTGGCGCGGAGATCGTCGATTTTTTCACCGTTCAGGATAAGGGCACATCAGTTATGCATAGGCTAGGCTTACCTAAGTACTTTATGACAATAGACGATTAAATGGGTCTCACGCTTTGCATTTATACAATTATGTTCTATCTGCAATCTTTGCTATGTACCAAGTGCTTGCTTTCATTGGAGTTAGAGCCCAATTCCCGCTTCAATGATCACTCTACACCAGCTTCCAGATTTCTCAATCTGACATGCCCAATCATGGCTGCATCATGTTGTCTCACTCCAGATCTGCATGATACTATGCAGCTAACGCTTTATAAAGTTAGCGCTGAATATCTCATGACTCCAGCAATAACTAATATCTGGCTCGCAGGTAATACCATCGTTTTGTGTTTGCTAAGATTAGCAGTATGCTTTCAACAATTTGGGAGCTGTGGTATGGTGGGTTTGGTGGATAGGGAGAATGAGCAGGATGAAGGCGCCGAGAGGAAGGCGTCAGTCGGCTCTAGGCGTAGGTCCTTCGTTGCTCCTACAGCATCCAGAGCAGCATTTGAAAGAATCATAACTTTCTGCCGGAAAGGACACCAGCAGCTTGCTCCGAGTCTCCTTCTCCCGCTCTAGCCAAGATCAAAGAAGCACCGATGCTTAGTGTGACAAATTCCTTGCCCAACGAAGACCACCACCAGGATGAAATTCGTCTTTGTGAGTGAGAGTATAGAGTTGGAGTCGCAATAGCATTTATGAATGATTTCAGCTGAGATGCTCTCGATACAAGCAGATGGAAAATCCTCAAAAATCTCAAGTATAACACTTCTTCTAAATGTCTCTGAAACCAAGGAACATTTTAGAATCGAACGACGAAGTTCAAGCACCAAGCACCACTGCAACGACACTCCAGTAGTAATGAGAATATGCAAGCATTTTGACAAGCAAAGTTTCACAAGAAATGCGACCCGTGTGTTGTATTACGGCCTGATTTGTAATGCAGAGGCAAATCCGATAATTGAAGATGCCGCTTGATCACGCATCTTCGCATTTGTCATGGTTGTAACCCGCCACAAGTCACCAAATTACAAGAGCACAGGTCAGATATTCTATTAGCAACTGTATAGCATTGATATCTCTCTAAGATACACGCAGAGCTTTCAGAAGCTATTCAACCATCCTGTAGTCCATATCGCCTACTTATTTTCCGGCCTCATCGAAGATGTAAGTCAAGTGGCAACGTCCACAGTATTGACGGTCGTGCATGGCAGCCATGAAGACACCGGCACCGCACTGTGAATTGTCAGTATGTGACCGTAGGTATATTAGAAATTGAATGACGTACGTCTGGGGATGGGCACTCGCGGCGGAGACGCTCGATCTTTCCATCACCATCGACCTTGTAGTACTTGAGAACCGCCAACTTGGTCTTCTTGCGCTTGTGCTTGATCTTCTTGGGGGTAGTGTAGACCTTCTTCTTGCGCTTCTTGGCACCACCACGCAGACGGAGGACGAGATGGAGGGTCGACTCCTTCTGGATGTTGTAGTCGGAGAGGGTGCGGCCGTCTTCGAGTTGCTTGCCGGCGAAGATCAGGCGTTGCTGGTCCGGGGGAATGCCCTCCTTGTCTTGAATTTTACTCTTCACGTTATCAATAGTGTCGCTGGACTCCACCTCGAGGGTGATAGTCTTGCCCGTGAGGGTCTTGACGAAGCTGCGAATGTCAGTATTTTGCCCCGCGGCTTGGGGAGGGATCCTCTGCTCACATCTGCATGATTGCCTATGAAAAGAGTCAGTACAGATACAGGGATACACTGGGCATTGTGTTAACATACCTAGACAAATTGCCTTCCTCAGAAATCGCGCTTGGTTTTTTCAAAAAGTTCGGCTGCGGTTGGGGTTTTGTATCGTGGATTTGACTTTATGGCGCTAAACTTAAATTGGATTGATAAGCGAGTCTGACAAAGTTAGGGCAACAGCAACACACGGAACTTTTGAGATTCTTCGAAATATCGCCTCTCCACAACTAACCACCAGATTTGATCAGCACACCAAATCAGTGAGTTGCGATGCCCACGAAGATGCGCTGAAGCTGTATGCTAATCTCCTTTTCTCAGAATTCGCAATCATGGTCAAGAAGCGCGCGTCCAAGTACGAATACCCCTCCAAAAATTATACTCCTTCGCGAACCCTATGAATCTCGCCCTCGACCTAAGGCCTGAGCAGGGCGCTTTTCGATTCTTCGAATGTCCAAACCTAAGAGTGCTGAAGGCTGACAATGCGATCACAGCGGTCGTAACAAGAAGGGCCGCGGCCACGTTAAGCCCATCAGATGCAGCAACTGCTCTCGATGCACACCAAAGGACAAGGCGATCAAGGTCGGTTGACATATCTCAAGAGCTCAGCTCAACTTCTAGCGGCGTGCTAATTTTTAAACAGAGATTTACCATCCGCAACATGGTCGAATCCGCAGCTATTCGTACGTTTTTCCCTCCTTGAAACTTGAAAACGCAGAAGGCCAGAGGCGGATTGAGGGCAGAGTGAATTTGGGCATGATGTGTAAACTTGCGTTGGAACGATATGCTGATACACGATTGTCTAGGGGATATCTCGGACGCATCTGTGTTCCCTGAATACACCGTTCCCAAGATGTACCTGAAGTTGCAGTATTGTGTCTCTTGCGCCATCCATGGCAAGATTGTCCGGTACGTTACGCACTTTAGATGAACCTTGGTCGAACATCCTTTCCTGCCATAGAACTGAGGGGCTAACAATTCTCTCTACAGTGTCCGATCCCGCGAGGGCCGCCGCAACCGTGCTCCTCCTCCACGAGTCCGATACAACAAGGATGGAAAGAAGGTCAACCCCAACCAGGCTGCTGCCAAGACTACTCAAGCATAAAGGAGTTGAAGACGGATGATTCAGGTTTAATAGGAGTCAATTATGGGTGCATGGAATCTGGAGTGCGCTTCTGAGAATAGCTTGCCGCTAAATGTGAGCTTGCTTTACTGCAAAAATCGATCTTCATAAGCCTGCCACTGAGTCCACTGTATGTGTGAAAGTTTGATTTGATGTGGATGTTTCAGCTGTCTATGCATTATTCTATTGGACTTAAATCAAGCCTCTATGATTGAGTTGTGTTACATGGCCTGATAGCCAAACCCCTAGTCTGAATCAATGTACAGTAAAAACAAAAGTGGTCAAATACACCCTCCTTGTCGTAAATCTCATGTCCCAGAATACACAGCGGTTACTCCCCTGCCACACTCAATTCTCTGCTCCACGCTTACATTTCTCCCCTCAAACCGAATCTTCTTCCTTGGTGTGATTTGAAACCTATGCTCCTCCCTCCTCCCCTTCTCCTTGTCGGCCTCAACATCGAGCGGCGCTATGTAAATAGGCGCTGAGACATTACTCCTCTTCCCTGTTCCTAATTGATAGTACTCATTGCCTCCCCACCAAAGCACATCAGCACCCCAATTCGTATCATTCTCCGAACTGCGGTCACTGGCCCCAAGATGAACGACATTGTTCATGACAGCAGCAGCGTGTGTGGATCCGACTGATAGACGCGCCAGGCGAATAGGAATTACAGTGTGAGCCACCTCATCGTACTCGAAAAGTCCGGACAATGCTTTGATCTTCGTGGGGGTTCCTTGGACATGTGTCCAGCGTCCGTTCCCAAGACCACCCCAGATACCCTGACCGCAAGCCCAAGTATCTGCCGTTATACGGCCGAGCCCGCGAGGATCGTCTTCGCCTTGTCCTGCTATCCTAGTAGCATCGACGGTAAAAAAGCTATTGACGCCTCCTGCTGCCACACCAGTAACTTTAGGACGTAGATTGGTACCCTTATACAATCTATCAAACGGCAGGAGTGAGGGCGCATCAATCACCTGAGATTCCGGGTTTGCGTCGAATCCTAACTGGCCAAGAGAGTTGTCACCGAAGGCAAAGACTCTGCCTTCGGTGTCGGCAACTAGCGAGTGAAAGTCTCCAGTAGCAATCTTGGCTATTTCGAAGCCTTTAAGAGTGCTGATTTCATGTGGTTGATCATATGGACCTTGGGGTCGAGTGGTCCAAGTCAAGCCAGGTATACCTAGTTGCCCCTTCATTGGGAAGTCTTCCGTTCCTGAAGCGGCTGAAAACACACGTCCCTTTGAGGTCAAAATGAGACAATGCTCAAGCCCGCTGCTAACATCTGATACTATCTCGCCCCACGACATGTTGCTTAGCTGAAGCTTTCGATAACTGACTGTCGACCTGCTCCTCCAGAACGGGAACCATGAGCTCTCCAATGTTTTTGGTCCTGAGATCTGGTCGGCTTGAGAGGCAGGAATAGAATATACGGTTCCTCCAGAAGAAAGGGCAATGATCCGGTCCCGTGAAATTGACAACTTGACAAGGTTCTTCCCTTTCAATGTAACTTCCGGGCCCGAAGAAGTTGCTGAAAATCCCGATCCCCATTGAAACAAATCTCCGTTTTCAGCAATTGCCGCGCCAAAATTTCTATCCAGCTTGATATCCCGAACGAGCTTCCCATCAAAGAACGGTATCCTTCTTGGGGTCTTGATAAATGCTTCGTCTGAATCTGGTGCTACCACTTTGCCGCTGTTGGAACCCCAAGCATAAACTCCAGGGCTTTCCCAACTCTTCTTCACTTGTAAATGCTGGGAAGAAATGAGGTCTCTGTTCTCCTCCCGGGAAGTCGCCTTCTTCCGTGGCTTCTCGAATGTTACTTCGGCTGAGGCAGGTACAGCTTCCGCATTTAGATTTCGTGGGTATCCCAAAGCGTAAAGACACCCAGCGCCTACCGTAACAGACAGGAGGAATGTTGCAGCTCGAGCCTTTGGAGAAGCTCTACTTGCAACCACTACTCGGGATTGTCGTCCATCCCGAAAACATCTCTGCTGGGAAGCACGAGACTGCTTACTTGCTCGCTGGGCAATGTGAAAAGATCTCGAAACACCTCTTGACTGGATCATGGTGGTATCTAAGTATTATTTCAGTCTAAGATGAAAGCCATACATCAATTGGACAACAAACCTGTAGTTTATGAGCAGACAAGATAATATAACGTTTCCTTCAGCCTCGCCTTCATTACCTCACCATTCTACGTTTACCCGTGGAGCCCAACTGCGCATCCAATTCCAGCGCCTTGTGGCTCGTGCGTCCACCACGACGTGTTAAATTTCTCAGCCTCATCCTTTCCAGCCAGCCGTCCCCTCTCCCTTTGGCAAAGATGTACGAAGATTCCTGGTACAGTTATGTACCAGAATCGAATTCTCGAAAGGATGATATCCAGTCGCAGAATTCCAAACATCGTCGCCGAGAGTCCCTGCTGAAACAAACAAATGTCAACCCTCCTTCCGAGAATGTATATCAAACTTGCTGATAGATGAAGCAGGGAATCGGCCATGTGTCCGAATTATCGGATCCAATTTTGGAGCATTTTGAGGAAAATTCTGTTCTAATCGGCCCCCCTGAAGCAACATTAGCTCGGAGGGCCAAATCCTATAGTGACTTTTACGACGTTGCTGTCAGCTACCTTGGCAAGGAACCCAAAGTAGAGAAGCCACGAGATGTTCTCGAAAATCTGGAGATTAGATCCGGCGCCTCTACGGTTCAAGATCAGTATGAAGAATATGAGGATGACCTTTTGGATGCAAGTCAAGAGGAATATCAGTATGTCAATGCAATGGAGGCTAAAGATCTTATGTGCTGATCGTGGAAAAGACTGTACAGAGATCAACTGGCGCTCTCCGAGAGGCATCTTGACAACCTTCTCAATGACACTACTTCTGCACTAGATCTGCTGGCAACTCTGTCTGAGTCTTTCAAATCCGTTGAGTCCCAAACGGCAGCTTTCCAAGGACAGTGCGAGGATCTGTTGACGGAACAGAAACGCCTCCGCAATCTAGCAGATGAAGTCGGAACAGAATTGCAATACTACGCATATCTAGAGCCCCTCACTCGGCGACTCAATGCACCAGGAGCCGGGAGATTGATCAGGAGTGACGATTTCCTAGACATGCTGATAAACCTGAACACATGCATAGATTTCATGGACCAGCATGTAAGTGGTGCCTTGTTCTACCATTCGGGGATACTCAGCAGATCCTTCAACATGGAAGATACTAATGATAGCAGCCAAATTACCGTGACTCAGGTGTCTACAAGACCCGCTATACTTCTCTGCTTGAAAGATCACTCAACCTCATACAGATGGCATTTTCATCGGCTCTTCGAGAGGTGACAGATGATGTCAACAAACAACTAAAAGGAAAAGATCAGACAGAGACGGCAGAGTACATCCTCCTGTACGGCCGATACGAGACCGTAGTCTCGGAGCTAGGGCCGCAGTTGGAGAAGGTATTGAAAACCACCGAATTCAATTTCAACAACCCGCCAGATCCAAAACGCCAAAGTCCGTACGTTCAGCAGTGGCAAGAGCTTTACCGGCAGCTTGTGGATATCTATATCAAGAGCCGTGAACCTGTTGGTCCATTGGTCTCGAAGAATCTTCGAAAATTCGCTGCTAGTGATCCAAAACCGGAGGCAGACTTCAAATCATTTGCAAGACGTTGTGTTCAGTATGTTTTTGACATTTGTCACAGCGAACTTAACCTCGTCGAAAAGATTTTCCAAGATGGCCCTACTTGGAACAAGAGCAGCGAATTACTTGAAAAGCTTGAGCAAAATCGGCTGTCACATGTTACTACGCTTTCTACTTTCCTAACTCCGTATCTAAGTAACGGGGATTTGGTTCGCATTTGCACTCTCACTGGCTGGCTGGAGACAGTCTACCTGACGCCGAACGAAGGTGACATGGACAACGATCAGTCAAAGGAAATTGGAAAGTTGACTGCTCATGTTTTACTTGACAAGCATCTATGGCCACTGTCCGATGCTTTATTCTTGAGCTCTGCAAAGGAAATTGAACATTACAAGCCAACCCCTGATGATCTGAAGGTCACCAACAGACCCGCCAGCCCTATTGAGGGAAAGAGGTCTGCAATTGATAGCAAAGTGAGGGATGGCCAAGATGCACCTTCACTTGCAAGCCCTGGGATGGCAAATGCGTTCCCAACAGTGAGAACAGCTGTCAAGTTGCTCGTCATGTACAATGATGCTGTATACGATAGGCCTGTAAGCCGCACTCCCCCCCTTTTCTGACCTATGTTTCTGAGTCTTTTTCAGCGAACTGGTGACGTACTTTATGAGATCGTCCACCAAGCCACCGAATCTCTTCAAAAGGCAGCCACAACCATCAAGCGAAATAGCACCATCATGGACGCACAGCTGTTCCTCATTAAAAATCTCATGCTTATAGAGAACTTATTCATGACTCACGAGATCCCTGATTCCGTCCGACAGTCTGCTGAGTTCGACTTTACTCCAATATGGGACACCATCAAAGAGCTTCAAGACCGCAGGCAACTTTTCAACCCATTGGCCTACTTCACGCCCTTGCTGAAGGGCAAGCTCCTTCCGGCCGTCGTTGATCACCTCTTGGATGCAAGGAAGGAGTTAGAGAAGGTGCTCGTGCAACAGATCACTGCCTTTACGAAGCATTGGCAGTCGCGACTAGGAGACAAAGACCCGAAGAAGCAGGGGTCGATTGAAAAGGCGTCGGCGGAGCTGGATGTTCTGTTGAAGAAAGTTTTTGAAGATGAAACCACAAGGGCAGCATTATGGAAGATGATCAGAGCAGAAGAAAGTTAGTTCGACAAGCTGTATAAAAGGCAAAGAATTGGACCATGTCAGCATCAGAGCGTTCTTATCGCAGCAGTGTAACGAACCATCAGTCATCCCCATCTTATGCCACGGTCGATTGAACTTATTACAATTTCATTACCTTAATCGATCTATGGGCTGTCGCTTCCTATTATCTTGGCTTATGAAAAGACTCACCGGCTCCAAGCGATAGCCCTATAAAAGGCCGTCCTGCGATGCCCTAAATTAGGCAATTCGACGACAATACCTAAAGATTATCTAGGGCAACAACCACTTCCGGTGTGCGCAACAGGCCCTCCCTTAGGAAGATAATAACCTTATCAGTCAATTTTGGGCAAAATTACCCCGCAAATTCCAGGGGTGTCAGTACCTTCCTAATCCGCTTGATCCTTCATTATTCTACCGGGGGCAGGAGTTGGCAGGCGGTGGACAGGAAAAGCGGCGCTGTACTTCAGGCTGTGCCATGCCAAGTGCAAGTGGAACATCCAGAATCCGCAATAATCAGTGCCGCTTTTTGTGGATAGAGTCAACGTCCCTGGCCAAGGCTACAGGACTTACTTTATGCATCCGAAATAAAACCCGACATCCGAGTATCTATGTCACAAATCCTCCTGTTTATCGTCCTTGTCCTGCTGCATCTTCAATTTTACCACCGTCGCGATTCGGAGTCTTCCTCAGACCTATGAACGCCATGGATACTACTACAATTCTTTATCGTATAGCTGCAGCTTTTATTATTTACTATCTGTCTAGATCCGTCTACCGCCTCTACTTCCATCCCCTTCGTAACTATCCAGGCCCCAAACTTTGGGCTGTCACGCGAGTTCCACACACATATTATAGGGTCACCGGCCAGCTTCCATTCGTTATAAAACGACTACACGATCAATATGGCGGCGTTTTTCGCCTTGGATCCAACGCGCTTTCGTACAATACGTCGGAAGCGTGGGATAAGATTTACAGATTCCCCACGGGTGGGGTAAAATCTTTCGATAAAGATTTGAGCGAGCGATTGAATACCGTTGGAGTTGGTGTTACTAACATGTGCGTGACTTGGTTTCCTATCACATTAATTGACCTATAAACTCGGTATCAAAAAGCTGGTGGTCCCTCCCCGCGCTGATCAAATTGCTCTTCATTCACTCAATTGTCCTCCAGATTGTCATCTGATCTTCCAATTATGACTGTATAAATACTGTCATTGATACTCTTTGCCTTGTCTATCTTCCAGAATAAGACATTGAAGCGCTGACAGACTCTTAGACTAGGTGCTAACGACGCGGACCATCGTCGAATGAGAAGACTCCAGGCCCATGCATTCTCAGAAAAAGCCTTAACAGCACAAGAAAGCTTTATTCAGGGTTATGTTAGTCTGTTCATAAAGGGAATTAGCAAAGAAGCGGAAGTGTCAAAAACTGGATTGGTCCCCCTTGGAACCTGGTTTAACTTTGCGACTTTCGACATCATTGGCGATCTTGCTTTCGCCGAATCTTTTGGTTGCTTAGAGAAGGGAGTCATGAATCCTGTAACTGAATCTTCTCATTGTCTTGCTTCCTTGAATTCGTAGTATTGGGCGTCCTGACCAGTCTTCATCTTCCTCAAATCATAAAATCCTGACACTAATTCGCGGTAGTGGATTCAAAATATTTTCAAAGCTCTGAAACCGATAAGCATGATGAGTGAAGCAGGGCAATACCCAATTGGTAGAGTTCTGATGCAACATATTTTACCTAAATTGCTTGGGGGCAAAATGTCGGAACACCGAAAATTATCTGGGGACAAGGCTGATCGAAGGATGCAAAAACAAACTGATCGCCCCGATTTCTTGTCTTTTATTCTCAAACATAATGAGACAGAGAAAGGGATGTCACTCGCCGAGATTAAAGAAGGTGCCGCTGTGTTCATTCTGGCTGGGTCTGAAACAGTGAGTTTGCCAAATTCGATAAGATGGGGTTCAATTCTAATGCATAGCGTTTTGCTAGACGGCTTCGCTACTCATCGGCCTTACTTATCAATTACTTCAAAATCCATCCGTCCTTGCAAGACTGACTACAGAAATTCGAAATGCCTTCAAGACCCCAGAAGAAATGACACTTCACAAATTAGTGGAGATGGAATACCTGCAAGGTTGTTTGGAGGAAGGTTTAAGGATGTTTCCTCCGGTACCAGGTACGCTCTACTGACATACATGACCCACCCTTTTTCATCCTCGTTCTGGGCATCTCTTGCTGTCCCAGACAGTTGGTTTCCTGCCATCATTACTATACTTGCATGCTGCATTTCCCTGTCACGCTCCAGATAATCAATTGTTCCTGTGCTAATTTGAGGACAGGTACCCTTCCAAGATTAGTACCGTCCGGCGGCGAAACAATATGCGGGAGGTTCGTTCCAGAAGGCGTAAGTCCGCAAGCTTCTTTGCAAAGACTCAAACTAACCAGTCAACAGGTGTCAGTAGGCGTCAATCAGTGGGCGGCCAATCACGCTGCTACAAATTTCTCGAACCCATCCGAATTTCACGCCGAACGATGGATGAATGATGAGAAGTTTGCATCCGACGACAGGAGAGCGCGGCAACCGTTTTCCACGGGCCCGCGTAATTGCATCGGGAAGAACTTGGCGTATGCAGAAATGAGGCTGCTTGTGGCGAATTTGCTTTGGCATTTTGACCTTGAGCTTCCTGAAGAAAGCAAGGATTGGATGGAGAAAGCTCGGATTTTTACTCTTTGGTTGAAGCCAGAGCTGATGGTGAAATTGACACCAAGGAAAATATGAGTGGAGAATTGGGGGAACGAAGAGTATGGAAGATAGGTAGCCTCGTGGTGGAAAGAAAAAGTGGTGCTAATTCTGAATGTGCCACACCGAGTGGAACATTCAAAATCCGCAAAATTCAGTGCCGCTTTTTTGTCCAGCGGGAGGTAGCTTAAAAGTTCTAGTAGATTTGAAGCATTTAGAAGGTGCGGTAGGAAGTGGGTTGGTGGGCTGCAGGGAACGCAGCAATCTATAGTCTCGCTCCTTCTTTTCTTCCCTCTCGAAGTGCAAGTTCCCTGAGTTCCTTCCTTAAGATCTTCCCAGCTGGACTTTTCGGAATAGCGTCCAAGAATCTCACCCCACCCCTTAGCCTCTTATGGTCTGCCACCTTCTGTCTTACAAAATCCTCGATGTCTTGCTCGGTCACCTTATCTCCCTTTACAATATAAGCCCTGGGTACCTCCGTTGCCTCGGTTTGTACGCCGATGACCGCTGCATCGAGGATCTTGGGGTGGGTCAGAAGTAGGGCCTCGAGTTCTGCCGGGGCAACCTGGATGCCCTTATATTTGATGAGTTCCTGAAAACATATTAGTATATTTTCAAAACTGGAGGTAGAGCAGAAGCATGAAATACCTTCTTCCGGTCAACTATGTAAGGAAGTCCATTTTTCCATATGCCAATATCGCCAGTGCAAAACCAGCCATCAATGAACGATTCCTTCGTAGCTTGAGCGTTTCCGTAATAACCGTTTGTTACGACCGGTCCTTTAACCAAGATCTCCCCAGGCTGACCTTCCTCAACGTCCTTTCCGTTATCGTCCACAAACCTGTTCAATTAGCAAGAGCGGGAGAAATATGAGGGAGAAGTTCTACCTAAAACTCATATTTGGTAGAATTGGGCTGACACTACCAGTATCATCTGTTTGATCCCATGGCATTGCTGTGACGCTTCCTGTCGTCTCGCTGAGTCCCCAAGTCTGAGAAATGTAGCAATTGCCCTTTCCGAGCTTCTTGCTTGCAGCTTCCTGCAACTCTTTGCCTAGTGGAGCGGCGCCACTAATTGCGACTTCCAAAGCATCGAACTGATCAGTCACGACGGGCATTTTGGCGATGAGGAGGTATATTGGCGGGACGGAGAAGAAAATGGTAATGCGAAATTTCTTATTGTACTCCAAAAATTTCATGAAATCGAACTTTGGCATCCAATACACGGGACCTGATTCTGGATCAACTTTTCTTCATGACAGAAGATTAGAAGGGAAGACATACCTCCCATATAGAACGGGTTTACAAAATATCCCTGAACACCAGCGATATGAGCTGCAGGCAAATGTGCCAGCGTCCGGTACTCAAATGGGGGCTCGCCCATCTTAGCACGAGCGGCAATTCGTTCACGAGACATTGAGCTTGGGATGAAGCATTCAGATACGATGTTGGTATGTGAAAGTTCCACTCCTTGTGAGACATTAGCGCAGGTTTGTTGATTCCTGGACACGATATACCTTTTGGGACCCCAGTTGTTCCAGAAGAATATAGGAGACATATCAAACTATTTTCCAACTCCTTCGGGTTTGTAATTTTTTGCCAATCTAGCTTTCCCTTTGCTTGCAAACAAGAAGTATTGCCCTCAAGAGCTTGGATGCTCCATTTTGGGCTAGAACTTACTACCAATACTCGATTTAATGGTACTCCACAGTCCTTTGCCGACTGTATTGCAACATCTTTCGCATCTTCACTGCAGAATATCAAATTACTTGATCCCTGTTTGACCTGTCTCGAAAGATCTGGCGCGGTATGGGAAGCACTGGCAGCTGAATACACCCCGCCGGCAGCAATTACACCATAAAAGAGCATCGGCAGAAGCGGCTGGCCTGAAGAGATGCAGACGACTACATCTTTTCCCGGGCCCTTTTCTCCAATACCATAGTCATGTCGTAGACTGTAAGCAATCTTCCTCGTCAGATCTCGTGCTTGACTTTTGGTGATTACATTTGAAGGATTGGCCGCTTCAATATGTATTGCAGTATCTTCGTTCGAACCGCATAATGAAGATTCTATTCAATCAGTATATGATATGGTCTTCGACTTAGGACAAACTTGCCGAAAAGAAACGTCAACAGATCCAATGCGGGAACATCGTAGGATTTCGGGGAGGAGTAAATCATGATTAAAGATTGTTCTTGATGAAGCTTGAGTACAGAAAAAGTCGCTGCGAGGTCGATCAATGTCACCCCGCGTTGAAACGCAGAATGAAACCTCAACAGAACAGAGTTTTGGGACGGTGGATTATAGATAGCGGGAACTAGCCACTGACACCGTGCGCCGGAAAAAGTAATTCGAGTGAGAAAGAGTTCCAAATGCGGGGTACTAGTTCCCGTTGAAGATGGACCTCTTCTCCCCCGAGCGGGATGCCTCGGTTGTCGCTTCGAGATTCTGCGGTAGACAATAATTCAGCAAAACAACGAGTGGCTTATGGAGAAAAGCTGGACACGAGAGCCCAAAATTTCCCAATTTTATTGAATCTGTTCAAGGATCTAGATGGTGCTTTGAAAGCGCCTTGGCTAAGTATAAAGACGATTGGGTTTCGACCTGTGGAGTTGTCACGAGTCAAGACTCGAGGGTTAGGACATGGTAAACTCTGCCTCCTAAAGAATAGGGATAGGTCATTCTCTTCAATGTCTCACATTTTATGGGACATTATTATTCAGTCGAAAAGTGATGAGAAGTGAATTTTCAATACCAATCATCGACTGAGTTCCTGGACCCAAATTAGGAAATCCAGCTCAAGTGAACTGACGAAAGAGCACTCGTCCCATTTACACGCACTCCGAGTGCCAGTAAATAAAGATTACGCTATACCTTGACCGGAAACACCTCTACCAATCCAGCCTTGCAAGCATATTTACAAACTCTTGTGCCACAAATGCAGGATCATCCATCTGAATGAAATGCCCACATCCTGAAGCTATCACCACATTATCCTCGTTTCTGTCAGTAATTTTCGTAAGACCATAATTATACTCTGCCCAGTATCTTGTCCCCCATTAGCTAGAGCGACAAGTCTTATTTGGGAAACCCACTTATTCGTAAACCTCATACTCAAACTCTTCGGCGTCCCCATCTTCTCCAGACTCATCTCCGCAAATGTAATCGGATCATGTCCAACAACACGCAACCAGGGTCCCATACCACCAGGTCCAACAAGAGCCGGTCTATCAGCAAACGGCAGGAGCCCAGGGCCCGTCGAACGATCAAGACCCTCGGCATTCTTGACCTTCAAATCAAACATAGCAACCAGCCTCTCCCTCGCGCCTCGATACTGCGCCAGCGTGCAGTCATCTGCTACCACAGTCTTAGGATCGAAACTGGGGGCATCAGGATCGGGTAAGAAGTCGGAGTAATTGACATTGGGAATGTTGGAGTCGAGAAAGATGGCTCCAGCTACGAGGCCAGTGTGGTGTTGCGCGTAGAGACGCAAAATAGGGACGCCGATAGAAGCGCCTACGAGTAATAGATGCAGGGTGCCGTTTTCAACATCGCTAGCATGAAGACCTAGCTTCGTCGTTGCGATAGCGGTGATGATCTCGTGGAGGTCTTTTGCAACGTCGGAAAAATCGTGACCATCTTCTTTACCAAGAGTGCCATCAACAGGGTCTCGTGCTGTAGTGAGGCCTTGACCGAATCTATCATAGGTGAGGATTGCTGGACATGACTTTGCACTCTCTTGAAGTATTGAAATGCTCGGAAGCCAGGACGAAGCTGGAAGTCCAAGACCGTTTATGAAAACGAGTAATCTTTTGGCTGCCGAGCCGCCGGTGGATGGAAAGAAAGAATATGATATGGGAGCATTGGGCTTGCTGGGTATGATGAGGGAGTGAGGAGGTTCACTTTGCTCCATGGTTGAGTTGCTCGTCTCTGTGGGGTTGGAAATGAAACCAGAGCGAGGAATGATCTTGACTTCTATAGTCAGATTAGTGAGCAATGAGCATTACCTATACGATTTGATTGCTTACTTGGATCACGGCTCCCTGAACGGATAATGTACGGTACGATGAATTGAAGTCGATGCTTACGAAGTCTCCCGGTGAAGAAAAAAAGCGGCACTGATTTTGAATGTGCTACGCTGAATGGAACATTCAAAATCCGTAAAAACCATTGCTGTTTTTGGGTTTACCGAGAGACATCGACAGAAGACGCTAGCGGGCGAAAGTACAGTACAAACGGCACAATCGACTAGAATGGAAACTTCAAAAAAGAGCACTAGCGAAGTCATGACGGGGTCGATCTCGTTAGTTTTATATCAGAGTGTGCAAAAAGTCAATTGCCGCACCTAGATTTGGTGCGCTGATATCTCAGAATCCTGTAAATCCATAAAAGGCCGCCCCTGAACGCCTTCGCAATGCACCACCTCATCATACACGATCTAAACTCCAAAAGCTATCAGAAGTCCCAAGTACACCATTCCCGCTTTGGAGGTAAGAGTGGCATGACACCGCCCGGAAATGCACCCGTCTGTCCCATCTGCATATATACAGCTTTTGTACTCTCGTCGTAAGCGCTATCATCCATCTCTGTATCCTTGTAGAAGGGCGGGGGTCCTTCAGGAAAGCAAATCTTAGACCAGCTTTGGTCCATATTTTGTACACCTGGTACGCCATTTTGGTAGGTAACGCGTTTCCCCTTGAACGTCATCAACCGTCCATTCTGGTCCTTGGTGCTATAGCCGTTGAGTGGAGGGTGCACGGTAGCCCCGGAAGTTCCATTGACTACAGGCTGGATTGGCCTAGGAGGGATGGAATTTGGATTTGATGTATTTACCGCAGGGTTGCCGAACGGGCTTGAGGTTGGTGGATTAGGTTGAGTAGTGTTAAAAAGGTTTGGAGCATTTGACGCAGAAGAGTTGTTCCCAAAAACGTTCTGCGGAGCTGGTATTGTCCCGAATGTATTTGTATTTGTAGATTGCGGGTTCGTCGCAAATGGATTCTTCGCCGGAGAAGGCGCACCAAACGGAGCGGCAGAAGCGTTCGTGAGAGGATTGAGGGCCCCAGATGGCTGCCCAAATGGGCTGCCCTGTGCTGGTTGCGAAGGAGCTCCGAATGGGGCTGGTTGTGAAGGAGCTCCAAACGGTGCCGAAGTGGTAGGTTGAGAAGGTGCACCAAATCCACCTGCAGCTGGCGCTGGAGCTTGGGAAAAGGCATTAGGAGCACTAACGAAACCTGAAAAGGGGGCTGCGGCAACACTCGAAGTTCCACCAGAAGGGGTTCCGAATGGATTTGGTTTTCCCCATAGGCTACCACCGCCACCGAGCTGCGAAGCTTTTCCAAACCCCCCTGCTCCACCAAGTTGCGAAGGCTGGCCAAATGCACTTGCCGTGCCCGCCTGTGACGATTGCCCAAAAGTTGGCTGGCCAAATGCTCCTCCAGAAGGTGCTCCTGATATTGGTCCTGCGAGCTGACTCGGCCGACCAAAGGCAGACATTGGTTGGTTTGGAGCCCCAAAGGCCGGTGCTGCTGGTTGGTTTGTGGCTCCAAGGGGATTCAAGGGCGTAGACTGAAAACCTTTGGAGGGACTCAGAGGATTAAGTTGTGATCCAACTGGAGGAACCCATGGAGTCCAAGGTCCCTGTGCTACTTGCTCATTATCGACCCTGTTCGGATGTTCATTTTGGGCATTCACTATGAATCGTATAGCACCATCGACATCATTGAGTGCGGTTTGGATTTGGTGCTCCGAGGCGTTGAATAGATTTTCTGCTTCCCGGGCCTATGATGGAGTCAGTAATCGGAGGAGTAGATATATAATCACGTTTAACTTACAGCTTGTTGGGCGTTGCCAGAGGCCGCGGCCATGTAATGCAGCAAGCGCATTTCCTCAAAGCTCTGCTCCCGCGTTGGCCCTCCAAATAACTGAGCAGGGGCTTGTCTCCCTGGGCCATAGGCAGAAAGAATCCATTGTGGTCTATCCGCCGTGAGGTCCGTTACGATATGTTCTTTCTCAAGAGAGTAAGGAGCCGCAGTTGGGCCTGTCAATATATCAGCTCGGTCTTTAGGCGGTCAGGAAGTTCGAGCTTACCTCCACCCTGCTGATATCTGTTATTCCTAACATTCGAGTTGTCTTGATTCTGTAACGCCGAGAAGCGATTGTTGTTGGAATTCCCATGCCCGCCTCGATTATCTGTCTGACGGGGGTGCTCGAATTTGCATCTGTCTGCGGGGTTGTTAGCATTGTGATACCCAATTATACCAGTATCTTACCTCCAAATTTGCAGCCTTGTGGTGTGCCCCAAAATCTGCAGGCTACTGGAGGCATCTTTTAAGCCGTGAGGGCGACCGGCGACCGTGTTCTAGTTTTTCCAAAAAGGCGCATTGCTGAACTTCATTGCGGTTTCGACGGTCGCATTGAATTTTGGTTGAAGGGAGTGGTGCCGCAGACTATGGCCGGAAAAATTGGAGAGGATCGGGTTCGTATAAAGAAAGTATGGGTGAACTATGAAGGGAGTGTTGTGGCTTTGTCGCAAACTGAGGTTCAAGGAGACGCGCTCGCGTCGAAAGTCAAGCTCGAAATTTTGGTGTAACCCGTGACTACCTCTACCCTTCAGTTTTAAGATATTAAAGTACAACATAATTTAGTTAAATGAGGCGAGGTCTATCATTGTCCTTCTGGATTGCACATAAGGTGGCATTTTAAATCTTGGACTCCTGGTCACGAAGGCGCAACTGTTGTTAACGGGAGCCAGAAGGGCATGCTACAAGACCATTTTATTTGATGCTGGTATCTATCATAGCTCATCAGGCCATCCTTAGACGCCCCGAAAAATCCATTCTGTTTGATACAAATACAGGAGGCAGGGAAGGCCTCGAAACTCCGCCCCAAGAAAAAACAGAAGCCATCAAATGAGGCCGCTGAGGAACGATTCCCAAATCAGCTAAAATCTGAAGCCAGTGATCTTGACTTCCTTCCGTTTCTCCTGCTCTTTGCGCCACTCCTCAAGCTCCTTCTTCTGCTTGTATGCATCCTCCTGTGCAGTTGCAAGCTTGACCAAATCACGATCACGTATCTGCTCCCAATCCTCTCCATACAATTCTTTGTACATTTCGTCAGTGCTCTCTTTCATCTTCGACTGCCAGACGTCCAGAGCTTTCAACTTTTGACTGACTAGAAACTTCTGCTTGCTGTCTGTATCCTCCTTCATTCTTTTGACTCTCGCTGTTGCCTCGGCCTCTAATTTAGCCTCACGAGCTTTGCGCTTCTTCTCGTCCGCTTCCTTGCTACGCGCCTTATCGGCAAGGTAACGCAAGCTATGACCAAGATGCTGCACATCCTCGGGGATGGGATTTGCATCGAGAGGTGGCGCGGTAAAAAAAATGACCTTGCCATATTCATCGGTGTGGAATTGGTTCCGAATTTCGGCGGGAATAGCTGCATTGGCTTGATCTGCGAGGGTGTAGACTTCAACAGCACGAGGAGGATTGTATTGATTTGTGCTGTTGGTGTGGGCGGCTTGGACGGGCGCTACTGTGCGAACAGGAGCTGCGGCGCCGCTGCTCTGGTAGAGGTTGTAGGCTGTAAGAGAATTCGAATGTTGGCTCGGTGTTGAGGCTGGGGCATATTGATTAAAGCTGGGTTGGGGTTGGTAGCCCGGCGTATGTGTCAAAGCTGCATGCGAAGCAGAGCCTTGAGAGCCGTACGATTGCTGGTGGGCTAGCGGTGCGGGCGAAGGTGATGGACGAGCAGCAGCAAACTGCTGGCCATAGCCAGTCTGTGCAGGAGTTTGGTTCGCCATGGGGGAAGGTAAGGGTACACTCGTACGGGTACCAGACATCGTTACGTCTCCCTGCGAGTCGTATTGGGGCCGGTCAGTTGTGAGGGAACGGCGAACAGGTTCAGGGGTTGGTTCAGGTGAAGGAGTCGGTTCTGGTGGTGGAGATTCCTTGTCGAGTGTCAGTGTGCTGGACAGAACAGTTCAGATTCACCAACTTACATTTGCCTCTCGTGGCCGCCTATGCACAGCGCCTACGATCGGAGGTGCATTTGGAACCCCCCACGTTGGCTTCGGAACTGGGTCATCCTCTTTCGCGTCCTCTCTCAATAGGTGCTTTATGGGGCTCGGAACCTTTTTCATTTTCCTGGGGACATCAAACAGGTCCATCTCGTAGTCCTTTTCTCTCACTTCATCAGGGAGGCAGCTGGCCCAAGTCTTGATTTTGTTCAACTTGTGCTTCTCCTCATTGTAGCGCGCTTCGCAGACGTAGACCTCCTTGTCAGCCGGAAATCCTCGTGGACGACCCTTATTGTATCGGGTAAAGAACATGACAAAACAACGGTCAACAATTTCTTCAATCTTGTGATCCCTGTACTGTCCAGTCTTGACGACCTCGTTTTCGAAGAAAAACTTCTCGTAGCGATGGACGGTCTGTTCTGGGCGGTAGTACCACACGGCGTTGATCCACTTTTGACCTGTAGGATCTTGCCAAGTCCTGTATATCTGGGCGACGATAGGTTTGGTGACATCGTTGGGGTTTGAAAGATGAATCCAGTCCCCTACTTTCCAAACCTCGCCGTTGTGCAAAATTTCTGGCAATGGAAGTCGGCCATCCTCATCCGCAAAGTCACTATCTGGCTTCTTCTTTTCTTGATCAGCAATAATCTTGGCCTCCTTCTGTAGATCAACAGCGTCTCGGTATACTTGGCTGTCTTCGAGATTGTACGACTTAGCATTGTCAAACATGAGGTCTAGATCCTTCAACACTTGGTCCACGGATTGGTACTTCTTTCGTTTTGCCTTTCTCTTTATCAAATCCATCGCAATGGGATTCTTGATCTCTTGGTAATATTCAGGCATGACGGATTTGTCGGGCATTTTCTCGAAATGCAGAATCTTAAGATCGCCACCCGGGTTCTTGAACTTTCGCAACCCCTTAAGCAACGTGTTAATTCGAGCCTCCATGGGAGTGTGGACCTTTGGTGGTCGACCTCGCTTCTTCTGTGCTTCGGGATCGTCCTTGCCGCCATCGTCGCCTTTGCCATCACGTTTGGTAGCCGCGGAAGAACGGCGACCTCTTTTGCGTCGCCGCGGACGGTCATCATCTGTCTCGTCCTCTTCTTCGTCCTCTTCATCTTCTTCCTCGTCGTCCTCGATTTCCGCTTCCTCTTCCTCTGGCTCAGGCGGCGGCGAAGGGTCGGCTGGGGGGATCTCCCCGAGATCTGGAAGTTCTGATTCTTCCTCTGGAATGACTTTTTGCTCTACCAGCTTCTTCAACTCTTCCTTGAAGAGATTTTGCAGGACGACGGCGGCTTGGTAGACTTCGGATGAGGGGCGGTTATAGACCATTGCATTGTGACAGATTAGGGCAAAATCTCGAATGAATTCCGTATGTTTGCGGTACTGCTTCTTCATGATTTTTTGCTGTTGCGGGATTCAGTAATGTGGTGCATCCATGGGGCGGCATTAGTTTACATACTCTAATGGTACTGAACGCGATCGGCTCCTTGATGATATCGAAATATTGAGGGAAATTCCTCTTATTGAGCATACGCTGAAATGGGGCTGATATATCGCCGCCACTGCCGACATTGTTAGTACTCAATCATTTTGTAGTGGGGAATCTACATCGGACGGTAGCTGTAGCGATGGACATACTCTTCGTCGCGATAATCAGTCAGGCGCTTCAAGATACCCTCCAGCTGCTCGAGCTCTTGCTTCGCGAGAAATGTTGGGCCTGGATCCGCGACTGTCACCGTCGCATTGCCTTCACTGCCCGCATTCTCCTCTGCCTTCACCTCGACCGTAGATGAATCCGCGGCTGGCTCTACAGACGACATTTTGACGGGTTTTCTGACCGGGTGCCTCCTTAATTGCGGTGTTGTTGCTGCCGTGGATACTATCCCAAGGCGTACTTTGGAAGCTCGACCGACGCGCCTTCTACGCTTGGACCACTTCCAGGTCGTCACGGGGACAAGGCTAAGGCTCTCATTCCGCCTTGCCTTTGCCTCGCCGACATGCCCAGGTGAGTTTGAGTTTGAGTTTGCCATTCATTCTTCACTGTGTTTGTCGGGCAAATAATTCTCTAATTCACCATGGCAGCGAAATCCAGATCCCTCAGACTCCGATGACATTCTCTGTCTTTTCTTTTCTTTTCTATTCATCACGTTCTAACATGTGAGGACTGACTCTCTGTCTCACCTCGCCGAGTCGCCACTATCAAGCCTCGAACTCGAACCCCTCGATATTCCATCACCAACCCCGCCGCCAAACCCTCACTATGCGCACTCGACTTAGAGCGCCTGGGGGCGCATCGACGCTCACCCTCCCGGACGATGCTACAGTGGGAGACTTGATACAGCAAATCACGGAAAAGACATCGGTCACCAATTTCGATGTCAAGTACGGCTACCCGCCCAAGCCTCTGCTGTTAGACCAGTACGTCAAGTCGCAAGCGTTGAACAAACTTGATGTGAAGCTCGACGGCGAACAGCTCACCATCAGTCCCAAAGATGACCCATCTGCAAAGCCGGCAAGCCTGCCTCGCATCGCCGAAACAGTAACCAAGGCTGAGGAGAAGAGCACCAACCAGGGCAGCAATTTCTCTTTCGCTGATGTGCCGGGATTCGAACAGTCACAGCCTGAAAAGGCGCCGACGAGGCCTGTTGCATTGCAAAGGAAGACCATGGAGGGCGATGTGCCGGAGCTGCCATTGCCGGAACGAGGGGCTACGCTTGGTAAATCCCTCCAGACCAAGTGTTTCGGGGAGAATGTTGACTGACCGCGCAATACAGTTCTACGAGTCATGCCAGACGATAACTCCTGCCTCTTCCGCGCCTTCGGAACCGCAGTCCTTCCTGGAGATGACAAGTCCATGCCAGAATTGCGTTCCCTCGTCGCAAGCGCCATTCAAGCTGAGCCAGAAGTCTACACCAAAGTCGTACTCGAACAACCACCAGATGATTACTGCCGCTGGATTCAAACACCAGATGCTTGGGGCGGTGCCATCGAGATGGGTATCTTAGCAAACTACTTCAGTATCGAAATCTGCAGCATCGACGTGCAATCTCTCCGTGTCGACAAATTCAACGAAGGCGCGGATAAGAGATGTATATTGGTCTACTCGGGCATTCACTACGATACCATCGTACAATCCCCCTCTGAGCCTCCCCACACGAAAGCGAACAACCCACCAGATTTTGACATGAGAGTTTGGGATAATGACGACCACGAGATACTCATTAAAGCGCAAGAACTGTGCAGAAAGCTGCAAGACAAGCATTATTATACCGATACTGGGGGCATGGCCATCAAATGCGGTGTTTGCGGTGTGGTAGTCTATGGAGAGGGTCAGGCGAGCGGGCATGCAATGCAGACAGGACATTATGATATGGCGGAGGTTGTGACGGCACCGAAATGAGCGAGCATAATTGGGAGCTATTCGGGCTAACCAAGTGAGGGGCCCAAGTTCACTGGTTCCTGCCTGCTCTTATGTTCTCGAGCGAGAAGGAGCGACCAGAAACAAATATTACACGGCAATTTTGAAGAAAAGGCACAGCTGCCTGTTCTCACATCAATGCATATAAACTTTGCAATAGTACTCTAAATTCTACAAGCACATTTTTAGGACCCCGCAATCGGTTGATCTTTAGACAAGGGAGTCTCTCAAGTTCTTTCGTAACTTCACATGATGTTTCTTTGTTCATATTGGATCAATCTTGAAATTGTTCATCAAAGTGATCAAAAGACCACAAGTAAAGATATATACAAGAGAAAGGCATGGAAAGATCGACCCCCTCCACCATTTTTAATTCCCAAAAAACATCACACAATACTGTACTGTGAAAGTGCACCGGTAGTCCAGTCCGTGGCTTTCCCTAATATGTACCCAATCTACGACCCCCCTTTTCTATAACGCCGTAGTATATTTACCGAGTTTTTGTACTTAGTTTCCGAGGAATCCCCAGTATTGCTCGGCCTGGAACTGGGCCGGGGTGTTCTTCTTCCACATGTCGTTGAAAGCAGTGAACAAGAAGATCGAGGCGGGGCTGGAGGTGAACGCGCCCTTGATCGACGAAATGGCAGCGGCTTGGTTGGCTGGGGATGGGACTGCCTTGTCGTTGGTCTCCCCCTTCCATGGCCAGCCGGTCTCAGTGATGACGATGGGCTGGTTCTTGTTTGCGAGCACGGCCTGCAGAGTTGGGATTTGGCTGGTGAGGAAAGAGCCGGAGTCTGCGGCGGCGGTGTGGCCATCGAAGAAGGGGTGGCAGTTGACGGCGCAGTAGTCGGAGGCATCGCAGAGAGATGGGTTGGCACGAGCGGCAACGAGGGTATCAACAGTGACGATCTTTCCGTTGTAGCCAGCGGTCTTCAGAAGCCCACGGACGGTGCCAATGGCAGCAACGACCTGGGAAGCGGAGGCGGCACCATTGTTGACAAGCTCGTTTCCGACAGAGATGGTATCGAATTGGCTCCAGTCACCCTTAGCGGCGGAGACGATGACTTTGACCTCAGATTCGAGGGAGTTGATATCGAAGATACCAGCGAACAGCTTCATTCCCTTGGCCTTGGCGGCAGTGAGAACGGTAGCAACTTGGTTGCAGTCGGTTCCGTAGATTCTGACTTTCGAGTATCCATTTCCAATCTTATTCAAGTCAGCGGTGACCTGGTCTTGCGTCTTGCAAGTGCCATCATCGTTGTATGGAGAGTAGGACAATCCGAATCCACTGCCCCCTGAAGACGAAGAGGAGCTTGGTGCGGCAGCTGAGCTGGCGGCGGAGGAAGCTGGCGCAACGTATGCGGCTGATGAGCTTGGTGGGGTGGCCACTGCGGCGTTTTGTACGACTACAGAGCTGGGGGCAGGCGCAGCTGTCTGGGGAGTGTTTGCGACTTGCTCGGTCCCGGTGGAATATGGAACTCCGTTTTGGTCAACATACACAATGATTTCGGGGGCCTGAGTGTACACTGTATTGACAACAGTGACGGCATCTTTCTTTTCGTGTTGGTGAGCATGGCGACGGCCTCCTAGATGGGTTGTTAGAGTTTCAAATATTGAGGGAGAATCTAGACTTACGGAATGGTTGCGCCGAGGCGAGTTGAAGGGCTGAGATTGCCGCGACGGCGAATGTGGTGGTCTTCATTTTGATGAAAGATTGAAATTTTATGATGTGTAGATCTAGATCTAGTTTCGTGAAGGATATTTGGTTGTTATTCTGAGCCGGCCAGCGGTTGTCAGTAAATGAGTAACGGGTAGTTGTTGATGCTTTTCTGAAAAGCGTATGGAAAAGTTGTGAAGAATATGGAATGTAGCTGCCATTTAGGAATGAATAATGACGAGCGCAGACATTAAATATAGTACAAACTGTTTGTTTCTAAAACAAGATGATGGTGGTGCATCTCAGAGACAATGTGGACTCGAAGGATAAAAGAAACATTTCTCGCGTACCTTTCAACTCTTTGTTGAGACGAAAACCAGCGGATTGAGGTGAATGAGCGATGGGACAGGAGTCTTGACTTCAAAGGAATGGACGGCGTCTCGGACGCGGGTTGCAATTGCAGAGTGATCTGGAGGTAGATTGAAGAAGGAGTGATTCAGTCTACAGGTGTTCAAGGTCCAGTATCAACAGAAACAAGAGCGAGGAGGGAGCGAATATGCCGGTATTCAAAAGGAGGGAAATGACCTGGGCAAATAAGCTTCGAAGTCGTCGTAACTCGTAAGGTAGTCCGCCGGGGAGGGAAGTCGTCAAGACTTGGCCGTGAATTCGTCTCAGTTCTGTGTGGTGTGAAAAGGATTGGCGACGTCTGGGCTGGAGGAGGCGCCGTTCATATAGTGAAATTCGCTCACGGCTCACGGCTGGCAGGGGGCTCCGATAGGTGATGACTTGCCACTAAGACGCCAAAACAACAGACTGACTTAGGGTATCCGTGCTGCTCTAGCTGCGGTGGAGATTTGAAGAAAGTAAAAAGTACAAGTGTACCACAGGTGAGGAGCAGTGGGTATATGAAGTCTGGATTTTGAGATCTTCTTCGAAGTCCGACGGAAGAATTACATGAAAGATGCTGAATATGGTCCGGAGGAGTTTGACTGTAAGTTCACGATTACGGCTGTTTGTAAGACGCCTTGCAGAAGGATGAATCCCTAGTACTTTTCCCTTGCATTACTGTTTGTTTTCTAGTTTTCAGATATTCATTGGCTTATGGACATCTTGACTCCACAGTACACTTGTACACCTGAGGATTACACATCTCATGCTGTAGCAGCAATGACCATTTGATTCATTCAACTTCGTAGAAAGTTCTTGAAGCACCAACAATTTGTTTCCTGATGTTTCTGTTTCCAAGGCGGATTTGCGGGGGTTGCAAGCAAGCCAACTCAGGTACAACTTGTCAGCCAGGATGCTGTGTTGCTCTCCTTGTGAACACTGAACTTGGGATGAACATGGACGCGTGGCAGACGCTGGGCTGGCTGGGCTTCCGGATTTGCTTCTGGTGGACCGGGAAGACACGAGCTGGTGGACGTTGGTGCTCAGTAGATCCTTGTCGTTATCGCTCTGCATCCCGCCTGCATGGGATGATGGGCAACACTTGGCATCGCAGATGTGCAGCTCCCTTTTCAAGCTCCTTGGCAGGGCTGGTCTTGAAGGTCCCTGGCCGTCTGGACCTTTGGCACCACCGGGAACATGCTGATTGGGAAGGTGGTGCCATGGGTATCTCCATGAGTCCATGTGAACCCTGTGAAGGCCCTGAAGGGAGAGAAAAGAGTCTGCAAAATGAAGTTTCAGTCGTGCATTCATGCTCCGCACACCTCGGCTGCCCGCAATATGTGCATTGCTCTATTGGCTGGGTATATTCAGGTACGCTTTGGTTCCTGACGGTGGCTGCAGCGGCGCATCTTGTGCCTGGGCTATGGCCTGTTCCTGAAATCGCCCTTCATAGCGGCCCTGTTAGCCTGTGATCCGATGTTCCGGGCAACCAATACATCGTGATCACAGAAGAGCTTTTTGATCCTCTTCAGACCATCTGACGACCACCATGCTATCATTCTTGTTGGTCTGACAACACGTTCATATTACTTTGAACGTGGTTTGTAAGATTTGACGAACTCGAACGTGTCATCATTCAACTGAAAAACAAGGAAGACTCAAGCCAGGCCAGGGTATCATGGGCACGGCCGAGTTCTCGACTTCTCTGACGTGGAGCCCGTGGAGCGCCGACTGTGCCATGCAGCCCATTCTGCCCATGCTCCATGCTGCGATCTCACCCAGTGTTTTCCAACTCAGGTCTTTGTGTTGTGCCGAGAGAGCAAGCGCGCGCCACAAAGAGCGGCAGATGGAGAGCTGCTCAATCTTTGCAGAGGACCATCGGCAGAGGACCATCGGCAGAACACAACCTTCCCCAATCATCAATGGAACATTCCAACATTCCAATGATTCTTTGTGACTTGAAGTGCTACGTATGGGTAGAATAGGTAGTAGGGTACCCGCCCCTCACGGCTGATGTTCTGGGGATCATCGGAAACGGGAGTCGGGAGTCGGGACTCGGGACTCCCTTCCAGTCTGTCGGTCCCGTCGCCAAGAGAAATTATCTCATCAAAAGCCCGCTCCCGCTCCCGCTCCACTCGCAACACGTAAACTTGTCCCAAATCCTGACTGGAAAAAGCGTGAGTTGGTTTGTCTCACTGCGCCTCTGTCCTCGTCTAATGCTTCATCTCCTTTCACGAGTTCACGAGTTCACCGTTTGTAGAAGTATTTGTTGAGTCGTGTCACGCAAGTGCTGACCAAACTCAATCTGTTCTTCCGATGCACTGCGTCCTTTTCAGCATGCATAACCTTTCTTGCACTACTCATGCATAAAGAAAAGTCTGAGTCCGTCCGGTGGATAAGTTGTCCCGCCAGGCTGCTGATGCATCTGAGAGGCCAGATGTCATGTCATGCCATTTCTTGACGTCTGCGGCATGTCAGAATTTCTCAATATGGAGGGAAAGGACCGAATTCGGCCAACATCGGAGGCTGTCGAGATGAATTGGGAACACTGTGCCTGAGTGGGCGACGGTGATAGAGCAGCTGGTGATATTTCTCGACCGGCCCTCCTTTCCATGGTGCCTTAACGATTTGGAAATTTCGAGTCAGACTTCCCTTTTGTCCTCTTTCTGACTTTTATCCAATAATTATCTGCATAGATCGCCAAGGAGGTACGTAAGTCTCTCATCTGGCCTCAAGTGCGGTTTAGTACACATTGCATTCGCTGCATCTCGTCAGATGGGTGCTGCCCAAGTGGAAGAACAGATACCCAGAATTCCCAAAGCCAATGTACCAATTGATCGTCAGGATCTCCTGAATTTCTTCCACTGCTCCTAAGGCTCATGTCATTGTGCCTCTTTAACACAGGCTGGGAATGGTGGCAGAGTCATACTTGGCCAGTCACAAGACCGGTCGCTTGGAAATACAAAGTCTTCAATAGAGTAGCAGTAGCAGCCTCTAATTTGCATTTCAGATCTTTCAGACAAAACAATCTCCAGATTGAATCCGTCGTCGGTGTTCGCAACTGTCGGCGTCGGCGAACTATCGTCGCCGCCGATGCCGATTTTTGTTGCAAATCGTACTCCCACCAACACCCTCTCCTAGAACGTCAACAACTCTCAACACTATCAATGAGAACCAAAGAGCTCTTTGATCTAGAAAGAAAAATACTTAATCTACCTTCGTATCTAATTTCAAAAGCAAAAGTTCGGTGCTTCTTGCGTGGTTGAAAACCAAAGTCAAAAACAGCATATTCTCGTCGTCGAGCCTACTCGTCACCGTGGAAACAACAAAGACAAGTTTTGTTGCACATCGCGCCTCCTCAGAGACCCCCTCTAAGAACTCGAATAACTCTTTATTCTGTTTATAAATTTCCGTAAGACTTGGAATTCTAAAAGATAATTACCTAGACTTTGTACTCATGTTCTAGGGAAGGGGAAAGAATTGGTGGTTCTGAAACTATTTGGCTGTAAAGTTAGAATTGCCATTCACAACCGAGCTGTTTAGATGTAGCGGACGCTTCTCGGGGTATTTGTGTTTTCAATCGATCCATTGAGTGGTATCCTTAGCCATGAGAGAACACTGCCATGCTTGTCTGAGATTGCTGCCCAGAAATTGCATCTTCTATTCTGTCCTCGATCAGCAAGTAGCTATCTGGGAGTGCCGTACGCTTCCTTACTCTGTGAGGACTGTTCATCGCATTCACCAAATCAAGTTACCGGTCCCGGAAGCAGTGTCGTAAGAAAATGAGGTCCTGTAGCACGACAGGGTCCACACCTAGAGACAACTAAGTCCATGTAGGAGTAGCAGTAGATGCCACGCTTACAAAATACCTGCCATAAGAAACATACTCATTGGAGTCTTTAAACAGGAAGGATCACAATACTGCAGCATCTCACCAACACCTAAATATGCAGGAGCAAGTGTTCCGATGGTCTAAACCTACTATTGTCTTATAGAAGCTATCATTTATACAAATATTACACATTAATCTCTAGCCGCTCAAGAACCCGCCAAACGCCACAATCTATGTAACACAGTAATACAATCAAGAAGAAGCCGGCAGTCCCAACTTGCTGCTCGTCTTCCGTGTCATGACTTTCGTGATAGCATGCCTTATTGTAACCCCTGCCTTCTCGATCTCTTTCTTCGAGAGACCAGTCGTGACGCAGACCTTGAGAGCTGGTTGAAGCTTCCATTGCCCGTCTTTGCCATTAGAACCAGGGGCGACGGGCATGCTCTTTAAACGGGTGATGAGAACGCCGTTGGCGAGAGTCTAGTATATTGTTAGTTCAACTCGAGTGGTTTCTAAAGACTGGAAATCTTACCTCGTCGACGCATTCTTGTAACACCCGCTCTTGCTCTTCGGTAGTCAAACGCCTTGAATTGACAACATCCGGTTTCAGAACAAGAAGCATGACCGGGTTCTCTGGTGAGCTGGTACAGTGAACCCAATCACTGCGGGGATCAAGTTGTGCTCGCAAAGCTTTGATATTCTCTCGGCATTGTATCAAGATTTCAGGATTAGTCTGTAGCATGTTCAACGTCTCACTAGCTGTGGTAGCAAGCATTGCTGGGAGGGCGGCAGAGAAGGTGTACGAAGCAGCAGAGATACGCTGGTGCTCGACGACATCGGTAGATCCAGCACAGAATCCACCACCAGCGCAGAGAGGTCCAGCGAGTGATCCGACAAGCATATCGACTTGAGAGGCATCTACGTTCTGGGCCTCTGTGAGGCCGCGACCGGTTCGACCGAGGACGCCGAAAGACCATGTCTCGTCGAGCATGAGACGGAATTTATATCGAAGTTTCAACTCGATCTGAGGTGCCATTAGAAAAGTTCCTCTATTGCAAGTCAGATGGCCTTACCAGCTTGGGCAAATTAACACAATCGCCAACAGTTTCTGAAAGCCCCTCAGTAACAATAAAACGTCTAGTCAACGGCTTCTTAGCCTGCTCCTTGACGACCTTCTGTAACACCCGCTCCAGATCTTCCATATCATTATGCTCGTAATATCTGATGGTACTCCGGCAAATCTGGAGCCCCTTTCTTATGGCAAAGTTAACCGCTCGATCCGCAACAATGACATCGCCTCTCTTGCAAAACGCCGGAATCACACTGGAAATGGTCGAGAAAGCCTGGGCATACACAATGCACCCCTCAGTACCCAAGCAAGAAGCAATATCCGCCTCCGTCTTCATGTGTACGTCCTGCGTGCCGTAGAATTGAGGAGGGCCGCAGGGCCCGACCCCATATGTGCGCAGAGTCTGAATAGCCTTCTCCTTCACTTGTTCATTGCCGACGAAGTTGTAGAAATTGTAGGATGCGAGGTTCGTCACGGTTCGGCCGTTGCTCAGTTTGGACTTCGGACCCGTCGGACTACATGCTCATCAGCTCATTGTTCTCTTTCCACTGCAATTGTAGGAACGTACCCAACAATCACTGGCAATTTCTCATTATCAGCCTCCTCAAATGCAGTCTGCGGCGCAACCAGCGGCTCAGGAGTCCACTCATCAACCAGGTCGTCAATCTCCTATTCCCCAATTAATTTCTCCCTCCAACCCATTCTGCGCAAACTCACCTCCTCGGTCAAAGTGACAAAGTTGTTATTGTGCGTCGCGTATGACGGTGCCAGCAAGTATCGCACGAAGAAGATAACGAGGATCAGTTCAATGGCAGAGCGGACCGGGTCGTCTTGGTAGCTGGACTGGATGTAGCGGATGAGCATGGCAGAGCCCGGCACCTTCTGGAAGGTATTGGTGATTTCGTGCATCGACCGCTCGACGAATTTCTGGGCATCTTGGAACTCCATATTGTCGGTGGGCGCGGAAAAGAACGACATAAGGACAAGGACTGGAGGCGGGAAGGAGTGAGTGAGGTGACAATATCAAATGGCGCCGCGAATGCATGTTTTTAGAAGGGAAGGTTTGGCACTTCCGAGTCGGCGACCGGGGCCTCAATTCGCCGTGCCGTGATGCAGGAGAGTCATGGAGTCATGAAATAGGGCACAAAAAGGGGCAAGATTTTAAGATCACGTAAAGTTGCATCCAGTTGTTGTGTTCATATATGTTATGACTTCACTCCAAACTCCTCCTGATCTATGCTATGTGTGAAATTTTGTATTATGATCATGCTGCGTCACACACTACAGCCGTGTATCCAGTTGCAACGGTCAAAGCCTCACCTCACAAGCCAGAGCAGATATGTAGTTCGTTACAGGAACGCTTAGGGGAAAAGGAAAAACAGATGTCTAAAAGCCGTGTACCATGCAAACACCGTGACAATTACTTAAAACAACACCATGACCACCCATCAAACCAAAAGTCATTGTAATGTACCAACCCCCTTCCATCTATCATACAGCTGTACAGCCATTTACTTGCATCCCACTTTAGAAAAGTTTGACTCTCGAACCTGTAGTACCTGAAGAGGTTTTCGCCGCAGCGCCGCTAGCATTCCCTGTTCCTGTTGCTAGTGTACCTTGCGTGTCGTTGTTGCTGAGGTTATGGGGTTGGAAGAGGTACATCCCAGCGATTTGTTGCTTTGACAAGCTTGAGGGAATGATACCACTGCCAGCGACAATAGGGCCAACGATCAACGCAAGGAAGATCACCAGCATGACGAAGTACATGACTGCGTATCGGAAGACACGTCGCTTTCGCAGCTTCGATTGCTTCAATGAGTAAATTGGTGGTCGAATTTGACGACTAGAAGAGTTAGTACTTGCCGTCGACTTTCATGGTCGAATACATACCTAGGGCGAAGCCAGAAGAGCATCACAGAGTGAGCTTTATCAACTTGAGGAATTATAATAACCGGCAGCATGACGAAAAGAAGGACGTGGCCGAGAACAAAGTCACCGGCGAACATTCCCAGTTCCGTGATCTTACAGAGAAACTCTCGGGCTGGCTGCGACATTGAGTGCCATCCCATCGAATACCATTTACCGGTCCAGAAGGCGATGTTGGAAGTATCGGTCTTCATTTCTCTTGTCAAGGCAAGCGCAATAATGAGCTTGAAAACAAATCTTTGAAGCGCCGTGGCAGCGATCATTCCAAGTAGAGCTTTGGCAAAGACCAGGTCCTCCAAGAAGAACATAACTTCGAACATCACCAGAAGCATAATGACTGCCACAGCGTGGGCGATAGCAGCAAGCACCGAACCGAACTTTTTGCAACACATGCTTAGGACCGGGCCCATACAGCAAGCCATGCTAAACATGGCGAGGAGAACACCAGCATTGATAGCAATAGGTGCAAAAGCGACAATGGCGACACGTATCAAAGCAGCTGTTGGGTGGTATGTTTTTTCGTCGTCGGCCTCTGGGAAGTCAGGGTTACTTCTGGGATTTACACCGACTTGAGAATTGATAAATATATATGGAACAAGTGTGACCGCGACCATCAGAAGAGGCCCGATAATTTCGCCGAAGAACAAGTTGGCAAATGACGCACGAGGCACGTCACCAGACATCTTGGAGGATGGGTCTCCCAGAACCTTGCGCTTGTAACCGGTAATTCTGGTACGAGACAGGCGACAAAAAGCAATCCAAGATGAGGCGTGAGATCGAGAGTTTCCGCGAGAAAGCCAACGCAAGAAGTCGCGGTAATCGATGAAGAAATCGTTCCACGCAAATTGATGAGGGTTGTAGATAAATGGGGATGCACACATGGCAAGAAGAGTGACCCAGAAGTAGATCAACGCCGGTTGCCAAACGGTAAGCGTAGCGAAGAGAAGCATCATCAACGAACGTGCACCCAGGTAGATTGAAGGTCCGGCGAACCGAGAGTAAAGAATACCGAATGGGATACGAGCAGTGGCAAATCCACGACCCGTTCCGATATATCTAGCACCTCCGAAAGACAGATCTTGTTGAACAGCATTGGCGTAGATCTGGCAAACGAATACTTCGAAGAAAGGTGAAAGAGAGCAGAACTGCTTGCCCAAACGAGTCGCGGCACGCCAGAATCCACGTTCAGTCAACTCTTGCACCACAAGAGGCACGAACGAGATGAAGAACACGATGAAAATGGAGATAATGCAACGGTAGACCCAGTCGAGTACGGGAGTGAGGTTGGCGCAGCCGGTAGGTAGCAAAGGATCAGTGATTGGCACATTCTTGTTGTAGTGGCAGAGAATGGTTTGGTTGCGAAGAGCTCCTAGGTTGATCAAGCAAATCATGAACATCTGAACAGACAACATGATAAACATGTTGTTCAAATGGAAACCGGGATGTGCGTAGTAGAAAGAGAGGAAACGATCCAGAGGAAGCTGGGTGCCCAGGTAGTAGTACTCGCGGGAGAGCATCTGTTCACCCATACCAGTTCCAATCTTGGTCGTGAAGTTGAGAATGGATCCGAAACCAAGATCACGACCCTTTCCGCATTGGTAGTACTCGCAATGCTTAATACGACCTCCACGGAGGAGAGCAGTCATACCAGCGTAGATATCCTCGTTGAGATGGAGACCCTTTTGAGCCTTCGAGACACCACCACGCGTCGTCATAAAAATACCGTTGAGGAAATCAGGATGACCGTAATGGAGCTTGCCGCCAATGGACGCAAGAGTACGAGCGAAGAGGGTACCGAACGTTTGTTCCTTTCCGGCAGCGACATCACCAAGGATACCAATGTTCTCGGAGAAAATGTATTCACGAGCTCCAAGAATTGCAACAGGGTTGGTCTTGGGGTTCTCGACACCAGGAGTATACGGTGAGACATTGTCAGTGGTCATTTCCTCAAACTCGGCGAGAACGGATCGAATCTTGAGACATTCCTCGAGGTAGTTGTCCTGGTTGGCATCGATAAGTTGGATGTACTCTCCGCGGTAGAAAATAATGGCATGATTCTGGTTGTCAGACTTTCCGTCACCAAGAATGGGGTTACCAGACAGTTGGATACGGAATTTGGGTCGTCGCATTCCATTTTCCATGATTTCAGAGTGGCCGTCGATCAAAGCTGAATACAGGCGTGGCTCTTCTCCTTCAACCAGAGGTGGCTCTTCGTCCAGGTATGCAATTTGGAGATCAGGGTAAGCACGAAGAAGGAACTCGGTGTTCTCCATCTCTTCCTTCTTGAACTTTGCATAACGTTGCATCGAGACAACAAGCTTGAATTTGCGGCGAGCCATACGTTCGAGCTCACGTTCGAGCTTGTCAGAGTTACCACCGAACATTTGGACGACTTCGGGATTCTCTACACGATACAGAAGCTTGATGGCTCGGCTGTAGTTCATGAAACCAGAGATAGTACGGTAGAGAGTTTGGGAACGAAGCGACGCCCAAATACGCGTGCGAAGAGTATACTCGGGAGCGGCAGACTTGAATCCAATGCAGTAGAACGGAAGATCATCAATCTTGCTCTTGGCCGTATCCTTCTCGTTCTTTTCATAATCGCCGTTGAATTGGGAAGTCTCGTCGGCGAGAATTTTGGTATCCTTGACGAAGCAGTCCCACTCGTGAGGGTGGAGCTGCTTCAAGTACTCAAGAAGGGTGACACGTGAGTACGGCTCATCTTCACGAATGATTTCACGAAGCGAGAGAAGAATCTTTTCGCTGTAGTGAGGAATCATGACAGTAAATGTTGGCATGTTGTCAACAGGAAGAGGTTCAGGGATTGGCGTCGAGAGAGATTGAGCGAAGAAAGAGATACGACGCTCTGCCTCGCTTTGGCTCGGGAAGAATTCCGTCTTGAATGAGTGATCTTCCTGAGACACGAAGAAAGTGGGCGCTCTCAGGGTACGCTTGCCTTCTTGCTCAGAGGGAACTTGGTGGTAGAGCAGCTTTTGAACGTGATCAATGGCAAGAAGATGCTCGCGGTACATAGAGATGACAATGGCGTTCCAGATCTGGGAGATGAGCACTTTCGGTTTGTACTTGATCTCCATGTCGGTGGTTGCAAGGACCTTCGAGTAAATACGCTTAGGCAGGCGTGAGAAGATGTTTCTCCAAGGAGTCCAGATAGAGACACCCAAGTAGAATGATCGAGCCACAGAGTAGATGGTGTTCATGATAATATACCACAAAAATGTGTCCAGGAAGAACAAACACAGATCGGTGATGAACATCAAACCCAGCAGAATCTTAGCCTGGTATGGACAAAGTAATTTCTTGAGAATACTGTCACCTTGGCATTCTGACAGCTGCATGTTGGAGAGATACCGAATAGGATCACGGAATGATAGAGTCAGGAAAATGTACGACTCTGCGAGCTTGGCAGCGAAGACGCACACCCAAAGACCGTAAGACATCCACATATCGTTTCCAGTCAAGCGAGGGTAGCTGGCTGTGAACGTTTGGCTAGCCACGTACTGTCTAGAATTCTTGGTCAAGTAACTTCCGAATAAGCCACCCAGAGGCATGACAGCGAAGAAGAAGAACGTGATCAGCGCAATGAAGAACTGCACGATACCCAGGATCAAAGCCAGCTTCGTTTTTTGCGTGTTTGGGATGACAAAAATGTAAACACTAGGAGCAGCATTAAGGGCCAAAACACCGAGGAGGAAGAACAATCTTTTGGTGAGATGTTGAGCCCCAGCCCATCGACGAGGTACATAGGTCCATTCGGCAATGGTTGCGAATATCATGATCAGACAAGCGACAGAGCCCCCCAACGCCACAGCGGACCATTGGGCCGAACCAGGAGGGAGGTTGTTCTCCTCTTGACGATAATGCTTAACCAAAAGAGTAGGCGAGTTCTTAGCGGTGAAGAACCAAAAAGCAGTAATATGGATGACCCAAATACGATTGAAATTGACCAGCATGTGGAACCATGATCGCGTCTCCCGATAGGTTTTGAAGAATACTTTGTTCCAGTTCACGTCCTTGAGCTTCAAGAATCGCTCAGCCGGAGGTAGGTCAACGATTCGGGATTTGTCCTCCATGACGATAAGCTCAATACCCTCGGGATACCAGAAGAGCTGATTACAATCATCATAACCGATGACCTTATTGTGGTCTCGCTCACGACGAACGTACTTGCCATCCTGGATCTCGTAACCTTGATCCCGGCAGTATTGGTACAGTGGAGTGATGACATTGTTCAAATAAGTGAACTCATCCACTGGCTCAACCAAATTCTGGCAAGCCGGAGAGTTGAGATAATCATCTGCACATTTGAAGATGAAGCAGAGACATTCAGGCATGAAACGGACTTGATTAGCCTCACCCCAGCAGAGGAGGTAAAGCGCAATTTGGCGGACACGGTCGTGTTGTGACATGCGGTTCATCCGAGTCTTCCATCGGTATTCGGCTGCCTCCAGACTGTTGTCGCCCTCCAGCTGTTCCAAAGTCTGAGCTTCGTTCTGGGGGTCCATATTGGCCTTCTTCTTAGCAGCTCGGCGAGCCTTGCGGGTTCGGCGACTGGCCTTGCCAAGTTTCATGTTGGCAAATCCTACCGCATCATCCAGATCCAGATGTGCTGCAAAGTACCATTTTCGGTAGTTGGCATTGTCACCTCCAATGTAATCAGCGTGCAGCGAGAGAAGCGCCTGGTTGGGGGTCATGCGAGAAGCACGGGAATCGAGCAATGTCATCAAATGGTCGTACATGTTGCGCATGCTGTCACGCTGGAACCCAAATTTTGCTGTGAGATCGAGGAAGATATCTTCAACTTCTTCCTTCGACAGGGGGATCTGGGCATCCGAAGTCCAGGCAGGGTAAGGCTCTCGGGAGCGTTGACCAGCGGGGAGGACATTGTTGTAGTCCATACCATAATTTGGCGTTGAAGCACCAGATGATCGGTTGCCTCCGTAAGAAATTTGTGATGAAGGAGGTCGATATCCGCGGCCGCCCATTTGGCTCTCGTTGTAGCTGTTATATCGCTCGTCACCACGCCCATAATAGTCCATGTCCGTGGCTCGAGCCATGTCAGATCTCATGGTGAAATCGCTGAAAGTCTCGGAGTCCTCTTCGGAGTCTCCTCGCCGCTTGCCTTGCGGGTGCTGACCAGCAGCAGGCGCTCCTTGGTCGTAGTATTGCTGGTCATTATAGTATTCATCTTGGTATTGACCACCGTGGGCATCCTCATGGCCCTCGTAATACCCACCCTCGTGTTGGTAGGGGTTGTTGGCATCTGCATTGTAATAACCGCTAATTGACCGTTAGTCGGGTCTGGTCAATGTGAATTGGCGGGTGCAACTTACGATTCATCATAGTATCCGTCACCACCTTGCTGTTGATGAGGTTGGTCTGCGTACGCACCATGCTGATCATAGTACTGTTGTCCGTGGTCGTCTTGGTAGTAAGAATCGGTGTTCCCCTGCTGGTGCTGACCATAGCCCTCGTCGTAGTGGGCCTGGCCCTGCTGCGGGTGTCCCGACATGATTGCAATCAAAAAGTATCACCTGGAAAGACTGGATTAGCAATTGCTGGTGGTGGGAAGTTCGAGGTGTGAATTATGGGCCTCGTATCGAAATTCGAAACGGGTTTCTGGTTGCTGCGGGTGCAGAGGAATGGACGGGCACTCACTATTAAATGCACATTGGAAGAGCGATTGAATTTTGATGAGGACGCTGCTGTGTCGTGAACAGCAGCTTTCGAAGGAAGGTTGCCGTTGGGATGCTGAACGATGATGAAAAAAGGAGGTCGGAGAGAGGTGCTGACAGCAGTGGTGCGACCGTTGAATCCGGAATTATGCGAGGTTAACGAACGGTGGCCCCTTTCCGCAAGTACTGCAAGTGGACGAGAAAGCTTGGTGTTGTAATCGTCGCGGTGACAGGAAGAAGAAGGAATGACGGGAAGGTTGGCGTTGTGCTCGTTTTCCAGAAGGTGAAGGTGAAGGTGGCGGGCGTGTTGTGTTGCTTGGACGATGAGCCCCTTCTTTGCCGTTAGTCGAAGGACGATTATTGGCGACTAGAAAAATTAAGATCCTCCTCGCGTCGTCAACACAAATAGAAGCACTATACAGTGAACGAGTGAATTATTGCGTCTGAACACACCACAAAGAACAAAATCTGCACTCGGGACTCTCGACGTCCAGATACTGCAGAGGTCTGGATGGGAGGAGCAGAATTGGGAGGTGGAGTTGAGAAGGAGAAAGAGGAGAGGAAGGAGTACGATGCGATGGGAACGGGTTACGGGGGGCGTTTTTTCGCCAGTGGAGCAGATCGTACTGAAATCTAGTTTCGGGGGTGGGAATGAAGGAGGCAAGCCACTCGAAGGGGCATAGCGGGGAGGGCATAGCCTTCAACTTCCAGGGCACCAGCTGGGATGTTTGGACAGGGCCGCAGGGGGAGGATCAAGGAACTCGGGAGGGCTACGAGGACTGCGAGGACTACTGCGGAAGCATCCAGGATGGACAGCACTTGATTCTCTGATCAGCGAGCGAGTCTGCAGCCACTTCGCTCAGGGGAACATGCACCCGGACGTGGTGTGGTGTTGATTGCGTACGAGAGGGTACACAAGACGTTTCTGGGTACTGTAAAGTCTATGGGGGCATGCTACAGAGCAACTTCATTGACATGTTCTGTGTTTCTGTTTCTGTTCCTGTTCCTGTCCCTGGTTCGCCTGCTGTTTTCTTGGATTCATCCCCAGCAGATTATTCTATAAACCCATGACGGATTGCATCCAGCAATTAAATCTGCCTCCATAATTTAGCCACATCCAGATTGATTCCATGCGGTCATTTAAATAATCTGTTAACTCCGGCCTGCCATACTCATACTGTACTGTAGTCTGTAGCTCATGACGCCCACGATAGCGATGGCTTCCGCTGCTCTACAGCTTTGGGTCCGAACTCATCCCTAGCAATCTAGTTTTTTAGTTTTTCAACATCAACGTTTACAATCTCCACTGGCTGTCACTCAGCCTTCCGCTCTGTCCGGGCTGGGATCCCTTCGACTCGCTACCGTACCGTGCGGCTTCCTTTGACGCATGAAATGTGCGCCTCAACGGTGGCCACGGCAGGCTTGTCCCTCAGTGTTTGACATTTGAAGCTTCATTTCCAGCCTATCCGGACGTCGTCACCCATGGGGGCATTTTGAACCATGTCCATCTGCTTCGTGAAAAAAGCAAACGGCATACCTATCTGCTGCTGCAACGAATATGCATGGTATGATTCCACTGCTAACTTGGCACACGAATACCGCACTCGACACCTCATACTTCGTACTGATCATCAACACGATGGTGTAGCAGGGTCAGTGTGCAGACCACATCTTGAACCCGCCACTTCCACCTAGAAGATCTTTGCCGAGCATATACTCAAACTGTAGAAGAGGCAAAAAGATAGACGGGCGACGCAGCGTAAGATTTACGACACGAAGTATTCCATAATGCCCCTCAATCTCATTTTCCCATACCCCTCTCCCCTGATCGAAGCCGATACGAATGCTCCGGATTGCGATAACTGACCAACCAGGGGAACGATAGCGGCAAGAAATCTTCGTACCTGTCTACTACGTACAGGTGGTAAAGATTGTAAATGCAGGGTTAAGATCCGGTGGCAAATCGAGTGGCCTGACCAATCACCTGGTCAAGATACCTCTTTTAGTCCTAGATTGGTTAGATTTACTCGGAGAATTGTTACAATCAATAGGCCCTGTACAGAGTAAACCACTCTCGTCAGATACGCCCAAAAATAGATGTACCGTCGCACGTTATCGATGACGGGGCATTTTGCGTTGTCGGCTACCCACGCGCTGGCAGCGAATCATGCACCCGCGTCTTAGCAAGCAGTGACAAGCTCTCTTGGTTTCTCACTCAGGCAAGTTCGGACTTCGTGGATACCGGACGAATGAAACTCCATCCAGTGCGCGAAGTGGGGAGCACCCATGCTCGAAAAAGGGGTGGCTTGGGAAGAGGATATTAGGAATAGGGGCTGCTCGCAGTGCTTACAGATCACCACGTCCTGAATTGCTGTTGTTCTCTTCCTTTTGAGGCCCCTCGAAAACACCCACCAGTTCCATGATTCTCATAGCTGCTTTCCCCAGCCGGCTGTCCAAATTTGAAATGTTTGAAGCCGGCAACGCTTCAATCTTCACGCTGAAGCAGCTGAGCCGCATTCCACCACTACTTGATACACGTATGAGACATTCGATAATCAATTCCACGCTGGCCCGTGACGTTGACCTCGACCTCATGCGCTGCGTACAGTAGATAGATGCAAGATCGGGACCATTGGTGGCATGTTTTCGGACCTGTTCAACAACATGTAAGGTGCTTTTGCTCGCACACCATGGTGATCTCGAAAGAAACCAGAAAACATGATTGGGCGCAGTGTTTCTCAAATACAGAGTGAACAGGAAGTAGACAGCCACTTGAAACTGCCGCATCGCGACGGCTTTGACGGCTAGCTGGACCTGACGGGCTCGGCTTCTGCCATATCTCAGATTTTAAGGTTACGCCAGACGACGCCGGACGACCCGGACGATCTCCCCCCCCCCTCTCTCTCTCTCTTTGGAAAGCTGCGCCTCAAGTCTGGTGGCTCGACTCGAAAAGTGCTTCTTTCGTAAAAGTACCATCACGTGCTGAAGGATCATTTAGGTGTACGGTTCCTGCCGCTTGGTAGGTAAGTGATTTGCAGCAACCGAACGGTAACCTAGGCATTTGCGAATAGTGTCAAAGTATCCAGCGCAGAGTCTCAAAGTCATCAAGATGAAGTCAGTTGGGTTCCTTCTTAGCTGCAACATGCGAAAAGGTACACACATTTGTAGACGACTTCGTCTTACGCGTATCTTTTCTGCAGATTCCCAAGTTAGTTACCTGAGACTTGCGCGGACACCCCACATGGTGTAGATGGCCTGTACTAGAACTATCCAAAACGCCTCAAGCTTTGAGATAGACCTCCCGTGTCGCTGTACCTTCCTTAGAGTATTTCCATGCTGGTCGACTAGGCTTATCTTTGTTTGGTGTGGATTTTCTGCTTTAGTCCCCGCCACTGTGAGAAACTGAGAATAACTTTCCCAAGGGTTTTTTTGCGTTTATATAACTGGTTCGTTGCTGTCCTAGAGGTGCAGCATTTTTGATAAATTTACCTGTTGTTGCCAGAGTTTTTGGGCAGACGCAGTCCATTCACTTACACGATCTCAACATTCCTCTGCCCAAATTCCATCCGTCTCGCTCTTCCCCGCCCATTTGCCACCCTCCCAAATTTGCAACACAGCATTTCGATAATACATCTTCATATCCGCAATCATGAAGACATTAGGCATTGCTTCTATCGCCGCAACATTGCTCAGCGGCGCCCTCTTCTTTAAATCTGTTACAGCAGCAGATTTGCCCCCAATCGTCATTAAGGCATGCAAGCCCGCAACTCAATATGGCCAAGAGAGCTTGCCTTGCTAACGTCTTGGACATTAGGGATCCCATTTCTTCTACGAAAACGGTACACAATTCTTCATCCGAGGTGTTGCATATCAACAAGATGTCAGTTCGAATGGAACTACGTCCAGCGACGGCACTTTCACAGACCCTTTGGCGGATGAAGCTGGCTGCACCCGCGATGTTCCGCTCTTGAAGGAGCTGGGTACAAATGTCATCCGGGTCTATGCCATTAATGCCTCTCTCGATCACAGTGCCTGCATGAGCCTTTTGCAGCAGAACGGAATTTACGTTATCCAAGATCTTTCCAACCCATCTTCCTCTATCAACCGAAACTCTCCAGAATGGAACACCGAACTCTTCGCTGATTATGCCGCCGTCGTTGATGCTATGGCCAACTATACAAACGTCCTTGGCTTTTTCGCCGGTAATGAGGTCTCGAACGAAGTCAACAACACCGCCGCCAGTGCTTTCGTGAAGGCCGCGGTTCGTGACATGAAGGCATATATCAAGACCAAAAACTACCGAACCATCGGCGTGGGTTATGCTACCAATGACGATGCAAGCATCCGTCTGAATCTGGCACACTACTTCAACTGTGGTGATGCTGCTAATGCCATCGATTTCTGGGGATACAACATTTACTCTTGGTGCGGCGCTTCCTCCTACACCGAATCTGGCTATGATCAGAGGACTATGGAATTTGCCAATTACTCTGTGCCGGCTTTCTTCGCCGAGTATGGATGCAACACAGTCCAGCCCCGTCAATTCACAGAAGTCCAAGCCATCTATGGTGACAACATGACCAGTGTATGGTCCGGTGGGATTGTTTACATGTACTTCCAAGAGGCGAATGACTATGGTAAGCCTCATCAAACTTTTTATCTTAGAATATCTATTAACCCCAAGTAGGTCTTGTGTCAGTCTCTGGTAGCACCGCCACCAAATTGCCAGATTTCACTGCTCTCTCCAAGCAATTGGCATCCGCTACACCAACCTCCACCTCTTCCGCAGACTACACCATCACAAACACCGTCGCCCAAGCTTGTCCAGCTACTGGTACAGTCTGGGCTGCTGCTAGCGCTCTTCCGCCGATTGCCAACCCTGACCTTTGCAGCTGTATGGTTTCCTCCCTTAGCTGCGTTGCAAACAGTGGATTGAGTGGTAATCAAACTGCCACCCTGTTCAGCACCGTCTGCGGCCTGGATTCCAGCGCCTGCAATGGTATCACTGCAAATGCAACCACAGGTGTCTATGGCGCCTATTCTATGTGCTCTGCTTCCCAGCAGTTGTCATTCGCCTTCAACCAGTACTATATGAACCAGAAATCGGCTTCGACTGCTTGTGACTTCGGTGGCAACGCCAAGATTCGTTCTGGCTCCACAAGCTCCTCGTGCAAAAGCATGCTCAACCAAGCAGGGTCGGTGGGAACTGGCACTGTTACCAGCGTCCCAACTGGCACTGGGTCTTCAAGCGGCGCTGGCGGCTCCAGCTCTGCGTCCTCAACCAAAAAGAGTGCAGCTGGCACTGTCATCATTCCTCGATTGAACACGGGCCTCTTGCACCTGGCCGCATATATTTTAGTAGCGGCAATGTCAGGTGCAGGCATGGTCTTGTTATAAGTCATATTCTAGGATGGTGTTGCATTCTATAAAGGCGTCTGGATGATCTGCTTGGATGGCAGCAGTCAATGAACATAAGATCGCATTCGGAGGGCGTTTCCTTTTTATACCATTCATTCATATTAATCAGAACGGACCAGTCGCTGCGTGTATACCCCATAGACGTCTGGTCGTAATTGTGTATATATAGCGTTGAATACATGAAAATTACAAGGAAAAATGTTTGCCAAGTGACTTTGTTAATGTAAAAACCTAAAAACCCGCATCTCCAGTGAAGGCTTAAGTTCAGAGCTGATATTGACGAATACTAAATACGCCTTGCTCGAAACTATGGTATTTCTAGTCCTTCATCATTTTCAAGAAAATCAGACCCCTATCAATCGATAAAGGGGCCGGTGATCCACCATCACCCAGCCAACGGCCCCGCATACAAACCCGCCGAACCTCACAACCAAGCTTTTCCTTCTTGGACCACTAAATACCTTGATCCCCGGGAAATACGACATGGCGAGACTAATAGTTGAGGACAGCGAGGACGAATTCCCGGATCTGGATAAGTTGTTGCGAGGGGATATTCCGGCGCGCGGCAAGGAGGCGACAGGGTCAACAACGCGTTCACGGGAAACGGGGAATTGTGAGGAGAAGGGAACGACGAAGAAGAAGAGAGCGTTGAAGAGGAGGGACGACAATCCTTTGTTGAAACCGCTGGCCTTTCAGGAAGATGGGGGCAGGAGGGTGAAATCGAGAGCTAAACCAGTGGAGAGAGTGCTGGCTGAGAGAAGTCGGTCGAAATCTGTTGAAAGTGAGGGGATGCAAGAAGAAGCGCATGGTACTACAGCTTCGAGAAGAAATGGAAAGAAGGCGACACCAATTCTGGACTCTGACGAGGATGAAGAGGTCGAGAACAGGGTTCCTTCAACACGTCCACGATCCAAGGGCCCCGTTGTTTTAGACCTGGAAACTGAGGATGAGAGCGATGGTTTGTCAGATTTCATCGTTAATGACAGTACATTTGTGGAGGAGGAGCCATCTGAGAACGGAATACCTCTACCGTCAAACCCGCCGCGATCTGTTAGGAGGCTTGTTAAGGGAAGGAGGAGGAAAGCGGAAGATGAGGAGCTTGAGCTTGATATGAAAGGGTTAATGGTCAAAGACGATACGTCCGACAAGATTGCGAGAGATTTTGGTGGTAGTGAAGATGGGAATTCAATCTTTCCAGCTAGAGGCTCGAAAGGTAGCCAAAGAACGAAATCTAACGCCGTGAAGGATGTGCCGAGGCCAAAGAAGAAGGTATTGGAGCCAGGTTCTGATATTGAGGATGCATATACACTTCGATTGTGAGTTGATCTATTCCTATTCCACCGTCTGCCACTGACGTCCTTGTAGTTCTCCCTCGGAAAACAAGCCCCGAAAGGTATCAAAGACTCGTTTTTCAACTCCACCTGGAAGTCCAGAACTCAAACCAAAAACTTTGATATCTCCAAGGAAGCTCCCACGGATACCATCTTCTCCTCATCGACCCAGCATGGACGCTTTCTGGAGCCAGGATGTAGTCAATGACTGGAACGACGAATACTCACCCCGGAAGAAACTCGAGGCAAGACCCAAACCAAAATTTGATCCGAACGAGGATCCCTCAGAAGGAGGGTTGCTATTTTCTCCAACGAAGAAAAGTCCCGTCAAGCAAGACCGTGCCTTGAAAGACGCCAAGAAGGCATTCTCCCAAAAGAAGCACGCGCTCGCCGAGTCTTTTCTCGCCGAACTCGACTCTACCATAACGGACAACCAAATATCGACTCTTGCTGCTGCAACGGGGGGTGTAAAGATCATCTGGAGCAAGAAACTCAACACAACCGCCGGCCGAGCAAATTGGAAGCGAGAAACGATTCGGTCTTCCAAACTACAAGCAGACGGCAAACCACCGCCCCCAACTTACCGTCATCACGCAGCCATCGAACTCGCAGAAAAAGTCATCGACGATGAAGACCGCCTACTGAACGTCATCGCCCATGAGTTCTGCCATCTCGCCAACTTCATGGTCTCCAACATAAAAACGAACCCCCATGGCAAAGAATTTAAAGCCTGGGCTGCTAAGGTATCCCGCAAGTTTGCGGATCGAGGTATAGAAGTGACGACCAAACACAGTTATGCTATAGACTATAAGTATGTTTGGGAGTGCGAGAACTGTGGACTTGAATTCAAGCGCCATAGCAAGAGTATTGACCCATCGAGACATCAATGCGGAGTTTGCAAGAGCAAGCTCGTGCAGACGAAACCCGTGCCGAGGGGCAAAGGCGCGGGCGTGAGCGAGTACCAGGTCTTTGTCAAGGAGAATATGAGAATTGTGAGGGAAGCAAATCCAGGGAGTCCGCAAAAGGATATTATGGGCTTGGTGGGGAAGAAGTATCAAGAGTATAAGGCGTCGAAGTTGAGGGAGAAGAGTTTGGAGAGTGTTAGTGTTAGTGTGGATGAGCTTGTGGGGAGTAAGGAGGCTACCCCTGAGGGGAATGATTTGGAGTTGGTGGTGAGGAAGCTGGATTTCTTGGATTTGACGAGTCCTTGAAGAGGGATTGTGTATATTGGGTCACTGGGTGCGGAAAGGAGTAGATGTTTGAGTCTAGAATACGCATTGGGAATGGAGTACTTGAATGGAGACGAACCACTTTTACAACTTTTTAAATGCCAATCCAATCCATCCCAGAATGGCTGCCCGTGTATATGGATACAGACGAGAAAGACCGTCCACCCTAGGAGTTAATTTCACTCATCCATAATCTGCTTGGCACTGCGACGAATACACAACCTCCTGTTCTCGTCGAGAACTTTGATCCTGCTCTTGCTTACTCTTATACTAATCTCGAGCTTTCGTGTCGAGGACCTCGACATGTTTCAGATCGTGGCTTCAAACTTTGAATGATTTTTCAAAACTTAGAATATCACCATAAACAAAGGCTCATGAAAACTGGCCCTGTTCAAGGTCTCAAATTCCTCTCGTTCCCAACTTCGAATTGTCATATCCCACTCAATATTTATTTGTTGGCTCGTGGTAAGAGAGTTTCAAAAATCGCTGCTTCGAAAGAGAAGCCGGGCGTAGTATGTTGAAGGAGTGCTGCGATCAAGATTTCCCGACGAAAGTGAGCATATCACATATCCTCCAATGGTATATAGAGACTCCGACAGTGATGGTCTTGAGTTTGGAGCAGACGACCCTTCTTCGCGTGTCACTCTTGTGCCGTAGCTCCTAGTAAATGTGGTATTCTTGCTGAACTACTTATGCAAGACTATTGCAAACCTAGCATATCCTATTCATTGGTAAACCCCAGAAGCCAAAAGAAAACCATGCATTCATCACATCATAACCCCAGGCCTATCACTTCCCCCCATTCAACCCAGGCCCAAATGCGCTCTAGACTTCGTTGAAAAGGCCCCAGTCCTTGATCTTAAACGTCTCCCAGATCCTCGCCGCAATCTCCACGGAACTCTCAATCAACTTCCCCTGCTTCCCCATCTGCATATCAACCTCCTCCTCCGTATACTCGCCCTTGATATGCGGCACATTAATCGTAATCAAAATATCCGTGCTCTCCTTCTCCAGTCTAATCAGCGTCAATACGATAGCCGTGAAGTCTGGACTCTTGGAGTCTGGCGCCGGCGGCGGAGTCTGTGTTGCAATGAGCGTATAGGCTGGTGTGCTTTCCCTACTCACGTGATTAGCCTTGTTACTTGGGAAAGCGGAAGTGGGACGAACGGTAGCTTGGAGAATTGCGTGTTAGATGTGTTCCAGACTTTCACGGTATCGACGTCAGAATCGACGATGTCTTCAAGATGGGTTGTGAGAGCGGCGCCATCAACGGCCGGCCCAGTGCCTGCTACGCCCACCCGCTCGGTGATGTCGAAGATGATGCTGGTAAAGCCGTCTTTGTCGAGGTAGACTTCTTGGTGGTCAGGCACTTGTCGGATGGTGCTGGATTTTGTTAACTAGGGAGATGGAGTAGGGAAGGGGAATATACCTGACGTCGGCGAAGGTTGAGGGGAGGTCGACGATAAGAGCCCCGCCAAAAAGTGGCGTGCTTCGAAAGTTCGACATACTGAAGACTTGCTTGGAGTTTAGTATCTTTGAGACGAACTTGATGTAAATTCCGAAGCTTGAATGATGTTCCTGAAAAGTCGGAGGTAGGTTACGGCTTTCAAGATTGCAGGCAATGAGGTCAGTTCCTTGATGCCTGATTTGCTCATGTGTTTGATGCTGTGGATCTTGGAAGTGCGACTAAAGATGAGACAATCTGCCAACTCCCGTCGTGTAGATGATGACTTGTTTGACTGTATTAAAGTAAAGAGCGTTAGCCTTGTAGAAAGCGTACTCGGCATCGACTACGGAGCTTGGATCAGTTGAGCTGTCAAAAGCTCGCTTAATGATCGGGTAGCGCTAAAAACTCGCTTGGGGACTTGTGGATGGGCGGGCGCCTGAAATTTTGACAAAAAAGCATCAATTTCTAAAATTTGTCGAAAGGCACAAATTGCAAAAGATAAAATCTGTTAAACAGAGTTGGGTTTCAAAGATTACGAGAATGGAGTATTTTGGGCATGAACCACGGTCATCTCTGGTAAAAGGCAAGAAATGAATTCTGAGATAGTTTGTCCCACTCCAACTATTGCAAAGCCTTATTTTAATTTATATACTACCTACCCTGATGTGCCGAAGATGGCCCTGTTTGCGGTTTTAGCGAAGTCGCCCGTCACCCAGGAATCGTGAGACAATGAAAGAGAATACGATGTTATCCGACAATCTCCAAGATTCACTATCTTTTTGAGAATGTCCCATCTAATGTGGAACATTCGAAATCTGCAATATTCAGTGCTGAAAAGGCTGAAAATTTTGACTGGTCAACGTTGTGATATCTGCGGTTTGAGGGCGAAGCAAAGTCTTTCACCGGTGTTCATCTCCTGTACAAATATCAAGAACTCATCATTTTCTCTCTGATTACTCTCCTAATACCCTCTGTATCCTTTTAATACTATCATAATATCTTTGAGTGATGTTTTCGTCAATCCTTCCCTGCGTTGAGGTGGATGTGGTCGAACCAGATAAGGAGAATGATGAACTGTCCCCGGGCTCTGAGAAGGATTCAGCGCGAGTACAGGATTCAGGGTGAATATAAGCAATCTTTTGGTCATTATCAATAGTGTATTGACTTGGCGCAAAAGGGAAACGGGAAATGGGCAAAAGAAACCCCTCTGGTCACGCTTGGGCAGTACAGGACGCCTGCAAAAGAGAGTGAAATGATCCAAATAGATTGGGTCAGGCACCACCTGCCTCTTATTGAACGTTGCAAAGGTTCAAAAGTACTTCTCGTACTTGGATTCTGCCGAAAAATGGCAATCCCTACCAATCTAAATACCATCAGCAAAGACATGTTTCTCACAGATGGACTAGTTATGGCTCTGGAAAGCATTGCTGATGAAGTGGGGTAGAAAGTTATGTATATTGATATTCGAAAAGTATGACACGCTTTTTGGACTTATCATAGCTCTAAAATCACCCATTTCATCTCGCGCATTATAAACTCATATGCGAAACGGAAAATCACACTCATTAAAAAATACAATCATCTTCCCTGGAACTTCTCCGTGAACTTACAGCTGAATTACTTTACTCCATCACGTGTATCACATCCCAAGCTCATCCCGAGCTTCCTCCACAACCCCGCCATCGAGTCTCAAACTCCCCTCCCCACCTCCAAACCTCAACCCATCAAGGTGCCACTCTACCCTGCCTCGACCCAATCGTAAATATGGCATCCTCAGCCGCTTGCATCTTCTGCAAAATCATCAAAGGTACCTAGCCTTCCAGTCCCATTGACCGAGCCTAGAAGCTAACATACGATCCGCCCAGGCGACATCCCCTCCTTCAAGATCTTCGAGTCGGACAAAGTCTTCGCATTCCTAGACATCAATCCTCTGTCACGAGGTCATGCCGTACGTAGCACCTCCCTCCTTTCCTTCCAATTATACATCCTCCAAGCGCGGAGACTGATAGGATGCGTGTAAACAGTTGGTGGTACCCAAACACCACGGCGCAAAGCTTACCGATATCCCGGACGACTCGCTGGTGGAGATCTTGCCTGTGGTCAAGAAGCTGATTACTGCGACGGGAGCGACGGATTATAATGTGTTGCAGAATAATGGGCGGATTGCGCATCAGGCGGTTGATCATGTATGTGCCCTCCCTTTCCTAATGGACGGTCGCTTTGGAATTGCATTTTCGGGTAAGAAGTGGATGAGTAGGATTGGGCTGATTGATGGTGTCTGCAGGTTCACTTCCATATGATTCCCAAGCCGAACGAGACAGAGGGACTGGGTGTTAGTTGGCCACAACAGAAGACGGATATGGATGGGCTGAAGGCTTTGTTGGCGGATATCAAGTCGAAGATGTAAATTATAAGGAACGGATTGATTTAGAGGCGACGAAGACATGGTCTGTAGCAAGCATGGATTATGAGGGGTATAAATCAAACGAAACATCAAAATAGATGCCCCATTCTTTATGGATGAATATGTTGCCCAAGCAAACAACCAACATGTATGGCCAGCTTCCCATACCCCCTGTGCTTACCGGCCTCCCTCTTCCAACGCCAGCCTGCCGTTCTTTATGCATTATATAATACAAACTTGTCAACAAAAATCTAGTCTAGATCAGCGGCCGACGTTTCCACCGGCTTAGAGGCTCCATTTGGAATTGGAGCTGGAGTTTCTGAGGCTTTAGGCGGGTAGAACTGCGTTACACCTCCTTCATTGATCAACCCACATCGATCGTAGTAGGACCTTGCCCTCACATACGGATCCAAAGTCCAGTATCCATCTCTCAACGTTGTTGCCAAATCATGCCTTTTCTTCTTGATTTCGTCAACACCAGTGCCATTAGAGTGGATCCAATCCAGTGTCTCCTTCTCGTAAATCTTAATGGTATCTTCTCGTTCGTGGAGGAGCTTGTCTCGAGTAGCTGTGTCCTTCATTCTGTCGTTCTCGCCGGGCACAGGCTCGATATACTTATAGGCCCAGTCCTCCCCTCCTCCGAGTTCCTTGATGATATGATCCTTGGCAACGAATTCTTCCATTTCTTGGTTGTTGTTTGTAAACTGGATTTTGCTGGCTACAACAGGGTCTAACCAGCCTCTAATGATTTTCCAAATACCTGGACTTCTGTTAAAAGAGCTTCGGATTGTGGGAAAGGGGGATCAACGGACCTTGAAAAACCCAAGGGGCTTTGTGGACTAATACAACCCCTAAACTTTCTGGATAGTTCGCTTCAAAACATTTAATCATGAATTTGACAGGAGCGTAATCCTAAGATGAGTTAGCTTTCAGTTCTTAAGGGGCCTAGGAATGATCTTACCATGTTTGCCATTGAAAATCCCGTCATATCAAACACAACACACTTTAATGGGTCAGCCATAACCATTGACGGCAGATAATATAACTTACAGCAGTATCGGCAGGAGGCGCTAATATCATTCGTGCAGTTTCGATTGTGAAGACTGTGTATCTTTCTAGACTCTCCTCGCTCTGTTCGCCTTGCTTATGTAGACGAACACGAACGAAGCACATTGGTCTCCCCCCTTTATCAAGGCCATGAAGAAAACTCTTTCCTAATCGCATCTGAGCCAAAAAGTCTTCTCCTAACTTGCGTTTCACAGGATCATCTCCATTCGCAGCTTCGAGTGATGCAAGCTCTCCGTTCTTCATGATATCGTCATCCACGTGCACATCTGTTGCTCTCCATCTCATGGTAGAAATCATCATGACCAATGCTTTCTCGACATCCCACTTCCGTGCGCGCAAAAACCTTAATAACAGCGCATCCGGATGGTCATGCTTCACCATGCTCCAAAAAGTTGCCCTCAGAGACTCTGGCGACAGGTTGGCCAACGCATCATGGAATTCTTTTGTCTGGCCATACTTGTCATCCTCTCCACCCGTAGGGGTTTTTGATCCCGAGTCTGTAGAAGTCACAGAATCTGCATCGTCGTCATGGTTGCTCCGGCGCAAAATAGAGAATCTCTTCTTCTTGGTCTTCTTCGATCCGGCAGTATCGGCCCTCGCTCTGGCGGTCGCGGCTGCATCCGCATTTCCATTCGGCTCTTTATCCAACACACCAAAGACTTGTAGAGTTGCGACCCAGAATTCCTTCAACTTCTCATCTTGTTCGGGAGTGAGATTGCCCACTCGTCCCGGAAAAGATGCGTCCGCCATGTCGACGTTTTCAAATCCTTCTGATTTCAATAAGAATGCGAGCCCCTCTGAATTGGGTAGGTTCGGCTTCGGATGTGTTGGAGTTTTCGAGTTACTCGAGACGAAGGCGTAAAGAACTGCGATCGCAGAGGCGACAATGGCAACAGTCCAGGAACCAGCGCTGCTTTGCAAAGGGTTTGGAGGGGTATGCGCTGGCCTATAGGTAATGCGCTCTCGAGAAGTACTCCTGGTCTTGAAACCCCGCCTACTCGGCCTTTCCGGAGCGTAGAGGCCGAATCTTGTTTCGCAGAATCGAGCGCGTGAGCTTGAGGAGGTATGCAGCAGCCGAAATCCTCGGTGAGTGTAGTGTTGTGAAATCTGTGAGAGGCGGGAAGAGTGGTGAAGGGTGGAGATATGTCTTGTCAAGCTCTTCGTGTAGAAGGTCTCTGCTAAACGCAGTAAGATGGCAGGCGCAGGGGGCTTATGTATATTGGCGAAACTGGACGTCCGCGCGTGTACTGTGCTTGGGCTGATCATGGAAATTATCAATTGTCCGCTGAAGATGTTGAAGGGCCAAATCAACGTTCAGCGGGGTGGGACTTTTTTGTACCAATGCGCGTTTGACAGGAGAGATATCAACAATCACTCGGTGGTCAATGGTTCGGAGTGCGAAGGATTTGTGAATTTTCTCTGCAATTATATCACTGTCATCAAGTCAAGTCATTCCCGATTCCCGAGGGTGCCGTGCCAATTAATATTGCGCCTCGTTTCTGGGCTGTAAGTTTCATAAAATCGTCATCATTGTGCGGCTTGCTGCATTAAAGGTAAATCTGCGATTCTTACACTGCGCACGCGATAAATGGCGGGGCGACGACTGCCCTGTGCCGAACTTTAAACCAGCGGCAGGGGTTGGGCAGCCGCGTCGCGTGGGCAGTCGCAATCAACACACTGAGTTCGAGTTCGAGTTCGAGTTCGATTTCGAGCGCTGTAAGAAACAACCACAAGCAGCTCCGCCATCATCATCAACACGTTCTCGTCCTCAGCCAAATGTCATCCTCTACAACCCCTCAAGCCGGTAGCAGCGTGAAGCGCTCAACTTCGGGAAATCGCAGACCGCTGTCCCGTCCAACGACCCCACTGCGCCCATCTTCGCGCTCTTCTCTTCGCGAATCCGGCAAGTTAAGCATAGGCGGCGCATCAGATGCGCCTTTGGAGACATTTGAGCCTGCCTTTGCGGAGCTATCCGATTCAATGGCGGACTTGGAGGCCAATTTCATGCACTTGCAGTTGATGCATGAGAGCCTGGCTAGGTTCAGCGAGAACTTTGCCAGTTTTCTGTATGGGCTGAATATGAATGCTTTTTGTGTGGATTTTCCAGAGGTGGATGGCCCTCTAGGTAGAACCTTTGCATTTTGCTAACTATGCTAGGCGCCTATTCCTGATTCTTTCAGACGAGCGAGAGACCAAGAGGACCAATTAGGTATGTTCGATGGTAGCATGTATCAACAGTGCTAATTCATCCCCAGGCAGATCAACAAACTCAGAGAGATTTCACGGTGAGATTGATGGGGAGACAACTTTCATGTAAGTCTTGAAGTTCAAAGGGCGATTCCTATGCTAATATCCTTAGGACAACTGATACATCCTTCGTCGAGAATCCGCCCACATCTTCAAAACCTACACCGAAATTTGCAACTCCTGCTCCAGCCTCGCGGATAGGAGGCAGTCGAGGTGGTATGGCGCCCGCTGGAAGAGGCGGAGCTGCACGCGGTGGACTTCGTGGTACTCGAGGTAGTGGGCTTGCAAGAGCAGCCAAGGGCCGTAGTGTGAGATGAGAGTGATACCCCAAATATGATGTTCCAGTAGTATTTCCCTCGGCGTCAACCAGTGCTTCTTGTTTAGTGAAGGGATTCGAGTGAAACGTCTCAAGTCGCTACTTCCTCCTCGAGGAAACCCGAGTTCTCCATTTCTACCTCCACATCCTGAGTGTTATCCTTTGCTGCCTGTCGGGGCCCATTGTCTGTACGGAGGCCAATGGCTGCTTCGGCTTCTTTTTGTGTATATGGTTCCTCCTTCAGTGCTTTCACTCTGCGGTCATGAATTAGTGCCTGGTATACAACTCGGACTGTGCGCCTTGCCTTCTCTTATGCGTGCTTCCCTTTCGGTGGGTGATCATGCTGTGCTCGCTCTCAAACCATTTTGCGCATTCGATGCAGTAGAATTGGCCCAGACCAGGGAGATCTTCAGCGGCCTTGCTGCTCTTGTGCTGTTGGAGATGCTTGGGTGACTTGAGGTCGGCCGCGATTTGGTCAAGGTCCCTTGATATCAGATGTTAGCTACGAGGAAAATACCATTGCGGGGGATGCAGCGTGGGGGTTTTTACCTCAGACGTCTTCTCGTCTTGGTCCGGGTGGTCTTTTGAGGAATACCCATGGCTGTCGGCGCACAGGAATTTTATGCAGCTGTAGATAGGCTTTACAGATTCGGAAACTGTGCTTTGTAGGTAGTATGTCTGTCGGGGTCTGTTCTTCAAGCCGGGTGGAGCTGGTCAGGTTTGTCTCGTTTGTCTCGTTTGTCTCCAAGTCAGAAAAAAATTGAGTGGGTTCCGGCCGGCCAAATCCTCGTGTAGCGACGGAAGGCCCGCCGAGGCTTGGAGTCGGGCCAGTGAACAGCCTCAAATGTTGCAAAGGAAAGGGAAAGGATGCTGGAATTGCTTTTTACATGCAGTTGTATGCCACAATTATTGTTCATTTGAATTTTGATTTGCTCTGATATCTGAGCTGCACTGGCTGGGCTCTCATTCCATTCACCCGCGAGTTGAATTAATTATACAGTAATTGTAATGTCATAAAAACAGATACCTGGACCTGGACCTGGGACCTAGAGAGGCTGAAAGTCAAACTCCGAGCGCACGCGCAGCGGAATCACGAGAAAATTCTGAGCAGTCTGCAGGCTTGTCCTTGGCGTCGCCCATTGGTTGCACGGCAGCATTTCTGCACGCAATCCCCGATCTCGCATTTTGGAAGCCTTCTCTGCATCCCTGTCCTGTCTGTGTCCTGTCTGTAGTGACGAAGAAGGCTCGTGGTTCTCAAATTGGTCGCCTCTCATTGGCCACTCCCACTCCCACAGCTCCTCTCCATCCCACCCGTCTAGCCGATAAGCTCTTGCCAGCCCAGCCCCATTAAGCTCGGTATTCAATTACCTCGTCTTTTCCTCCTCTCGCTCTTCTACCTCACCTCCACCATTCCTCCTCCTCCTCCTCCTACAACACCACCACCGCTCCTCTCCACTCCGAATCACAATCATGCTGTCTCGACAGCTGCTGCGTGCGGCGCCTCGCGCTGCCTTCTCGAGGAGAATGGCAACACTCGCTGATTCTCCGCTCGATAAGAAGGTCGCCCAGAACAACCAGGAAAAGGGCAACTTCATCAATTACAAGAAGATGTCTGAGAATCTTGCCGTCGTCCGTCAAAGGCTCAATCGGCCTCTCACATACGCCGAAAAGATTCTCTACTCCCATCTCGACGATCCCCACGGCCAAGAGATCGAGCGTGGTGTGTCGTACCTCAAGCTCCGCCCGGATCGTGTGGCTTGCCAGGATGCCACCGCCCAAATGGCTATTCTCCAATTCATGTCTGCCGGCATGCCCTCCGTTGCAAACCCTACCACCGTCCACTGCGACCATCTGATCGAGGCCCAGGTTGGCGGCGTGAAAGATCTTGCCAGAGCTCAAGAGATCAACAAGGAGGTCTATGACTTTCTGTCTACATCTTGTGCTAAATACAACATTGGTTTCTGGAAACCTGGATCCGGTATCATTCACCAGATTCTTCTCGAAAACTACGCTTTCCCTGGTGGTCTCTTAATCGGCACTGACTCGCACACTCCCAATGCTGGTGGTCTCGGAATGTGCGCCATTGGTGTTGGTGGAGCTGATGCTGTCGATGTTATGGCCAACCTTCCTTGGGAATTGAAGGCTCCAAAGGTCATTGGTGTCAAACTTACCGGTCAAATGTCTGGCTGGACTTCACCAAAGGGTATGTTTTCAATTGGTGATCTTTGCCTGGTTTCAAGCTAATTATATTTCTTCAAAGATATCATACTCAAAGTTGCTGGCATTTTGACTGTTAAGGGTGGAACTGGTGCAATTGTACGCAAATTATCCCCAAGACTTCTTCCTTGGACAATTTGCAAGATTCCCTATCCTTTTTAAAATGTCTATAGAATTCTGGGACAATTTGAGAAGGGTGGTCGATCTTGCAAATTTCCCGGATTGCTCTATCTTGATTAAGCAATACTGATTAGAACTCTAGGTTGAGTATCACGGCCCCGGTACCGAGACTCTTTCTGCCACTGGCATGGGTACGATCTGGTATGTCAAGCTTTCACTCGGTGCGTTCCCTTTGCTAATTGGTCGATAGTAACATGGGTGCTGAAATTGGCGCAACTACATCACTCTTTCCTTTCAACGACAGAATGTACGATTACCTAGCTGCTACCAAGCGCTCTGAAATTGGTGACTTTGCTCGAGTTTACGCCAAAGAGCTCAGGGAAGATGAGGGCGCCGAATATGATCAGTTGATCGAATTGAATCTATCGGAGTTGGAACCTCATGTGAATGGGCCGTTTACACCCGACCTCGCCACGCCCATCTCTAAGTTCAGCCAAGCCGTCAAAGACAACAATTGGCCTTCCGAACTCAAGGTCGGCTTGATTGGTTCTTGCACCAACTCATCCTACGAAGACATGTCCCGCGGAGCCTCCATCGCAAGAGATGCCCTCAATCATGGACTCAAATCCAAAGCCATCTTCACTGTTACCCCGGGTTCCGAGCAGGTATTTTCCCCTCTAAAAGTCCTGCTTCTTTATACTAACTTCTTCTAGATACGAGCTACTATAGCCAGGGTGACTACATTCCAAACTGCGAAATCACAGAGCATACTGACGGTTGAGTAGGATGGTCAACTCGCAACCTTTGAAGAGTTCGGTGGCGTTGTCCTCGGTATGTCAAATCTTACCTCTGCTTTCCCAAAATTCCTCACGACTCGTCTGCTGTAAATGTCCCAGAGAGACCCAGTGATTTTTGAGACTTTAAAACGTCTTTGTGTTTCCCAGCAACTTGTCTCGACAGTCGTCAAACCACAATGCTGACTTGCCTATAGCTAATGCCTGCGGTCCTTGTATTGGGTAAGCTAATCCGTGCAGATGCAAGCAGCCATATTTTGAAATACTAATTCGTTGCCAGTCAATGGGATCGTAAGGACGTCAAGAAGGGTGAGGCCAACTCTATCGTTTCCTCATACAACCGAAACTTCACTGGACGTAACGATGCCAACCCCGCTACCCACTCATTCGTTACCTCTCCAGATCTTACAGTTGCTCTCAGTATTGCCGGGTGAGTTCTCCTGCACCTCCACCTCCTCTTTTGCTAACAAAATCCCAGCACACTGCACTTCAACCCCCTCACCGACAAGCTAAAGGACAAGGATGGGAACGAGTTCCTTCTATCTCCACCAACTGGTGCTGGATTGCCATCGAGAGGCTATGACCCAGGACAGGATACATACCAAGCACCTCCCGCTACCCGCGACGCCGTCTCCGTTGCCGTTTCCCCAACCAGTGACCGGTTGCAACTCCTCGAGCCTTTCCCCGCCTGGGACGGAAAGGATGCTCTTGATATCCCTATTCTCATCAAGGCTCAAGGCAAGACGACCACCGATCACATCTCCATGGCTGGCCCATGGCTCAAGTACCGTGGCCACTTGGACAACATCTCGAACAACATGTTGATTGGTGCCATCAACTCGGAGAACGGAGAGGCCAACAAGGTCAAGAACTTCACAACTGGCGAATACGATGCTGTCCCAGCTACTGCTAGAGACTACAAGAAGAAGGGAATCCCGTGGGTTGTTATTGGAGACTGGAACTACGGTGAGGGAAGCTCAAGAGAACACGCGGCTCTTGAGCCAAGACATCTTGGTGGCCTTGCCATCATCACCCGAAGCTTTGCCCGAATTCACGAGACCAACTTGAAGAAGCAAGGAATGTTGCCCTTGACCTTCATCAACCCTGAGGATTACGACAAGATCCAACCGGAGGACAAGGTTGACTTGATGTGCACTGAGCTCGCAGTTGGAAAGCCAATGACGCTTAGGGTGCACCCAAAGAATGGCTCCAGCTTCGACGTTAAATTGGCGCATACCTTCAATGCGCCCCAAATTGAGTGGTTCAAGAATGGAAGTGCGTTGAACACAATGGCCAAGGCGCATGCGTAGGGGAATGGGGCTTGTATTTTATAGCAGTAAATGGAGTTTTCTTAGTTTCGTCACAAAGTCAAATTCGTACACTCTAAATAATCTACATGATCTTGAACATTCAATCTAGAGCCCTCAATAAAGGGTAGCCCATCCTGACCAGTAGGTCACCTTGGTCTATAGACGATAGCTCTGCGCGTAATTCTCCTATATCAGCTCCTGAGCGTTTACACAGACAAAAGCCCAAGATTGGAGATTTGGCTTTGAATTCATGCCTCAACCACAGAAGCCCAATTTGGTCATCAAACTAATAATTCCATCAATGAAATGCAGACTATCTCAAAATCCACAGCCTTGTCCTTACTTGTCAGCCTTTTGCTAAGCGATGTCGCGTGGACTTTCCCCAGCTATCCTCCCTCTGCCTCGATACTTTCTTCACCAAGCAACCTGTGCAACAACAATGCTGGCAACCGCCGTGTCAATAGATTGAACCGCATATCAAGTAAAAGGCTCGACCTACGGCATCACCGCAGCTTCCGGCTCCAGAAGGCTGCCACAAACAGGACACGATGGCTCCGAGTCTCCCGCAGTTTTCTGCGGCGCGCATGCGGTCATATATTTTCCGGCTACCTCTCTTCACGCGCTCCATTATCTTCGTTATTATTCTGCTCTGGATACTGGGGATGCAGAGCGTGTGGGATGTGCAGGCTTGGGGGTCCTTGATTCCGAATGAGATTGGGTTGGCTAGCAGTACGTTTCCGGTCCTTTTTTGCCCCAAAAATATTGGGAATGAAGGAGGTTTTGCTGACAGGAATTGGTATGAATAGTGTATAGAACAAATACATTCCCACTGGTACATGTTGGCTTTTTCCACGCGCTGATGAACATCCTCGCCTTGACGCCCCTTTTGGAACGATTTGAAGCTGAATACGGGACATTGACTACTTTGGCGCTCTTTCTTGGACGTAAGGCTCTCTCTTGGATAGGATGAAGGTTGAATGTGGTTTGCAGATGGCTGATGAGTTTCTAGCTCTATCCACAATTCCAGCACTGTTGTATACGTTTATTGAAAGGGGGATTTTGCATATGAACACTACGGTTCTGGGTGCAAGGTATGATGTCTATTGTCAGGATTTTCATGGAGTACGGGCTAATGCGTGGATGGGACAGTATATGGGTCTTCACCCTGCTTGCGATGGAAGCCGTCAAGACATACAAGTCGAATCCTCACTTTCAGCTTGGAACAACACAAATACCTACCTGGATAACGCCCCTCGTAATGGTGTTATTCGTCTCATTCTTGATTCCCAATACCAGCTTCTTGGGCCATGTATGTGGGCTGGCCTTTGGCTACGGGTGTAAGTTCTCTCGGGATTTTATATGAGGAGTTTGGAGACTAATTGCAATAGGGGGTTTGGGATACTTGAAATTCCTAGCACCACCGGAATGGGCTTTAAGATGGATAGAAGGAAAGCTCAACTTGCTTGGAAGATTGCCGCATTACGTCTCCGTTGATCAGAAAACATACGGACGATTCGGTGTGCTTCCTACAACAAATACATCTGCTAGTGGCGATATAGGAATGGGTTTAGTTGGGAGTTCTCAGAGATTAGGGCCTTGAAAACAAGCAAGAAATTTGAACTCCGTGTATAGGTATTTCTCGGGCAGTTTTGTACAAAGATGATGCATTTGCCGGCGTCAAGGGAACGGCTGGGTATGAGCGCTTTTATATGCCATTTAGCTGTGATAATAGAATGGTGTGAACGTGGAATTTTTACTTCGTAAAATAATAGTACATCTGCTTTCATCTGACTGTGAATATCCTTGGTCCAAAATATTGCCCCTGAATTGGAACTCGGTTTTAGTCGCGTCGCCCGAACCTCAAATTGCTCGCGAGCATTGAAGCAGCATCAACCACGTCCAAAAAAATGACGAGCACATCATAACGCTTTCCATTCGTTAAAATATAATATGTCTGGGCTTCTTGGTAATTCTGTCATTCCTCCTGATAAATGCGAAAGCTAATAAACCCCAAGCAACAGGCTCTCTGCTCCGGCGCGATCCGCGGTTGCTCAAGATCCCGCCCTACCTGTCCTTTCTCTGCATCGTCATCGGCGTCGCATGGCTGCTCGTACTTCCTCTAGACGACTATTCACGGAAAACATATATCTCGGAGAACGCGCTGCTGCCGGGGCAGGTGCATACGTATTTCGCGGGGAGCGATCAGAACGTGTTCCGGGGGTACAAGCATGAGGTTGATGCGCTCGGGGAGAAGAGCAATGTCGAGTATGTCAACGCTATCTTTAGTTGAATAATCTGACTTGGGGAATATAGGGTGAATGATAAGCTTGAGGAGCTCTTTAAGGCTTCGGGTCTTAAGGTTGCGAGGCAGAAATACGAATATAAGAGTGCTGGAGAGACGTACAGCGGGGAGAACATATATGCCATATTGCATGCACCAAGAGGAGATGCTACAGAGGCCATTGTGCTGGTTGGAGCTTGGAGGAATGTGGAGGGGGTGCTGAACAGGAGTGGAGTGGCTCTTGTTCTTACCCTGGCGAGATATTTCAAGAGTACATGGAATTCCTTCCCCTCCTTGGAATATTGAGGACTAATCTATGCACAGGATGGTCATTGTGGTCAAAAGACATCATCTTCTTAGTGACCGCTGATAGCAGGGCTGGACCACAGGCTTGGGTAGATGCGTACCATGATACACATCAGTCTCCCTCTATTCAGTCATTGCCAGTCAAGAGCGGAGCATTGCAAGGAGCCGTAGTGATTGACTACCCATTTGACCACCGCTTTGAGTCTTTGCATATCGTTTATGACGGTATCAATGGCCAGCTTCCAAACTTGGACCTGCTGAATACTGTGGTAGCTATTGCCAGTGGTCAAATGGGAATTGGAGCTTCTCTCCAGAAGATGTGGCAGCACTCGGACAGTTATCAAGACAGGCTTAAGACGATGCTACGAGGAATGCTGAATCAAGGCTTGGGACATGCATCGGGACCTCACAGCAGCTTCATTCCCTACCACGTCGATGCTATTACTCTGCAACCTTACGGCGAGGGGTGGCAGGATGAGATGGCTATGGGACGGGTGATTGAAAGCACGTTCCGAAGTCTCAACAATCTTCTGGAGCACCTACACCAGAGCTTCTTCTTCTACCTGCTCATGCACGCCAATCGCTTCGTCAGCATCGGGACGTATCTCCCGAGTGCAATGCTCGTGGCTTGCAATTTTACCATCATGGCCATCTTCCTCTGGGTGAAGAGTGGCGCGCCTCTACCTGCAACATCAAAAGTTGGCTCAACTGCCAAGTCAGGAGAGAAAGCACCTCCACTAGCTGTGATCAAAGAAGGCGACGCAAAAGCAATTGTACCCGAAGAAGCTCTCGCTGTAAGGGAGCGTGAGCTTTTTTTGCCGTTGGCAGTGGTAGCTGGCTCGCAATTCCTGGGCGTCCTTCCTCTCTACCTCTTTAACCATACGCCTGCTCCTGTAAGTCTTCTTATTCTATTCATGCTACAAAGCTAACGCAGATAGATGCTCCCTGCGGTCTTCGTCCTCTTCACAGCATTCAACACCATCGCTCCTCCCCTCCTGTCCTTATTTTTGGCTAAAACGTTTCACCCCACTACGCAACAATACTCGCTCATCAAATCCTTCTCCCTGCTCCTGCTAGGCCTCTTCCTCTCCTCGCTTGCTACTCTGAACTTCTCACTTGCCTTCCTGGTCGGCCTTTTCTCAGCTCCCTTAACCTACATGCAACCGCTGCCAAGCCGGCCAGTCATTTCAAGCATATTGACATTGTTACTCACGGCTTTAGCGCCCACGACCGTGCTCCTTGCTGGTGCGAGCTACTGGGGTCTGGGTGTGGGTGAGGTGCTGAAGGAAGCGGCGTTTGGGTGGGATGTCTGGGCTATGAATACGCAGGTTGTGGTTTGGTGTGTGTGGTGGCCGGCGTGGCTTTGCGGGGTGGTATTATTGTGGGGTAGGCCAAAGGACGAGACAAGGGAGGCAGAGGAAGTGAAAAGTTAGAATGTGTATTTGTTTATGGGTCCATGACTGGAAATAGGAAAAAGTAGTAAATAACTATAGATTTGGCACGAACTCTCACGATATACATGCGCTTAGTGTACAACAATGTTGCAACACCTTCTAAACTGACTTCAAATTATAAAATTCTTCTGGTATGGTCCTGATGTTTGCGTCCCTGTAGGAACTCGAGTTTGCTGTGGATAATCACTATTCCGCGATCCTATATTGAAATACAATATTTCGATTGGAAGAATTTCGCTCGGCTGACACGCTTTGACTGAATGAAAATTTCGGGTTCAGACAAATTCCAGCAGTATGGCCGATATTTGCAGCATTTGATACGTACCATAAATTCAATCTATGGTATGCATCCTGTGAAATTCGTCTCTATCATTCAAGGTAAGGCATCTATTTCAATGGCAAATTGCCAATGCCGTTTTTATCTCATACCTTTGAGATCTATAGTACAAGCTAGTGAAGTGCGCAAAATTGTTTAGACCAGACGCCACGCCATGCCAAATTACGCAGCCCAAACATCTTCACCCTTTTTCTCGATCCACCGACCCAACTGGTTGACGCTGGAATCCCATTCCTGCAATCTCAACCGCATATTATCAATTTGTTGCATATCCAACACCTTTGGTTGCACCCAGTTGATTCGCGCAATCTCGTCAACCTGATCGATGCTTCCTCTCAACAGCCCCAGGCTCAATGCCTTCATGATCAGATGCTCGATCTCATCGGGTCGGACTTTGGTCTCTTCGGCGATCGTACGGAATGTCATGGCGCGATCATGGGGAGGGCGGCGGAATACGGCCTCAGTCAAAGCGGCAAGGTAGATCTTTTGTCTTAAGCCGTCTCGGTGCTCTGCTAAGAGTGGATTGGCGGAAATGTGACCAGCAAGAATGTCATACTCTGCTAGATCTCCACGGTTGAAGGCAAATAACAGGTCTCGAAGCCACTTGTGCTCAGGTACGAGAGAATCGAGAATAGGGTGTAATAGAAGCTCTCCAAAATTGTAAATTGTGTCCGAGACGAGAGCTGCAATGCTGAGATCATAGGCGCGGCTCTTGCGCTCAGCGGTGGTCAAGTTATTTAGGTCGATACAGGCGAGGTAGAGGAGGGCATTTCGATAGTATGAGGCGAACTCAAGTTTGGACTGTATTCATTAGTTCTGGGTTGCGATGAAGGCCTACAAGAGACAAACCTGGTAGTATTGAGCGTTGTTCTGGTAAAACGCAGCATGAACGCTCGTCTCCACTGAATCAAAACCATCCAAGATCTTCTCAGACTTATCTAAATCTTTCCTCGCACCTTCCAAGTCCTTCAGCTCCAGCTTCACATTAGCAACAGCGACAGTTGCGTGGACATAGGCATCTTGGGAATTTGGGTTGTCGACTTTCTTCGCCACAGACTCTAGGAAGGACAGGCGCTCCTGACTATCTGATAGGAATTAGCTACAGGAGACTGAAGTTAGGGACGCTGGAGATACCTCGACATTGGGAAGCTGCCAGCAGTGCAAGCTCAACAAGCTTTAGTTGATTGATCTTGTCGGCGAAAGTGAGGATGAAGGTCTTGTAGAATGGTAACCGCTGGGGTGCGCTCTCTTGGTGCTTGAAGAACTCTATTAAGATGTCCGTCAACTGATGCCACAGCTTTCGCTCCCATAGATCCTCAAAGGAGATGAAGAGGTGTTGTAGGTCTGCGGGGGCAGCATCTCGTTGCTCGGCCAGGAAGTCTGGAATCGTATCGATATTCATGGCGGGCGGGCTTTCGTTTTGAGGGATGTGATATGGAGAAAGGTATGAGAAGCCCAGGTCAAATCTCAATATGCCGCGATTCAAGTCAGAGGTAGGGCAAGGCACATAAAGAGTGCGAGTTGAAATGTTGGTGGAGTTAGGAGTTTGGAGTTTGGAAGCTGGACCTTATTGTTTCCTCAATGAACGGCGGCACGCGGCTTTGGTTACCTTGCACTTGCCTTGCACCTCAAATCTGGCTAGCGTGTGCCGAGCTTCTGACAAGGGTACGGTACCTGGGAAACGACGACAACCTCAGTTCCCCTCGAAATATCATATCCTCCCCAATCTCCACTCAATTGACCTCGAGAACATCCGCAGCAATGCAGAAGTGCTGCGGAACGTCAACTATGAACGGTCTGCGGGCTGCCGTCCGAATGGGTCCTCCTCTCCGGCGACAGATCTCCGATGTAGCTATCACGAGAACCGGCCGCACTATCATTCGAACGCAAGGTGGAAGGTCAGTGTTCAGTCCCAAGGCCAATTGATCCGTTCCTAACTTATGTCACTGCAGATCTTCTCTTGGGGGTAGCTGCATTTGTCTCGCGCTGTGGGAAAACGAGCTCATGAATATGCAGGACATACCGTTACCGTTTTCGGCGCAACTGGGTTCTTAGGGAGATACATTGTGAACAGACTTGGTACGCGGCTTCCGTCTCCAAGTGTTGAGGCATTTGGGACTGATTATTTGGAATAGCAAGGCAAGGATGTACCGTCATTGTGCCCTTCCGAGAAGAAATGGCAAAGCGTCACTTGAAGGTTTCTGGAGATTTGGGCAGGGTTATATTCATGGTAGGAGGAATTGTTATATACAGAGGATAACACTGCTAATTCCGTTGCAGGAATATGATCTCAGGAATACCGCATCTCTGGAGGAGAGTGTCAGACATTCGGATGCCGTATACAACCTCGTTGGCCGGATGTACCCCACCAAGTACGTTAGGGTGATTGAAGTTGAGGAGAAGTACTGACGAAAAGTCTAGGAACTTCGATCTGGAAGACGTTCATGTAGAAGGTGCAGAGCGTATCGCAGATGCTGTTGCAAAATACGATGTTGACCGATTTATCCACGTCTCTTCATACAACGCCGATCCTAACTCGCCTTCGGAGTTCTACCGCACAAAAGTAGGACGCAGTCCTCATTAAATTAGGGCTATACTGACTCATTCCAGGCACGAGGTGAAGCTGTTGTTCGTAGCATCTTCCCCGAAACGACAATCGTTAGACCAGCCCCCCTTTTCGGATTTGAAGATCGTCTCCTCCATAAGCTCGCTGGGGTGACAAATGTTTTTACTTCCAATAACATGCAAGAACGTTACTGGCCTGTTCATGTTAGTTTCCTTTCTTCCGGGAATCATCTCTCGTCTCTATTTTCCGTTTTGCTAACGTACCGGATAGGCCATTGACGTCGGGCAAGCACTTGAAAAAATGCTCCTGGATGATAGCACCGCTGAACAAACCTACGAATTATTCGGTCCCAAGAACTACTCAACTGAGGAAATCGCCCAACTAGTAGACAAAGAAATCATCAAGCATCGACGACACATCAACTTTCCAAAACGTATCCTCAAACCTGTCGCTGGTCTTCTCAACCAAGCTCTCTGGTGGCCCGTCCTTTCTGCCGATGAAGTTGAGAGAGAGTTCATTGACCAAAAGATTGACCCAACGGCGAAGACTTTCAAAGATCTTGGTATTGAGCCAGCAGAGCTCGCAAGCCTTACTTTCCATTACTTGGTATGTTTCTATCAACCTACTAGAAGTTCATACAACTAACATCCTTACAGCAAGGGTACCGGAGTTCTGCGTTCTATGATTTACCGCCAGCTACAGAGCGTGAAAAGCGAGAGGAGAAGAAATACTTACACGTTCTTGATGACCAATAGTGGCTTTAGCTGGAGGATATGTATCTGAATAAGAACAGCATTGTACATAGAACAAATTTTCTCAAGAAAAATTCATCATCATAAGTCTCTCAGCTTTCATCCTCTTATTTGTCACGACAAAACTCAAAATCCCTGCGGTGACCCGTCCCACAACCTAGATTGCTGCATCCCTAAATCCTATCATAATTCCATATGGCAAGTGAAGCATACCCTTTTGAGGAGATAGAAGCCACATAATATTCGAAAGTCGCCCCACCTATTGAATTTAGAAAGAGCTGGAGTGGTGAATTAGGAATTCCTGAAAAGTGACACTTCTCGTGCCCCTCAATCGCCGGACTCGCCAACCTCAAAAATTTATCTTTCCACCTCCACCACCAAAATTATGGCAGACGACCAAGATGATGACGAACAACTGTAACTCTCAAAAACCATCCCAAATAAGCGACTCAAATCTAATGAGACGATAGCGTCCTCTCTGGCTCAGCGCTCGACGCCCTGAAAGAATTCTACGCCGATCGCGATGCGCGGCAAAAGCAGTTTGAGGATCTCAAGATTGCGGCTGAAGACAATGCTGCGCCACTCAGTATGGAAGCTTTTGCAGAGGATTGGAACGAGAGCCAATTCTGGGTTTGTCTCTCCTCCCTTTCAGTTTCGTGCCTGAAGGCGTGTCGCTAGGATTGTGGACGTGAGCTAATCTACTGTCCTAGTATTCTGATGAGACGGCCACGGCGCTGGCTGAGGAGTTACTAGACGGCGCTGGAAAGGATATGAGCATTGCGGTCGTGAGTGCGCCGAGTGTTTTCGTGCAAGTTAAGAATTTATTGGTGGGTGTCCTGTACACACCAAGCTAATTTGAAATCATCCCTATCTAATGATTGTTATCAGGCAAAGAGCGTGAAGCCGGAGGACGAGAGACCCAAGATCTACTTGCTGGAATTTGATAAAAGATTTGAGGTCTTTCCTGAGTTTATGTTTTATGATTTTAATAACCCGTTGAAGCTTCCACGTAAGTTGTTAAGGCTATAGACGGATGGGTTACGGTGCTGACAAGGGGCAGCGGAGATGAAAGGCAGCATCGATAGGATCATTTGCGACCCACCGTTCTTGAGTGAGGATTGTCAAACGAAAGGTACGCTCCTCATCTCAAATACCGGTTTCCCACTTTACTAACAACTTACAGCTGCCTTGACGGTTCGGTGGCTGTCTAAATCTTGGACAGCAGCAGCTCCTGACTTACGTGTTATCGTGTGTACAGGAGAGCGGATGGAAAATCTAATCAACAAGTTATATCGTCCAGCAAGAGTATCGACGACGACGTTTGAGCCAGTACATTCAAAGGGATTGAGCAATGAGTTCTTCTGTTACGCGAATTTCCAATGCGAGAAGTGGATGTGGAAAGAACAAAATAGGAATGAGGCGCCACCAGCATGAGTAAGAATCAGAGTCGAGACCCTGATCCCATGCCATGCTGTGATCTAATTATGAAATTGTTCCTTTCATCATTCTCCTTCGCAATGAGTATAGCCATAAACGGATCGCGCAAACCCCATAAAAACCCGATTGTAATTTCTGATCCCCGTCTTAGAACAGGGACGACTCTATAGATGCCGCCTGACATTGCCGTTTTAAATTCTGCTATGGCCATTCCTGGCCGGGTATAGGTACAAATAACCTGACACGAATAATCAAACGCCACCGTGATGCAATTTAATCCATTTTAAAGCCGTACACGCTCATGCCAGTGATTGCACAACATAAAAGAGAAGGAATGCCTGTTCATTCAGCACTTGTGACTTCGACGCAAGGGTCACATTGTGGTCATTAAATTTGAACCACTGACTGCCTACCCTCGAGTAGGATACATAATGGCCTATCAAGTAAGTATCACTGGGTATGTACAGATCAGGAGCAATTCTTACCGGTTTCAAGATTGCCAACATGCACGACAACACTTTGCAGATCATATGTACAAGACCTTGCCAACTCGTTCCTGTCTTTTGCATCCGCATTGGTATTGCGTGCACGGTTTGTGTATGGAAACATCTCGAGCTTGAGAGGAAATGACACTTTGGTATCAATCTTCGAGGCAAGGCCATTACTTTGCTTGAAGCGCTGCATCAGGTGTGTCAGTGATCAGTTCTGATCATAGTGGCCTTCGAGCGACACGCATTTGGAAATGAAATATAATGATAACATATCTCGAAGAAGCGACCAAAGGGCACCAGAATACCATACAATGCCTCGGGTTGTAAACTCTACATTTGGACTTGCAAACACAAATTCCAGCAGAAAGGCATCCCCGCGGCCCCTAATTAACGCGGCCGCTATAGTATCTTGTATCTTGATCATCGAGAGAGATCTCATCACTTGATGTCTCAGAAGAACATTTCGCAGGTGTATACAAAGACAAAAGGCAGATAGGGAGCACTGACCTTCAACTGGATGCAGAGAACATTAGGCAAGCTTTTGATACTTAGCTGCTTCTTAGCTTCTTCTTCGCCGCATTGATTACAAGTATACTGGCAACGCTCCGGTCTGATATATTCCTCGTCGAGGCATTTCTGCAGACTGAGTGCAGACTGGGTCGCTGCTTTCAGACCCTTTTTCTTGGAGAGAACATCCAAGCCTAAGCTTAAATCTAAGAAGGACTCGATAGAAGCATTGACATCACCGCAATTTTGACAGGTGATAGTGCTCTGAAGTTTGCCATAGAAAGTCTGGTGCACGATGCATTTGCAATTCGGCTCATTTCCGGTCTTGCTCCGTTTTGATACGGGGCTGTCTTCAAGTTGGGACGGTCTCCCACCCCCATTAATCTCGTGAAGTTCTTCGGTGAGGAACTGGAAGAATTCATGGGCATCTTGCTCCTTGTTGCTTGCCAGCTCTTCATATGCCTTGCGTTTAGACAGCCAAAAGCTCGCCAAAATATTAGACGCCGAGTAACCAACGGTTGTTTCCTGGGCATAGAACTCTTGGAACATGTCGTCCATAGCACAGCTCATGCAGTTCTTGTAAGAGCATTGTGAGCTCTGGTGTCCTTCGGAGAGATAGAAGTTCCGTAACAAAGGGTTATGAACGAAGCACTGAAGGATGACATTCATGTAGCATGTGGCACCCATGTTATAAATTCCTCTGATACCACTTGCACGGCATGGAATATCGACTGTGTTTGTCGAGATGAATCCGGGATCGTCTCTCGCGGCATCCGTGAAGAGCTTCTCGATTTTTCGTTTTCGAGCTGTTTATATGTAGTTAGCACATAATCGTACCCAACAGAGTAATGAGCAAGCATGAACGGCCCTTGCTACTTTTACTTACTGAATGATCCAAACTCTGATTTCCGCAATCTCAACTCCTCTAATGTGGGATCCCATACAAAGTCCTCGCACATTTGGCAGTACAAGCAGCCATTCCGGGATTCAACATCTAAACGTGTCAGACAATGGTCAAAGTCAGAGTTCACTAGGCCATACATATTCGGTGGCCAGTCTTAGCTCCATGTTTAAGGCTGCTTTGGGCTGTTGCGGCCGTCTCAGAGCAGTGGAGGCAGAGATAGTTCGGCGTGAGAGTGGTGCCTTTTGCTTTTGAAGTCTGGGGAACAACAGGGTCATTGTATACGACTCGCAGACATTCCTTATAGTTGCGGATCATTTCAGGTAGTTTCGATCCTAGGAGAAGCTGGATATGGACTGACCAGCCAACCTTAGCAAAGCGTTCCATGTCCTTAGTTCGGGGCAAGGCTGAGGGACATGTGGGAAAGGATACTCACCACACCCATAAAGAGGAACGCCCGGCTGCGGGGACTTTATTGTAGGCGGGTTGCCAGGTGACGCCGGCGTCACAGGTCTTGATGAAGGCATATTGCTGCTCATGCTCTGCAAAAGCCAGCCTGTTGAAGGTGGATATTACTAAAAGGAGCAGGCTTCGAGGAGCGATCGGCGTTAATAACCTCCGACGTAGTTCTAGAGTAAGGACCCTCAATTTACTGTAACCCAAACCCGCTATTTCAAAGTCTCATAATTCACATTTAATGGCCGAATAAAAGTCCATATACTATACTGGGAATCTATTAAATGATCAACGTTTTCACATCACTACTGCGGTGAGGGCATTTGTAAGAGTTGGGGCCATTAGATGCGGCCCACTTAAGCGAGACGCGTGTCGCGTCCTTTTTTTTATCTTCTGTTTTTAAATATTAATTATTAATCTACCATCTATTAAATCATTTTATAATTCAGAATAAACGAGTCTTTTATATTAAATTCTTCACCACAAAAAGAGAATAATAAATGACCTATTTTTGTACATACTATAATATATGCTTTACAATGCAATAGATTTTCCTAATAAGAGATCATCTCTAAAATTACCCTTTTTCGATATATTATTTGATATATTTTCCACTAAAAAATAAATTGTTGTATATGCAAAAAAAAAAAAATCCGAAATCTTATTTAATATTTATTAAATAAATTTATTAATATATTTGTTATATTTTTAGAAATTAATTAATGTGCCGGTTTTCTTTTTCCTAAATCAAAGTCTAATTAAAAATCTAAATTTTTATATGTATTTTTTGCCAAGAATTATATCGCGCAAACTATTGATGTTATATATTATATTTAAAATTTTATATATTATACAAATAAATTAAAAAAAGATTAAATTTTATTTTAAAATATTGATAATAAAAAATATCGGATTATGTAGTTTATAGGGAAAATGGCAAACTAGAAAAGAACTAGAAGAAAATTATATAGTCTGATAAAATTATATTTGAGGTTAGAAAATATAGCAGGATTTAAGTAATATGATAAATAAATAAAAAATATTGTATAAATTGTATACAATTAATATATAAGTTAAAAAGATTCTTGGTCATGATATAAGGAATAATAGGTTGGAATTATAAATCAAAATTAATTTTTATAGAAAAACTTCCTGATCGCAAAAATATTTGTTTTAAAACCTACCTTCAATAGGTTTTATAGTTTATAGTTTTTCTATTATTTGACAACTTGGGTCTAGAATATATTTTTATAAAAAATAAAAATAAAATTTATACCAGGAGTACCCGACTATCTTGGCTAGAATATAGAATATATAATTTTAAATAACCTTTTTCTTCATTAAATCTAAATCCAATAAAAAAAATCTAGTATTAAATAAAAAAAAAATTAAAAAAATTATTATATATATCCAAAAATAAAAAATATATATATAAAAAATTTTAAAAATTTTAGAACCGGGTAGATCTATATGATTTCCAACATTATATAAAATAATTGACCTACAAAATTAAAAATATAATTACAATATATGGATTAGCTATTATCAATTAATTTGTATTATTAATTTTAAAATAAAATAATAATAGTTATATTTATAATAATTATTTTAAAACAGGGTGTTTTTTCATGGTTCTCGCTTAAGTGGGCCGCATCTAATGGCCCCAACTCTTAGTTCCAGTTGGACTCAAACGGCTGTTAGTCCTATGATGGCTCCCCAAATTGTCACCATAACAGATCAACAAACACCTTTGATACGATGTTCGACCTCCGGGACAGGTTTACAGCATCAAAAACTGTACGGTATAGCCTTCCAGCACAGCTTACAGTAACTAGCTAGGTATATCCGGGCGGCTGAAGCGGTTCAGTAATCAATCCTCCATCAGGTGGCCCGGAGGTCGCTAGAAACCACCGTACAAACATATATGTCCCCAGCCGAGGCTGTCGCGATTAGGTAGACATCAAATATCATATTTATCGTGAGAATGGCTACTCAGCTGCTTCCATTGCGAGAGGTCGAGCGTCTAAGCCCAAATGTGATCCGAATTTTAGGTGGTAACCCAGGAAAGGTAAAATTTCACCCTTCCCTTTGCAAAGTTTCTTGCTAACCTGCGCAGTTCACGCTTCAAGGTAAACAAGCGCCTTGACAACCGAGTGCCGCGCTTTTGTTGACGACTTGTTAGGATCAAATACATACCTCGTTGGCACGGGGAAGAAACGCCTTCTTATTGATACCGGAGAGGGGAAACCATCGTGGATTGGACTTCTCAAGAAGACCCTACAAAAAGAAGATGCCATGGTTGCCGAGGCTATCATCACCCACTGGCATCATGATCATCAAGGAGGCGTCAAGCATCTACAGGAATTATCACCAGACACGATCATTTACAAGAACCAACCAAGTGAAGGATGGCTGGATATAGAGGATGGTCAGAGATTTTCTGTTGATGGGGCCTCCTTACGTGCCGTCTTCTCTCCCGGCCACACTCAGGATCATATGGCTCTAGTCCTCGAGGAGGAAGATGCTATGTTTACAGGTGACAATGTGTTGGGTCATGGTACAGCTGTGTTTGAGGATCTCGTAGTTTATCTGAGGAGTCTCGAGAAGATGAGAGGTTCTTTCAGTGGCAGAGCATACCCAGGTCATGGAGCTGTGATCGAAGATGGTCCAAGCAAGATCCTCGAATATATCAAACACAGGCAGCAGCGTGAGGATCAAGTGATTCATGTTCTGAGGTCATTGAAGTCAACAGCGGGTACAAATTCCCCAGCAAAAGACTGTGACGAGTGGACCTCTATGGAGATTGTCAAGATTATATACAAAGACGTTCCTGAGAGTCTTCACCTACCAGCAAATGGGGGTATCTTGCAAATCCTTCGAAAGCTCAAGGAGGAGGAAAAGGTCATTGAGAATACCGCGACAGAAAGATGGAGGATTAGAGATCGCGCGACTCTGTGAAGTCGGCACCAGAAATAGCAGTCGGTGTCTTGAGTTCAGAGAAGAGAGCCCCAGGCTTATTGGTTAGTGGAGCCAGAATGGGGGTCTGGTTGGAGAGCGATCAAGAGACACTTAGTCTGACAGAGAACAGAGACGAACTTGACTCAAAAGGCGATCTACAATTTTTTTGGGCGCCATCTGGGACCCTGTGAACATTTGTACCCAAAGCATCATTTCATTGTGTAGATGGTCCCAAGGGAGCAATGTCCAAGTGGGTTGTCAAGAAAAATGAAGGCAGACTACGAGGACTTCTGGACTGGCGCGGGTGTTCGTATAGCCTTAAGGATGATTTTCACTATCTGAAGCAGGCGATCTGACTGTTAATTCTGAGCGATTCTTGTCCTTGTGTTGCGTTTGGGTCGGCAAAACCTGCCGACCAGTAGATCAGCTCAGTATCTACAAACGAGATTCCCCGTACAGTAACATAACCCACATCTGTGCGAGATCGACGTTTTGATTGCTCCCGAGAATGGATATGAAGGTCGTAGATGCGGGGGCTCCTCCGCTGATAATGCTGAGTGAGGTGAGCGGTGAAGGTCATTCATCCACAAACTGCATTTGCATTGCATCTGCATGCCCGTCCAGGTCCTCCGAGCAATCCGCAGTTGCTCGTCGCAGCCTCGCTGGCAAGGTGGTGTGCTACTCGGACCAGCATCAAGAATCCCGGTTAGTAGATATGGAGCTCAGAAGAAAGTCTCCGCGCAGTTTTTCACTACTTACATCCAATCATATTACGTCCTTGTGGCATCCGGAGTCAAGTTCCGCTAAATCAGATCTCCTGCACCGAATTTGAAGTCAAATTTGCTCAAATCCCGGCGGCCACGCCACGGTAGATTTCGTAGTTACCCGCGACCAGCAGCCAGCTTCCAGCTTAAGCCCGATAGCATCATAAAGTTTCCGGATGCTGGTGGGTGCTGATGGTGACTGATAATCAGCCCATGCGTCACAGTTGGTCACACGTGTATTGTGAGGATCGTTGAGATGGGAAGAATCGGCATCGTACAGGAAGCTCTGACCGGGATATTTCTAGCCCCCGCTCAGCCAGCAACGCCGAGCGTCTGAATCCTTCTCACACTCTGGAGTACGCATACTTATACTAGGCATCAGAGATTTACAAGTGGGTCTCAATAGGCTCAACATCTACTTCTTATACTTCATACTTTGTACAAGTATGTCGTATGTTACTGCCCACGGAGCCTGGGCTACAGAGTGGGGAGGGTTGCTTTCCCCAGCGAGCATGAGGGCATTCAGACAACAGCCATATGAGATCCGAAGATTCCGAGCCTTGACATAATCCCGTGTGGCGTGATGCATGCCAGTTAGACTGAGACTAACCTGGAAGTTAGTGTCAGCGGCGGCGCATGGGCGTTTCCTGCTCCCGCCACTCAGAGATGGCACTGGATGTGACGCCAAGAAAGTAGCCCTGCAATCTCTGCAAATATGTATCAGCCTTGCAGAAGCACATCACCATATTATTATTAATGTTCACACAATAATGCAAACGCAAACACCTGTGCCAACAGCAACCACGGAATGGTTCCATGCCTGTTATGTTGTTCATAATCCAGTCTTTTTCCACTACTTGGAAAGGAATAGTCGCTGCGTTGGAAGCTCTTTCGGAGCCCTCCCAACATGCCAAAGCCTCGGAGCACGAGGCCGGACCTCTCTCACCGCAGGAAGTAGCAAGGCTTGACTCATGGAAATTTAGGCAAACCGGTGTAGACTCGGCTCAGTTGACCAACACTGTTCAGTGCCACACTAACGCGCCACCATTATCCTATTGCTTACATGTTGGGCTTTACATTCTCATTCCCAATCCCGCATGTGGAAGGCCGCGTCTTCGGAGCTCGGTATTCTGGGCAACGAGAGCTTAAGCTTTATAAACGTCATGCCTCCCCAGCTACAAGACTTTTCTTGAGACCTCCGAATGTGTTCCAGACCACTAACTAAACATACAAATAAAAGCGCGTAGTCCTCTTTGCTCAAAGCTCGCAAATATAATTTTCGAACGACAGCTCTATCTACAAGTCATCGTTGAAGTCTAATAAGATACCCCCACGAAGGCCCAAGCTTACGAGCAATAACTCTCTTTCGACGACAAGCGAGTATCCTGTAACAACAACCCATGCAGCGGCTTCTGAAGAGCTTCGCGACTCTTGCTGTTGTTGTACTGCTTGGATTTGCGTCTGCAGCCGGTGCACATGGCCACGATGGTGACACGAATATGGAAATGGCCGGGCCGTCCCGGCCAACGATCGCAACCGCTTCAGACAATTCAGATGCTGGTCCGCAGAGCTATTTCCAATATGGCGAGCACTCTGGCCTTCTCATAGCCCATATTCTGCTGATGATACTCGGCTGGATGTTCATCCTCCCCATTGGTAAATGAGCTCCGCTAATCCAACATTCCGAGCTGTCAGTGTAACATTTCTACAGGTGTGATGTTCTCCATTTCGCGATCGCGCTACAGCCTGCCAGTCCAGTTCCTATTACTTGCAACCAATGCTTTGGGCGTGCTTTTGATCACAATTTATAATGCCAGCTCGCCTGATCTGTACCCGAACAATGCACACCATAAAATTGGATGGATCTTGACTTGGGTAATGGTTGCTCAATTCATCATAGGGGTAATCAGTGCATACAGCGGGCGAAAAGACAATGGGCCTCTGGAGGAACGCGCAGCTTTCATTCCGATTTCAATCGAAGCCATGGAAGAGCACCAGCGCATGCAAAACCGAAGGCTAGCTGAAGCATACCGCTTCTCCAATGATAGTGGGCAAGGCACGGAGCCTAGCTCTGAATCCCTGAGAAGTAACTCAGTGTCTTCGCATAGTTCGGATCAACTCCCTGATGCCCGTCAAGGCAATGAGGAAGATGAGCATGAAGAAAAGGCAGGCTTGTTGAGTGGTAGCAAGTTGGATCGTTTTCTTTCAAGAAAGGTCCCTGGCTTCCTCTCATCTCGGGTTCTCCGTGTGTGTCAGTTTCTTTACGGCTTTGTAGATCGCGTGATATTTTTGCTTGGATTTCTGGGTCTGGCAACAGGATTCATCACCTATGGGGGCTTCTTTGTAGGTGTAATTCCTGTACTTCGAGATTTGTGCTGACTTGAGACAGATTGGGCCCGAGGTCTTCAGCGGGCTTGCCCACTTCATTAAGGGTGGGGTCTTCTTTTGGTATGGGATTTTAACTCTATGCCGATGGGCAGGTTCTTTCGCCGACATTGGATGGGTAAGTCAAGCGAAACCAACTCGGAGGGTGTCACTGACTGGGGCAGGCGTGGAACATCAATCCCTTCAGGAAGTCCCGTCCAACCGCGGAATTTGTGGAAAGCTTTCTCATTTTCTTCTACGGGTCTACCAATGTCTTCCTCGAGCATTTAGCAGCCTGGGGATCCGAATGGTCTGCACAAGACCTTGAGCATATTTCGATCACCATCATGTTCATTGGTGGCGGTTTATGTGGCATGCTCATCGAGTCAAAGAAGATACGAGATCTTCTCAACACCACGAGACAAACCTCTCAACCACATCCCCAGAACCAAAACAATGAGGCAGAGCAAATGGAGCCAAAAACCTACAGATTTTCGATGAACCCGATTCCCGCTCTCATTGTTCTTCTCTTGGGGTTCATGATGAGCTCACATCACCAAGAATCTATGGTTTCTACGATGATCCATAAGCAGTGGGGGACTTTGTTGGTCGGCGCGGCGTTTGCACGCGCTGCAACCTACGTCGTCTTCTATCTATCTCCGCCAACTTCAGTCTTACCTAGTAGACCCCCGACTGAGCTGATCACTGCTTTCTGCTTGATGGCGGGTGGTTTGATATTCATGGCTAGTGTAAGTTGGCCGTCCTTTTTGAATTGGAGATGCTGATAAAATACAGGCCCGCGACATCGTCATGGCAATGGAGCATTACGATCTTGACGCGATGTTCATATTCACTGTATCCATGGGCTTCATTACATTCCTGATGGCATGGATTATTCTGGTTGTTGCCATCAAAGGTTGGGCCGTGAGAAAAGAGAACAGTGTTTACATACCGCCCAATAGGCGTGGTATAGAGTGATATGGTATGCGGTGCAGATGGTTTCATGACTCTCTTTACTGCGGGTTGGCGGCATTCCAGGCGCTTGGCTGCGAAGATACCTTTGATGATTTATCCTTTGACTTTCGAAAATAGATTTAATGGTAATTTTTAATTGGTGCTCTTTTTCTTCTCCGTAACTACTTAGGGCCATTCTCACTGCTGGAATAGCCTTTCGAAGCCCTCCTGATACAGAGCTCGAGGCTCAAAATCTAGCTTTGAAACCGCCTCACTCGCTAATGACCCCTGAAAAGACTATACCCCTCCACCAGAACAAACTCCCAAAAGGCATCCAGCCTGGCTCTGACACAGAGGGCGATCGAGTAAGCACAAAATTGCCAAAAAAAAAAAAAACTTATCTC